>SDBU01007698.1_pt1 | contig 12367 bp, 9 predicted proteins | sample 2277071 | NCBI WGS metagenome assembly SDBU01 (sample SAMN10397929, study PRJNA504765) | marine sediment metagenome | isolation source: marine sediment core GS08_GC12, 126 cmbsf | place: Arctic Ocean: Gakkel Ridge, Loki's castle | collected 2008
GGTATGGACTGCGGGATTCTCTGCTTTGGCGGCGAAGGGACAGAAGCGTTTCAGATGGTCGTACAGATGATAAAAACAGCTCCAGATACACATAGATGGGGACGTATCGTCATTGTCGGCGGATGCCACATCTCTCACGGTTTTGCCGCGGCACTGGGCAATATCGACGTGCGAAGCGCCGCGCGCACTGGACCAGGCTATCACGATGAACAATACGAGCGCGGACAGGATTATCCACCGGTATTTGTGGAATGGACGACGAAACGAAATCTCGCAGAGTCGCTCCGACTCATCGCTGCAGGACGTCTTGACGTAAAATCGATTATCACAGATGTATTTCCTCTGGACGACGCGGCAGATGCTTGCGAGAAACTGATTCAGACGCCTGGCGAGGCATTGGGTGTAGTTTTGAGGGCAAAATAAGTGAGTAACTGAAATTCTGCACAGCGTTCGTGCAGAGGTTAAATTCAGAAGCCCAAGAAGCCGGCTTTCCGGAGTGTAGAAGGGGATGTAGATGAAGACACAAACTTATCAACAACTCATTATTGAAGGTATTAAAGGGTTGCCACCAGAAATCCTTGTTGAGATTGCAGATTTTATTTATTTTGTGCGCAAGCGTGTGCTGCAACCGGAAACCTTTGAAGAGGAATTACAGAACACTTTGCTTAGGGTGGAGTTAAAGAAATTAAGTTGTGACGAAGAAGCCCATTTGGAAAAGGAGTTTGAGGACTATGACCAGTTCTATCTAGGTCAAGATATGAGATGTTAAAAATGTCTACTGGATTGACATGGCGTATTTTGTATAATATAATTATTATACCGATTTTGTATATCTTTTTTCGGACGTCCGCGCTATTCAATCAAAAATTTCGCGACGGCATTGCAGGACGCAAAGGGCTGTTCAAATCTCTTGCATCTCAGCTTGCCCAAGCGCGCAATCTCCCCAAGACAATATGGTTCCATTTCACCTCAGTTGGAGAGTTTGAACAGGCAAAACCTTTGGTCGAAATACTAAAAGATGAAGCACAAATCGTTTTGACGTATTTCTCGCCATCGGTGCAGGCGAATGTCGAACGGTATCCACACGCTGACGCGCACTGTTATCTACCGTTTGACACCTCTCACAATGCGCGACGGATGGTGCAGATGATTCAGCCATCCGTATTAATTTTTTCCAAATTCGACATTTGGCCCAACCACGTTTGGGCTGCGGTGAAATCTGGCGTCCCAGTCGTCTTAATCGCCGGTACGCTGCATGCGAAATCGAAGCGGCTATGGCCGACCGCGCGCGCGTTTTTCAAACAGGTACACAAACATATCGCTGTCCATTGTGTGATTTCCGAATTAGATGCTGAACGCTTCCGACGCATTTGCCCAACTGGCGCGCAAATTCACGTCACAGGCGACACACGCTTTGACCGGGTCTATCAGCGAGCGAAAATGGTATCTATTGATGAGGAAATCTTCCCTGGACAGCGGACACTTGGGAAGCCGATTATCGTAGCAGGCAGTACATATCTTGAAGATGAAATCGTCCTGCTCGAAGCTTATGCGCAACTTTGCCAGCGTGGGATAACCTCCATCCCCCGTTTAATCCTAATCCCACATGAACCGACACCAGAACGCATCGCCGAAATTGAAGCACAATTATCCACCCAAAGTTTTTCTTATGTATATTTGTCACGTCTCCCTTCCGACGCAAATCTTAGTGATGTCAATATCGTTGTCATCGACGCAGTTGGATTCCTAGCACGGCTCTATCTCATCGGCGATTTTGCTTTTGTCGGCGGCAGCTTTCATGGAAGCGTCCACAACGTCATGGAACCAGCGGCGATGGGAAAACCGGTGATATTCGGCCCGACTATTCATAATTCGTATGAGGCAATGCTGTTGCAGCAGTGCGGCGGAGGAATATTAGTTCAGGATGCCAGGGAGATGGCTGACGCGTTTGAACAGCTTTTGATGAATCCCAATAATATCCAAGAACGCGGGGGTATCGCAGAGCAAGTTATTGTAGAGAATCTTGGCGCAACAGAAAAAACTTTATCCTGTATTCAAAACCTGTGGAGCATGAGATGTGAAGCGTGAAATAAATTAGTATCTGTTGAAAAAAGCGTTTGAGGATAAATCATGTTCCACCTGAGAAATCAACAATCGAAACAATGGGGCTCGCGGCACTCATATCCACAATATTTCTTATGTGCATCACGCCTTGCGTCTCATGGAGCGCGCCGTTGCCTTTTGAAGCAGCGCGTCCACTGTACGTTGGGGCTCGCGCGTTGGGCATGGGCAATGCCTTTACCGCTGTCGCGGATGATGCAACAGCAGGTTTTTGGAATCCTGCTGGGCTGATTCAGTGGCAAGGGGTTAAAGTCTTCGGAATGCGCAAAGTCTACAATCGAAAAGACTACGCGTTTGACCCCAAAGGCATTGGTTATTCATATCGGGGCAACGCATTTTTCTGGGGCAATAAAATAGCACTCGGAGTGGACAGTGGGACACCAGATTTTAATTATTATTCCTTCGCCCGGCAGGTGAATGCTTATGTCGCTGTCGGACTGAGCCTCAAATTCACGCGCAAACATCCTGCCGGCTATTATCAATTTTTTGGATACGAATGGTCTTACGATATCGGCATTTTAAGCCGGCCATCATCCTCGATCCAAGTTGGAATTCTCCTACAAAATATCCCCGCGCGCCGCTCAATCCGGTGGATTTCGACGGGTTTCTCATATCATTGGACGCAGGTAGTTTTATCAACCGATTTTATCGTTTCAACAAGTTCGCGCGCTGACATAGAAGCACATTTTGGCATAGAATGGCGGCTCAATAAATATTTACACTTCCGAACAGGTATTTCCGCAGGACATCCGACAGTAGGACTGGGCGTCAAAATCCGGAACTTTCGGCTCGACTACGCATGGATACGTGAAACAAAGGAATCGTCTTCCAGAGATGCCTCGCATGTTTTTCATTCCCATTTTTTATCCGCCGAATTTTTCGGATATTAGAGAAACAAAAGAGTTAGGCGGTAAGAAGGCAAAAGAATCAACTGCCACGAAAGTTCATATGTAGGGGTAACGGGCGCGAAGATGCGATAAGTTCTCTATTGACCTGAAATGTGAAATGTGTTATGTTGTTCTGAGAATGCAACGTATGGTGGTAAGTATCCAGAAGTTTCCAAATAAAAAAGGTATAATATGGTGATGCAAATGTCAAAACGAACCTTCGTCACAGGTGGGCCAGTTGTGCCCGAAGAAAACTACTTCGTCAAAAGAGAACAGGAATTAGCAGATTTCTTACAAAGAGTTGATGGTGGAAAATATATCGTCATTTTCGCTCCGCGACAGACGGGAAAGACGACGTTTTTTTATCAAGCGTTCAAGGCTCTTGAACATGACACAAACTATATTCCCATATCTCTTGACTTTGAAATATACTCCGGTGCTGAACCGGAGCGATTCTATCAAATAATCGGTGGAAAAATTATACATAGGATACAAGAAAGACTGAAAGCCCTTGACATTCCTGACTGGGATACAATACATACCTGGTTAAGTACACAAAAAATGATTGACCATTTTTCATTTGGACAATTTTTTGAGGGGCTTAACTCCAAACTTCCAAATCAAAAGATTTTTCTAATTATTGACGAGTTTGATGGCATCCCCCAGGAAGCTCTCAGGGACTTTCTCTACACATTGCGGCAAATATACCATGAAAAGAAATTTGACCCAAACCATAATTACATCCACAGCATGGGAATTGTCGGCGTAAAAAGTATTGCCCAGTTGAATTTCGACCATAGTATTTCTCCCTTCAACATTCAAGACCAATTTGCGTTATCGAATTTCACAGTGGAGCAGGTTGCCGAATTGTATGGGCAATACACCGACGAAGTGGGACACCCCTTTGCGCCTGAAGTGATTGAAGCTGTCCATCAGAAAACCGCGGGACAGCCCTTTTTGGTCAATCGGCTGGGGCAGATACTGACCGAAGAACTGGGGATTGCCAAAACCGAGGGAATCTCCATAAAACACTTTCAAGAAGCTTATGCGAGGTTGTTGCAAGACGAAAACACTCACTTTGACACACTCGTCAAGAATATTCGACTTGAAGGAGAATTTAAGACGATTCTCATTGATATTATTGCAGGGCAAAAAGAAAGACGCTTTAACCGGCGGGATAAAAATGTTCAGTCACTCGTTACCTTCGGCGTGCTGAAAGAGAACGAAGGGTTTTGCGCCATTGATAACCCCGTCTACCAAAACATAATAATCGACGCGCTCACACCCTTCATCAACGGGGTAGAAGATAAATACCTGCCGGAGGACGCTGAAGATTTTACGGATTACCTATCAAAAGACGGTGAAATCCAGATGGATGAATTGCTGGATAATTTCTGTGATTTCATTTCAAGGGCAGGTTACAAAATCCTTGAAGTACCCGAAACCCCACAGGAGTTTGTCGGTCAATATCTGCTGCTCACATATCTCGACCTGTTTGTGCGCAAGATTGGCGGACATCTCTATCCCGAAGTCCCGACTGGACGCGGACGAATGGACATCGTCTTGCTGTATCGCGATGAAAAACACATCGTCGAAACTAAGCTCTGGCGTGGGGAAAAACGGTATCAGGCGGGTAAACGACAACTGACGGCGTATCTCGATAAAGAAGGTGTCAGAAAAGGATACTACATTGTTTTTGACCATCGGCAGAATGCTCAACCGCGATACGAACGTGAACAGATAGCGGAAAAGGAAATCGTAAGCTATTGTATTCCAATACCCACGCAAATGTAATCACAGAGTATGATGCAAGCTGGTGAGTGGATTGACGATTGATGATTGTTGATTGGTTGCGAGTATGCGAAGCAATCTACCCCACGCGATGAGCAAAGCGAATCGGCGAAGCGGTAGTTCATGAATGCGGGGGCTTCCTTGTCAATGTAGAGCGCTCTGTTAGAGCGCTTTTGAACACTATGCTTTACCCGTCAATGCAAAAGTAACAGTGTAATAAGATGGCAATTTGGGATATTGATGTGGAGGTGAAACGATGCAAACTCAGCAATTGACCGTCGAGCAGGTAATTGAGTTGGTTAGGCAACTACCGTCGGAGGGTAAGGAGGCGGTATTGAACGCACTCAGCACTGAACGAGATGCGTGGTGGGAAGAAACATTGACAAAGGGAGAACAGCAAATGCGCCGTCTATCCGCAGAACGTGGACTTGATTGGGACAACATGAGCGAGGAGGAGCGTGAGGCGTTTGTTGACGAACTGCTACACGAAGACAATTAATGGCCTACATTGCTGTTTTTGACACCAATATTAACTCATGTTAAGAACTCGTTCAGAATGCCTAATAAAATCAATTGGGAGGGGTTTTGGCGCGTGCGATAGCACGCGCCATCCCCTTCCAATTATTCCGTTTTCCATTTTCCGTTTTCCGTTTTTAAATGAGCCTTTGTATTTTGTCGGCGAGAATGTCACACGCTCATCAATTGTTCTGCTAAATTGAGCGGCGAGGTGACATATTTGACAATTGCGCCGGCTTGTTCGTAATCAAGCACGGCGCTGTCGCCGACACCCCATTTGAGCTTTTCTTCGGGATTCAGGACTATCACTTTATGACTTCGCGTTTTCAGTTTACCCATAAGTTTCGCGCTGTATGGACCAATGCGCTGTCCATATTTATCTGGGCTTTTTTGCTTCCAGGAACCTTGATAATCCCGGCAATCCCCTACGATAATCAGGGTTGTGCGCGCGGAAATGGGCGCTTTCGATAGCAGTTCTTGAAATGATGTTTCGTAGTTGCTGTATCCCGCGAAGTCGTCCAGATGTTCCACAAACTTCTCTGGGTGTGGGATGTACTTTGTGATATCTTCAATGTCCGATGTGAAGCTATACACCCGCAATCGTCGGGCGGTTTTTTTAAAGGCGCGGGCGAACAGCATCGCGCCGACAGCCCACCAGACTTGACTGCCGCTGGTATCCAACGCCAATACAATATCTTCCCACAGGGCTTTCTCTCGATAAATAAATTCCATAGGAACGCCACCGTATTGCATGCTTTGGCGGATGGTTTTCCGAACATCAAGTTTGCCGGCGGCGCTTTTGGTATATATCGGCATGCGGCGGCTCAACAGACGATGCATCGCTGTGCTGAGTCGCGACACTATTACGCCCAACAACGGCGCTTCGGATTTGTACCGGGTCAATAAGGTTGTCAGCATATCTACATTTTCTAGATGAGTTTCCGCGCCCGCGCCAGCAATTGTGGTCTGCGCTTTCAGTTGTTCATCGAATAGCGCGCTGTATTCCGCGAATTCCTCTGGCGTGATACAATCCTGCAATAACAATCGTCCCACCACGTATTCCAAACTCCGCAATAGCTGTTCGCGTTCCTGGTCTGTCAGCATCCATAGTTCCAGAGCCATCTGATGCTGCTGTGCAAAGTTGCCTCCCTGCTCTGGATTCATCAATCTTGCCAACCGTCCGCCCAAAGAAGGCGCGACATTGCCCATGACCAGTTCTTGCACAAACGCCGCCGCGAGGGTTTGCGCTGCTTCAAGAGAGAGCGGCATGTTGAATCGGGGAGCGTCCGGTCCCTCCATATTTTGCGTGTCAAACACATCGCCACGCCGTTGAGCGTGATTGCCTCGCGTCCCCGCAGAAGCACGGTTGCCGCGCCCCATAAAACCCATCTCTCCTTCATCGCTTTGTCCTGGTATATTGCCCGCGCCTACGCCGCTGTCATTTTGCAAAAATACACCCTTCGCTTCGCTCAAGGGCATGCTTCGTTGATTTTTGCGCTCCCTTGGTTCCCCTGCGCCCATACCGTCATCACCTTGTTGAGGCTGAAGCGACGGTCCGGATTCTTCGTCTCCTGCTTGCTTCCCCGACGAGGCTTCCTGCTCGTCTTCCTGTTCCGCCATCATACCTGCACCCGTTGATAAATCTTCCGATTGTTCATTCGTACTCTCTGCAGATTCTGTATCTTCGTTTTCTCCCGGCTCCGCCCCGATAGAATCGGGTTGTTCCACTTGCTGTTCCATCGTTGTATCTGCGTCCGTTAGCAAATTTTCCGTTCCTTCATTTTGCGCTCCACGCGCCGCGTGCTGCATTTCATTCAAATCTTCCAGCAATTCGATAATCCGCTCTAAATCGCGCCCAGATAGATTATTATGCATAAACTGGGCTAGTTCGTGCTCTATTTCAGTTCTGTCTGGCATTTGAGAATGATGTGTGGGGGCTGCCTGAATAAGTGGGGATGGCGTATTAGACTGATGTTGGGGTTGTTCAGTGGATATGTCGGTTTCGGCGGATGGGCTTGGTTCAATGTCGCTGGATGTCTCTGGAGACATTTCTGTATCGAAATGTAACTCGCCTGACTCTAACACTTCCTGAAGGGCGCGCGCTAATTGAGAATCGGCAGTGAGAGCATCAAACGGGCGAAGCGGTTGTTCGTAATCAACATCAGATTCTTCTTCCTGTTCCTCTTCTGGTCGTCCTGTAAAAAACAGGCGAAATAGTTTGCGAACAATCGTTTCCGATTCGTTATCTTTGGCGAGGCATGCAACAGTCGCTTCCTCCAAAAGCATTTTATCTTCCAACGAAATGTGGACAACGTCATTCGTGAACGCGACCGATTCACTAGGGCTAACCGTAACGCCACAGGCTTTACATAGTTCAACAAATTTCATCAACCGATTAACGGGCACTTCTTTTCCCTCTCTTTCCAGCGCTTTTCGGCTTGCCTATTGTTGCGGCTCCTACCACCTTGAGCATAACATCTTCATCCTCGATATCTTTACAAATCGCTGCAATAGTTAGCAACAATTGTTCATTGGTTGCCTTATCTAAACTTGGACTGAACATATTGATTAAATCCCCTACCCACTGAACTGTCTCTGAAGGGGCGGGGCGATGTTGGAGGTCAAGTTTACGCAAATTTTGAACCGTGCGCACAATCTGTTCGACGAGGCTCTCAGAAACATCCGGGATATTTGCTAACACGATTTGCACTTCAGTCTGAAAATCTGGATTCGGAATGAAAATCCGCCTCAATCGGCGTAGAAAAGCATCGGGCAACCGTACCGTGCCGACATCCGTATCGCGGTTGACGGTAATGATAACGTTGAAACCTTCTTCGGCTGTTATCTCCTTCTGGAGCGCGGGCACATACGTTTGCTTATATTCTATCATGTCAAAAAACACAGGAAATAACGTATCGCGTCCGCACCGGTCTAATTCCTCAACGATGAGTATAAGTCCCTGCTGCATTGCGGTGATGGCAGCGGAAGGAACATAATAGCGTTCATATAATGCTGTAAAATCCACCGTCTGTTCGGATTCGCGTGCGTGATGCGATTCTGCCAGCAGCCGTTTCCAGTCGATATCACCGAGAACGTGCATCAGTTCGGTATCCTCGGTAACATCAATTTTGATGGCTTCCGCGCCTGTGATTTCCTTCGACCAATATCGCGCCGCCAGGGATTTTCCTGTCCCAGGCGGGCCTTCCAAGATAAATGGAATATGTTGTTGGATGTAAAATTTCATAAGTTCTTCCTTCTCTGGCGGAAGAACAGGAATGATTTTGTGCATAGTTCTCCTTTTTCAAAATATACGGTAATCCAAACTCCTGACAATCAATTATCAGGCTGAAAACTAAAGTCGTCTCAAAGACGACTAAAACTCAATTGTAGTCAACTTTCAGTTGACTTTAGCTGTTAGACTTGAATTTGAATTCAAGGCATTTTTTCTGCGGGGAACATATTTATCAAGCCGACCACTTTCTGTAATATCAAATTTGCGTCGAAGGCGGAGATAATTCCATCTTTGCTGACATCTGCAACACACTGTTGTACTTCTTGAAGATATTCGACACCAACAATGTATCTCAAAATCAAAACTGCATCATAAGCGCTGGTTTAATCATCAAGGCTTACATCGCCGAATTTAGGGCTTACGGAGTTATAAGCGCCCGGCGTCCCAAAAATATTTAGACTGGGGTTCCAATTCTCATCGTCCAAACCGCCTATTTTGCTATCTCCGACATTCATCACACGATAACTAACACGTTCTAAGGTTTTATCCGTTCCGTTTGCACCTTTATCGTCCCATTTCAAGTTGTAAGTTACGGCGTCTTGATATGCGCCTTTTGCATCTTTGAGGTAAACGACACAGCCTTCAGGTGTGAGAGTGTTGTGAAGATGTCCCATGCTGAACTTAACGATAACTACGGAATCGGGTGTGCTGGGATACATATGTCTAAATGTCGCTTCGTCCACACGGGAGAAAATGAGATATCCTCGCTCAGGAATGCTCGTACTTTCTGGGATAGTAGTTTTTGTATTTCCTCGGTCGGGACATCCCAAAACCCAACCGCTGATGTCCACAGGTGAAGAACTCTCGTTATAGAGTTCAATGAATTCTCCCGCGTCATCTGTGAAAATCTTGGGATTTGGATGTAGTTCGTTTATCAGCACGCCTTTTGAACCGATGTATTCCCATATTTTCAATTTTGCCTTCCTTGCGGCAACTTCTTTTTCCTCCCAAGCAGGATACTTTCCGTCAAGTAAGGCATTTTTGTAGAGTAAATACCTGGCCGCGAGCCCATTCTCAAGTAGTTTGACATTAAAAACTTCGTTGTTATAAACAATAACACCGAGAAACCTTCCATAATGATCTTTTTGTTCTCCTTCAACCTCCGAGATGAAAAGCAAAACTATTTTACTCTGCAACTGGGATGTAAATTGCTTTGCTTCCTGGGCATACGGCTCATCGCTTGGTTTTGCAGGAAGATTTGCTAGTTCAGGAGTATCAAGCCCTAAAAACCGCACAGTGTCTATGACTCCAATCTCATCTTGAACTTTGATTGTATCTCCATCGAAAATATGAGTTACGGTCACCGTTTTTTCGATGCTGTTTTCTAAGTTGATAAATTTATTAATGTCCTCGGCAGCAGTGGCTTTGGTCAACATTAGGGCTACCACAAGAACCATAATTCCTATGCGAAAGTGCATATTCTTAACTCCTTTTGCGGTATCCAAAATTCAAGTTGCGATATTGCAAAGAATAGGGTATTTGCTTTTCAATTATTATTTAACTCAAAATGCCGCAGAAACTTCAAACTTTTAACAAATATGAAGGGCAAGGTGGCGAAGGGGCAAAAGGGTTAGAGGCAATACTGTTCAATTAATTTTCATGCCAACAAAAAAATCTTGCCACATCAGACTCTGGGGGACCGGACGCTCCGGAAAGCCAAAAAACCGGACAACCGGAAGGGCGGCAAAAGAAGAGTTGAATAATATCAACTATCTTTTTCCGGTTGTCTGGTTGTCCGGTTGCCTGGTTTCCCAGGGCTTTAATCTACCACGGCTTCGAGAAATCCGTATCCTCTCGCGTAATCATTTCGAGTAGCGCGGGGCGTCCGGAATCTACAACCTTTTTGGCGCGCTGAATTGCTGGGATAACATCCTCCGGCTTCTCGACTTTTTCGCTATATCCGCCCAGCCCCTCTGCAATTTTAGCATAATCACCGGATAGGAACTTGGTGCCATAGCGTTCAGTTGCTACGGGCATATGTTTTTCATATCCGCCCAGCGCTGAATTGTTAAGGATAATGGTCAGGATGGGAATCTCCGAGCGCACTGCTGTCTCAAAGTCCATGCCTGACATTCCAAAGGCTGCGTCGCCCATTACATTGACTACCAGCTTTTCCGGCGCAACTAGCTTCGCTCCCATCGCTAGACCGAGCGAATAGCCTAACTGTGTGGATTTGCCCCAGCCGATGTAACCTCGCGGAATAATCGCTTCATAGAAAGGACACATCTGGTCGCGCGGATTCCCTGAATCATGCGTTACGATTGTCTGCGTCCTATCCACTGTGTGCATTAGGTCCCAAATAACCCGATACGGATTAATCGGTACTTCATCTGACGTGAGTTTCGGCATCCATTCCGCAAGCCACGGGTCTTTCACCGATTTAATCTCTTGAGCTACATCTTTGCTTTCTCCAGCACCCTGTTTCTTAACTTCATCAATCAACTGTTTCAGGACAAGTTTCGCATCTCCGATGATGGCATGGTCAATTGGATATTCTTTGTTAATGTCGCTTTCGTCCACAACGGCTTGAATCATAATTTTGCCGTCGGGAATCTTTGTAGCGAATATTGACCGAGAAAAACTGCATCCAATACCAAAAACAAGGTCGGCTTTGTTTAAAAAGTGACCCGCCATCTTAGTGCCTGTAAGCCCGCTCATGCCAATGGACAGAGGATGATTCTCAGGAAATGCGCTCTTTCCAGCCATTGTCGTCATGACAGGCGCTTGAACCAACTCAGCAAATTCGCGTAGTTCATCTGAGGCACACGCATACATAATGCCTTGCCCGACGTGGATAACAGGCACTTTTGCCGCCAACAAAGCTTTGACTGCCTCCTTTACATCTTGAGGGTCACCGGCGCTTTTCACAGCCTTGACCGGGTTATAACGAAAGTCCGCGTCATCGAATTCTTCGGATGATACGTCTACAGGCACCTCCAGCACAACAGGTCCAGGTTTTCCGCTCTTGAGCAGGGTAAACGCGCGTCGCATCATCTCCGGCACTCGGTCAGCAAAGTTCATCTGTGCCACCCATTTTGTGATGCCGCGGTAATTTTGCAGCGTTTCGAAATTGGGAGGAACGCCGAGTCTATGTCGCTCCTCCTGCCCCGGTAGCACCAAAATGGGCACTGAATCCGCGTAGGCTTGTGCCACGGCTGAAAACGCGTTTTCAATGCCAGGTCCTTGCTGTACCGCGCAAACACCGATACGCTGACCGTGTGAAACACGAGTATAGCCATCCGCTATGGCTACCGCTATCCGCTCTGTTCTTGCCAGAATCGGTCTGATATTTACTGTTGCGGCAGCGTCAATAAGCACGTTGGCTGGAAAGCAAAATAGATATTCGACACCTTCACGTTTCAAAACATTAACGATAGCACTGCTTCCTTTCATAATCATTTCTCCTTAGTTATCACAGGTTCTTGAGAAAAAAGCAACAGAATCTTCTTTGTTTCCAATTTACCACAATTTCTTATTCATGTCAAATGAAATGTTCCCCTCTTCTGTGATTTTTCACGCTTGCCCATCTGTGGTGTGTCGTTGATACCACTCTTGAAAAACAGGAGTATCTCGAATCGGGTCAAAATCTGAATCCGTGCGCGCAAGGTCAACCACCCCAGGGAAGACCGAAAAGGCGCTTTCGAGAGACTGGCACGCTTTCTCGGCAAGCTGTTGTAGAGCATAACAACAAGCTAAGTTAAAGTGGGATTGCCAAAAGCCAGAGTTGATTTCCACCGCGCGCTTGTACTTCTCGATGCTC
>SDBU01007699.1_pt1 | contig 12367 bp, 11 predicted proteins | sample 2277071 | NCBI WGS metagenome assembly SDBU01 (sample SAMN10397929, study PRJNA504765) | marine sediment metagenome | isolation source: marine sediment core GS08_GC12, 126 cmbsf | place: Arctic Ocean: Gakkel Ridge, Loki's castle | collected 2008
GCCGCTTTAATTGTTTCTTTGGAGCTCATATTTGGCTCTCCTTAAAATTCTCTCCTAAAATCACCACAATATCTGCTGTCACCCCTTTAGGCGGAGTTTCTTTGGTAACCTGCCCTCCTAATTTGGATTTTAAAAATTTAATCGTATTGGGTTTTGCGTCTGCTGTATAATCAATAATTTGAGTGGTTTGGAATTTGCCCGTAGCATCAGTTACCTTGATAACATTCAAACCGCTATCTCTTAAAGTTTTGGCGGTCGAGGTCGCCAAACCGACTGTTGAGCTACCATTTTGAATTTCAATCTTAGCTGTTTCCGAAGCCAAATTCCCTTCTTCAAAAATATTTTTGGCAATCTGCTGAATTTGGCTATAATTGTTCATGCCCAACTTTGGTATCATCACTGAAGCGCCATTATAACTGGTTGATTTTAGGGGGCCTGAGGCACTATTGTCCAAAACCCTAACGATGATTTCATCTTTGTTGACATCTTGGCTAATTTTAATTAATCTCTCTATTTCTTCAATACTCAAATCAGTTTTAAAGTGATCGCCGATAATTTTTATAATATTGATAATTTTTCCCGCATCAAAAACCGACAAATCCAAAGCTTTTTCTTTGACGGCTGTTAAAATTTGCTGCTGTCTTTTGGCTCGATCAAAATCTGAAGTAGTTTTTCGAGAACGGGCATATTTTAAAGCTAAGTTGCCATCCATATGATGTTGACCCTGGGAAATTTTAAAAGTCTTGTAGCCATATTTGCCATCAGGAAAATATGGATCATTAATGTCTTTTTCAACATAAATATCAACTCCACCTAATTCATCAATAATTTTCTCAAAACCAACAAAGTCCATTTTCAAAAAATAATGAATTGGCAAACCAGTGATATCAGATATACTCTGTTTGCAATAAGAAAAACCATCGGTGGGCTGCTCTGTTGAAAAGCTGCTATTTTCTTTATTTTGGGCCCACTTGGATTTTTGTTCCCCAAAAGTATACATTGAATTAATTCTGGCATAAGAACGGGTGCCGGGCGCTTGGACATATAAATCGCGTGGGATCGATAACATAGCGGCTTTATTTTCTGCCGGCTTGAGCGAAAGAATAATAATCGTATCAGTTAATTCTGGACCGGGATTACCTGGACCGGGCATTCCCAGCAATAAAATATTTACTCGGCCTTCATCTTCGCCTTTTAATTTGGTTTCAGAGTTTTTCACACTGGGCAAAAAGCTTAAAAAGGGAGAGCTTGAAATATTTTTACTCAAGACGCCTAAAATATGGGAAACGCCAAAAGCCAAAAGCCAAGCGATTACTGGAATAGCCAATAATCCAATTGTCCACAGAATAATTTTCTTGGTTTTTTTCCTTTTTTTCTTTTTTCCAAAATCGTTTCTCAATTTATCCTCCCCTCCATTTCTTCAAAAATAACAATTAGCTATAATCGGCTTAAGCTTTAAAAAATTTCTAATATTTTCCTTATTATTGTAACACAAAAAAATGCCAAGGCAAACAGCAATCAGCAATCTTTATCTATTGTTGACTGTTGTTTGTTGATTGTTAATTGATTTTGTGACCATAAAAAGGCAGGACTTTTGAATCTGATTTTGCTTTGCCGCTTTGTAATTTTTTATAACCTTGTTTAGCTAATTTGAGAGGATCTTTTTGATTTTTCACCCCAATGACTGGAATCTTCAAAACATATCCTAATGTGTTGGCTGTGGATATCCCTACTCTTAAACCAGTAAAAGAACCTGGGCCTTGATTTACCACAATCGTTTTTAGATCTTTTAAGCTAACATTATTTTCTTTTAATAATTTATCAATTTTCAATAGCAAATTTTCTGATCTTTTCTCAGATTTGAATTTTAAAACTTTTTGAAATTTTGGGGGCCAATACAAGCAAATTGCAATTTCAGGCCCTGCAGTATTGATTGCTAAAATCATTTTTCCTCTCTTATTTAAATACAATTTTGCGAGTATTTTCATCTACGAAATCGAATTCAAGCCATTGAGTGTTTTTAGGCAAGGCGTCTTTTATTTTCTCAGCCCATTCGATGACGCAGATATTTTCGGGCTTAAAATATTCTCTAATTTCCTGTAATAAAATTTTATCTACTTTCTTTAAACGATACAAATCAATATGAATTAGTTTTTGAAGTTTCGAATTTTGGTCATTCGAATTTGTTTCGGATTTCGTGCTTCGGATTTCGGATTTTCTTATTTTATATTCCTTGATTATTACAAAAGAGGGGCTGGTAATTTGTTTTTTAATCCCCAAGCCTTTGGCTAATCCCTGAACAAAAGTTGTTTTGCCACCGCCTAAATCACCAGTTAAAGCTAAAATTTCTCCACCTTTCAGCTTTTTAGCCAAATCTGCGGCGATTTTTTGAGTTTCTTGATCTGATTTTGAGATTATATCTTTTTTAATTTTTTCCTCCAAAATGAAAATCCAAAAAGCGTTGCCAACAAAACAAGGCCGCCTAAAATTAATCCCCACCCCAAAGCCTGAATTCCTTTATTTTGATCGGTTCTAAAATCTTGCCCCAAAACCAAATCTGGCACTGCCGCGGCTAAGGCTTTTTGAACTCCAAAAACATCTTCTAAAATAGAACTGGCTGTTGATTTTTTGCTCGTTGTTCCACCTCTATGAACAATATCAGATTGAAAACGCGGCATAATTCGCAAACCAGATTTTGTCCTTGAAACAATCCCAACAATCGTCACCCAATCACCCTTTTTCATTTTTGGTTTTTTGATGCCAGTTTTAGATGAAATATAAATTCTGATTTTGCCAGAGCCATCATCAATATAAAAAGTGCTGCCTGAAGTTTCGACAATCCGGCCTGAAACCGAAACCAATTGCCCTTCGTAATTTTTCACCTCGCCTGTTTTGATCTTTTTGGCCGCGGGCGGATCAGCCGTACCTATTATAATAATACCGGCTGGATCCCCAATTTTAATTCTCTTTTCGCTATTATACTCTGAAATTTTACCTACCACCCTAACTCGATCCCCCATTTTTAGAGCAGGAAAAATAGCCTTGTAAAAATAAATCTGGATGCCGGATGTGTCATCTTGAATATAAAAATAATATTTGGAAAAAAGGCCGGGCAAAGAAGTGACTACGCCCTCTACTGAAACTAAAGTGCCTTTTTTCAAATTTTTTACCTCAGCAATATTTGTTGAAATAGGATCTGTGCTTGCTGTTTCAGGCTGGGTAATAATATTTTTTGCCCTAGGTGTGGGGGTGGTAGTCCATTCCCAACCACCTGAACTGTTGCGGGCCCAACTTTGGCCTCTGGCAGCTGAACTATAAGCTGGGCAGTTTGAAGCTTGCTCTAAATTTGGCCAGAGCAATCTGGCTTGATCTCCGGTATCATTTAAAGCAATTTTGGTCTCGGTCTTATAAAAAACTAAATATTGACCGGGTAAAATTTGGGTGCCATTCGGAATTTCATAAGGCGAGCTGCCGCCGGGATTGTCATCCAAATACCAGCCTGACAAATTTACTGCTTGAGAGCCTGTATTGTACAACTCAATCCATTCGTTTTCTGAACCTGTGAAGGGAGCGGGTAAAATTTCAGAAATAATCACCGAATAAATTTCCTCAAAAATGGTGACAGCTTCGATCTGATTAGAAACAGCTGTTTTTAGTTCATCTGTGGAAACTGTTTTGATAACAAAATAATAAGTCTGACCTGGCTGCAAATCCTCAATTAAAAACGAGGTTTGATCGATCTCGGAGATTGCCTCTACTAAATCGCCTAAATCATCTTGGTCTTGAGAAATAAAAACTTGGTATTGGCCAAAATTTACATCCAAACTCTCAGACCAGGCTAATTCTGCAAAATCTGCCCCCACTTCGATGGGTTCTTCTAAGATTACCGGAGTGGTGCCGGGCGAGGGATATTTTTGATCAATAAAATCCATGGCACAATCATCTGAATCTTCATTGGCTGGCAGGCGTTCGATGGAATGACCTGTGGGGACTCCGGGATGCGGCTCTAAGCAAAAATCAACGTCAGGGCAAAATTCTCCACTTTCATAAATAACCACATCCACTACTTCATCGAACGAATTTTTTAGAAGAATCTGATCACCGGAATTGTTTAGAGAAAGCGATAAACCGTCCAAATCAGACTCAAACCCATATAAATTTTGAAAGCCGGCCGTGTCTTTTGCGATTGTCAAAAAAGAACCTGGCTTAATTTTAGTCGGAGTGGGGAAAATAAAATCTCGAGAAAGATCAGTCAAAGTCCAACCTGAAAGATCCCAGACGCTATCTGTAGGATTATACATTTCAATCCACTCTTCAACCGCGTCTGAACCGGGCGTATCATAAAAAATTTCAGAAATTAGAATATGATTTGCTGGCGGATTTTGAGCCTTTACTTGTTGAGGACAAAATAAAAATCCTGCCAAAAATACTATAAAAACGACAAAAATTTTGACTTTTAGATTCTTCATATTTCTATTCTACCATAATCAAAAACCCATGAAAAAGTGGGCAAAAAAAAGAGGCGTTTTGTTGGTTTTGTCCGCCGGCTGGCGGATTTAGGTCTCAGGCACGCCTCTTAGGACCTGGAAGAATTAGTTGTTTCAATTTTCAGCTGGCTGGGAATCGGCTTTCTGGCTTTCTACCTGATTAAAACATGCATCTCCTGTCACCTTAACTCCGTGAAAAAGAGTGACTACCACCAAAAAGAAAATCAGCGAAAAAAAAAAACCGGCGCCAAAAGTATCAAAAGGACGATCTTCAACAAACATCCCTATCTTCCAGAAAAGAGGCAAGGTCAGTTTGCCAATCCAGTGTATCGCCACGAATGCAGAAACAGGCAAAACGATAATAACCCCTAATCCAGCAAACCATCTTAGCACTGGATTTCTGATTTTGAGCTTTCCTTCCATCTTATTCACCTCCTTTGGGGTATGGTGGTAACGATTTACAAGAGAACTCGGGCAGCTGAAAAAAATTAACTTGCAAGGGTGGTATTCCATGGACGGCTCCATTCTGCCCAGAGACAGAAGTTCGTAGCCTCCCACCTATTCTTTGCTTTTCGGAAAATCCCTTCCAGCCCATCTTCCAGGGATCGAACCTGGCTCACCTCGCGACAGCGCACAATTAGGTAAGCTCCCATAAGCAAGATGTTGCCCGAGTATAATCAGTTTTGTCATCCCCATAGACCTCTTCTGCCGCCTCGTTGTGGCCTTGTCTTCCTATTGGAACGAGTAGTACTTGGCCTTGTCCGCTGGGAATCTGGTTTTGCTTGTTGTGATCTGTTCCTAAGCACCCAGGTGACTATTGCTGCAATAAAGAAAGGCTGAGAAACCCAAAGACAGATCGGAACCCAGATAGTATCTGGGTTAGTGTAAATAAGATACACATAGGTGGATGCCCAAATGTTTGCTATTTCAAACAAACAGACATCTAGCATAAACTTGTATCGACGTAGATGACCTGCATATCCCGAAGTAGAAAAATATCAGCCAACTTATAAATATCTTCGTTGCCAGTGTCATATCTGTTTCCCTACTTGAATTGATTGGTAAGGTACGATCACAGCTTTAATATATATTACATGATTTTAAATAAAAAATCAACCTTTCGACAGGCTCAAGATAAATAAAAATCCACTATTCATATCTCAAAGCCTCAATCGGGTCTTTGCGGGCGGCCCGAATAGCTGGAGCAATGCCGAAAATAATCCCCACTCCGACCGCAACGCCAATGGCAATCACCAGGGCCTGCCAAGTAATCTCTGGGGTAAGCGGCGTTTTGAGTTTTATAATTTGAGTAGCACCATACGTAAAAGCTAAACCAATTAAACCACCAAAGAATGATAGTGTAACTGCTTCAATTAAAAACTGTTTTAGGATATCTGTCCGAGTGGCGCCAACCGCTTTTCTTAAACCAATTTCGCGAGTGCGTTCGGTCGCTGAAACCAACATTATATTCATAATACCGATACCGCCAACAACCAAAGAAATTGCAGCAATGGCAGTTAACAAGGAAGTTAAAATCTGTAAAATATCATCCAAAAAGTCTAAAAGATCTTCTTGGCTTATCACTGAAAAATCCTTATTTTGGCCATGATTTTCTAATATCGTCTCTGTTAGTTCATCTTTAACAATTTCAATATTTTCCACCTCTCCAACCTTTACCAAAATACGATGAATTTGAATACCTCCCATAAGATCTTCAGCCGTCTCAAAGGGCATAGTGCAAATACTCTGAAATTCACCTCCACCGAACAAATCCGAAGATTCTTTATATTTAATTGTACCAACTACTTCAAAATCAGTTGAATTAATTTGAATGATTTTGCCCAAAGGATCGTCTTCACCAAATAAATCTTGAGCAATTTTTCCGTCTAAAACAATTATTTTTTTGCCTTCATCTTTTTGGGTAAAAAAGCGACCCTTTTCAAGCTCAAATCCGGTTGTGATGTTCTCAATTTCGGAAGTACTCCCAACAATCATCGCAGAGGGTGCGGGTTTATCTTGATATTTCAAAGTAGCGGAAACAATCATCATTGGTGCAGCAGCTTCAACTTTATCATTTTCTCGAACTGTCTTGAGATCTTCTTCTGTTAAAATATTGCCACCAATTAACGTGCTGGGGTTGGGACCACCTCTGGTGTGAGATCCAGTGTCAAACTGACCAGGAAGAATTATTAATAAATTAGAGCCTAAACCTTTAATCTGTTTGGCTACATCTGTTTTAACGCCCTGACCTATAGCCATCAAACTGGCCACAGAAGAGATACCAATAATAATTCCCAGCATAGTCAAAAAAGAACGGGTTTTATTTGCCCATAAAGATTTGAGAGCTGATTTTATGGTTTGGGTAATTGTCATTTGGCTCCCACAATTTTTCCATCTTTAATTTTGATAATTTTCCTGGCTGCTTTGGCAATATTTTTTTCATGGGTGACCAAAATAATGGTAATACCTGCTTTGTTTAACTGTTTTAAAATTTGTAATATTTTTTCGCCCGTTTTGGTGTCCAAATTTCCAGTAGGTTCATCAGCTAAAATTATTTCAGCATCATTGACCAAGGCGCGAGCAATGGCAAAGCGTTGCTGTTCGCCACCAGATAATTCATTTGTAAAATGAGAGGCGCGATCTGCCAAGCCCAATTTTTTGATAATTTTTTTAGCTTTTTCGATTCGGTTGATTTTCTTTTTTAAATAATAAAGTGGAATTAAAACATTTTCTAGGGCTGACATACGAGGCAGAAGATTAAAAGTTTGAAACACAAAACCGATTTTTCGATTGCGGATTGCAGCTATTTTTTTATCGGGCAAATCAACGATATTTTGGCCGCTTAATAAATATTTGCCTTTTGTCGGCCGATCAAGACAGCCGATAATATGCATTAAAGTTGATTTTCCGCTGCCCGATGGTCCCATAATGGCAGCAAATTCGCCTTTTTTGATTTTTAGGGAAACGTTTCGGAGGGCCCGAACTTCGTTCCTCTCTCTTTCGTTATAGATTTTAGAGACATTTTTTAATTCAATCATTTAAATTTTTAGCCTTTCAAAGACATTATAACACATCTTTCAGATAATCAGTATGGCGTTATTGAAAGAATAGAAGCAAAATTTGTTTTTGACGGCTTTTTAATATGACTTAAAAATTAGGTTTTCATAGTTAATATTATAGCTGAAAAATCTGTAGCTATCAAAAATAAAATCAATTCATGTTATCACGTTACGTAACATGATAACAAAAAATTTCGTCAAGTCCAAATTAATATTTTATCCTTTTACTACGCCCAAGGGGGCCAAGCGGCAGACGCGGCGGGCAATGCCAACAGCATCAACTACGCGAACCACTTCATCAATGTCTTTGTAGGCAATCGGCGCTTCTTCAGCCAATCCGGGCATAGATTTAGTTTTTGGAATAATTCCTTTTTTCAAAAGTTGCTTGCGTAAATCCTCACCCCAGACTTTTCTTCTGGCAGCTCCTCGAGACATTGTCCTACCAGCACCGTGACAGGTGGAGCCAAAAGTTTCTTCCATTGCTTGCTCTGTTCCAACCAGCAAATATGAAGCCGTACCCATTGAACCGGGAATAATGACTGGCTGGCCAATCTCCTGATAATCTTTCGGAATCTCTGGGTGCTTAGGCCCAAAAGCTCGGGTGGCACCTTTTCGATGAACCATTAGTTCTATTTCTTTGCCGCCATCTGTGATATGTTTTTCTTTTTTGGCGATATTATGGGCAACATCATAAATTAATTCTAATTCATCTTTTTGACCAAGCTCTTTCCAAATCTCCCTCATATAATGAGACAGGACCTGGCGATTTGCCCAAGCATAATTTGCCGCAGCTGACATAGCGGCAAAATAATCCCGACCCTCAGGCGATTCTATTGGCGCTGCCGCCAATTCAGGATCAGGCAGTTTAATTTTGTATTTTTGCATTGCCGAACGCATCACCCCGACATAATCGGTACAAACCTGATGCCCTAAACCTCTAGAGCCAGTATGAATCAAAAAAACAATTTGATTTTCAAAAATATTTAATTTTTCAGCTACTTCTGGATCAAAAATTTTCTCGACAAATTGAAGTTCTATAAAATGATTCCCTGAGCCCAAAGTACCGATTTGATCTTGACCTCTTTTTTTCGCCTTTTCAGAAACCTTGTCTGGCGCAGCTTGGGAAAGTTTACCATCAGCTTCGCAATGTTTCAAATCCTGCTCTTTGGCATAACCTTTTTTGACTGTCCATTCTGCGCCGGTTTTTAAAACTTCTTGCATTTCTTGTGACGATAATTTTATTGGCCCTCGCGAACCCACACCAGAAGGGGCTTTTTCAAAAATCTGCTCTATGAGGTGGGGAATTTTATCCTTGATTTGATCTAATTTAGTTTGAGAAATTAATAATCTTACCCCGCAATTAATGTCGTAACCGATCGCGCCGGGCGAAATAACGCCATCCTTAAAACGCAAAGCCATCACCCCACCAATTGGCGCGCCATAACCTTCATGAATATCAGGCATTGCTAAGGCATATTTTTCTATGCCTGGCAAAGTAGCAGTATTGATCAATTGTTCCAGAGATCTTTCCTCTTCAATTTGTTCGAGCAATTCTGGGGAAGCAATCACGCGAGCGGGAACTCGCATATCGGCGCGATAAGATTTAGAAATCTCATAGACATATTTTTTGACTTGCCTGAGATTTTTTTTAGTCCCGATTTTTCCTTTCTTATGAGGAGATCGGGATCCCGATAGTTCCGACTTGTCGGAACGTATCGGGAATATTTTTTTTCGCTCTTCCATATTTTTTCCTATTTAAAAGATTAACTTAAAAATTAGGTCAAACTTAAATATCAAATAAAACTTCAGCCTGGTATCCTGTTTTTGATTTTTTTATTTTAAGACCGTGAAAAGTGGCGGCTTTCACTTCAGCCTTAAAGCCCGGCTTGGGAATCGGCTGGCTATAAGCTATCCCTTTCAATTCTGTTTCTGAAATTTTTTCAAACTTAAAATCTAAATAAATTTCATTATAAGTATCTGAGAAAAATATTAGTTCATTTAAAAAATTAACCAACAGGGCTTTGAGATCATCTGCTGAGATTTCTAATTTTCTTTCTGATTTTTTAACGGTTTTTTTAACCTTAATGTCCTCTTGGCCTAAGCTGCCCAAAAACATTCCAGTCGCTGTATTTTTAAAAAGCTCGGCTAAATCTTTGCCTTGAGCTTTTATTTTTAGATCGGTTGTGTGTTCTAAAATTTCAAAATTTTTCATAGATCTTTATAATATTCTAATATCTGATTGGATGATATCAGTGGCGCCCCTACCTCTCAATTCAGGCAAAATTCGCTCTAAATTAGATTTTTTAACTACAGTCTCAATGGCAACATAATTTTTATCTGCTAGTTCATTTATGGTAGGCGATTTTAAAGAAGGCAAAATTTCTAATGTTTCATCCAAATGTGTTTTTGGCAGATTAAACTTGATTAGAGCTTTTTTTCCTGACAAATCAACCATTTGCCCTTCTTTTAATTTTCCGTCAAGCCCCTTTTGAGATAATTCTTTTTGGGAGGACTCTTTTGCTTTTTGCTTTAATAATTCTAATTTGTCTTTGTCTATCAGATGCGAAATAGGAGATTTTGTTACCGGTTTCAACCTATGACCTAATCCTTCGGCCTTGTCTATTTTTTTCATTGCTTCTGTTTGATCCGACTCCAATGATTTTTTATATTGAGCCATAATTTGTCGAGCAATCTGTCGGGGATGGGGAACACCCCGGAAAATAAAATTACGTTCAGCGCCGGCAGTTTGAATTTCTACGATACCAAAATCAAAGAAAGTGCCAAAAATTCCAGTCACTTTAGAAGAAACATCTTCAATATGCAAAATATCTAATTCATCAATTACTCGGTGAAACAATCCTTTCTGATTAATATCGATAATTCTTTTGTTGGTCAAGATAGCGATATCAAAATATAAATTAATAAAGCTAATCAAGGAAGCTGCGCACAAAAACAATAAGTACATTGAGGAAAAGATAACCAAAAAATGTATTACGCTACCAGTAAAAAATCCTGGATAAAGCCTAATCGAAATGATGATAAAAATAGCCGGGACAAAAAGCATCCCCAAAATTATCAAAAAGACAATAAGAAATAAAAACCAATGTTTTCTTAGGAAAAATATCACCTCTTCATCAGGCTCTTGAGAAGGAAAAATTTTGGCCAATCTTTCTTTTGGATCTGATTCCATTTTTACCTCTTTTATTTTAGCCTTTAAAGAAACTGGGGATGAAGTCTTCTAAATTAGGGAAAGTGGCGGCGGTACCCCAATCTAAGCTTAAAATTATTACTAATGAAAAAAAGACAATTATACCGGAAACAATTACATAAGTAGCCATGACGATTTTGCACAAATCGCCTCGAAAACCAAACTTCCATAAATGATAAAGCCCGAAAATCGAAAACAAGATAAAACCGAGAACAAATAAAAGATAAATTATAGGCAGAATAGTCATTTTTCCCTCTGGCTATATTATACGCTCAAATTAAAAATTAATCTACTTTTTAGAGTATCTTTTTAAATTAACGATAGACAAAGATGGCAAAATCACGCAATAAATAATCATGCCTTAAAATTACTTTAGGAGATAAAGACATAGAATAGGAAAAATATTCTGCCGGATCAGCATAATGGATTCGCGAAGATTCTTTTTTTATTTTCCTATATTTGCTTGCCAGATTAAAAGCTAAACACTTTTTTGCCTGGCCAAACATAATTTTAATCAACTCTCTCTGATATTGGCCAATATTTTCAATTTTATGATTCATGATTCCATTGGCAATGACATAATCGAATTTTTCTTTGAGGGGTTTTTTATAAATATCTTGGGTTAAAACCTCAATTTCGGGAAATCGCTTTTGGGCTGCTTGGACAAATTCAGAAATAATTTCTGTACCCATATATTTGCCTACAAAGCCTAATTTTTTTAAATAAGCATAAAAATCAGCAAAACCACAGCCAACATCTAAAATCGAAGTATTAACTGATTTTAAATCTTGTTTGTTTATTGCTTCAGCTAATACTTTGAATCTTATTTTTTGACTTTCTTCATTTTTCCAATGAAAAACCTTATGGCCTTGGCCAAATTTTTTCAAATCTCGCCGATAAGCTTGGAGCATTTCTTTTTTCTCTTTTTCTTTCATGTTTTTCCCTTTGCCCGCCATAATGCGAAACTTTAGGTGGATTATTTAAATAATTTTTTCTGGGCACGGGTGATTCTTTCTTTTTTAATTCTTTTAGCAGCTTCTTTGGGATATTGAAAGCCCAAATACTCAAAAGCTTTGTCAGTAGCGACCCGGCCGCGGGGCGTTCTTTTTAAAAATCCCAATCTCATCAAATATGGTTCATAAACTTCCTCAATATTGGCAATATCTTCAGAACAGGCGGCGGCTAAAGTATCTAAGCCAACTGGTCCGCCTGAGAATTTTTTAATAATGGTGTTGAGTAATTTGCGATCAGCTGAATCCAAACCAATGCCATCAATTTCCAACATTTGCAAAGCTTTTTCTGTTACTTCAGGCGAAATTCTGCCTCGGTGTTTTACTTGGGCAAAGTCGCGGACCCTTTTTAAAATTCGATTCGCCACCCGGGGAGTCCGGCGCGAACTTTTGGCAATCAAAGATACTGAAACATTATCAATATCAATTTTTAAGATTTTAGCTGATCTTTTAATAATCTTTTTGATGTCTTTTGATTTATAATAATCTAATTTATGAATGGCGCCAAAACGATCTCTTAAGGGCGAGGAAATTTTTCCGATTCTAATTGTGGCGCCGATTAAAGTGAATTTTGGCAATTCCAATCTTAGGGTTTTGGCTGAT
>SDBU01007700.1_pt1 | contig 12366 bp, 9 predicted proteins | sample 2277071 | NCBI WGS metagenome assembly SDBU01 (sample SAMN10397929, study PRJNA504765) | marine sediment metagenome | isolation source: marine sediment core GS08_GC12, 126 cmbsf | place: Arctic Ocean: Gakkel Ridge, Loki's castle | collected 2008
GTCTCAGCACATCATCAGCTAGCTTGAAGGCATTATCCACCGCTGTCTTCTCGTCGCAGAGATCGAGCAAGCGGTCATTAGGGATAATAATGAGGGTATTGTTCGCCTGTTAAGCAAGGTTGATACTCTTATTATTATCCCTAATGACCACTTGCTCGATCTTTGTGACGAGAAGACAGCAGTGGATAATGCCTTCAAGCTAGCTGATGATGTGTTGAGGCATGGGGTTCAGGCTATCTCTGAGGTTATTACTGTCCCTGGGATGATTAACCTTGACTTTGCTGATGTCAAGACAGTGATGAGGGACGCTGGTCCAGCTTGGATGTCCATAGGCATTGGTTCAGGTAAAAACCGAGCTGTAGAGGCAGCTAAAGAAGCCTTGGCTAGCCCTCTGCTAGATGTTTCCGTCGAGGGAGCAAAGGGCGTGTTATTCAATGTTGTTGGCGGTAGTAGCCTCACCTTGCTTGAGGTTAATGAAGCCGCTGAGGTAATCAAGCAAGCCGTAGACCCCGATGCTAATATCATTTTTGGGGTGGCTCATGACCCTCACATGAATAATGAGATAAGGATTACTCTAATTGCTACCGGATTCGCTTCCAAGACAGGACTGGCTCAAGTTGGTCACGAGGATGAACTCTCACAACTCCTTAAGGGCTTGAAGAATGAGGATGAACTAGATGTTCCCTCTTTCCTGCGTCGTCCCCTATTTAACCATCGGCGCCAGGCAATAACTCCGTCTACTAAACTTATTGAAACACCGCCACGCATTCCAGCTCACCAAAGCTCTCGGGAATTTACCAAATAAATAGGGTCGACGCAAAAGCTTAGCTTTTGCGGGGTAAATTTCCGAGACCAAGGCAAAGGCTGTAGGCCTATACCGCCTACAGCCTTCCTGTTTATTATGCTATTTTGTGAGCTCCCTCTTGATAAATTAGTGCCTTGAGAGTATAGTTTAGTTTTAGATGATAGGAATGGGTGACGGAAGATTTGAAGCTATTTATTGAGCCCAGAGCCTTATTATTATTGGCCAAGATAAGTAACCTTCTCACCGGGCAGGGTATAAAGTCTTATCTCGTTGGTGGGTTTGTGCGTGATATACTGCTGGGGAGAGACACGGCTGATATTGATATTGCTGTGGCGGCAGATGCACTGGAAATTGCTCCCGAAATAGCTACTGCTGTTGGCGGCAGGCATGTTGTGTTGGACGAGGTAAATAGGGTGAGCAGGGTAGTTCTAGCCAGTGAAGGTGCAGCCTCAACCAGAGGTTGGTGGGGGGTTGACTTCTCTACACTTAAGAGCAACATTGAGCAGGACCTGGCACGGCGTGATTTCACTATAGATGCAATGGCAGTTGACCTTAAAAAGATTATCTATCAATCTGGTTTCCCTCGTAAGCCGGGCAGAGAGCAAATAGATGTTCAGCTCATAGACCCTTTTGGTGGCTTAAATGACCTTGAACGTGGTATTATTCGAGTTGTTAGTGAGGCGGCTTTTGAATCGGATGCGGTGCGTATACTACGGGCATTACGCTTGGCTGCCGAGCTTGGTTTTAATATTGAAAATGAGACCGAGTCTCTAATCAGGCGCTACTGTCATCTAGTAGCCAATGTAGCTGGTGAGAGGGTAAGAGAAGAGTTACTTCGGCTTCTGGCTATTTCTCACGCTGGGCAACTTTTGCCCTACCTTGATGAGTTAGGTTTAGTAACGGTTATAATTCCAGAGCTTAACCAGGCAAAGGGGGTCGAACAGCCCAAGGAACACTTCTGGAATGTTCTTGACCACTCAATACAGACAGTAATTGCCGCAGATTTTCTGCTCAGGCAAGGAGCCTGGGAGTATGCTAATAAGGAGGCCTTGGCTACTATCCCTTGGTCAGCAATGCTGGCTCAGCACTTTGACCGTGAGGTTAGTAGTGGTAGCACCCGAAGGTCATTGCTCAAGCTGGCGGCGCTTCTTCATGACATTGCAAAACCTCAAGCTAAGGCTGTCAATGATGATGGTCGGGTGCGCTTTTTGGGACACGCTCAAGCTGGGGCAGCTATAGTAGTTGACATTCTGGAAAGGCTGAGGTTCAGTGCCAAAGAAGTGAAGCTGGTGGAGATTATGGTAAGGCATCACCTCAGACCGGGACAGATGGGTCATAATGAACTCCCTTCCCGTCGGGCTATTTACCGTTACTTTCGTGATACGGGAGAGGCTGGCATTGATATACTATATTTGAGTTTGGCTGACCATTTAGCTACTAGAGGGCCACACCTAAATCTAGCTCAATGGCAGGAACATACTCAAATGGTGGAGTATGTACTCTCCCAGCGATTTCAAGAGGAGACCTTAGTTGCCCCACCTAAGCTAATTGATGGGCACGATTTAATCAATATCTTTGGCATAAATCCAGGACCCAAAATTGGGGAGCTTCTGGAGACGGTGCGTGAGGCACAAGCTGCCGGGGAGCTGGCTACCAAGCAGGAGGCTCTGTCTTATATAGATAGATTGCTGACCTTACCACCTGCCCCCTCCTTGAAAGTAGAGGGGGAAGAAAATTGGGAAAGAGGGTTACGGCCCTCCAGATTTCCTGTAATAGATTAGGGAGAGAGATGCCTAGAAGAAATACGTGGGTTCTAATAATAGTATTAATGCTTTTCGCCCTCGCCTTATGGACACTATTACCCATTGAAGGGGAAAGGTTTGGGCGGCAGGGAATACAGTTAGGGCTTGACCTCAAGGGCGGTGTTCGTTTGGTCTACCAGGCTGACCTGTCTTCGGTAGAGCGGGACAAGTGGAATGAAGTTATTGACGGGGTAATAGCGGTTATTATCAACAGAATTAACCCCCTAGGAGTAACCGAGCCGAATATTGAGAAGCGAGGTGAAGACCTAATCGTAATTGAATTACCCGAGCTTAGTATTACCGATGTCCAAAAAGAGCGTATCGGGCGTACAGCACTACTCGAGTTCCGTGAACTGATAATAGATGAGAACGGGGACGAGAAGTGGGTGCCAGCTACCGCTATAATTGACGGTCAGGAAAAGGTTCTGACCAGTAGTTACTTTAAGGAGAATACCTATGTAGGTCGGGATAACCTGGGCGGAATACTACTCTTCTTTGAGTGGAATGAAGAGGGAAGCAAACTGTCCGAAGAAATTACCGGTCGGCTGATAGATAAGCCATTAGGCATTTTTGAAGGTGATGAGCCCTTAAGGGGAGACGATGGAGAGCCTATTGCCCCTATCGTTCGGTCGGTGATTACTGACCGAGGTCAGATTGAAGGGTTAAGCATGAATGAGACTACCGAGCTATCAAAGCAACTGAATGCAGGACGTTTGCCTGTCCCACTGGAGGCCAAGTACGACCTAACCATAGCGCCTGCATTGGGAGCTGATTTCGTTGAACTGAGCAGCAAGGCAGGGCTAATTGGCATAGTACTGGTAATGTTGTTCATGATTCTCTACTATCGCTTACCTGGACTTCTAGCCAGCCTGGCTTTAATCTTTTACGGGGCATTGGTGTTAGCCATATTTAAATTGATACCGGTGACCCTTACCCTAGCCGGTCTTGGTGGTTTTATCCTATCGATAGGTATGGCAGTAGATGCCAACGTGCTTATCTTTGAACGGATGAAGGAGGAGCTGAGAATGGGGCGAACCTTGGGTGCCGCAATCGAGGCTGGTTTTAATCGTGCCTGGACAGCTATCAAGGATAGCAATGTTACTACCTTTATCGTCTGCGGCATTCTCTTCTGGGTGGGAAATACCATTGTTGCTGGTGCTTCAGTAAAAGGGTTTGCTCTAACTTTGTTTATCGGTGTCGCAGTAAGCATGTTTACTGCTATCGTGGTTACTCGGACTCTGCTGCGCTTGTTCGTGGGCACACGTATGGCACAGCGGACTTCACTTTTTAGCGTATATTCAGGAAGGAAATGATGTTTGATATCGTTGGCAAAAGATTCTGGTTCCTGATTATCTCGGGGATAGTCATCCTAATTGGTGTTATTTCCCTGGGTGCCTTTGGTCTTAAACTCGGGATAGATTTTAGCAGTGGCTCTATAACGACGCTGAGCTTTGAGCAGGAAGTAGACGAAGATGAATTGGAACAAGAATTGGCCAATTTAGGCTATCCCAATGCGAGTATTGAGCGCAATCCGGAGGGTGATTTCCTTGTCCGCACCGTTGAATTAACTATCAAAGAAAAAACACAGTTGAAGGAAAACCTAGCCACTAAGTTCGACACTGTTGTTAATGAGAGAGGTTTTGAACGTGTAGACCCGGTGATAGCCGGAGAGACAGCACGTATTGCGGCTTGGGGAGTATTTGGAGCTGCCATCGGTGTACTTCTCTACGTTACCTGGGCATTTCGCCGGATGCCACGTCCCTTCCGCTATGGCATCTGCGCCATAGTTGCCCTGGCACACGACGCGCTGGTGGTATTAGGTATTTTTTCTATCCTCGGTGTTATACTGGGCTGGGAAATCAATTTGATGTTCATTACTGGGGTATTAGCTGTTATTGGCTATAGTGTCAATAATACTGTCGTCGTTTTCGATAGGATACGCGAGAATCTGATTAAGGGTGCAAGCTCCAATTTTGAGTTGGTAGTTAATAACAGCCTGGTTGAGACCTTGAGCCGTTCCTTGAATACCAGTCTAACCACACTAGTTGTGGTCTTAGCCCTGCTGCTTTTTGTTGGAGCATCGATTCAAAATTTCGCTGTGGTTCTGTTAATCGGTATCATTGTTGGCACTTATAGCTCACTCTGTATCGCTCCTCAGTTGCTAGTAGTATGGGAGAGGGGAGAGTGGGGCAGATTCCTTCAATGGCTTCCTCTACCTGCAGCTAAAGGTAGGGGCAGGTGATGTGTTATGTTTTCCAGCCAACGTGGTGCCGCTAAGCTTGCTCTCGTAGTTGTAATCGGGCTAATTGCACTTAAGGTGGTGGTGGCAGTCATAACCGGGAGCATCAGCATTTTTGCTCAGGCAGCAGACAGTTTCCTCGACTTGCTTGCTATAATCATCACCTTCTCTGCTATTAGTATGTCCACCAAACCTGCCGATGAGAAACACCCTTTCGGTCATGGCAAAGTGGAGAACATTGCGGCTATAGTGCAAGCGATGCTAATTTTTACTGCTGGTGGCTTGATAATCTATTCAGCGGTACGCCGGATAATATTGGGGACAACAGTAGAGTTGACTGAAGCTGGGATAGGGGCAATGCTGGTTTCCATAATAGTTAGCATCTTCCTTTCCCGTCACCTGCTGAAGGTATCACGAGCTACCGATTCAGTAGCACTGGAGGCAAATGCGCACAATATCGCCGTCGATGTCTACTCAGCCGCGGGGGTGTTGATAGGGTTAATGGCTATACGCTTTACTGGACTCAACATTCTTGACCCTATTATTGCCCTGGTGGTAGCCTTGCTTATTCTGAAAGCAGCTTATGATGTAATGCAGAAGTCGTTTGGGGGGTTGGTTGATGTAAAATTGCCTGAGGCTGAAGAGAGCGCCATAAGGGAATGTATTATGGAATATGACGGTGAGCTAGTTGGTTTTCATCAACTGCGTACTCGCCGGGTGGGAAGCCAGCGTCATATTGACCTTCATCTGGTCCTGCCCAAGGATGCCAGTGTAGAAGGAGCTCACCGGATGTGCGATTGCTTGGAGCAGAATATAGCGAAAAGACTCCGTCATACTAATGTGACTATTCACGTTGAACCCTGTAACCAAGAGTGCGACCAGTGCTCTGTTTCCTGTAGTCTACGGAAGAACTCTTAAGACAAGTTGTGTATTTCCTTTATTGCTTTAACCAGAGGGGCAATGCCGGGTGCAGCCAAATTGTGGGGTGATTGTCCTAGAGGGTCTTCAACATTGGTGTTACCTAAAAGTACATCAAATGTGGCTTTTATCGAGGTGGCTAAAGCGGTGAGGTTGTAGCCACCCTCCAGGGTGAAAACGAGACGACCGCTACACAGTTCATCAGCTAGCCCCCTGATAGCTCCTACAATTTGGACAAAGCCGGTAGTGCTCATCTGCATCAAGGCTATGCCATCAGCCCAGTGGGCGTCATAGCCAGCCGAGACCAGGATAAGCGATGGGTCAAACCGTCTGGCCGCTGGGACGATGATTTGTTCAAAGACCTGTAGATATTCAGCATCACCACAGCCAGCCATCAGTGGTATGTTAACCGTCGTTTCCTTCCCTCCCCCACTACCAGTTTCCCCAATGCTACCTGTTCCCGGGTAAAAGGGGTATTGGTGAGTCGATATGTAAAGCACCTGCGGGTTATCATAAAAAGTCTCCTGTGTGGCATTACCATGATGCACATCAAAGTCAATGATAAGGATGCGTTCCAGTTGATATCTAGCCAGAGCATATTTAGTGGCAATAGCTATATTATTAAACAGGCAGAAGCCCATAGCTCGCTGGGAGGTGGCATGGTGTCCTGGGGGTCTAACTAGGGCAAAGGCACTGTCTACCTCACCGTTCATAACTGCCTCGGTTGCCCTAATGGCACCGCCAGCGGCGTAAATGGCAGCCTCGTAGGAGCTGGATGACATTACAGTATCAGCATCGAGCCAGCCACCACCCTTTTGAGCTATATCTTGAACGTGTGAAATATACTGTTTATGGTGCACAAGTGATACTTCCTCAATAGAGGCAGCACGAGGCCTAATAGGTGTTAGTTGCTGCTTGAGCCGGGTCTGTTCAAGATGGGAAATGATTGCCTCTAACCTCGTGGCGTTTTCTACATGTTGCCCGGTATCGTGTTTGAGGTAGATGGGGTCATAAATGAAACCTACCTTCACCGTGTATCTTCCTTTTGTCAAAATTGGCTAATTTCAATGATACCAGATGCAATGCTTGTGAGCAATGGAAAATTGCATATTGAATATCGCAAGGACCCTGGTCACTATGATGACCTACCGCTAGATAAACTTCGGGATGCACTGATTCAAACTTACGGAAGCAGGGCTCTCGAACCGCCAGAGCGATAGCTAAGGAGATGTGTACGTCTTCAGCGAAGCCTGAATGACCTGCTGCACTCGGGGAAAAAATAGCCAGATTGTGGAACCAATGGGCTATCTTTCCCTTTCAGCAATGAGTTGCTCTAGCCAGTCCAGAACCACCTTCAGGACTTCTAGCTCTTTTCTATAGCCAGCCCAATCACCTGCCTTGAAGGGAGCTTGGCCAAACCCTTTAAGTGTCCACTAATCTTAACACTTGAACTGTATCATTATCGCTGACGTTCTACAGTAGATGGTATAGAGTTAACTGCTTTTTCCAGACTTTCAGGTAGGTCATTAACTGCCTTACATGTGATGATGCCTAAATTTATCAGGTCATCTGTCACGTCTATAGGCAAACCTTGCTCTGGACTGGATTGGTTTAATTTTCCTCCCATGATTACAGGAATTGTGGAGTTGCCGTGTTTCATTGCCTCTAGAAGAGCCTTTGCATAGTCCAACGCCAAGCCATTGTAGGTTCCTACGATAAGCACGTCACCATTGGCTTTGAGAGCTGCATCCACAGCGCTTTGATAGTCCACGTTTGTTCCCAGGTCTACAACTTCCTTTACGCCAAGACTTTGCAACGCCACTTTTATTAAGTATACACCGTATGCGTGGACATCTGTCGAAGCTACAATCACCTTTAATCTCTGTATTTTTTGATTCGAGGTTTTTTTGATATGTGTTCTAATCTCCTCCTCATACTTTAAGAGTCTCTTGAACATGGATGTTGGAACCAATGGTCGCCTGCCGGTTGGGAGTGCTTCATCATCAACTCCCACACCAAAATATCTTTCTATGTTCTCGGCGCCTAATTGCTTCAAAATAAATATCATTTCAACAGGGTCTTCTGTGTCAACTCCTAGCTCGTTTAACCCTTTTAGTATAGTCTCATAGAATCTCTGTCCGCCCTCTACTATCTGGTCTTTAAGCTGGTCTATCTTTGCCCAATCAATCAAATCTACTACTCCACGGGATTCCTGCTCAACTTCTCTAGCCAAAACGTGTGCCGCAACTATTTCTTCCGCAGACGGTACTCTCAGCGCTTCCGTTATAGGTGTGGGAAGGATGGCGTGCCCTGTTGGACGTTTTAGTTGCCCGATGATATCGTAATGCGTCGTAATAGCTAATACAGCAACGCTTCTGTCTAAATCCTCCTTATAACCTATAGTGTTCCCAACCAACAGTGACCCTACGTGCGCATCACCGTGAAGATCTGCTAATGCAAATAGGAAGGCTAACCTTTCTTGCGGATCAGAAACTACATTTCCAAAGCAGTGGGTTATCTCTGCCCCTATCAGCTTTTCGACAATGTATTTTTCAAGCATTGCCCAACCGTAGGTAATTGCACGGTCTCCAAATTTTGCTCCATAACCGTCATCCAAATTAGAGTGTACTAACACTCCTTTATCCCGCAGTGCACTCATTATCCCAAGTGCCTTTACTGTTTCAATAGTCATTTTTGTGACATCAAACTCAGGGAAGAAATACGTGAAGTATTGTGAAAAATTTCCTATAGTGGTGGCACCACCTTCCAGGGCAAGTTTGGTGTTGAGCACAGATGCTGGCGTACCAATCATCATATCACCCATATGTGGCTGTATGGGAACGATTTGGCCTAATTGTGCAAAATCTTCGGGTTTTAACTCGACGCCTGTTTCTTTAAGATTCTTTTCTCTTAACTCGGGTGGTAACCCCATTCGCCTGCTTAAGCAACAACCGTATCGGTCGATTCTAGCGCCCCTCTCCTTACTATGTTCATAGATGTACCTGAGTAAATCTGCAGTGGCTTCCCACGTGGGTAGACCTAGGTGAGCATGTGTCATTATTTGTCCTTCTTTTTTGAGACGGAGCTTGTACTCCTTCTCTGAGCTCACACCATGTTCTTTCATGAAAAGTGTTGTTCCTATGGTGATATTTTTTCCTATTTCTCTCCCTTCACTGACTACATCTTTACCATCAGGTAACTTTTGGGACAAAATATGTGATACAATCGGTTGAATATTCTTTTCCTTCACTCTTTTCACCCCCTGAGGATTTTTTTTCTCACCAATTCTATAGTTATTCTTGTTGCCTGTCAAAAAGATTGAACATTATGACAATAAGAGATAGAATACGGCTAGATAAATTTCAACTGGTTACAGGGCTTAGCCTTGACTAAAATTGGCCAGATAGTTGAAATTGTTTGGCAGCTAAGGGGTGGAGCGGGAGCGAGACAAGTTTCCAATGCTAAGGTTGGCTTGGCTCATGTCCTGGGTGTAGGTGGTAATTGTGCAGTTACTATGCTAAAGAGGTAAATTGAGCACCTTCTGCAGGAGATTTGGGACGAATTTTGGTGAATCTTCAATAATACAATCGTTCAGATATCCCGATAAGATAACTATTGAGGGTGATACCAAAAGTGTTACCTATAGCCAGCTAAACTCTCAGGTAAATAGCCTAGCTCACGGCATACTGGACGTAGGACTAAAGAAAGACGACATTATATGCCAGTTGCAGGGCAACACTATAGTAAACAGCTTTGAACCTGCTGCCTTAGTGTTTGAAAACGGTTTTGCCCGATGATAGCCGAAATGCATTCTCACTTGAAGTGCTCCCGCTACATTTGCGTCGGTTCGAGCCCTCTACCGCCCGCTATAAATACACCTACCTCAGGAGATAAAGGAGATTGGGCTTGACTACGAAGGTCTCGGTAAGGTCGCTCCTTGACCGGGCTTATGTCTACAAGCTAGCTCTTTTCTATTCGCCAGAAATTTTATAATAAGTCATGCTCACACAGAAAACATACATTACAAAAAAACATAAGGTCTTTTATGGCTACTGGGTATTAGCCGCTACCTTTCTCTGTGTTTTCATCTGGGCAGGGTGTACAGTTTTTCACTTTAGTTTATTTGTTAAACCCCTTCAGGCAGACTTTGGCTGGGGCAGAGGCGAGACAATGGCTGCCTTTACCATCCTTTTCCTAGTCATTGGCGTAGCTTCACCCCTTGCTGGCAGGTTGGTTGACCGTTATGGAGCTAGGAAGGTTATCTCTATCGGTGCTCTTGTGGCAGGTCTTGGCCTTGCCTTACTAAGCCAAACACACAACCTGTGGTATTTCTACCTTGGCTATGGTATCAGTGCTGTGGGGATGGCAGCAACAGGTCTAACTCCGGTAACTGCTGTAGTTTCAAATTGGTTCAAAAAGCGTAGAGGCCTGGCTATAGGTATAATGGGGACAGGGTTAGGCACAGGCGGGATTACTCTGGCTCCGCTTATTGGGGGCTACCTCATCCCTAATTTTGGCTGGAGGGCATCTTATTTAGGCTTAGCCTTGCTTACATGTGTGCTCGTTATCCCTTTAGCCACATTAGTGATAAGGACAAAGCCAGCGGACATGGGGCTTCACCCTGACGGGGTAGAAACTCCGGAGGCAGCCCCCGCAGCTAAAACCCCACCCTCAACCTCTGAGGGATTCACTCTAAGAATGGCATTAGCTACCTCAACCTTCTGGATAATTACTATCCCGTTCTTAATAGGTGCTTTTGGTGAAACCGGTGTTATGCAGAATCAAGTTCCTCATCTTGAGGATATTGGTTTCCCGGCGGCTACTGCAGCAACTGCCCTTGGTGCTGTCGGCCTGGCCAACATTATAGGTGGATTGGGCTTTGGCTGGCTCTGTGACCGAATACAACCAAAATATGCTTTATCCATCGGCCTTGGTCTTCGCTTAGTGAGCACTATTATACTTATGAATGTAACATCAGAATCATCCCTGGCAATGATATGGTTATACGCCCTCACTATGGGGTTGGGTACAGGGAGTGGGTTGCCAGCTGCGTCAATGCTTACAAGCTCTAACTTTGGATTAGCCTCCTATGGTTCCATCTTTGGTGTGATAATGATGATGGCGATGATTAGTATTGCCGCTGCTCCTCTTATGGCCGGATATATGTATGATATTATGAATACCTATCACTGGGCTTTTATTACCTTCATTACATTAATGGCAGTGGCTATACCTATTATCCTGGCTTTGCGTCGTCCTAAATTGAGGTCGTAGAGTCAAGACCTGCTAAGTATGCCAGAGCTGTGCGGTTAGCTCAGATGGCTAGAGCCTCTGTTTTACACCAACAGTACTAAGCTGCGTCTTTCATCCTTTGTGCTTCCAAAGCCTCAATGGTATTCAGGTTCCGGCGTCCTGCACTAGAATAGGCTCACGAACACTCTAGCCCGATGGCCCTGCACAAGCACCCATGTCTTTCATAAATGTCCTGGATATTCAAAGACCTGGCTGAATTTACACCAAATTGGTACCAAATATCCACTACATAGCGACTTTAGCTACCGAGTCGGGAACATTCATTTGTTAGGATTCTATTAGAAATATTTCTACTCATAATATTTGGCGTTGAGCGAAACGCAGTGTAATCAACGGTACGCCATCATTAAGGGGCGAGAACGATGTATGTCAAAAATCGGAGATTAGTTTGGCTCCTCGTGACACCAGTGTTTGTCTTTGCCATCAAGCACGGCAACGAGGTCTTAACCCACCGGGTGCTCTGGACCTATGGTGATAGACTGATAACGAAAGGAGACAATCTGGAAGACGGTTAAAGCAAGCGGTCACACAGAGGGAAAAGTGGGGCAACAGTCTATGTCATTTTCAGTCGTAAAATGTCCTAATTGTAAGCGAAGGACAACAGGTGAGCACTGTCACTGGTGTGGCTATCCCTTAAAGCGCAGAATAAGGGGCCGGCCAACCAGGAAATTTTATTTAATAATAGCTTTAGTGCTGGCCATGGTGCTTACCGGTGGAGGGTTTGCTTATACCTACACCACCGGCTCAGGGACAATCGGAGCTACTGCGGCAGGGGGAGATTTAGCCACATCTGCAGTTGCGGCAAACCAGCCTGACTGGGATTCTCTCGTCCCACAAAGTGTGCCGGGAACAGAAACCTTAAGACCGAATGCCGCTGGCGACAAAACCGGTATCAGTTCCCAGTATCCTTTATCGGGGGCACACTGGGATAAAGTGGACGAAGCTGCATCTGACGGCGATAGCACTTATGTTTCTGGCGAAAGTAGCGTGTTTCAAGAGGACTTATATAACCTTTCCAACCATTCGGTAGGTTCGGGCACAATAAATTACGTCAGAGTCTATATGTCATGCAAGGCCCTAGATACCCCAACGCAGGCCTCAGCCAGTGTCCTCATCAAGACTAATGGTGTCGAGTATGCAGGTAGTGAGGAAACACCAACCACAAGTTACGCTCTATACTCATATCAGTGGAATACCAACCCACAAACGAGTGCGGCTTGGACATGGAATGAAATAGATGCTTTACAAATCGGCGTTAAGTTGAGGGAAGCAGCAACAGGCGTATATAC
>SDBU01007701.1_pt1 | contig 12366 bp, 10 predicted proteins | sample 2277071 | NCBI WGS metagenome assembly SDBU01 (sample SAMN10397929, study PRJNA504765) | marine sediment metagenome | isolation source: marine sediment core GS08_GC12, 126 cmbsf | place: Arctic Ocean: Gakkel Ridge, Loki's castle | collected 2008
AGTGGTGGGATGTTCAAACTTAAAATAAAAGGAGCACATTATACAAGTCAGCTTCTTGATGTTATGGTTACTGAAGACTATGTTGGCTCAGGAATTTCAGATATAAGAAAAGATTTAATAGACAAGTATGCAACAGATTTTACTTATACAAATATAGCAACAAATACAACTCCTACAGATATTAAATTTATAAATAAACCTTTACTTGATTGTATGATACAGCTTGATATTCTTGCAGATGAAGATACTTATATAGATAATGACAAGGATTTTCATACATTTGCAAAGAGTTCGCAGAACAACGACAATGAAGCTGTTGTTTGGGATGACTCCCTTATCGAGCTAAAAGGATTAGGAACTGATAGTTTGGAGGTTAGAAATAAAATTACTGTTTATGGTGAGGCAGGTAGTCTTCCTGTTATTGCTACTTCTGAAGACTCTGCCTCCCAAACCACTTTTCGTGCTAAAGAAAAAGTAATCACGGATACAAGCATAACTGATCCAGATATTGCACAATCTGTAGGAGATGCTGAGAATACTCAACTAAACCAGCCAACTGAAGAAGGTAGTGCTAATTGTTACTTTATGCCAAAGCTTAATCCAGGTGATATGATTTATGTAATTTACCCTCCTTACAAGGTGCATTCAAGATTCAGGGCAGTTAAATATGTATTTAATGTTCCAAATGAAACCACAGAAGTTTTCTTCAATCAAGAAAGAACTATTCCTAAGTTGTTTAAAGACAGAATCCTAGCAGAGCAAGGAGCAGAAAGGATAGTCAATCCACATAATATGACTCAATCTTACAACTTTACCTTTGATAATGAAAACTTATATGTAACATCAAATGTAGATCGCGATAAAACTGCAATTTATGAGTACGATTTAAAAGAAAAAAAATTATCAAAATTAATATTTGAGAATCGATATGTTGATGTATCTAATCTAATAGCATCTAAAAAAAGAAAAAAAATCACAGCGGCCTCTTATACAACCGATAAAACTAAATTTGTTTTTTTTGATAAAGAGAGAAAAAAGATTCAAAAATTTGTAGATGATAAGCTATCAAAGTATGAAAATTATTTTGTCTCTCTCTCTGATGATGAGACAAAATTTATTGTTCATTCTGTAAATGATAGAACAAGAGGTTCATATTATTTATTTAATTCAAAAAATTTCAAACTAAAGAAGCTATTTGATGCATCTCCTTGGCTTCATGAGAAAGATTTAGCTAAAATGATTCCAATTTCATATAAAGCTAGAGATGGCCTTGTTATTCATGGTTATCTAACTTTGCCTGTCGATAAATCAAAAAAGTCTGTAGCTTTAGTTGTTCATCCGCATGGAGGGCCTTGGGTTAGAGATTATTGGGGATTTAATCCTGAAGTTCAATTTCTAGCAAATCAAGGATATGCAGTTTTGCAAATGAACTATCGAGGATCTACTGGCTATGGTAAAAAATTTGTCGAAGCTAGTTTCAAGCAGTGGGGCTTAAAAATGCAAGATGATATTACTGATGGTGTTTTGTGGACTATTAATCAAAAAATAGCAGATTCTAAAAAAATTGCGATTTATGGTGCTAGCTATGGTGGTTATGCAGCTTTGATGGGTATTGTAAAAACTCCTAATCTTTATGCCGCTGCTGTAGATTATGTAGGTGTATCTAATATGTTTACATTTTTAGAAACTCTGCCGCCTTATTGGATATTAGAAAAACAAATGCTTAATGAAATGGTAGGGGATCCAAAAAAAGATAAAGAGCAGTTTATTGAAACATCACCTGCTTTAAATGCTGATAAAATAAAAACTCCTCTTTTGATAGCTCAAGGAGCTAATGATCCTAGAGTGAAAAAATCAGAGTCTGATCAAATGGTTGAAGCTTTGAAAACACAGGGGATTGAAGTTGAATATATGGTAAAAGATAATGAAGGTCATGGATTTCACAACGAGGAGAATAGATTCGATTTTTATAGAGCTATGAAAATATTTTTAAATAAATATATTGGAAATAAAAAAGCTAATTAGCTATGGATATCCCAAGGAATTACTAGATCATCTTTAGAAACAGTATATCTATTCATTCTCAATTTATAATTTTTTAATAATAAATAAAAAAAAAATTAAATTTAAAAAAACACTCGAATTTTGATGATGTCATCATCAATATTCACGGCAAAATAACATAAACAACTAAAAACAAATAGCTTATAAGGCTGGACTTGATCTAGATTCCTTGAAATTTATTTTCTTATATGGATTAACTTTTCGAGTTAAGGATTTATTTGAATGGAAAATTACCCAGGATCGGACGCTTTTTAGAACTTTTTCATGGGATAAAAACGTCGGTAAATGTTTACTTTTACCTACATTATTATCCCAGATATTTTGCTTTGTCAATATAAATAAGAGTTACCAAAATGCCCAGGATAGGACTCGAACCTACATACCTCGCGGCACCAGATCCTAAGTCTGGCGTGTCTACCAATTTCACCACCTGGGCGTGAAAGATTTGATATATAATTTAGGGTTTTTAAAGGTTTTAGTCAAGAAATGGAATTTTTTCTTTAAAGGTTTTATTTAATAAAAGTCCTTGTTTTTATTTTTTTTATAGCTTAGATTTTTTGAGCTTTTTAAAGAAAATATTTTAGAGGAAATTTATGAATAAAATTAAGGTAGGCTTTTTATTTTTATTAATATCATTTGGTTCTTTAAATACTTTAGTAGCAGATGGAGCTAAAGAAGAAAAATCTGATTTTTCTCAATCTTTGGGAAAGCTTCACTATACGAATATTATTCAAGACTCGAATATTAATTATATTATTTTAAGTGATAATTCTAGATGGAGCATAAAAGATAGTGATGATGAAACCGATTTTTTATCTATTGTAAAACAGTGGCAAGTAGGTGATGATATTCAAATATTAGATCCAGAGACACGAGTTGGGGAATATTATTTAAAAAATAATGCAACCTGATGAATCTATTTTTGTTGAATTAGATAAATCAAATCGTACAGATGTTTTGGGATATACAATCATTCAAATTGATAAGAAGGGATACTATATTAAAACCGATAATGATATTTCTTGGAGTGTTGGTTGGATGGACTCTTGGATTGCATGTGATTGGCAAAAAGGAGATAAAATTATTTTAAGTCATAGTAAGAAAAAAGAATTTCTTTTAATAAATCTCAATACTACAGAGGCTATTTACGCAGATAAAACTGTATGGAAATAAAATTATTGTAAGGAGGATGAAATTTATTTCTCGTCTGTAGTTACGATCTCTTCAGGCTCATATACAGGAAATGCTTCGAAGCCCGCTTCTCTAATTGCAAAAATTAGTTTAGCAACAGGATCCCAAGAGGCATTTCTGTCGATGTGAAGTAGGATTTGAGTTTGATGTTTATCTTTTGGAAGAAGACCTATTTGATGTTGATAGTTAAGCTCTTTTTGGATTCTTTGAAGATTTTCCATAGGATATGCTTGAATCTCTGTCATCCATTGATAGTCTCCAGTGTCAGTGATGCTAATATTAATTTGATGAGATTCATCAGATGGTTGTATCGGATATGCTCCTTTCTCTGTTTGAAGCTGAACCAGATTTAATTTGGTGTCATATAAAGAGGCTCTAGAAACAGCTAGCGTTGCAAAAAAAGCTAACATTAAAAATAGAAAATCGATCATAGGAGCAAAATTGAAATTAGATTTAGATTTTAAATGTTCTTCTGGTATGAGACTCACAGATCGTCTCCTTTTTTTGCTTTAGTTTTAGCATTTATAAGAGGAGATAGTCCAAAAGCTTGATTCTCTACTGCATTAAGCATTTTTACTAATCTATATTTTAGGGTTGCATGAAATATCATTGCGATAATTGCAACAATAAGACCAGCAACTGTTGTTCCGATAGCGATACCGAGTCCATCGAAAAGTGATGACATAGTATCTATAGATTTATTTATGTCATAAAAGGCATAAAACATACCGATAACAGTACCGAGCAGACCTAGCATCGGCGCTATTACGACGATGTCATTTAAAAGACCTATTTTTTGCCAAAATTTAGTAGTAAATCTTTGTCCTTCAGATTTCATAGTTTGAGCAACAAATTGAGGCCCGTGAGATCTAACACTTAGAGCGGAAGATATTATGCTAGCGAATAGATGACCTTGACAATTACAATAGTTTATCGCTTTGTCAAACTCTTTATTTAAAAGATAGGTTTTTACATCTTTAGTAACTTGAGGATTCATATTATTTTTTTCTCTAAAAGTAAAAAGACAATACATCCAAATACTCACAGTTGCGATAGATAGTACGATTAAAACAGCATATATAACAGGGGAGGCTGAAAAAATTTCTTTAACATCTAAAGTAGATGTCAAAGTCTCTTTTATTAAGTTTGTCTTTTCATCTGCTATTATTGGAAAGAGAAATAGATTTATAAGTGCAAAAACTAACAGTTTAGAAATTTTAAACCTTTTCATGAAAGTTTATCTCCATGCATTGAATGAGCTATTTTGCATAGTAGCAATTTATTTTTTAAATCCGCAAGAAAATAACTAAAAAATTTTTAAATGTAGCTTCAAAGTTTTAGTTTTTTTATACTTTTTGCTATGAAAAAAAGTGATTTACATATTCCGTTTGAGTTTGAAAATAGAAGACCTATCATTCTAAATAGGCTTTTATATGTACCATCTAATTATGATAAACATCAGCTATTTAATGAAGATATTGTATTTGAAAATGATAATAATATAGCTATTGAATATTGCTCAGGTAATGGCGATTGGATTATTGAAAAAGCAAAAACAAATCCAAATATAAATTTTATAGCTGTCGAGATGAAGTTTGAGAGAGCTAGAAAGATTTGGGTGAAAATGCACAATCAAAATCTAAAAAATTTATTTGTAGTTTTAGCAGAGGCTTTTACTTTTACAAAGTTTTATTTAAAAGATAGAGATGTATTTGAAGTTTTTATTAATTTTCCAGATCCTTGGCCTAAAAAAAAACATAAAAAAAATAGACTGATAAAAAAAGCTTTTTTAAAAGATGTTGCAAGAGTACTCAAAAAAGATAGCTTTATTACCATTGTTACAGATCATATCTCATATAGAGATGAGATAATCGATACTTTTTTAAAATCTTTAGAATATAGAGCTGTTTTTCAAAAACCATACTTTGTTCAAAATATACAAAACTTTGGCTCGTCTTTTTTCGATACTCTTTTTAAATCAAAAGGAAAAGCTATAAATTTTTTGAAATTTCAAAGAGTTTAAATGGTCGGGGTAGAGGGATTTGAACCCCCGACCTACTGGTCCCAAACCAGCCGCGCTAGCCAAGCTGCGCTATACCCCGAATTTGAAATCAATATTTTATAATAACTATCTGTTTTGAGCAATTCAAAAAAGAATTTTATTAATTTCGCTAAAATTTTCTTGCTCTTTTGCTCCTTTATATGTCATTTTTTAAGAAAAGAGGTTTTTTTATGTTTACGGATCTAAATAGCTATAAAATATTAAAAGAGCTTTCAAAAGATCTAATAGATCCAGATCTAGATCTCACAGATGAAAAGATTTTTACAGTAGATAGAATAAAAAAAATGAAAACTCAAAGCTTAAACTTTGAGTTGCTTTTTGCAACCGAGAGAGTAGATGAAAAAATAATTAAAGCTCTTTTTGATTTAGCTACTGAGACAAAAGCAATATCTAAAATGCAAGATCTGCAAGATGGAAAAGTTATAAATTGTTTAAAGGGTTGCGATAGTGAAAATAGATCGGTACTTCATACTGCGATGAGAGATTTTTTTGAAAACAAAAATAGCTCAAAAGATGCTAAAAAAGCGAGTGAGCTTGCATATGCTGAGATTGAAAAATTAGATAAGTTTTTAAAAAAAATAGATAGCAACAATAGATTTGAAAATATCTGTCAAATAGGTATTGGAGGATCTTTTTTAGGTCCGAAAGCTCTTGCTGAAGCTTTAAAAACATATAGCATAAAAAATAGAAAATTTTACTTCATCTCAAATGTAGATCCAGATGATAGCTCATATATCTTAGATAATATTAATCTTGAAAAAACACTTTTTGTTTCAGTTTCAAAATCAGGCACTACTTTAGAGACTCTAACCAATGAAGAGATTGTTAAAAATAGATTAAAAGAAAAAGGTTTAAATCCTAAAGATCATATGGCGTCTGTAACGGGAAAAAATAGTCCAATGGATGATCCATCTAAATATTTAGAGTCTTTTTATATTTGGGACTATGTGGGTGGTAGATATAGTGTAAGTTCTATGGTAGGGGGCGTTTTACTTGGCTTTATGTTTGGAATAGATGTTTTTAAAGATTTTTTAAAAGGAGCATCTCATATGGATAAGATTGCTTTAAAAAATGATGAGAGCAATCTACCCCTTTTTTCTGCTCTTTTAGGTATTTGGAATAGAAATTTTTTAAATCATTCAAATCTAGCTGTTATTCCATATTCAAATGCACTTTTATATTTTCCTCTGCATCTTCAACAATTAGATATGGAATCTAACGGAAAATCTATAGATAAAAATTGTGAAAATGTATGTTTTAAAACAGGACCTATTATTTTTGGAGATATTGCAACAAATGCTCAACACTCCTTTTTTCAACATCTTCATCAAGGAACTGATATAGTTCCAATAGAGTTTATCGGATTTAAAAACTCTCAAGAAGGAAAAGATTTAAAAGTAGATAAGACAACATCTCAAGAAAAACTACTCTCTAATATGTTTGCTCAAAGTTTAGCTCTCGCACGTGGCAAAAAAGATAAAAATCTCAACAAAAATTTTTCTGGAAATCGCGTAAATCATATCTTGCTTACAGATAAATTAGATCCCTATACTCTAGGTGCACTGCTTGCATATTTTGAGCATAAAGTGGCTTTTCAAGGATTTATTTGGGATATTAACTCCTTTGATCAAGAGGGAGTTCAGCTTGGAAAAGTTTTAGCTAATAAATTTTTAAAACTATTTGCTAAAAAGGATGTAGATTTCGATATAGGAAAAGAATATTTAAAGTTTTTGCAATAATAGAAATTTTATCCTTTTTCTTTAGAGAGAGGCGGATATCAAGAGATCTCTTGTCTAATAAGTTTTTTTATTTAAATTAATAAAATAAGCGTTTTCAAAATGTTCATTTTTAAAATGTTCATTTGCTTTCGGCATTGTAATAAAAACTTGAGAAAAATTATTAAAAGCACTTTTTAAATTGTTAAGATGATTTTCATCTAAATGAGCATCTAAATCATCTACTAAAAAAAGTGGTTTTTGTTCATATTTTGAAAATAATAAAGACCATTCGGCAAATCTCATTGCATATAATAGCATTTTTTTCTGGCCTTCACTTGCAAAATTTTTAGCTGTTTTACTATCGATATTAATAGCAAAATCATCTCGATGAGGACCAATTAGAGTCGTTTTAAAATCTAAATCTTTTTTTTGGTTTTTTTGTAAGTTTTGTAAGTAAATATCATGAGTTTTGTCTAAATCTTTTTCTACTGAAGTTGAGGAGAGATAGTGCAGTTTTGGATTTATAATTATTTTAGATAAATTTTTTAAAGCATCATTTAAAGGTGTTTGCAGCTCTTGCAGAAACGCTTTTCTTCTCCATGAAAGATATGCTCCTGATTTGCAAAGTAGAGTGTCAAATGGTTTTAATAGATGTGCCTTATTTGTTTTTAAAAGATGGTTTCTTTGTCTCAATGTTTTTGTGAATCTCAGATAGTGGTGTACATATAAAGGATCTGCTTGCGCTAAATGTAAATTTAAAAATTTTCGTCTAACTTGCGGTTTTCCTTTTATTAGATTTATATCATCAGGGCTTTGAAGAATAGACGGCATAACACCTAAAAGGGAGGTAAAAGAAGGATATGTATTAGAGTTGTAGGTGATTTTTTTTGTTTTGCCATCATAGTATATTTTTATTATTTGAGAGATGTTTTGAGAGACAATTTCAGCTTCAATACAAAAATAGCTTTTTTTATGTTGAATTAACTCTTTTAAATTTAAAGTGCGAAAAGACTTGCCTGTACTTAAAAGGTTTATAGCTTCTAATAAATTAGTTTTTCCAGCCCCATTATCCGCACATATAATATTAAATCTCTCAGAAAAACCAATTTTCAAAGAAGCGTAATTTCTAAAATTACGCAAATGTAGGGTTTTCAGATACATTAGCTGCTTTATTAGGTGATTCTAGCTCGTTTAATCTCATAGGCATAATCACAAAAGTAGCAGATGTAGAATCTGTTATCATTCCAGGATTATATGCATCTTGGATTGAAAAAGTAATAGTCTCATCTTTAGAGTGCCTTAAAATATCCATGAAATAAAATGGATTGAATGCAACTTCTAGTTTTTCAGCAGAATAATCAACCGGCATTGTAACATTACCTTCTCCAATATCTGAGCTTATCGCTGTGAGCTGAAGTTGTCCTTGATCAAATATAAATCTTACAGAGCCTGAAGTATCTGGGGTAAACAGTGAGATCTGTCTTAAAAGTGTAATTAGCTCTTCTCTATGTATTGACATTGAATTTGTAATATTTGAGGGTATAACCTTTTCAACATCAGGATATTCTCCCGAGAGTAGTTTAGTAATTAATGTGAGATTTGAGTGTTCTAAAAATATTTTATCATGCATCAAAGATAGATTTACGATTTGCTCATCATCTGATAGCATTTTTATCATCTCTTCAGCAGCTTTGAGAGGTAGAATATAAGATCCTTGAAAGGATGGGTCTACATCTACATTAGTATACATTTTAGAGAGCCTTTTGCCATCTGTTGAAATAAAAGTTGCTACCTTTTTGTTAATCTTCATATATATGCCATTTAGAACAAAACGAGAGTCTTCTCTAGCTGCAGAAAAATATGTTCTAGCGAGCATCTCTTTTAGAGTTACAGAAGAAATTGGAATTTGCATTGCTTTTGAAATATCTGGAAGAGCAGGAAACTCTGTTTTAAGCATTCCTTTTATTTTAAAATCTGAAGATACTGTTGTGATTTCAACAACATCACTTGATGGACATGTGATTTTTAGCTGTGGAGAAGAGAGCTCCCTTGTTAATTGAAATAATCGTTTTGCTGGAACTGCTATGGCTCCTTCTTCGATAACTTTTGCTTCACAAAAACAAAGCATACTTGTCGTTAAATCTGTAGCTCTTATATATAATTGATCGTTTCTAGCTTCTAATAATACATGCGATAGAATGGGAATTGCGGGTTTATTTGCCACAATGTTTTGAATTTTTCCAAATAATGTTACAAGTTCATTTTTTGATATTACAGCTTTCATCTAAATAATCCTTTGTGAATTCATTTATATTAATAAAAAAAGATACGTCATTTTTTTTAGCTATGTCAAGAATATTTTGCAAAAATAGCTTAAAATTTAGTAGCTTTTCGTATTTCTCTTTTTTGAGCTTTCTCTTTTAGCTTGGCTCTTTTATCATATGCTTTTTTACCTCTAGCTAGAGCTATTTTTACTTTTGCTTTTGCTTTTTTTAAATATATCGCAATAGGAATCAGTGCAATCCCTTTTTCTTGCATCTGCTTTTTAATTTTAGATATCTCTGATTTGTGCATCAAAAGCTTTCTTTTTCTTCTCTCTTTATGAACATATGTTGTAGCGAATGTATAAGGCGCTATATAGCTATTCATTAGCCAAAGCTCATCGTTTTTTATGTCAACATATGAATCTTGAAGTGAACCTGAATAATTTTTTAGTGATTTGATTTCAGAGCCTTTTAAAACAATACCTGCTTCATATGTCTGCAGAATCTCATAGTCATGAAATGCCTTTTTATTTGAGACAAGATCTTTCAAGTATCTCTCCTAATTACTATCAAAAAGAGTTTTTCCAAACTTTGTCACTTTAAAGCAATCTTTTCCATTTAATGAGCCTATAGCTACAATGCCTGCCTCAAAAAGTTTTTCAAATATTATCTTTTTTATAAATGAAAGCTCTTCTAAGCCATATGATGGAATTGAGTATTTATAAGCTTTGCCAAAATGTTTGATTTTTATAACTTGGGCGTCCGTTAGAGCTGATATTATACCTTTTTCAAAATCTTCGAAATATATCCAATTATTATCAACAGCTCTTGAAATGGTTTTTTCAGCTTCTCTGATAGATTTTTCTGAAGTTAAGTGAGCTACAGCATCTGCGTCTTTTAAGGCATTTAGAGGGTGATAGTAAAGATGTAGTGCTTTATTTTCTAAATTGAAATCTAACCATTTTTTTGCTGAACTGCTACTTTGAAGAAGATTTTGTTTTTTTGTAAAAAACTCTAAAGAGATTAGCTTGTCAATAATACTATTTATATACGATTTGGATACAAAGATCTTAGGATCTTTCATTTGAAGCTCTTTTGTTAGATTCTCTTCTATTTTAGTAATACTACTTGGTTTTATTGCCATTTTTAATGCACTTGTTAAATCTTCAACAAAACCAAAGTCTATAGCTCTTTTACGTATTAATTTTTTAGTGTCTTTGATATTAGAGATTTGAGTTCTTTTTAAGTGTGTAAGATATTCTTTATATTCATGAAAAGGGGTGATTATCTCAACATATCCATTTTTTGTTTTTTTATAAGATTGAAAACAAAGCAAATTAAACTCTAATAAAAGTATAACCTCTAAGTATTTTTCTTTTTCAAGAGAGTGTTTTTTTTGAAGCTCTTTAGATGTCATTTCGAAATTTTCAGAATTATAAATATCTTCAACAATACCTAAAAAAATAGGGTTTTCAGACACAATGTTTTCTAGATGCCTTTGAAATATTTGCGGGGTTAAAAGATATTTATCGATTATAGATGCAAAGATATTATTAGAAGATTTTGGAATAGAATACCAAATTGGTAGGATATGAATAGTTATTTGTTGTAAAAGATTATTTATAAATAAAAGATCAGGTTTGAAATTCTCATCAAACCTAAGGTATTCAAACTCAAAATACTTGCGCATTTTTTTGTCTATATGAATTATCTCTGAATCAATTTTTAAAAGTTCACTTTTTTCAAGCTTTTTTAAAATAGGAATGAGCTTATCTTCTGAAATATCTAGATCTTTAGCTAATTTAGAGATAGAGGTTTTAATTGAGCTGAATAAGATCTCTTCTAAAATGTGTAGCTCAAACTCGCAAAAAGATGAAAGCATAGTTCTATTTTCAATATCTTTTTTATAATTATAATCTAAAAGGGAAATTTTGTTTTTACGTATTTGAGTGATTTCTAGCATAGTTTTCTATATTTAGCTTATACCTAAAAAATAATATAAATACTTAAAGCTTTTGAAGCAACAAATTTAAAGATATTTTAAAGAAATTAATTATTTTTTTAATTTTCTTAATTTTTCAAAATATTCAATTCTTTTTTTCAAATCCTTTTCAAATCCGATATCTTTTGGATTATAAAATCTTTGTTTTTGCATATCTTCAGGAAAGTAATTTTGATTTGAAAAGCTTAGCTTTTCATCATGATCATATTTATAATTATTAGCATATCCTAAATCTTTCATTAGTTTGGTTGGGGCATTTAAAATATGCATAGGAGGCATAAGATTTGCTGTTTTTGCAGCTATTTTTTTTGCCTCTTCAAATGCTAAATATAGTTTGTTGCTTTTGGGAGCCAAAGCTAGATAAACAGCTGTCTGAGCAATTGAAAGCTCAGCTTCAGGCGAGCCAACTCTTCTATAAGTTTCATCTGCTAGATATGCAACTTTTAGAGCATTTGGATCTGCTAGGCCAATATCTTCAGATGCTATTCGAATAAGTCTTCTTGTGATATATAACGGATCTTCTTTTGCATTTAACATTCTGAGTAGCCAATACAAAGTGGCATCTACATCTGAGCCTCTAATCGATTTATGAAATGCTGATATTAAATTGTAGTGAGATTCTCGCTTTTTATCATGATTGATAGGTTTTTTTTGTAAAAACTCAAACATTACATCTAAATCAATTTTATTTTTTTTTGTAAGATTTTTAAGATTTTCAATCATATTAATGAGATGCCGAGCATCTCCGTACGCTTGCTCAAATAGATATTCTTTTGCTTTATTTGTTAAATTTAATGAGCCAAATTTTTTCTCATAATTGTCTAGAATGTTGCTTAAATCATTAATACTTAAAGTGCTTAATATTAAGACTCGAAGTCTTGATGTCAGTGCATTGTTTAATGAAAATGATGGATTTTCAGTCGTAGCTCCAATTAAAGTAATCGTTCCATCTTCAATAAATGGTAAAAAGGAATCTTGTTGAGCTCTGTTGAATCTATGAATCTCATCTACAAATAAGATTGTAGGTAGATTGAAAAAAGGACTATTTTTAGCATCATATGCAAT
>SDBU01007702.1_pt1 | contig 12364 bp, 4 predicted proteins | sample 2277071 | NCBI WGS metagenome assembly SDBU01 (sample SAMN10397929, study PRJNA504765) | marine sediment metagenome | isolation source: marine sediment core GS08_GC12, 126 cmbsf | place: Arctic Ocean: Gakkel Ridge, Loki's castle | collected 2008
CGAAGTATTACTATGGAATCCTACAGCCCGGCTACAGATTCCGTTTATTCTTGCGACGAACGGGGCGTGGACTCAAAGTCCAGCAGCGTAGGCAGTGAAGCTCTCTTTTCCTACTTCAGCAGCACCCCCGCCTAGCCCCCCGCAGGGCGTGTACGCCCAGGGTCTGCGGGACAAAAGCATCTTGACGGACTTGATTTTTCTCATCCACATTCAATCCCAGGTGTGATCAATATCACATCGAATATATATGACTTGAATGCTCATCAGTAAAACATTACATTTTGCCGGATAGTATATATTAAACGAAGATCACATCTGGTCTTTTCCAAGGGGGTGGTCAGCGATCTTGGCACTACACCGGAGCCCTAATCTGTCTTTTTACTCGAGCCCTATCCTCCGGACTCACTGCCGATATTTATACCTAAAATCCGCTCTCACTTCATTCTTCCCGGTTCCTGAGAAATCAACGGAGGCCCGCCACCGATGAGAACTGGCATTCAGTTTGTGTTCTGGCTCCTATGCCTGTCTGCTATTCTTTCCGCCCAGCGAAGTGAATCGCTCGCAGTCCTGGACCTGGAGGGCCGGGGCATCTCGGCCCTGGAGGCAGCTTCCCTGACCGACCGCCTCCGCTCGGAGCTGGTAAAGACCGGCGCCGTGACGGTGGTCGAGCGCGGGCAGATGAACCAGGTCCTGGAGGAGCAGGACTTCCAGATGACCGGATGCACCTCCGACGAGTGCGCCGTGGAGGTGGGGCAGCTGCTGGGCGTGAGCCAGATGATCGCCGGCTCCATCGGCAAACTGGGCAACACCTTCCTGGTGGATGTGCGCATTATCGATATACAGACCGGGGCGATTATCGAGACCATGACCCGGGACTACCGCGGCGAGATCGATGGCCTTATCCGGGAGATCGAGTCGCTGGCCCGGGATATTGTGGGCAAGCCGAAGCTGGAAGAGATTCTCGTTGACGAGGAGGGGCTGGAACAACCGGCCGTTTCGGAGGAAGTGGCCAAGCCGGAGAAGAAGTCGCGCTGGCTGCTCTATACTGCGGGCATCATAATAGTTGGCGGCGGAACCGCTGCCCTGCTTCTGGCCGGTGGCAGCGATGGCGGTCTACCCGATATCTCCATGCCGCCGGAGCTGCCGGGGGTGCAGTAAGAAAGGATTTAGCCGCTGATCTGCGCGGATAGGCACGGATGAAGAAGAAAGCAGAAATCAAAGCGAGACTATCAGCGCAAATCCGCGTGTTTCCGCAGCGGAATGCCAGGGGGGAGGTGCGATGAGGGTCTATACTTCGACGGTCTCCAGGCGGGCTTCTTCGGGAATCTCCGGTTCCAGGGCGAGCATATCCTCGGCCCCGATCCTCAGCGACTCGATGAGTTCCTCGTATGTCCTCTCCTGGGCGTTGACGCCGGGCAGGTCCACCAGCCAGCCAACCCACCAGTCGCCTTCTTTTTTGATGACGGCCCTGTATTTCATTCCCTATCCCTCCTTGAACGGAATATCCAGGTCTTTACAAATCTTACGCGCCAGCAGGTCCACGATTTCCGTATGCCGGGGGACCTGGGTACGATGCCGCCCCTTCCCCCAGATGGAATGCCGCCGCCCTTCCCGGATCAGGCGGGCGTCGTGTTGGGTCAGCCAACGGATCAATTCCCTGCGCTTCATAGGCAGCCCAAATGTAACCCGCGCAGCCGGACCAAACCAGCATTTGGTGGAGGTGCGGTGATGGGAAGGGTGTTGTCATGTCAATGGTGGCGAGATTACTTCGCTTGCCTGAAAGCGAATCCATCCGTCAGGATGCCGGACAGGTAAATGATATCGCTGAATCGAAAAAAGACAGTTTATCCCGCAGGATGCGGGACTGAAGCCGCCTGTGAGGGCCAGACAGCCCCGCCGTTGGCGCGGGTTTCGTCCCCGTCGAACTGCCGGGCAGGGATTAAGCGAGGTGGTTTACCGCTTCGCATCCCCCTCCTGCTGGGCCTGGTCCGTTCGACCTTGCTCACGGCATGCTTGCTGGTGCCGGGGCTGGGCCTAGCCCAAACCTTCACCGACATCGGGGCTTCTCTAACAGGCGTCCGTGTTGGCTCTGCCATCTGGGGGGACTATGATAATGATGGAGACCTGGATATTATTTTGACTGGGGAAGATAACACCAGCACTGAGGTCTGCAAAATCTATCGGAATGACAGCGGAAGTTTTGTGGAAATCTCTGCCGGGTTGCCAGGCGTCTGGAATAGTTCAGTCGCTTGGGGAGACTATGACAACGATGGGGATCTGGATATTTTGTTCACGGGATACGGTGGCAGTTTAGCCCAATCAAGGGTTTATCGGAATGATGGGGGCAGTTTTACCGACATTGGCGCTTCGCTGTACGGTGTTTCGCGAGGTGCTGTTGCCTGGGGGGACTATGACAACGACGGGGATCTGGATATTCTGCTAACAGGCGAAAGAAGTTCAATTGTCACAAAACTTTATCGAAATGAATATCGGAGTTACGGTGACGGGGCTTTTACGTTTTGGGATGTTTCTACTTCACTCACAGGAGTTAAATGGAGTTCGGTAGCTTGGGGCGACTATGATAACGATGGAGACCTGGATATCCTTCTTACAGGGGATGATGGGACTGCATATATCTCCAAGGTTTATCGAAATGACGGTAGCAACTTCACAGATATTAGTGCTGGGCTGCAAGGCGTGTGGGGTTACACCGATGGTGCAGTTGCATGGGGGGACTATGATAGCGATGGTGATTTGGATATCTTGATGATGGGAGAGGATAATGCAGGGACTCATGTTTCAAAAGTCTATCGAAATGATAGCGGTAGTTTCACGGATATCAATGCTGGCCTTATGGGCGTCGCGGAAGGTTCCGTTGCCTGGGGGGACTGTGATAATGACGGAGACCTGGACATCCTGCTTACGGGGTCTCATTCTCCAGGGTGGTACACCATAGTCTACAGGAACGAGGCAGGCAGCTTTATCGACATTGGCGCTGGGCTTATGGGTGTTGGCGAGGCCTCGGCCGCGTGGGGGGACTATGACAACGATGGAGATTTGGATATCCTGTTGACTGGTTACTATGGTGGAAATCGTATCGCAAAAATTTACCGGAATAACAGTGCAGTTGCGAATACCGTCCCTACAGCCCCCACGGGCCTCTCTATTTCAGTATCGGGAAATATCACAACTATGAACTGGAACAAATCAACAGACAGTCAAACGGCCCAAAATGGTCTAACCTATAATTTGCGTGTAGGAACGGGTTCGAGTGGCGTTGAGATTGCTTCGCCTATGGCAAATGTAAGCACAGGTTACCGCAAGGTTCCCCAATTGGGAAATACGAATCAAAATATCTCCCGGCAAATAAAGAACTTAACTGATGGCACTTATTACTGGAGCGTTCAGGCGGTGGATGCGGGGTTTATGGGGTCGGCCTTTGCCACCGAGCAAACCTTTACCGTAGACACAACACCACCCGCCGCCCCCGCTAACCTCACCGGCACACCCGGCGACCAGCAGATCGACCTGCACTGGACCCCCAACATCGAGGCGGACCTGGCTAACTACTACCTGTACCGGAACACGGCCAACGACTCCCTGCTGGCTGCCTGCATCGACACCCTGGGTAAGGCCGACACCAGCACTACGGATGCTGGTCTGACAAACGGCACCACCTACTGGTACTGGGTAAGTGCGGTGGACAGCGCGGGCAATGAGAGCGGGCTATCATCTGGCGACAGTGCCACGCCCGACATTTTCACCGACATCCTCGCTCCCTTGATCAACGTTGCCAGCAGTTCGGTGGCCTGGGGGGACTATGACAACGATGGCGACCTGGATATTCTGCTCACCGGTCAGGATTCATCAGGTAACGCGATCTCCCGGATTTACGGGAATGATAATGGCAGTTTTGCCGATATCGGGGCCAATCTTGGCGGCGCCTATAGTAGTTCCGCGACCTGGGGGGACTATGACAACGATGGTGACCTGGACATCATGGTTACCGGGCAGTACTCCACTTTTGGCCGCATCAGATACCTGTATCGGAACGACGAGGGGACATTTACTGATGTCTACCCCCCAATCTCGGCCGTTTCCAGCGGCTCAGTGGCCTGGGGGGACTTCGACAAGGACGGCGATCTAGACCTCCTTATTACCGGCTATACCGGTTCAGAATACATCGCCAGGGTCTACCGGAATCATGGAGGTACGTTTGCCGAGATTTTCGCCGGACTGACAGCCGTTTCCGCCAGTTCCGTGGCCTGGGGCGACTACGACAACGACGGCGACCTGGACATCCTGCTGACCGGATATTCTTCAGCGTCAAGCAGCCGGGTCGCCAAACTCTACCGTAATGATGGTGGACAGTTTACGGAGGTTTCCACCAGCCTGACCGGGGTTAGCCACGGTGCCGTGGCCTGGGGCGACTATGACAACGATGGTGACCTGGATATCCTGCTGGCAGGCACCACCGGAAGCGGCAGTATCACCAAGGTCTACCAGAATGACGGAGGCCTTTTTACCATCGCTACAAGCCTGGTGGACGTTTCCAATCTTGCCTCTGCCACCTGGGGGGACTACGACAACGACGGTGATCTGGATATCCTGCTGACGGGATTATCCTCTGGGGGCAGAATCGCCAAAATCTACCGGAATGACGCCGGCAGTTTTGTGGATATCTCGGCCCCATTGGAGGGAGTTGATTTATCATCTGCAACCTGGGGGGATTATGACAATGACGGTGATCTGGACATTCTCTTGACGGGGACAACGAACGGTTCTTACAGCGGTGCAGTCGCCAGGATCTACCGCAATAACAGCCTCGTGGCCAATAGCCCAGCTGCGGCCCCCACCAGTCTTGCTTCTGCGCCATCTGGCGCCGACGTATCCTTTAGTTGGGCGGCTGCCACCGATAATGAGACCCCCTCGGCAGGTCTCAGCTACAACCTGCGGGTGGGCACGACTCCCGGCGGCGATGAAATCATGTCGGCCCACGGCAATACCACCACCGGCTACCGGTCTATTCCGGCCCTGGGCAACGCCCAACAGGACACCGGCTGGACCCTCCACAACCTGCCCGATGGCACCTACTACTGGTCAGTGCAGGCGGTGGACGGCGGCTACACGGGTTCGGCCTGGGCCCCAGAACAGAGTTTTGTTATTACTGGACCGCCGCCACTGTTTGAGGATATTTCGGCAGGGATTTCAGGCGTTCACAATGGAACGGCTTCCTGGGGGGACTACGACAATGACGGCGATCTGGACGTCCTGATTACGGGGGACTACTCTACCTGGGGTCCTTATCCCGGCATCGCCTATATCTACCGGAACGACGTGAGTAGTTTCGTTTACGTTCCCTCCTCCCTTGAGGGTGTCGAGAATGGTGCCACGGCCTGGGGCGACTATGATGGCGACGGCGATTTGGACATTCTGCTGACCGGCTACACCAATTCAGGACCTATCTCCAAAATCTACCGCAACGATATTACCAGCTTTGTGGATATCAACGCTCCGCTGCCAGGTGTAGGGGGTGGTTCAGTGGCCTGGGGTGACTATGACAACGACGGCGATCTGGATATTCTGCTTACGGGTACTGATTCATTAACTACCAGAGTCTCGAAAATATATCGCAACGATGCTGGCAGTTTTACCGAAGTGTCAGCCGGCCTGATAGGTGTTACCTCCGGTGCCGTAGCCTGGGGGGACTACGACAACGATGGTGACCTGGACATCCTGTTGGCGGGCTACGATAATTCGAATTACAAAATTTCGAAGGTCTACTGGAACGATAACGGCACTTTCACTGACATCTCCGCAAACCTGGCAGGTGTTTACAACGGTGCTTCTGCCGCCTGGGGCGACTACGACAACGACGGCGATCTGGATATCCTGTTGTCCGGAATGAGCAGCTCAAGCAGACTCGCAAAGATATACCGGAACGACAGCGGCAACTTTATTGATATTACCGCTCCCCTACATGGCGTAGATCAAAGTTCCACAGCGTGGGGGGACTACGATAACGACGGTGATCTGGATATTGTGTTAACCGGCACCCTTAACGGATTTGACAGCGGCGTCATTGCCAAGGTCTACCGCAATGATGGGGGCAGTTTTACCGATATCCTGGCTGACCTCGCAAACGTTTACTCCAGCACCGTGGCGTGGGGCGATTATGACAACGACGGCGATCTCGATATCCTGCTGACGGGCTGGAATGTGACCGATATTTTCTCCATCGTGTACCGGAACAACAGCACGACCGCCAATACGCAGCCCTCGGCACCGCCGGGCCTGGCCGCCACCGCCGCCGGAGATACGGTTACGTTTTCCTGGAATTCCGCCGCCGATACCCAGACCCCTTCGCCGGGCCTCAACTATAACCTGCGCGTAGGGACGGCTGCCGGCGGCAACCAGATTATGCCGTCACACGCCAACGCTGCCACCGGCTACCGGCGCATCCCGGCCCTGGGCAATGCCAACCACGACACCAGCTGGACCATATCCGGGTTGCCGGACGACACCTACTACTGGAGCGTGCAGGCTGTGGATGCGGGTTTCATGGGATCACCTTTCGCTGCCGAGCAGAGCTTTATCCTAGACTCACCCCCTGCCGCGCCATCGAGCCTGGTGGTAACGGACTCCTCCAACGGTACCGTCGCATTGAAATGGGATCGGAATACCGAGGCCGACCTCTCCCACTATGTGGTCTACCAGAGCACCACGGCGGGCTTTACCCCCAGCGCCAGTGACTCCGTAGCCATGGCGAATAAATCCGACAGCACAGCCGCCATTTCGGGCCTGCACAACGGCACTACCTACTACTTCAGGCTGGCCGCGGTGGACAGCGCCGGGAACGGGAGTGCCTATGCAAGCCAGGTCAGGGCCACGCCCCAGGACCTGATAGCTCCCGCCGCCCCCACCAACCTAACTGCCGCCCCCGGCAACCGGCAGGTTACCCTCAGCTGGGCACCAAATGCTGAAGCAGACTTATCCCACTACCGGCTGTACCGGCACACGGCGGATGATTCCTCAGCCGCAGATCAGCTGGACAGCGTTCTGGCACCGGATGCGCTCTACACCGATGCCACCGTAGGAAACGACACCACCTACTGGTACTGGGTGAGTGCGGTAGACTCGGCAGGCAACGAGAGTATATTATCGGTGGGGGACAGCGCCCTGCCGGTAAACTATCCTCCTGCAATCACCTCCCTGGATGCGGCCAGCGCCACCGAGGACGTGTACTTCAGTTACCATGCCCTGGCCACCGATCCGGAAGACAGCACCGTCACCTTCACCTTTGACCTGCGGCCCACCTGGCTTGATGCGGCCCCCGACAGTGTCTTCGGTGTCCCGCTGGAGGGGGCGACCGACACTTCCTTCCGGGTGATCGCCTCCGATGGCGAGCTGTTTGACACCCTCGTGGTGACGGTGACGGTCAGCCCGGTGAACGAGCCGCCTCAGATCACCTCCCCGGCCACGGCCAATGCCACCGAGGATGAGTACTTCTCTTACCGGGCCACGGCCACCGATCCGGAAGACAGCACCGTCACCTTCACATTCGACCTGCGGCCCGGCTGGCTTGATGCAGACGCTGACAGTGCGTTTGGTACGCCGCTGGAGGGGGCGGTGGATACCTCCTTCCGGGTGATCGCTTCTGATGGTGAGCTGTATGATACGCTGGTGGTGGCGGTGACGGTCAACCCGGTGAACGAGCCACCAGAGATCACCTCCCTGGATATAGCCAGCGCCACCGAGGACGTGTACTTCAGTTACCATGCCCTGGCCACCGATCCGGAAGACAGCACCATCGTCTTCACCTTTGAGCCGCGCCCCACCTGGCTGGATGCGGCTGCCGACAGCGTCTTCGGCACGCCGCTTGAGGGGGCTGCAGACACCTCCTTCCGGGTGATCGCCTCAGATGGGGAACTCACCGATACCCTGGTAGTGAGCGTGACGGTCAGCCCGGTGAATGATCCGCCAGAGATCACCTCCCTGGATATAGCCAGCGCCACGGAGGACGTGTACTTCAGTTACCATGCCCTGGCCACCGATCCGGAAGACAGCACTATCACCTGGACCTTCGACCTGCTGCCCACCTGGCTATCCTGGCAGGCCGGGACCGACAGCACGTTTGGAATCCCGTTGGAGGGAGCGGTGGACACATCCTTCCGGGTGATCGCCTCAGATGGCGAGCTGTATGATACCCTGGTGGTGACGGTGACGGTCAGCCCGATGAACGAGCCCCCTGCGATCACTTCACTGACTACGGCCAGCGCTACTGAGGACATCTGGTTCAGTTATCGCGCCCTGGCCACTGACCCGGAAGACAGCACGGTTACCTTCACCTTCGATCTGCTACCCATCTGGCTATCCTGGCAGGCCGGGACCGACAGCACGTTCGGCACACCGCTGGAGGGAGCGGTGGACACGTCCTTCCGGGTGATTGCATCGGATGGCGAACTGTATGATACCCTGCTAGTAGCGGTGACGGTTAGCCCGGTGAACGAGCCTCCAGTGATCACCTCGGCCCTCACGGCCAGCGCCACGGAAGACGTATATTTCAGTTACCACGCTACGGCTACCGATCCTGAGGACAGCACTATCACATTCGCCTTCGACCTGCTGCCCTCCTGGCTAGAAGCAGTAGCCGACAGCGCCTTTGGTACGCCGTCCGAGGGAGTAGTGGATACATCCTTCCGAGTGATTGTTTCAGATGGAGAGCTGGCAGACACGCTGGTGGTGAGCGTATCTGTTCAGCTGCTCTGGCCCGTTTTTGCCCTCTCGGTTGAAAACATCGACTTCGGCGATGTCCTGGTCAGCCGAGATAGCACGCAGTCCTGCTACATCTACAATACCGGCAACGATACGTTGTTGATCCACGATCTGAGCACCAACAGCCCGGTGTTTACCGTTGAGGGTGGGACACTGGTTGCGCCTGGGGACAGCCTTGCCATCCAGGTCAGCTGTACGCCGGCAGATACGGGCAGCGTGGAGGCCGTATTGACAATCACCACCGATGACCCGGACCGGGAGCAGGCCAGCGTGGACCTTTCCGGCCGGGGTGTAGCGCCGGAGCCTTATTTCAGCAATCAGTATTACAGTCTCGTTATTGAGAGTGGCGATGAAATCGGCTTCGATCTGCCCATCTCGAACCGAGGCACTTATTCGCTGGACTATGAGATCGGGATTGATGCTTTCTTCGTTAATTTCGATTGGCTCACCGCCGTTCCAATGGCTGGAAATATACCGGCAGGGGAATCAGGTCTAATTAGTGTGAGTGTAGCAGGGTCCTCGAATTTGCAGGTTGATGAATACGTTGGAAACTTAATTGTAACCACCCACGCCAGTGGCCACGTGAGTGCCTTTGCCATATCGGACTCGGTACAGGTTCAATTACGGGTATTGGCTGATGGTTTAGTAGCCAGCGGTGGAGCCTCTGTCACAGCCGGTGACGCGCCTCCCATTGATCTTGTAGACCCGGGTGGTGATAGCCTCGGGTTAACTCTTGACTTTGTCCTGTCCAGTGGCGGTTCGGTCAATGCCATCAGTGCGGATGTCCCGCCACCGATTGATTCCACTACTACAGTCAATGATCCAAATGGTTCCGTCACTGATCCGGTCTATGCAGATTTCTATTGGGAGATTATGGCCGATTTTACAGGAGGGTTCCTGGTTGACATCACTTTCGACTATCGAAATCTGGTTGGCGTCCACAACCACAGCAAGCTTCGCCTGGCAAAGCGATCCTCATTTGCAGGGATTGCGATTCCCTGGACGCTCTTAGAGACTTCGGTTGTCCGAGTAGATTCTCTAAAAAGGCAAATCACCGCCGATGATCAATCCGCCTTCAGCCAGTGGACCGTCGTCTCCGATGCCAGCGATAATCCCTTTGCCGATATCCTGGCCCCGTCGATTGCGGGCATAACTGCCGATCCAACAGTGGCCACGGCTGCTGGGGACGTTGTCATCAGCGCGCAGATCACCGATGAAAGCAACCTCCAGTCCGTGCAGCTGTTCTATCTCAAAGGCGGTGAGGCCAGCTTCACCTCCACGGCCATGGCCCTAGACAACGCAGACACCTATGTGGGAACCATACCAGGCCAGGCAATCACACTATCAGGCATCGCCTACTACCTGCGGGTCCAGGACGTCCTGGAGCACGCCAGTAACTCGGATACCGCCTCAGTCCAGGTCAAGTTCGCTGCCGATGCCCTTTCCACCGTACTGCCAACGGGCTTCTACAAGGCCGGATTCCCCAAGGACAAATGGCGGCTGGTTTCGATGCCGGCGCAGCTGGATGAGCCGGGTGTCCTGGCCACCATCGGCGACGATCTGGATGAGCGGACAACCAAGACCTGGCGTATCTTCTCCCTGGCAGGTGGGGATTACGTTGAGAATCCCGCTGATTTCAGCACCGGCGAAGGCTACTGGCTCTACCAGCGCCAGGGTGACGATCTGGTTCTGAAGACCGGTTCTGGCACCTCTAGCGACCTGACGGGGACCACGTTGATCCTTGAGCCGGAGTGGAACTTCATCGGCTCACCCTATCCCTTCACCGTAGCAGTCGATGCTGATCAGGAAAAGTTCTATGGACCCTTGACCTATGGACTAAACGGATCGGAGGGCTGGTCGGATGTAGTGACCGAGCTGCTGCCCTGGGGCGGGTATGCGATCTACAACCGGGGATCGGCATCTGCAACGATTCTGATTGATCCATTGACACCCTCTCAGGCCCTTACAAAGGCACAGGACAATGAGGTGCCTGGCTGGAGACTGAAGATTGAGGCAGCCGGCGAGACATATTCAGATGTGGGCAACTACATTGGACGGCTTGAGGGAGCAACAGAGGAGCGGGACTGGTTCGACAACCCGGAGCCGCCGTACATAGACGGCTACGTCTCTCTGGCCATGGAGCGGCCGGAGTGGGGGAATGATCTACCTGGATTCACTTCGGATATCCGCTCCCTGGAAGAGCCCAACGGCGTGTGGGATATGGATATCCACGTGAAGGGCGAGTCCGGTCCCATCACGCTCACATCTGAGCTCAAAGGCGATGTACCAGCCGATTTTAAGGTTGTCTTGCTCGATGTAATTACCCGCCAGCTCCATGACCTGCTGGATGCGGATAGCCCGGTGGTCATCGCGGATTACCGGGAGGAGTACCCATACCATCTGAAAGTAGTGGCAGGCATGCCCGGCTACGTGGATGCCACTGTGCAGGAGATCCTGGCCCAGCTGCCCACCGAATTCGCTCTGAGCCAGAACTATCCCAACCCCTTCAATCCCTCCACCATCATTCCCTACGATTTGCCGCAGCCTGAGCGCATTGTGCTAAAAGTCTACAATATCCTTGGTCAGGAAGTGGTCACGTTGCTGGACGACTGGCAGGACATGGGGCGGCACAAGGCCACCTGGAGCGGTCGGGATCGTCTGGGCAGGAACGTGGCATCCGGGGTATATATTGCCGTGCTGCGGTCGCCATCGCAGATAGTTACCCGCAAGATGGTATTACTCAAGTGATGCCATCCTGAGCTAGTCGAAGGATGGTGCTGCTGAAGTAGGATCGAAGTTTAGTCCCACTACGGTCCCACAGATTTCTAAGTAGTTGTTATTTAAAGTTAATTGTCGGGCTCATAACCCGAAGGCCGCAACTAGGCAATTCTAATTCAAGATTACAGGGCGCCGGGCTCTCAGAGTTACCCTGGCGATGTGAGCCAAAATGGCCAGTTGATCCGGGTCAAACAGGTCGTGACCCTGAATAAGATTGTTGTGGCTGATAGTGAAAGAATAAAGGGATGCGATAGGTCGACCTGCCGCGCCTAGCAGGCCCTGCAGATAATTGCGGGGCTCGGCAAGATTATTGTTTAGTTCCTCCTCGAAAAGACTTCTCTCTTCTATGTCAACGTACAGGGTGGGGAAGAGCGGTGCGTCCAGGGGCATATCTCCCGGTATCTGCTCCAGTAGATCGGGAACTATGGGTATCTGGCGGATGCGTCCGGACCGGCCTTCGGGGACAACCAGTACCCCACGTTGTCGATCGACATTGCGGTAAGTGAGCAGGGCAAGTTTATCGCAGCGAACTCCAGTGCATAGCAGCAGGGTATAAAACAGCCACCAGGGCCCCGCATCCCGAAATATGATTTCAATATCAATGGCCTCCAGCGGTCGGTGGATTGCTCCCTCGATTTTTCGGGGAAGCATGGGTAATTCTTCACGGTCCATAATCAATCCTCCCACTTGTCGCACGGCCGTTTAAATAGATAGGCCCTGATCAATGTCACCATTTCGTGTCATCGTTTTTCCTTTTTCCGATGGACGGAATGCTTAGTCAATATTCGCCTGTCGCGGTTCAAGTTCCTCC
>SDBU01007703.1_pt1 | contig 12364 bp, 12 predicted proteins | sample 2277071 | NCBI WGS metagenome assembly SDBU01 (sample SAMN10397929, study PRJNA504765) | marine sediment metagenome | isolation source: marine sediment core GS08_GC12, 126 cmbsf | place: Arctic Ocean: Gakkel Ridge, Loki's castle | collected 2008
TAGGTATGGCCATCCTCGAGGCTGGCGAGAGGCTGATAAACCTGCATCTGGCGGACAGCAACCGCTGCGCCCTTGGAGACGGCTCCCTCGATGTAGATACCCTGATAATGGCCCTGTATGTCATTGGCTACAACAAGCCAGGCTGCTATGTGACTCCCGAGCCGCTCGGGCCCGGAGGAGATCCATACCCGGCCATGCACGGCACACCCGATTCAGCAGCGCTCGATCGGCTGGTGAATCAGACCATCAAGTACTTCCGTGAACGCGAGGACTCTGTAGTGCAAATGTAATCACTGCTATCGGCGGCATAGGCAGGATCCGGGATGCCGCGGAAGCATGTACCCCCACCATCTACGAGGGCTGCAATTCCCCCCGAGTTCCGGGATGAAGGCTCAACGCGTGGAACCGTTTCGTCGGGGTTGGGACGCCGATTTGCCAAGCTCGGGTTCTATTGCGACTCATCGCCTCCCCTATCATCAGCTCTTGCGGAACAGGTTTGTGCGCTGGATGTGACCTGTGAGACCGTCATGCGAAAAAGCTAAACCGCGATACTCAAGTGTTCGATACAACTGATGTGGCAAGCTGTCCACACGCGTAGGTTGCTGAAAGTGCGGCTGCGTCGCAGTGCACGCAGGTCGACTGTGAGGAGCATGTTCGGAAAACAGAATAGGCTCAGCTTAGAGATCACCCCTGAAAGGTTCCGGCTTATTCAGCTTCAGGTGACGCGAAGTCATCTCAAGCTGTTGAAGGCGCTCGACGTTGAAAGGAGGGCCAGAGCCGAGAGTGGAAGCGCGCGGGCAACGGAAGCGGAGGAGTTTCGTGAACTCCTGCGCTCGAACGGTATCAGAGCCACCGACGTGAGGGTTTTGTTCGACGGAGGTCCGATGTCCATCACGACTCTCTCTTTATCACAATCGGAGCTCGAGAATGCTTCCGAGAATGAGCAATGGTACGCCAATCAGTACAGCCCCATCCCGGGAGACAAGGCCCTGCTGAACTTCAGAATATGGGATGGACAGGGTAAGGGCTCTGCTCCTGTTGTACTGGTGGTGACGGACAAACGCAAGGTGACTGACGTACTTGAATTGCTCAAAGCGGCAAGCGTAAAGGTGCGAAGGATGGATATCGTGCCATTCGCGCTCGAGCGTCTTTTCTTGAATATGCCTGAGAGCCGTGATGAAAAGACAACGGCAGTGGTCGGTCTGCGAGAGGAGAACACTTCCGTTCTGGTCAGGCGTAACGGCCAAGTGGACTTCGTGCGCTGTTTTCGGATGTTCCCGGAGATGAGCGCGGGGTCTTTTGTGGAGCGCATGAGACAGACTTTTCAGAGCTACGGTGATTGGCACCCGCTGAATATCATCGAAAGGGTGTGTTTCTGTCGAATGACGGAGTTATTTCCCGACGTAGAAAGCAAGCTGCAGGAAAGTACCGGCATCGAAGTGGCCGAGTTGGATTTAATGAGTAACATTGTGTTTGAACAAGGGGAGACGACGGTTGGACCCGATCAGGTAAGGCTGACGTCGCTTGCAGCACTTATTGGTGCAGCCTTGTGAGAGGAGAGCAGGATGAGTGATTTCAATCTTTTGCCTTCGCAATACCAAAGCCGCTGGAAAGTGCAGTGGGTACCGATCATTATCGTTGCGACGATCGTGGTGTGCACAGGCAGCATAATGCTAATGGAGTGGAACCTGAACCGCATGCGGAAGGACCGGACGATTATCGAAACGTCAAGGCGCACGAGCAAAGACATTGCAGATCTCGAGTATCTCGCGACGCGGGCCGAATCCCTCAAGAAGGACTACGCCACATTGGAGGGTCTGATAACCAGTCATCCCACCTGGTCGAACCTTCTTATCGGCCTCTCCGAGAACACGCCGGAAGAAGTAAGACTGAATTCTGTTTCGATAAACGCGCAACGGAACCTGTGCAACATCCAGGGAAGTGCTTCGGGTTCGCCCGTTGTGATGACGTACAAGCAGTTGCTTGAGGACCTCCCATACTTTGATACGGCCGCGATATCCGCGATGGCGCGGAATCCGGAGGATAAGAATTCCGGGGTGGTATATGAAATTTCATGTGAGTTTGGCAAAGACGTTCAGTGATTTCTGGGATGCCAAGCGGAGATTCGCACAGCTTGGCAGGATACCCGTAAGACAGGCACTATTGACCGCGTTGGCCATACTCGGGGTGGCAGTGGGCGGTTACTACATGCTGTACTACCAGCCGAACGTGAAGGCGCTTTGGCAAATGAGCGACGTGGAGAAGTATGTGGAGTGGCACGAGTCACTGGGACTGGGCAAGAAACAGCAGTTGGTAGCTGAGTTCTCCGGGAGGATGAAGAAAATTGCGTCTCTGCTCGACGAAACGCACGGCATGGCAGAGGTCATGAAACAGATGACCGAGGAAGCAGAGAAGAGCGGCGTGGAATTCCTGACAATAAAACCGATGGAGCCTCGAGAAGAAGGTAATTATGTAACAGCGTTTGTGAGTTTGGCCATCCGCGCCAGTTACATTGATCTCGTGCGATTCGTCAGGAGACTCGAGGAATCGGAGCAATTCATAAACATAGTTGGAATAAGTATGCAAGAGGACGGCGAAAAAGAAGGCCTGCTCCGGGTGGTTCTGACAATCGAGGTTTGTCAGAAAAACCGCGCGGCAACAAGAAAAACGGCGGCGGGTGAAGTCTGATGAAAAAGAGCGAACGTAATCTCTTAGCGATAACCATCTGCACGGCAGTGCTGTTCCTCATCTCGTGGGGCCACGGCTCGAGGGGCAAGGGGAAGGCTCCATCTGTACCCGGAGTTGTCAGCCACCAAACAGCGCCATTCCCGACGCTACCTGAGATAGAGGATGAGTATTCTGTTGCCTATGCAGAAAGCCGATTGGATTTTCTTCCGGTTCTTCCTGACATGAAGGATCCGTTTGGCATCTATGTGCCGGACACAAAGGAATTGCAGAAGGCGACGGGTATAGAGGTGAGACTTACGGGAGTTTTCCGCGATGCTGAGAGGAGTTACGCATTAGTCAGTCAAGAGATGGTCATTGAGGGAGAAAGCAAGACCAAGGAAAGTCTTGTGGCTGAAGGTGAAAGCATCGGCGGCTGGACTGTGACGCGAATCGAGGAGGAAGGGGTCTGGTTGACTAAGGCTGCGAAGAAACGTTTTCTTAAGCTTCATAAACCTAAACAGAGAAGAGAACAGAAGACCGATACACCGGGGAACCGCGACAACAAGTCGGTCAATAAGGAGGAAGATGAATGAGCACGGAAGAGAAACTCAGAGTGCTTGTAATAGATGACGAACCCTTCATGCTTCCGTTGTTTGAGACCGTTCTGCGAGAGAAGGGCTACGATGTCCAGACCACTATGAAGGGCAAGGAAGGCATCGAGATTGTGAAGCGCGGCGGTATTGACGTAGTTGTCTCGGATCTAAAGATGCCGGATATCAGCGGAATGGAGGTACTTGAGGCGGTGCGTGAGTACGCGAACGATGTGGGAGTGGTTCTCATGACGGGATACGGGACACTGGAGACTGCTGTCAATGCTCTGCGCCTCAACGCTGACGATTACCTGCTGAAACCGTTTGAGGATTTCGAGGGAACAGTTACGAAGGTGATAGCGCGAGTCGGGGAGAAACGCCGTCTGGCAAAGGAGAATCGCAGGTTGGCCGCTGAGCTTAGCGAGCTGAATCAGCGGCTCAGGAGAACCAATAGCGAGCTGCGCGGGATGATAGCTGAGACTATGATCCTTCAGCAGACGAACCAGATGATCAACGGATGCTCTGATACTGAGACGATATTGGAAGTGGTGGGAGAAGGCCTTTCAGACGGCTTTGACGCAGCCGGCTTTGTCGTTGTACTGGCGAACGATATGAACTGGCATGAGCCCGTCAGGTGGTATGGTCTCTCTTCGGACGAGGCCCGCAATTACATGTACAGCCCAGGGGAAGGGCCGATTGGTGAGGTGGTGGCATCGACCCTGCCGGCGATTGTTGAGATTGACGAAGCCGGGGAGAATTGCCCGAAGCGGATAATGGTGCTGCCACTCCTTGCAGCAGGTGAAGTCATAGGATCGCTCATGGTAACAGAGCTTCACGGTGAGAAGGAGATTAACGAGGAGGCCCTTAACCTATTCTCGGTGATAGCTGCACAGCTTTCCGCTCCGCTGGCGCTGACCAGGATGAGAGCGCAGGATCAGGGGAAGAGGGCTTTATGAAGAAAGATGCTCTGACAATCATAGAGCTCCTCCTCGTAATGATGATAGTCGCCATGCTGGCTGCGATCGTAACGCCGGTGTTCCAATCGTCGATTTCGAGGATAACACTCGAAAGCGAAGCACGTAAGATCATGGCAGAGATGCGCAGGGTCCAGCAGCAGGCTATCGCGTCCAATACGACATTCTACATCAGATTCAAGATGTCACCAAAACACCTCATGATTTCCTATCTCGATGAGGACAACAACGTTCAGAACGAGCACCTGTACGCCTTTGATGAATCTGTCAACATTGCCAATACGACATTTGCCGGCCACACTCTGGAGTTCAACCTTCTCGGAGAGCCCAGCGAGGGCGGGGATGTAATCGTACAGAATAGCAGGGGTGACCAAGTCACCATACGCGTAGCTCCCGCCGCCGGGAAGATCTCGCTGATTGAATAGCAGGGCATCGTGTCGGCAGCCGATTCGCCTTACCGGATCGACTGAAAATATCTAAATGTACCCCCAGGTTCTTCCGATTAATTCTCTAAGTAAGGATAAGTGTATCTTTCAGAATCGGGGGCTGGAAATGGCAAGAAAGCGCCCTTTTGCCGATCTTCGGAAGCGACACGGCGGGTTTTCTATAATCGAGGTGGCCATCTCCGTGGTAGTGCTGGGGACCGCTCTGATAGCCTGCAGCCAGTTGCTGTGCCTGGCAACGCGTGCCGGAGACACAGATGAGTCTCGAGCGATTGCGCTCAGCGAGTTGGAGCGAAAAGTCGAAATGCTTCGACAGAGAGATTTCGACCTTCTGGAATCGGAAGAGCGTGCGCCCCTGGCCGAAGCCTCAGGTACCGATTGCGATATCGAAGTCACGGTTACGCAGGTTTCGCAGTATCTCAAGAAGGTTACAGTTGTCATATATCGTCAGGGCGACAGTGTCGCTGAAGCATCGGAATCAGCCGAGTTCTATGTTGCTGACTGTGCCTTTCCACTGACAAGGACATGGTGAAAATGCGTCGTAAGCTCTCCAAATCCCAGCGTGGTTTTACATTAGTCGAGCTGGCACTGTCGGCAGCACTGATCGGCATAATCTCGGGGTCCCTGGCGCTGATCTTCAAGTCATCCTTAGACCTCGTCGACTCTTCGGAAGACAGGAACGAAGTCCTGCAGGCAGCGCGTAACGGGATGAGTCGAATGATGGCCGAGCTGAGGCATTGCTCGGAAATCTACCAGATCGAACCGGATTATTTGCGGTTCAAGGCAACTTACCTCGCCGGCGGCTCGACGGAAACGAAAACCATAGCCTACTCCTACAGTGGCGACACAATATCGCGGTGGGTGATCTCGAGTGATTGGCAGCCTTTCATAGAGAACGTGACTTACTTCAGGGTGGGCGGCATTACGTTGTGGGCGACACTGGACAACGAGTCGAGCATCAACTACCCGAAGCTGCGACCCGGCGGGGTGTCGAACGGCCCGCATCAGTTCCTCGCAATGAAATTCGGCTCAGGCTTCTATCCAGACAAGGATTCCGTGATATCCAGCGTCAATTTCCCTGCCTCGGGGGTGGTGGATGCGGGATGCGGAGCAATAGAGTTCTGGTACAGGCCGTACTACTCCGTTGATGATCCGAACGCTTCAAACGATAAAGTGCTGGTCAAAGTATCTACTCCCATGGGCAGGTTCCTCGTTCTTTATTACGACACCGATCTTGAAAAGCTCATCTTCGAAATAGATGCGGGGACTACGAAACAGGTCTTGTGGAGGCCCGACTGGGAGGTCGGAAGTCTCCTCCATATCGCCGTGGTCTGGGATTCAGAAGGGGAAGATATAGGGGATGGGCAGACCATGGCCCTGTTTGCTGACGGGATTCAGCGGAACGACTCCGGACAGCAGACGAACCAATGGGATGCTGTGGGAGTAAGTGTCTCGGATTTGATGATAGGCGATTGGACAATGGATGGGACAAGAGCTTTAGCGATGTTCGACAACTTGAAGGTCTACAACTACCCCAAGACGAACTTTGATGATCGAAACCGGGAAGACGCCGTCGGCGCAGTGACAGTCGATATACGACTCGACAACGGCTCAGGCGAGATAACCATGAGGGATGCGGCGAATGTCAACTGAAGCAGTAACGACGTCCCGGATTGAGAGCGAGTGCGGGGCTGTCTTGTTTCTCTCGCTCGGCATTATGGTAATCCTGCTTTCGCTGGGTCTGATGTTTGCCAGCATAAGCACTTCACGGCAAATGATAACGAACAACCAGGGTGACGCCATAAAAGCCAGGTGCATTGCCTGGTCCGGAATAGAGTACGTCTTAAGTGAGCTCAGAACAGACCCGAGCTACAGCTCAGACATCGGAGAGACCGATTTCGGCGGCGGGACGTATTCGGTAGACATAAGCTCACTCAGCGAGACTGAGGTCGAGCTAACGGCTACCGGCAAATACGGCCGTGCAATGGACAAGGTATGCGTGGTGGTCGAGGTGCCTCCGCCCTCCGGTACGGTGTATGCGTGGGCACTGAGGGAGGGTGACCCGGCCTATTCGTGGGCAAACAGCTACCTGGCCCACGACGATGCAAGAGGACCAAATGCCAATTATGCTCTGATCATGAAGGGACAGAAGGCTGAACAGGGGCTGGCCGGATTTCGCGTGGATGCTGCAGCGTACCCAATCTCGAAGGTCGAGTTCGTTATTCATTACTTTATTCCAGACGAGGGCAACTTCGGAGCCAGGATCGAGGTGCGGTGGCGTCGGGTTTCGGATGACAAGAAGTGCCCATGGCAGTACATCGACAACCCGGAGCTTATCGCTGCAGCTCCTGGAGGGATTGGATTCGTAGCCTGGGACATAACCAGCGAGCCTCCCTCGGAGGGGTGGGATTGGGAGGTCTTCACGGCTGAGCCGGACTTCCAGATCGAGATCAAGCATGGGGATTTCGGTGATGGAGAACAGCTCTACATTGACTGTGCGGGATTCAGGATAAGCTGGTAGAACGGACGTACAAATGAGCACAGAGACACGGGTAAAGACCAAAAAGATCGGGAAGTACACGATTCTCCGTGAGCTGGGCCACGGGGGAATGGCGGTCGTTTACGAGGCGTTGGACACAGAGAACGACCGCAGAACCGCTCTGAAGACTCTTCCACCCAACCTCGTCGACCGGAGAATGGTCTCACGGTTTCACAGAGAAGGCAGGGCGCAGGCGGGGCTCAACCACCCGAACATTGTCAAGGTCTACGACGTTGGCACTGCCGATGGGACTCATTATCTTGCGCTGGAGCTCGTGAAGGGGAAGACAGTACGCAGTATTCTAAAAAGGTCCGGGCGTTTGAGCGTCGAGAAGACGCTGAATATCTGCCGCCAGGTGTGCGACGCATTGAATTACGCGCACGAGTCTTTATGTATACATCGTGACATCAAGTCCGGGAACATCATGGTCGATGATTCCGGTCACGTGAAGATACTGGATTTCGGTCTTGTCCAGATAACGGGTATGACCATCATTACGCAGACGGGCTCCGTCGTGGGCACCCCGGAGTATATGAGTCCGGAGCAGATAGCGGGTGAGGAGGTGGACTACCGCACCGACCTCTACTCTCTCGGCGTCACGATGTATGAGATGCTCACCGGCAGGCTCCCTTTCACCGGCAACTCCCCTCAGACGATTGCAAATGAGGTCCGATTTGGTGAACTGGTGCCGATGAGAGAATCAGTGCCCGATATCTCAATCGAGGTAGAGGAACTTGTCCGGCGGGCACTCGCCAAGAATCGAGAAGAGCGCTTCCAGACGGCTGCGGAAATGGCGCAGGCCATCGATGCATGTCTCAACCCGCCCGAACCAGAGGAACCGGCAGAAGTCGAATTCCCCAGTGGCATTGAACTGCTTAGACAACAGCAATCAGCTGGCGAACATCGCGATCGAAGAGCGCGGGATGGCGGTCCCGGGATGAGTTCCCTGGTATCGTTTCTCATAGAGAAGGGCACCCTCGAAGCACCACAGGCGAAGGAGATATATCTCAAGCAGCTCGCGGAAAAGGGAACAAGCTTTCGTGATGAGGCGGTGGCACGTGGTCTTGTCGAACAGACGGAAATGATGACCGTGAGTGCGGAGTGGTCCGGGATACCGGTCAGGGAGGGAATATGCGATGTCGAAATCGATGAGGATGTGAAGTCGCTCGTGCCCCAGAAGGTGGCCGAACGGTTTAAGGTTTTGCCGCTGGCCCTCGATGACGGACAACTCGTCGTGGGCATGGTGAACCCTCTGGACGTGTTTGCCGTGGACTACCTGGAGATCCTGACGGATACCGAAGTAAAACCCGTCTTTATTTCCCTGCGAGACCACAGGCTCGCCTTTGAGAAACTGTACGAGCAGGGGCAGAAATACAAGAACATTCTGGACGAGCTCGGCATAGGGGAAGAGAAGGAAATAGAGATTGTGGACGAGGAAGCAGAGGCTTCTGTTGTCGACATCGACGATGAGAGTGTTTCCGAGGCGCCGATCATCAAGCTCGTCAACTATATGATCCAACGGGCCGTAGGTGAGAGGGCCAGCGATATCCACATCGAGCCGGATGAGTCGAGACTAAGGGTGCGCTACCGCGTCGACGGTGTTCTGCATGAGGCGATGAGCCCACCTAAAGAGCTCCACACCTCGATAGTGTCGAGGATAAAGATCATGGCCGAGCTTGACATAGCGGAGCGACGGCTTCCGCAGGACGGCCGAATAAAGCTTAGGGTGGATAACAGTAATATTGATCTGCGCGTTTCAACCCTGCCCGGGATCTACGGCGAGAAAGTGGTTGTCCGCATTCTCGACGAGGCAAGAATGCTCCTTAAGCTGACGGATCTGGGCTTCGAAGAAGATGACCTCCAGCGGTGGGAACGGATGATACGCCAGCCTTACGGCATCGTACTGGTTACCGGGCCGACGGGAAGCGGGAAGACGACCACTCTCTATTCAACCCTGAACACGATCAACTCCATCGACACGAACATCATAACCGTTGAGGATCCCGTCGAGTACCGTCTGGAAGGGATAAACCAGGTGCAGGTGAATCCAAAAGCCGGCATTACCTTCGCCACCGGCCTGCGGTCCATTTTCCGTCAGGACCCCGATATCGTGATGGTTGGCGAGATGAGAGATCTCGAAACGGCACAGATCTCTGTTAAGGCGTCGCTCACAGGCCACCTGGTTTTCAGCACACTTCATACGAACGACGCGGCGGGAACAATCGCCCGGCTTGCCGACATAGGTGTGGCGCCATATCTTGTCGCGTCATCTCTCATAGGCGTGCTGGCGCTTCGGCTCGTGCGAGAAATCTGCCCTTCTTGCAGGGAGCAATATGAGCCCTCGCAACGCGAACTGCAGCAGGCCGGTATCGGCCCGGGAGAGGGAGCGGTGACTTTGTTCCGAGGCGTGGGATGCAGGAACTGCGGCGGCACGGGATATCGCGGACGAACCGCATTAGTTGAGCTTATGGAGATGAACGAGGAGCTCAAACGCCTGGTCGTGGCAAGTAAGCCCAGCGGTGATCTGTTAAGGGCGGCGCGGAGAAATGGAATGAGGACACTTCGAGAACAGGGGCTCCGAAAAGTCAGAAGAGGACTGACAACACTCGAGGAACTCTACAGGCGGACGGCAAGCTTGGAGGAGGAGAAGCCAGTTGCAGGAGTTTCAGTACAAGGCCAGGAATAAGGCCGGCAAACAGATCGCAGGCGTTATTGCCGCCGATGATGAGAGCGACCTTCGCCAGAAGCTGCTCGCAAGGCAGTTGTCTGTCGTTGATTTCTCAGTCACCGAGCGTAAGCCAAAGCAAAGCGTAGGCATACTTGCCGGATTGAAGCCGATAACGCAGAAGGACCTCGCTCTGTTCACCTGGCAGTTCTACACAATGGTAGACGCGGGAATACCCCTTGTGAGGGCGCTCAACTCCATTATTAAGCAGACGAAAAATGAGCGGCTGAAGGAAGTCATAAGGAACGTAATCGAGGATGTCAGCAAAGGGATGTCCCTCTCGGAATCGCTGAAGAACCATCCCAAGGTATTCTCGTCCTTCTTTGTGAGCATGATAGAGGTGGGAGAGATTGGCGGACATCTCGATATGCTACTCGAGGATGTCGCGAAGTACTACGAGACATCGGTCGAACGCCGTTCGAAGATTATCTCGGCGCTTTCGTATCCGATGCTTCTTCTGGTGGGATGTTTGGGTGTTGTTTTCTTTCTGCTCTTCTTTCTGGTTCCGAGGCTGTTTGTGATGTTTGAGAACATCGGAGCCGACATACCGATGGCTACGATGATTCTAATTAAGACGGGGGAATTCATGAAGCAGTATCTCCTGTACATTCTTGGAGGCTTAACGGCCGCCATACTCGTGGCGAGATACTACATCAGAAGACCATGGGGACGATACGTGTTGGATAAGACAGTCCTGCGTATCCCGGTTGTGGGAAACATAATTAAGAAAACCATTCTCTCAAGGTTTTCACACAGTCTGTCGATAATGATAAACGGCGGGGTGCCGCTGCTGAACTCGCTGCGCATAACGCGGGATATCGTTCGGAACGCGGCGATTCGCCACGTGGTTGATGACCTGATCGAGGGTGTGAGCGAAGGGGACACCATCAACGAAGTCCTCTCTCGACACAGTCTCATACCCGACATGGTAGTCAACATGGTGGCAGTGGGAGAGGATACGGGCACCCTCAGCGGAATGTTGACTAAGGTATCGAACTATTATGACCGGGAGGTCAATAACGCGATTAGCAGCATAACGAAAATAATTGAGCCCGTACTGCTGGTCGGGATGGCCGCAGTGGTTGGATTCATTGCAATATCCATCCTCGACCCTGTTACGGACCTGATAACAAGCGTCAATCGATAGGCCTAATAAGGTATTGATAGGAAGAAACTGATTCAAGACGGAGGATAGGAATGACCCACAGAAGCAAGAGACGGGATGGTTTCACTCTGGTTGAGATTATCCTTGTGATCATCATCATAGGTATACTCGCTGCGGTCATAATTCCCAAATTCGCAGGTCAGACTGATTCCGCGAAGATAGCCAAGACAAAGGCGAACCTGGGATCTCTTCGCTCGGCGGTACGTCTGTTTCAGAGCGATAACGAGGGTACGCCGCCGGCAGCACTGAGCGATCTCGTCCCCAATTACATGCGCGCGATTCCCGAGGAGGGAGTCAGCGATCCTCCCAGCACGAACGTCGTTGGCGGCCTTGATGGAAGTGGTGGATGGGTCTACGACTCTTCTGATGGTGATATGTCGGTGAACCTGAGCGGGAACGACACGGAGGGGAACCCTTATTCCGGTTATTGATCGGCAGTGGGGTATTTGAAGATGGTATTTCGCGTCGATGGCGATTCTCTCTGCTGCAGGCTGCTCTCGAGTTGACGCACGGCGTTGAAATTCGAGAGAGCAATTCAAATACCGGCAAGGGTTTCCTCTCGAGACGGCGGATGCAAATGTCGTAACGACCGAGGATATGTTCATCAGAAGGGATTGTGGCTATGCGCCTTTCCACTGAGCTTTCTCTGAGGCTGATGATTGTCTCGGGAAATGGGATCGGAGAAGCTTTCTCTCTGGACAAACCTGTATTGACTATAGGGAGGGATCCGTCTTCGGACATTTGCATTGAAGACCTACGTGTTTCGGGTCATCACGCCCGGATAGTCCTGAACGAAGGAGAATGCACCCTCGAGGACTTGGGCAGCTCAAACGGCACTTACGTCAACTCACAGAACATCACAGAAGTAGAACTGCACGAGAACGACCTCATAAAGGTGGGCCGCACGCTTCTAACCCTCACCAGAGCGTCCGACATAAGTGAGCTCAACATTGACGAGATGGGTAAAGCGGCGGCGGAAATAGTCCGCGGGCCGAGCAAAGAGCTCTCGGGCCAGACAATCGAGATGGCTGTCCCACAGGCTGTTGCGAGATTCGAAAAAGTCCCTCCGGAGCCGGATCTTAACTTGGCAGCGCTCATGGAGATTCAGCGAAAGCTTTTTTTGCTCTACAAGATCTCGAAAGATATAAGCGGCTTGTCCAATCTGGACGATCTCTCGGAGATGATTCTCAAAACCATCTTCAACGAGATCGGCATTGACCGCGGTGTGATCATGCTTGCAGAAAATGAGACGGGCGAGTTG
>SDBU01007704.1_pt1 | contig 12363 bp, 9 predicted proteins | sample 2277071 | NCBI WGS metagenome assembly SDBU01 (sample SAMN10397929, study PRJNA504765) | marine sediment metagenome | isolation source: marine sediment core GS08_GC12, 126 cmbsf | place: Arctic Ocean: Gakkel Ridge, Loki's castle | collected 2008
TTGGCGAAGACGACATTCGAATTCGTGTTCGAGCCAGTCATAAACGCGCCTAATCCACCGATCCATGGGGAGATGACAGGGAAGAGAGATCCCATTCCATCTGACAATCCACGCGCCAGTGTTTCTGTCATGCCGGCATGTGACATGACGACGGCCATAGAGACCATAGCGGCGATGCCCAAGCTGGAGGGCAACATGCGCCGGATGGTAGTCTTCAGGACGCGCCTCCCAGAGCCAGGAGCGTAAAGCCCGGCGCGAGAGTAGAGGAGGTAAGCGACGATAGAGCTGTAGGCAAGGATCGCTCCGGCGTGCCGGAAGAGAGGAATCTCGCGGCCGTAGCCGGCTGGAGTTGTGTGCCCAAGCGATGTGATGATTGCTGGGAAGTGGACCCGGATAACGAAAAAGCTGAGAGCTGAGCGCAGTGGTGGAATGAATTGGATTGCAAGCGTGATGACGACGAGTGCGATATAGCCAGAGAGAGCGAGCAGGAGTACTCGCCCCTTCGTTCCGGCTGTGTTCTGTTCAGCCGCTTGGCGGCCTCGGAACCGGGCAACGAGGAGCCCAACGATCAGTCCGGCAGATCCGCCGCCGAGTGCCGCAATGTTCCATAAACCGTGCGTCGAGAGCGAAAATTGGGCAAGCCCCATGGCGATGCCCAGAACCAGAATGGGCCAGAACAATCGGCGGACCGCCCCCCAGCCTCCGGAGATATGAGCGACTTGGTAGCCGCAGATCAGGCAAGCGATCGCCAGGAACGCAGCCGTGGGAGGGGCCAATATCTCCCCCGCGTATCCGCTGGAGGCAATGAGTGCCTGAAAAGAGGTGGCTAGCGAGCCAAAGGTAACCGACCAGGAATGACCAATGGATGGGATCAATACGGCAGCTAGAGGGGAAAAACCGAGGCCGACGAGGAGTGGTGCGGTGACTGCCGTTGGCACACCAAACCCTCCCACACCCTGGAGAAACGAGGCGAAAGCCCAGCCTATCAGCAAGGCTTGAAGGCTGCGATCTCTTGTCAGTCCCGGGATGGCCTGGCTTAGGGTCTGGATCGCACCCGCCTCATCTGCAACCCGATATAACAGAAATGCGCTCCATACGATGAGAAGTACATCGCCGGTCAAGAGTAGTGCCTTAACCTGAGAAAGGGCGACCAGGTCGATATCAGCCCCGAAGCGCAGGAGTGCCACAAGAACGGCTACAAACCACCCGGCAGGGCCCGCCTTGGCCGCCCCCCAGCGGAATCCGACCATCAATAGAATAATTACTAAAATGGGGAGTAGGGCGAGGAGCCAGTCGATGAGCATGGGTTTGATTTTAGAGGCGATGGCAATTATAGCATGGGGCACAGGGATGGAAAGTCAGGCGGAGAAGGCGCGCGTCGGTTGTGTTGGTGTGCTCGTCAATTAATGAGAGGACCCATGCGGATTCCTTCACTTTCATCTCGCCGGATGCTGGATTTGGATGGAAATTGATGATTATTAGCCTTTTAGTCCTAGATGGCGTAGGGATTCCGTAGGGCAGTCGTGTAGGATCAGCCACGCGCCTCCGGGGTTGATTCATATATAGTATAGGAAGAAGGGCAGTATCTCTTCTTCTCCTCCTTAAGAGAGAGCCGGGGTCGGCGTCCCCGGCTCTCACGATTCGTATAGGTTTTCAACCTGGCCGCGCCTATTTAATACGTTGGCCAATCTCCCTTATCTTCATCTTAATAAAAACGATTGTAATTCCATTGAGCCGTCAATTTGATGTTATTCATGTGACGGGATGGTGATATCCTCGGCAGGTATGGAGACGAGGTGGAGCCTCACTGGACGATCGAGTGCTTGCACAAGATCATTGCGGAGGCTTTCAGCCATTTCCTCCGAGAACGCAATAAGGGCATTGAAGGTCACATCTACGTTGACCTCGCCGTCAATTTCGCCAACGTCGAATTGCACCAAATCTAAACCGGGATTTATCCCCTCATAATCCTGGAGAGTCGTTTCCACAACCTGGTAAGTTTGAGATTCGCGAGCGGTGTCAATAAAAACAATCGCCAGCGGAATCATGATCGCGATCAGCATCACTAAGGATGTTATTAACCCGACGCGCAATCTCGCCTTCTGTTCCGCGCCCGGGGTGGGTCTAAAACCAAGCAGGAGAAGCGTAATGGCACCCGCGAACGCGATAGCGATAAGGTTGGTGATGAAGAGCAGGCTTGCACCCCAGGCGATGTTGGTATCCCACATAGCGATACCGATGCCAATGACGCCCAGAGGAGGCACAAGTGCAGCCGCGATCGCCACACCCGGAAGTGCCGTTGAGACATCCTCGCGCGCCACGGCGTAGGCCCCGGCTACTCCGGAGACAAGGGCCACAGCCAGGTCAAATAGATTTGGATTAATCCTCGCTGTAATTTCATGGGTTATGCTGCGCAGCGGCGAAAGGACAGCGAGCAAAACCGCCAGGCCGATCGCGAGCGCAATCCCCTTTAAGGCAGATTCAAAGGCAATCCACAGCAGACGAACGTCTCCCCGAACAACAGCCAGGCTGATGGCGAGGATGGGGGTAAACAGAGGAGCCACGAGCATTGCTCCGATGATGACAGCGGTGCTTCCCTGGAGCAAGCCATATGTGGCGATCATCGCCGCAAGGCCCATCATGACGAAGTAGTCTGTGTCCGGTTGTGCGCCATGATAAACACCTCGATAAACCTTGGCTTGTTCTCTGCGTGTGAGCTTGGGAATCGATCGGTAAAAACCGTCCCAAACCCGGCGGAGCCAAAAACGAGGTAAGCCGCGAAAGCTCTTGGCAATAATTACGGGTGTTGGACATGCTCGGGCAGTTTTCTCCGGAAGCGCGCCGAAAAGAACCTGATCGATCAGGCTTTCTTCAGAGGCCCCCATGATCACCAGATCGCTCTCAGATCCGGCCTGAACAATTCCGTCAACGACGGTGTGTGCGCGCACAACATGGCTTTCAATCGGAAACTGGTCCACATCGGTGGGTGCGGCATCGACTTGGGGAAGCGATGAAAGTTGTTCCCGCAGCGCCTCGATCGTGCTTTCGATTCTCTGCATGCCCCCTTCAAGTTCACTCTCCTTAGCGTCGGGTCGGGTGACGTACACTGTCTGTGTTGTCGCATCGAACTCTCGGGCGAGTAAAAGGGCAAGCCGCATCGCTAGCGGAGCGTGAGGTCCGCCAGCAGTGGGAATCAAAATCCGGTTGATTTGCAGGATCGGACTCGCCATGTCCCCATCAGCCTGTCCCTCTTCCGCCTCTGCTTGCAGCGATGATAATCGCTCGGGGTGATAGGCGACTACTGCAACGTCACAGGGGGCAGAGTACACCACGGGATCCAGTATTCTTCCCGTTCGAGTGCCCTCCTCAAGAGTCTCCATGGGCCATGACATGAGAATCAGGCTGCAGTTTTCCTCGACCGCGGTGTCTTTAATACCCTGGGCGACACTGCTCGCCAGGCGGGTGATGGGATATGTCGGTACGTTGTTTTTCGCACTTTCGCGTGTTGACCATTTGAAAAGCGTATTTCGCTCCTTGGCTATCCTCCGCCCCTCCTGTATGGCAAGAGGATCGGCGGTAGGGATGACCTGGAGAGGGACGACATCTCCGTTGGTTTGGCGAGCGAGGGCATTTGCCAGCCTTAAGATGAATCGACGCTCTGCTCCGGTGCCGAGTGGAACGAGGACACGAAAGGCACCCTCTCGCCTTTCAGTCTCGGGGTCCTGGCCAAAAACAGTTACCCCGTGTTGAGCTTCAAGAAGGCGTGACCGCGCGTATACGAACAAGAGCGCTGATCCAATGGTGATCCACACGGCAGCGCCCAGCAAACCTACAGGCACTAACCCAAAGAAGAGAACGATGCTGAATATGAGAGCGAGGATTGGGACAAGCGGGAAGAAGGGGATGACGATCGTCCTTCGTCGTTCGGGCTCGGCTTGCCGGCTGCGGATCGCGGCAAAGTTAACAAGAATCACCAAGAATAGGAAGAGGCCGGCGGAGATCTCAATCAACCATCCAAACGGGATGAGTAAAATCAGCAAGGAGCCCAGCAGGGTTAATATGGTGAAAATGTAGGGCGGCAGACGGAAAGGGCGACGGATTCGAGTGAAAAAGCGAGGTAGTGCCCCCATGCGACTAAGCGAATAGAGCACGCGTGCGCTGGTGAGCATACACTCACTCGCTGCGAGAAGGAGAGCGAAGAAAGCGACGCCAGCGGTCAACCACGTCCGAAAAACCCCAACACCGGCGAGCGAGCGGACTACAGCTGCTGGCTCATCCTGAAAGGAAAAGGATGGAAGTGCTGGAACAAAGAACTGGACGGCGATCAGCAGGAGGCCGCCCACCAGGAGTGTCACCCATAAGCCCTGGGGCAGGCGGACATGGGGCATGAGAATGCGCCGCTTGGAAGATGTGATGGCCTCTAAACCCGCGAAAAGCGTTATGGAAGACGCGATGGCAAGAAGGTAATTTTTTGCCGAGGAGTCAGGCAGAGCGGAATATGAGGATGGGTCCCACGAGGGGATAGCGCTGATCAGGAGAGCCACAAAGGCTACGAGAAGTACCAACAAAACCGATGTGAGCATCCCTCGGCGAGGGAGAAGATGGAAGAGATTAATGAGCACCAATAGGATGAGCATACCCACAGCGGCCAACGTTGTGTAGGCGGCTATTTGAGGGAAGAGAACAGCAAGGGATTTAGACGCGGATTGTAAGAGCGCGGCACATAGCAGCAAATTCGCGGCAAGGGAAGACCAGGCGGCAAGAAAACCCATCGACTCCCCTAATGATTCGTGGATAAGTGCGTGGATGCCGCCGCGCTCGCCGCTTCCCCCAAGAAGTTCGTGGATATTCAGGAGCGTCAACCCTAGGATGAGAATGGCGAGCAGGGCAGGCGTCGCGGAGCGAATACCGCCTTCGATGATGACATGAGCGGGGATGATCAAAGATAAACCCAGAGCGATGGCCAATCCAAGCGCTGAAACCTGGGCTATGCTCTGTAAATGCCGGCTCAGACGGAGTTCACCAAGGAAGCTTTCAGTTTCATCTTTCATTGAGTATTCCACATGCAAGACTCCCGTTGATCAGGCGGGTGTATGAGACACGGCATCCCTGATGCGGTGGACGCTTTGCAACAGTTTACCCCGATCGTGTTGAAGTGCCAGCGAGAGATTTTCGCGATGCGCTGATTTACCAGGGAATCCGTTATTTACCCAAACCACTGTATAATCGCATCCCGTGAACGAATCTGAATCCTCAGCCAGCCGTCAGATCGCACGTGCCAGTGGTGTGGTCATGGTGGGCTTCATTCTCTCAAGCCTGCTGGGGTTAATCAGCCAGGTGCTGATAACCCGCGCCTTCGGCACGAGGGCAGAGATCGACGCTTTTACCGCTGGCAACCGAATAACAGAGATTATTTTCAATCTCATGGCTGGCGGGGCGCTTGCCTCCGCCTTTGTACCCACATTTACCACCTTTATCACGCGTGATCAGACACAAAAAGCCTGGCGGTTGGTTTCCTCGATCGCCTCGTGGCTTTTTGTCGGCCTCGGATTCGTTTGCGCTTTAGCCTGGCTCACGGCGCCATGGTTGGTCCAAAATATCCTTGCACCAGGGTTTGACGCTCCGCAGCAGACGCTGACGGTCTCGCTGTTGCGTGTGATGCTGATCTCTCCCGTGATCTTCAGCCTGAGTGGTCTGTTGATGGGTATTCTGAACGGCTATCAACGGTTCTTCCTACCCGCCATTGCGTCGGGCTGCTACCGACTGGGGTTGATTATTGGCGTGTTGTTTTTAAGCCCCCGGATGGGAATTTTTGGGCTGGCCTGGGGAGTGGTTTTGGGCGCTAGCCTGCATCTCGTCGTTCAGCTCCCTGGGCTGCTCTCCCTCGGCGGGCGTTTCTTCCGCGGCTTTGGTCTGGGCGACCCTGAGGTTCGTCAGGTTGGGCGATTGATGGCCCCGCGATTGTTAGGACAAGCCGTAGTTCAGGTTAACTTTCTCGTCAGCACCATCCTCGCCTCAGGAATGCCGGAAGGCAGCCTGGCGGCGATCTCCTTCGCCTTCGCTCTCATGCTCATGCCGCACACAATCATCGCCAAAGCGGTCGGTGTCGCTTCTTTGCCTACATTCTCGGCCCAGGTCGCGCGTGGAGAAATGGAGGCGCTGAAGAACACCTTCGGAAGGACCTTGCGAGGGGTATTTTTTCTTTCGTTACCGGCCAGCATCGGTTTGATTTTGTTGCGGCGACCGATCGTGGCGCTGCTTTTTGAGCGCGGCTTCTTTACAGCGGAATCGACGGAGTTGGTCGCGTGGGCATTGCTCTGGTATGCGACTGGCCTGGTCGGACACGCAATCCTCGAAGTGGTCGTGCGCGCGTTTTATGCTATGTACGATACACGGACTCCTGTTACGGTCGGCGTGATAGCGATGTCGTTGAATGTGGTGTTGAGTATAGTTTTCGCGGCGATGTTTTCGCGCATCGGTTTGCCTCCACACGGGGGCCTCGCGCTGGCGAATTCCCTCGCAACGGCGATTGAGGTAGTTGCTCTAGTGCTGCTTATAAGGAAACGTTTAGGCGGACTTGGTTTGAGGCGACTTCAGCGGGGGTTCATTGGTTCCGCCGCGGCATCGGTGGTAATGGCCGGAGGGCTATGGCTCTGGACCGGGACCACTGCTGGAGCAAGTGTGTGGCTGAGCGGAGTAGGGGGGCTGTTTCTGGGGCTCGGCATGTACTGGGCGCTAGCCTTCGCTCTGGGTGTGCCAGAGGCGCGTCAGCTACCGCGGATGGTTTTAAGGCGGTGGTCTTGAATCACGGATATGCCCATAACCCATACACTATCTGAGCGACTGCTATCCCCAGCACTGTGCCGATAAAAGCCTCCAGGGGCGAATGGCCCAAGACTTCCCGGAGCTTCTCTTGGCTGCGCGCAGGGTGCCCATCAAGAAAATCTTTAATGATGGCGTTGATGATTTTAGCGTGCTGGCCAGCCTGGCGCCGGATGCCGGTTGCGTCGTAAATCACGATCATCGCCAGGGCGACCGACATGGCAAAGAGGGGTGTATCAAAACCGCTGGTGAGCCCGATGCCGTGCGCGGCTGCAGTAACGAGAGCGGAATGGGAGGAGGGCATACCTCCGGCGCGCAGCAGCAGAGACCAGTTCCAAGAGCGAGTGCGTGCGTACTCGATCGGCAGCTTGAGAACCTGTGCCCCACTCCAGGCTAGTAATGCACCGATTAATACTTGATTCTGAAAGACAAGCAGTGGATTCAACTACAGGTCCCCGAGGTCCAGGTCAGCCTCGACGAGTTCGCCGGAATCATTCTCTGTGAGCTGCCGCAGCCTTAACTGGGCTTCCTCCAAGAGTTCGCCGCAGCGAGCGCTCAGAGCCTGACCTCGCTCGAAAAGAGCCAGGGAATCCTTTAGCGGCAATTCGCCGGCCTCCATTTTCTCAACGACTGACTGCAGCTCCTTAAAGGATTCTTCGTAACTCATCTTCCCAATCGTTTTTTTCTTTGGCATTTTCCCTCCTCGCCATATGGATGGCGGGTATGGCTCTTGAAGGGCTCGATCCGGCAGCGCTATGGAAGAAGTGGCCCCTCTTTAGTATCGAGAATTTATCCGCCAAGTTGGTCTTGAGCTTCGGCGTTGAAGGCTCCGTCTTGTACTTGGATTTGCAATGGGTCGCCGGAGCTAACCTGTGTGACGGAACAGATTACCTGGCCGTTCTCTGCTAGCGTTACGACGGCGTAGCCCCGGGCAAGCACGGTGCTCGGACCAACGGCGTGTAAGGTTTTCTCTAAACCCGTGATCGCAGCCTGATAGAGTTCCATTCCGTGTTGGATTGCAGTTCTAGCGCGGGATGTGAACTCATCGAGTCTTTGCTGTTTGCTGGCGATGTGAGAGCGGGGGGAGGCCAACTTCAGGCGGGTAGACCACATTCCGAGCGACTGACGAAGCAAGCGAAGGTGTTCGCGGAACAACTGAGTGAGATCGGAGCGTTGGAAAGCGAGGTCCTCAATCAAAATCGCTCGATCTGGTGTGGCGACCTCCGCGGCGGCAGAAGGTGTCGGTGCACGCGAGTCGGCGGCGAAATCGGCCAGAATGACATCCGTCTCGTGACCAATCCCGGTGACAATGGGAACGATGGATTGGGCAACGGCACGCACCACATCCTCGTGGTTGAATGTCCAAAGATCCTCCATGGAACCACCGCCGCGTATGAGCAATATCACGTCCGAGCTGCCATCTTGGTTGAGCGCTGCTAACGCATTAACGATTCCAGCAGGAGCGTCGTCCCCTTGCACCTGAGTAGGCGATAAGAGAAGGGTTACGAGTGGGAATCGGCGGCGCAGCACATTCACGACGTCACGCAAAGCTGCACCCGTGGGAGATGTGACCACACCTATGGTTTTTGGCCACTCTGGGAGCGGCTGCTTTCGCTCCGGATCGAATAAACCCTCCGCCTCGAGGCGAGCCTTTAATTCTAGAAATTCAGCAAAGCGGGCACCCTCACCGGCTGGGCGCAGGCTTTCGGCGTAAAGTTGATACTGGCCACCAGCCTCATAGACGCTGATGTGCCCAAGGACCTCAAGCATTTCGCCGTCTCGCGGGAAGTGCGTTTGATGGGCAACTCGTGGCCGCCACATCACGCAGCGAAGCGAAGCATTATCATCTCTGAGGGTGAAATATAGATGACCAGAGGATGGTCGGGAGACGTTGGAGACCTCCCCGGTGACCCACATATCCTGCAATCGATAATCGCTCTCCAGCACTTGCCTGATGTAGCGCGTCAGATCGCCGACGGTCCAAATTGGGCGTGAGGAGAAGAGATTCGTGAGCGTCTCCATGGCGCGACGAAGCATACGCCAGCCAGAACCCTCTGTCAACCGGGAAGGTATAATGCCGGTATCACAAAGCGATGTAACCGTAGACTGCCGTATCGATGTCTATATTGAAAGAGATGGGAGCATTGGAGTAATGGAAGAGCAGATCGAGGTGAAAGTAGGGAAATTGCTGCGCGAGAAAGGGCTGACCCTTGCAGTGGCTGAATCCTGCACTGGCGGGTTGGTCGGGCACCTGCTCACGAATGTGCCCGGCTCATCGGAGTACTTTCGTGGAGGGATCGTGGCTTACGCTTACGGAGCGAAGGAGCGGTTGCTGGGAGTTCGGCATAAAACCCTCTACGAGTTCGGCGCGGTCAGCGAACAAACAGCGCGGGAGATGGCGCGCGGGGCGCGCCGCGCGCTCAGCGCCGATATCGGGCTGTCGGTCACGGGAATCGCCGGCCCCGGTGGAGGTATGCCGGATAAACCGGTAGGACTAACCTGGGCCGTTGTGAGCGCGCGTGAGGGTGATTGGGCGGAGCGCAATGTGTGGGCTGGCGACCGGGAGGGCAACAAATCGGCCTCCGCCGTCGGGGCTTTGGCTTTGCTGCTCAAGGTACTGGAGATGAATATTGAGTGATGTAATCCATGTCGAGGCGCGCTTCGGTGAAGATGGCACGATTCTTCCCTTAGTGTTCATTTGGGAGGAACGCCGCTTCTCGGTTCTTACGCAGGGACGGCAATGGCAAGAGGGGGATTTGCGACACTTCTTGGTCATGACCTCTGGCGAGCAGGTGTTTGAGATCACTTACAACGAAGAGGATGGGAGTTGGTGTATGGGGCGCAGCCCCGCGAAATTTGGGCGCAAGCGAAAGGCTGTGTAAGATAGGGGCTTTAAGATTCGCAGTCGTTTCTCGAAAATTGACGATTATAAAAAAAGCCGGGACTTCGTCAGGGGTGCCCGGCGACTCATTAAATTATTGCTTACCTAATTCAAGTAATCCCGCAATTGACGGGCACGACGCGGGTGGCGTAAACGCCGCAGTGCTTTTCCTTCAATCTGGCGGATGCGTTCCCGGGTTAGGCCGAATTTCTGGCCGACCTCCTCCAGAGTGCAGGGGCGACCGCTGTGCAGGCCGAAGCGTAGCCGCAAAATGCGCGCTTCACGCGGACTCAAGGTTGCTAGAACCTCTTCGATCTTGTCGCGCAGCAGGTTCTGATAGGCTGTTTGTGTCGGTGTTGGGGCAGAATCATCTTCGACAAAGGATCCCAGCTCAGTGTCCTCATCCTCTCCGACGGGCGTTTCGAGGGAGAGCGGGCGCCAGGACACCCGTATCATCCATTGAACCTTGCGCGGGTCGATTTCCATAGCCTCGGCGATTTCTTCCGGTGTGGGTTTGTGGCCGATGTTCTGCTCAAGTTGTCTGGCGACCTTATATAGGCGGCGGATTCGGTCAGACATATGAACCGGAACGCGGATTGTGCGGCCCTGGTCTGCAATCGCACGTGTGATCGTCTGGCGGATCCACCAGGTCGCGTAGGTGCTGAAACGGTAACCGCGGTGGTAGTCAAATTTTTCCACCGCCTTCATCAGTCCCAGGTTGCCCTCCTGGATCAGATCAAGGAAGGGTACGCCGCGCCCCATGTATCGTTTAGCAATACTCACCACCAAACGGGTATTGGCCTTGATAAGGTGATCGCGTGCCGCGCGAGCGTCCTGGATATAGCCATTGAGTTCAGTGCGCTTCCGGGTAGTCAGTTTTCCATTGGGTTGCCGTAATTTGTCTTCGGAGAAATTACCGCGTTCGATGCGTTGCGCGAGATCGACCTCCTGCTCTGTTGTGAGCAGCGGAACGCGCGCCATTTCCTTCAGGTAGAGCCCGACGGTGTCATCGCTGGAGATAGCGCTTAGGTCGAAGGGTTGCTGCACATCATCCGCTTCGATTTCCCGAAGCAGATGTGGGGGAACCTGAGCGAGGTCTTCATAGACCTCGATGCCCGTGGTGCGAAAGAAGGCTTGCAAGCGCTCTAGCCGGTCATCCGAATCTTCAACCTCCGGAAACACGGTAACGATGTCATCTGTGATTATGTAACCCTGGAAGTCCCCCTTTTCAATCAGGGCGGCAAAGGCTTCCCGTTTTTCCCACCGATTCTTCGAAACGCTCATTCACACTCTCCTGATGACTCCGCGAGACGCGGTCCTAAAACGGCTGGAACGTGGAACTGATTCGTCGTCATCCCCCTCGAGATTACGAGAGCAATGTCTTTAACACCGCAAGCCGTGGATCGATGTCCTCCTCTGGGTGGCTTTGGTGTCCTTCAGTTATTACTTCGCCGCATACGGGGCATAAACCCGCACATTCGACTCGGCAAACGGGTTTAATGGGCACGTCGAGGAGAAAGATCTCCCGCAGGAGCGGGCTGAGGTCTAGTATTGCATCCTCGGAGATGGTGAGTTGGGGATCGCTATCTCTCTCAGGCGGGTAGTCACAGTGCTCGTCGAGTTCTGCGCTCAGGATTTGCTTATAGTCCGAGAGGCAGCGGACGCACTCGAGAGTGATATTTCCTTGTAGGTGACCTTTGATGTAGATGCCATGGCCGGTTCGCGACAATCGAGCTGAACCACGCAGGTCAGAAATTAAAAAATCGTCGCCAATGAGGAGAGAGGTCTCCTCAAAGTCAAAGTTGCGACCGTATCCGACATCCTTGTTTAGCAAGAATCCGACATTAAGTCGCAACAGGTGACACTTAGTCAGGTTTGCACCGCCTGGCAATAAGTTTCCCAAAAAAGCGTTCGCATTATAGCATAGTAAGCAGTCGAAAGCAAGAAAACGCGTTTGTACGTAACATAATTTACCGATCCAGAGTAAAACAACCCAATATCTAGGGGGTTACACAGGAGATGATGCCACGAGTGGCTATAGGGTACTGTGCGAATAGTCAAATGAGAAAGGTCCTATGACACAGCTTCTTCTAGCGTCCCGAAACCCGGGAAAATGCCGTGAAATGCGCGTTTTGCTGCAACCGCTCGGTGTTGAAATCATCGATGTAAGTGAATTGGAAACCGAGGTGCGCGTTGACGAGATAGGGAAAACCTATGCGGAGAACGCAAGCCTGAAAGCGAGGGTATTCGCCGAGCGCTTGCGGATCTGGACAATCGGTGACGACACAGGTCTCGAGGTCGATTCGCTCGAAGGCGCCCCAGGATTGTACTCGGCTCGTCTGGCTGGTCCAGGCGGTTCGGACGCCGACCGCCGAAAAGCCTTGCTCTCCTTGCTGGGAGAGCATCCACGCCCGTGGACAGCACGCTTCCGGTGTGTCGTCGCTCTCGCCGGACCGGAGGGAGAAATTGACTGGGTTGAAGGTGTGTGTGAGGGAGAGATCATCCCCGACGAACGCGGCGATGGTGGGTTCGGCTACGATCCGATTTTCTTGGTCAGGGGGGTGGGCCGGACGATGGCAGAGATCAGCGCGGAGGAAAAAAACCGAGTAAGCCACCGGGCGTTAGCGATAAAGGTTTTATTTCCCACCCTGAAAAAGCGA
>SDBU01007705.1_pt1 | contig 12362 bp, 13 predicted proteins | sample 2277071 | NCBI WGS metagenome assembly SDBU01 (sample SAMN10397929, study PRJNA504765) | marine sediment metagenome | isolation source: marine sediment core GS08_GC12, 126 cmbsf | place: Arctic Ocean: Gakkel Ridge, Loki's castle | collected 2008
CAATGCTGGTGCAGCATGCCCTTTACTTAGGATAAATATGTCTCGCTTATTCCATAAAGGATCTTCATAATTAACTCTCATGATTTTTGTATATAAAAGATATATTATACTCACACAAGAAAGCGATCCCCCTGGATGCCCTGATTGAGCTTGATAGATCATTTTCAAGAGAATTTTTTTAAGTTCAAGAATTTCTATTTGAATTCTTTTCTCTTCGGTGCTTGAATTCTCCATAATTTAATCGGTTATTTCTGTAATATATTTAATTAATTTGTCTACATTGTAAAAATCAACAGGAAGTAATGAAGCCGTAAGAGCAGCAGCATATAAAGCAATTTTGATGGCTTCATTTGCTTTAGTTTTTGATGCAAAAGCAAGGCCCAGAGTTGCCATTAATACACTCCCTACTGCTACATAACTTCTAACAGGATTAGTTAAAATAGGTAAAAATTTACTAATATTATTATCATTCTGAGAAAATAGATAGGATTCAGTTTCTAAATAATTCAATAAGACGTGTTTACATTTAGTTGAATTTAATATCTTTTTCCCTACTATTGAAAGACTCGTTTCATTACAGCAATCAATTGAAAAGGTATCTAGTGCTATTTGAAGATTAATTCTAATTAAATCTACATTTTCATATAGATAATAATTAGAATTTGAAGGACGGACAATAATGGGGATATCTGTAAAATTTTTCTTTAATTTCTTTAATAACTGGTGTATAAAAAAATCATCAAATAATCCGCCCATTCCATAATCTAGGACCAAGATTGAGTTAATATCTTGAGATCTTGTTTCAATAAGATTATATAAATTATTTTTCAAATTTTCAGATATCTCAGAAATATAAGTGGTTTCCAAACGTAAAACATGCTGATCCATTGCCTTTATTCGAGTAATTTGCGGAGTACTTATTTTTTCATCAATTAAAATACCAGTTGAATCCACTTCTAATTCTTTAATTCTATTTAAAAAGAAATCACCCTCAAAATCATTCCCAATGATTGAACAGACCTCAGGGATACCTCCTAAAGATTTTATATGTTTTAAAACTAGTCCAATTGCACCTATATAAGATTTGCTTTCCTCAATTTTTATATTTGGGACGGGAGCATCAGGAGATATCCTATCTGCATTACCAAAAATGTATTTATCTACTAGTGCTTCACCTATGATTAAAACTTTCTTGTTTTTCCACTTTTTAATTTCCTGAGTTAGTGTCATCCTTCTAAAATTAGTCTTTTAGCTGTTTTTGTAATTTCTCCCAATCATCTAGAAATGCTTTTAATCCTTTATCTGTATTTGGATGTTTAAACATTTTTTCGAGAACCGCAAAGGGGATAGTTGCTATGTGTACCCCTATTTTTGCTGATTCTATAACATGTCTTGAGTTTCTTATACTTGCTACAATTAATTCAGATTTAAAATTGTAAGCATTTAATATGTTCATACATTCCTGAATAAAATCAATTTCATTCTGACCATTATCCATTAGTCTACCAATAAAAGGGCTAATATAAGATGCCCCCGCTTTTGCGGCAATTAAAACTTGATTTTGTGAGAAAACTAGAGTTACATTTGTTTTAATTCCCTCTGGTTCAAGTATCTTAACAGCTTTTATCCCTTCTTTAATAAACGGTATTTTAATAACTAAATTAGGAGAAATCTTAGCTAGTTCTCGAGCTTCCTTTACCATTTCTTCTGTATTTAATCCAATTACTTCTCCACTAACAGGTCCATCGACAATATTACAAATTTTTTTTAATTGCTCTATAGGATCGACTCCTTCTTTAGCTAAGAGTGTCGGGTTTGTAGTTACCCCATCAAGGATTCCTAGATCTTGGTATTCTTTTATTTGGTCTAAATTTGCTGTATCAATAAAGAATTTCATTTTCAATACACAATTTTTTATATTTTTTAAGTGTGTTAAATTATGTTGATTTTATATATTTTTAGCAAATTCTAATAAATTTGTACATATCATATCTGGTTTGAAAGTACTTATTTTTTTTGGTCTTTTTTGCCATAACCGGTTAAAACTAAAATTGTCTTACATTGGGCATTTTTACCGGTATTAATGTCGTTTAAAGTATCACCAATCATATAAGAATTCTCCAAATCTATATCATGTTTTTTCACTGCTTGAATAATCATCCCAGGATTGGGTTTTCTACAATTACATGTCCCTGTAAATTCTGGGTGATGCGGGCAGAAAAAAATATCATCGAGAAAAATATTATTTTTATTTAAAGTTGCTATCATTTTATTATGTATCTTATGTAGAGTCCTTTCAGTAAAATATCCACGGGCAATTCCCGCCTGGTTTGTTATGACTATTAAAAGGTATCCTTTTTTTTTAAGAATTTGTAGTGCCTCAATAGAACCTTCAATATATTCAAAATCATTTGGATCAGATAAATAATTTACTTCTTTATTAATAACACCATCCCTATCCAAAAAGATAGCGAGTTTTTTACTTTTCATTATTATCTGAATTTTTTAATAATTGGATTACTTCATTTGGATTATTTGCTTTTAATATTGCGCTAGCACTAGTTAGGATATCAGTATTATGTAATTTTCTGGCATTTTCTGTAGTTATTCCCCCATCTATATCTATCTTAAAATTAAATATTTCCTTATATTTGGCTAATGCATTTACTTTTTCAACACTTTTAGGTATAAATTCCTGACCTGACCAGCCGGGATGCACTGCCATAATCAAAACAATATCAATCTCATCTAAATAAGGTATAATTCCAGTTATATCTGTATCTGGATTTAATGCAATTCCTACTTTAATATTATTCCTTTTAACTTTTTCAATAATTTTAATTTTATCCTCATTATTTTCAAGGTGAAATATAAAATAATTTATAAAATTAAAAATCTTCTCAATGTACTCAAAGGAGTTTATTACCATAAGATGAGCTATTATAGGTATATTGTAAAATTCTTTTAGGATCCGGAAAGTGTCCAAATTAATCTCACATGAGTCAACAAATTTCCCATCCATCACATCAACATGAATATAATCATAATTTTTTAAACCTTTGATAATATGAGGATCAAAAATATTTTTTGCATGTACTGATACAGCTACTTCTTTCATTTATGTTTACTCATCCAAATAATTCCTTTTCAACCAAATAACAGATTATATGACCTACTGTAATATGTCCCTCTTGGATACGTGGTGTATCGTTTGAAGGAATTTTAAGGCAATAATCTACAATCTTCTCGATTTTATTTTCTTTCAAACCTGTGAATCCAATAGTTATTGCTCCGAATTCTTTTGCTTTTTTTAAACCGTTTATCACATTAAGGGAATTTCCGGAAGTACTTATCCCAATAACTACATCTCCCCCTTCTACAAAAGCAGAAACTTGTCTTTCAAAAATAAACTCATAACCATAATCATTTGCGGTTGCGGTCACGACAGAAGTATTTGTATGGAACGCGAGAGAAGGAAGTGATTCTCGATCCTTATAAAATTTACCAATAAATTCCGCAGCAATATGTTGTGCATCGGCAGCACTTCCCCCGTTACCAAAAAGCACTACTTTTTTTTTATTTTTATAAGCATTTACTAATTCTACAGATATTTTTTTGATAAGGGGTGCTAAATCTTTAATGCCCTTTTTTATCTTTATAGTTTCATTTAGGATAGATATTATTTCGCTTTCCATGATATTCACTATTATATTTTTATTGTAGTGATTAATTCATAACTCATTATTATTATTTAATTTTCCAAACTTCGAGACCCTTTGGATTAAAATGAAAATTTACAATTTTTCCTCCGATTTTTTCTAATTCTTGGATTACCACGTTTTTCTTACTCGGTTCTGAAAATAGTAGTAAATGACCTCCACCTCCAGCTCCCAGTAGTTTTCCCCCAAGAACCCCAAATTTTCTTGATGTTAAATAAAAATTCTCAATATTTTTACTTGAGATTTTAGAGCTTAAACTCTTTTTCGCTAACCATCCATTGTGTAATAACGTTCCAAATTCATTTAATTTACCCAAATCTTTATTTTCCACTATTTTTTTCATTGATTGGGCAACTACTTTCAAATCCTCCATTGCATCCATATAGGATTTCTTTTTAAATTCATAACCTTTTAAGACCTCATCTTGAATATTTGAAGAAAAATGAGATCCTCCAACATAGCATAAAATTAATCGAAAGTGGAGTTCATTTAATAGTTCGTCACTAGTTCTGATAGGTATTACTTTCACTTTGTCATTAAATTCAATAAAATTAAAGCCTCCATAGGAAGCAGCAAATTGATCTTGGTATCCTCCCTTTTGTTTTAATTCTGTGCGTTCTGCCTCACATGCACTCTGTGCAATCTCATACTTCGAAAGTTTCAGTTTATAATATTTATCTAAAGCACTAATTAATGCTACAGATAAAGATGATGATCACCCCATTCCCGAACCTGCAGGGAGTTCTGAATAAGTTGTTATATCAAAACCGTCTTTGATATTCAATACATTAAAAATTCCTTTAAACAATTCAAATTTAGTTGAGTAGTCTTTATCTTCGATATCAAACAAAAAATCTTCATTAGAATTCATAGAAAATACACTCACCTTCTTATCTTCTCTTGGTATTAAAGTGATATAAACATGACGATCTATTGCCGTACTAATCACACAACCTCCATATTCAACACAATAGGGCGCCATGTCCGTACCTCCCCCTCCAAAACTAACGCGAAATGGTGCTTTTGAACGAATAATCATTTTTACTACATTTATAATAATAGTATTTATAAAAATATTAAGCCTTTTTAGTATAAAATAATGTTTGAATTGGATTATTATTTAAAAAAATGGGTTTTTTATTAAAAATTCCACTACTTGGGAAGCCTGTTTTTAAATTACTAATTTCAAGAAATTCCTTGACATTAACCTATATTACGTCTAAAACTAAATATCAAAACTCATATTCATTGATTTCAGAGAAAATTTCTCCTCAATTTTAAAAAATAATGAATAGACTATAATGTTATATATGAATTGGTCCAATTGGCCGAATAAATATTAGGAATACCCTTGGTTTCTAGCTAATCTTAATTAAAAAAAAAGTTTGTCAATATTAGATGTAAGGTGTAGTAAATGGCCTATCCAATTTTTACTAACTGATTTATGATTCAATGTTTTGGTAATTGATCCAAATGAAAATGTTGAATGGCATGGAATAAATCGAAAATTGGCAAAGATATTTAATTATACCATTGAACCTCGGAAAGAGAGAGGAGAATCAATCTTTATTTTCTTTATATTTCTCATATTAATAAACTCTCATAAAGTGAGATGTATTTTTTTATAATTTTTTGCCAGCTATAATTGTTTTCAACATATTTTCTAGCACTTTGACCTAATCGATCTATTTCCTCTGGATTAATAAAAAATTTCATAATTTTGTCTGCTAAATCCTCTGAATTTTCAGTTTCAAATAATTCACCTGAGATATCTGATTTTACTAACTCCTTTAGGGCAGGAAGATCACTAACCAATAATACTTTTCCCATTGCCATAACTTCAAGGGGCTTTAAAGGTGTTACAAGTTGATTTACCCGAATATTTAATCGTGGAATAATGCAAATATCTAAAATTGAATAATAATCATCAATCTTAGAATTAGGAACTGGTCCTAAGAATTTAACATAATTATTAATTTTTAATTTTTTAGCAATAATTTTTAATTCATTAGTATAAATTGGATTACCGGGACCTATTATTAATAGCAGGACATCTTTGATTTCTTTTTCAATAATTTCCATAGCTTTTAGAAGTATTTCAATTCCCTCTATTCTTCTAATAGATCCTATGTACCCTAACAATTTTTCATTTTTAATCCCCAACTTTTCTTTTAGAGATACTTGGGGAGGTTTTGGGTACAGCTTTTCTGTATCTACGCCATTTGGAACAATTATTATTTTATTTCTTTCTATTCCTTGAGATATTAATTCTTCTTTCATATTATATCCTAGAGTTACAATTTTATCTGCTTTTTTTATTATTTTCCGTCGACTCTTTTTTTTATTATTGTATTGTAAGGAACCTTGTTTTAATATACCTAATCCTACGTGTGTATCCTCTAAAAAACCCCGAACTTCAAAGATAAAAGGAATTTTAAGTTTTTTTGCTATTTTACTTATATAATAACCGTAGAAATGAGATGAATGAACATGTAGTATATCGGGTTTATAAAAATTAATTAATTTCTTTAGAAAAAATAGTGTGTGTTTGAAAATTATACGATAATACCAATTTAAAATCTGGGCTTTTTTCACAATTTTTATTATTTTTGGATTGAAAAATAATTGATAACCTTTAGTTGGTGGAAATCGGAAATATAAAACATTTTCAATATCATCTGGTGTTTTCTTTTGAATATAAGCTGGTTCTGTTATTGCATAAATATAACAATATTTCTTTTGATGTTTAAGAATATTATGACTTCGGATACTATAACCTGATAAATTTGGAAGAGATGTACTAAGTAAATGAAGAACTCTGGGTTTTAATGATTTATGACTATTCAAATTTTGATGATTTTGAGCTTTTTCAATGATAACTAATTAAATTCTACATTATTAATATTTTTTTCATGAGAATTTCTTCTAACATTCAAATCCAGAAGAATTATAAAATAAAAAAATAAGTTCTAATATTTTGAAAATTTTTAAGTTTTAGATAGGTTGAAATTAACATATTTAAAATAGTTCAAAATAATCGGAGATAATGAAAAAGTTTAGTAAAATCAAGGCAATAGCAAAGGTGGATATAAAAAAGAATCTTACCCAAATTATAGCTTTAACCGAAAAAAACGTTAGATTAAATTTAAGATTTAAAGTGAATTTTATAATAAGCTTGCTAACACCTCTTATTACAATTGCTATGCCTTTAATTATAATGAATAGATTTTTTCCTGAAATAAATTTAATTGTATACCAATTTATAGCGTATAAAGTTTATTTAATAAAGGGAGTTATAACCGAATATCCGAGTCAATTACGTATCGAAAAATACTGGAAGACTCTTCCTGCGTTAATAATCGGTCCATTTCATCGAATAAATTTATTATTAGGTATTTTTCTTTCTCGAATTTTACTAATATCGATACCTTTTTCGGTATTATTCATCATTACTTTCATTACTGCTCCTATAAATTTTATAACTATAGTATTCATTATTCTCATTTATTTTCTAATAGCGATTATATTAAGTGGAATTGGCCTCTTACTCGGTATATTTGCTGTTTCTAATGAAAATTTCTCCAAACCTTTATTATTTGCATTTAATATTTTTTTTTGGCTTAGCTGTATAACTTATCCATACGATATTTTTCCTCCACTTGTACAAACTTTTATTAATTTAAATCCCCTTTATTACATTTTTGATATTTTAAGGCTAATATGGTTAGAGAACAATGTTATAATTACTATTAGTACCCACTTCTCCCACTTTCTCGTTTTAATCTCTTTAGTAATTATCATACCACTAGCAGGTGTATATGTCTTTAATTTAATTTATAAAAAATATGGAATTGTTGGTTATTAAGAATGTTGAATAACTATATAATCCAAACTTTTGATCTCTCTAAAGTTTATAAGTTAAAAGGCAAAAAGAAAGAGATTACAGCATTAAATAACGTCAATATTTCAATAAGAGAAAATGAAATATTTGGGTTATTAGGTCCAAATGGAGCGGGGAAAACAACTATGATTCAAATATTAACAACATTATTGCAACCAACTAGTGGTTATGCTCTTATTGATGGATTCAATATCATTAAAAGACCAAAAAGGGCTAAAAATCGAGTTGCTCTCATGTTAGAAAGTAGTATGTTATACTATAGAATTACTGGATTTGAAAATTTGAAATTTTTTTGTAAAATCTATCAAGTGCAAAACTATCGAGAAAAGATTTATAAGATTGCTGATGAGTTTGGTTTAGGTGAGTGGCTTAACCAATATGTTGAATATTACTCAAGTGGTATGAAAATGAAACTAGCGCTTTGTAGAACTTTATTATTAGACCGTAAAATCTTATTTCTAGATGAACCTACCCTTGGCTTAGATGTTAAAACGAAGACATTCATTACCGATAAATTAAAGGACGTAAAGAAAACAATATTCTTATGTAGTCATGATATGAATTTAGTAGAAAAATTATGTGATCGTATCGCTTTTATTAATAAGGGTAATATTATAAAAATTGGTACTAAAGAAGAAATTCAGAGTTTGATACAAAAAGAAATAAAAGTTGAGGTATATATCAATAAAAATAAAAAGTATTTAAAAGAAGAACTAATCTCTCACGAATATATTACAGATGTATCTGATACTAGAAAGGGACTTATCATAGGAATTAAAGAAAGAAAAAACTACAAAAATTTATTGTTAATCTTCACCACATTTGATATTCTAGTACTAAAAGAAATAGAAGAATCACTTGAAGAATTATTTTTAAAAATAATCTAAGTTTCATTCTTATTTTACAGGAAAATAATTCTAATATATGACAATTAATTATTACAATAAGGTTTTTCACAAAGACAAGAAATAATACCCAATTTCGTTTTTATAAAAATCGCTGATTTTATTATTTGTTGATATAATGAAACTTGAAATGCAAACTCCTTTAAGAACTATTTAATGGTTATATTTTCTGGAATCTTTTTGTACATAGTGACCTGTTTTTATAAGTTTTTCTTCTTTCAATCCTAAATTCAATTTCTTAGAAATTTGGTTTAAGTTTTTTTTAGTTATACTTTCAATATCTTCTTGACTCATTTTTGTTAAATTTATTGTGAAATCTTGTCGATCTCCAATTTTCAATAAATATTCTTCCTCATCTTTTATAATACCCCTTTCAATAGCAAGATCATATATTGGCGTGCCAGGCTGTGGTAATAAATACCCTGCACTAGGATATATGTCACTTTTTAAACAACAATCAAAAGTTCTTTGAAGTGTTTCTGGGGTTTCTTGGGGATACCCAATAACTATACTAGTTCCGGGATTAATCCCCACTTCTTGTAATATTTTTGTTTGAACTTCAAAGTCGTGAATTTTAATTTGTTTATCCATTGCTTTTAATATTGTCTCATCTGCCGATTCAAGTGAGTATTCTAATGATACACATCCTGCTAACTTCAATTTTTTAGCTAATTCAATATCATTTTCTTTAATGAATCCAGCCCTACAATCTGCAGTCCAAAAAATATTTAACTTTTTTTTAATAAAATTATCAGCTAAATTTTCAGCGTGTTTTTTAGAGAAGAGAGATAATTCATCAGCAAATTGAATATAGTTTAAGCCATACTTTTCTTTAAGTATTACAATCTCATTTATTAAATTTTCTACTGAACGATGACGATATTTTTTTCCTTTAAAAACATGAAAGCAAAATGTGCATTGAAAAGGACATCCTCTTGCAGTATTAATTGGAAGTGCTTTGATTTTATCAAACTCCATGGGATATGGTTCAGAAATACTTAATTTGAAGCGTTCAAGATAAACATCGATATCAAATAAATCATAATTTATGATAGGAATATCATCTAAAGAATTGATCAATTCCCTTTCCTCTGTAAAAACAACTTTCCCTTTATTTTTGAAAAAAATCCCTTTTACATCTTCAATTGGAGTTTTATCTCGTAAAGCACTTAACAATTCTACAACAGTAATATCACCTTCACCAATGACTCCAATATCTGCTTCCGTCTTATTTAATAAGATATGAGGAATTGAAGTTGCAACAGAATTTCCAATTATAATAGGAATATTATGATATTTTTTAATTAACTCACATATTTTCTTAATATATTTATAGCCTGTTACTATGCAACCCATAGCAACGACATTAAACTTGGCATTCTTTATTTGTATTTCTAATTCTGCATCTGATAATCTTAGAATATCTAGATCGAGTATTTCAGATTCGAAACCGGCACGGGATATTGCTGTAGCAATATACGCGAAGCCAATTGGGAAAAATAATCTTTCGCTTTTAGGTCGTAGACTGATATTTATCAATAGAACTTTAAATCTTTCATTCATATATAATAAATTTTTTTAAAAATTTTAAATTTAATTCTTTTTCTAACCAAATATTCTTAATTTACTAATCATAAATTTTGATTATTTTTTAAAGAAGCAAATAGAGGTTAAGTTAATTGAAAATATACTGAAAATTTTAGTTTAATTTTAATTTACCTTAAATACTTTAAGAACTTAAAGATTAATAATTGACTTTACCTTTTTTATTATGATGGATACTATACAGGATAAGCTCATTTTAATTAGTGGGGGAAGTGGTGCTATTGGAGAAAAGCTTGCATTGACTTTATTAGAAAATTATTCTCCAAGAAGAATCAGAATATACAGTAGAGATGAAACTAAACAATTTCTTCTAGCAAAAAAGCTTGAAGCATACAAGCATAAAGTAAGATATTTTATTGGAAATATTAGAGATAAAGAAAGACTTAATCGTGCTTTGCAAAATGTAGATATTGTTATCCATTTAGCAGCACTAAAACACGTGGGGGCTTGTGAGTACAACCCATTCGAAGCAATCAAAACAAATATAATCGGGCTTCAAAATATTATAGAAGCTAGTCTTGGGAATAACGTGGAAAAGTTTATCTTTACAAGCAGCGATAAAGCAGCAACCCCGAGTAATACAATGGGAGTTACAAAATTAATGGGGGAAAAACTAGTTACCGCTGCTAATTATTATAAAGGAGTTACAAAAAATGGTATTACAAAACGTTCTATATTCTATTCATTAAGATTTGGCAATGTTTTAGGTTCGAGAGGCTCCTTAATTCCTTTAATTGAAAATCAAATAAAAAATGATCAACCGATAACTTTAACTCACAACGAAATGACAAGATATATTATGGCAATTGATACGGCAATAAATTTTATCATTAAATCTTTAACCATAGCACAGGGGGGTGAAGTTTTTGTATTGAAAATGAATGCTGTAAAAATTGTCGATTTAATTGAAGTATTAATTGAGTATTTTGCTAAAAAACATGATAAAACTCTTGAATCAATTAAAATAAATGAAATTGGAATGTTTGCTGGAGAAAAGTTGTATGAAGAGTTATTCTCAATTGAAGAAGCTGAAAGGACAAATGAAATGGAAAATATGTATATAGTCAAACCTCAATTACCTGAAGTTTCAATGGATATTGATATAACTAAATATCCTAAATCGAAAAAGTTTGATGTTTCAAAACCCTTTAATTCAAAGGATGGTCCCTTTCTGTCAAAGGGAGAAATTAAAAAATTCTTAACTGAAAAAAAAATTATTTAACTTTAATTTAATAATTCTAAATCTTCATTATGGTTATCATAGTTACAGGTGGTGCTGGATTTATAGGAAGATGGGTTGTCAAAAAACTTCTTGCAAAAAATGAAGAAGTTGTCGTCATTGATAATTTAAGTAATGGAAGAAAAGAAAATTTGATGGAGTTTGAAAACAATCCAAATTTAAAAGAAATCTTATATGAAGATATTAGGAATAGAGAAAAATTAGAAAATTTATTTAGTAAATATAAATTTCATGCTTGTATTCATTTAGCAGCTCAAATTAATGTTCAAGAGAGTTTGGATTATCCTGAAAGATCATTTGAAAATAATGTAATTGGTACTTATAACATTTTAGAAGTTGCTAGAAAATTTAATACAAAAATAATTTTAATAGGATCTTGTATGGTTTATGATTTAACAAAATCTAATATACCAATCTCTGAAACTCATAAAGTTAATCCTACATCACCATATGCAGGTTCTAAACTAGCGGCAGAAGAATTAGCATTATCATATTATAATGGATTGAAATTACCTGTTGTCATACTTAGACCTTTTAATACTTATGGACCGTATCAAAAAACGAATATGGATGGAGGAGTAATTTCGATTTTCATTAAACATAAAATTAATAATGAAAAATTATTGATTTATGGTGATGGAGAACAATCGAGAGATTTTTTGTATGTTGAAGATTGTGCAGAATTTATTGTAAAAGCATCAGAAAATGATAAATGTGTTGGAGAAATAATCAATGCGGGTACAGGTAAAGATATTTCGATTAATAATCTAGCTCAATTAATTATCAATGATCAAAATCTCATTGAACATGTTGAGCATCATCATCCACAAGCAGAAATTATGAAATTGGTATGTGATAATACAAAAGTAAAAAGTTTATTAAATTGGAAACCAAAAACCTCTTTAGAAGAAGGACTTTTAAAATTAGAAAAATGGATAAGAGAATATCAGAATTAAAATGACAGAGAAACCTGCAATCGAAGGAGGAAAACC
>SDBU01007706.1_pt1 | contig 12362 bp, 11 predicted proteins | sample 2277071 | NCBI WGS metagenome assembly SDBU01 (sample SAMN10397929, study PRJNA504765) | marine sediment metagenome | isolation source: marine sediment core GS08_GC12, 126 cmbsf | place: Arctic Ocean: Gakkel Ridge, Loki's castle | collected 2008
CCCTGGGACTACGCAAGGCCGCCCCCAGCCATTGCCAGTGGTTACGGAGCGCCAATACAAGCAGGCCGAATGCCAGCGACCAGACCATGCGGTGGCAGAGGATCTCGAGGGCCGGCGCCGCCTGGAGCAGCTTCCAATAGACCGGCAGCAGCCCCCAGAGGGTGTAAGCCAGGATGGCGTATATAACGCCGCGGTTTATGGTTCCCCTAACCTGGACGGATTACCGCCTTTTAAAATAGCTGGCAGGAAGTGAAAATGTTCAAGTCGAGACCAGGCGGTAATGATCGTTTGATTCCAGCTGGTTCCAGCGGTCTATTTGGATTACAACCGGCTCAATCGATTCAGCGGAATGGATAGTGGAGGCGTACAGATCATAATTCAAACTCGCTGCGAGGCAGACCAGACTGCCGGATGATGGATTTCAACGTGCCGATTAGAACAAATCTCCCGGCCCGATAGCAGGCCTGTCTTAGCCAACGGCTACTTCGACCTGCGTCACATATACTTCACTGTGCAGCCGTTGCTTGACCTCCTCAGCAGATGCCGCTTCAAAAAACATCTCGAGCGCTTCCTGGAGATTGTCGCGGGCCTGCTCAATCGTTTCTCCCTGGCTGGCAATATCCAGCTCGGGACACAGGGCCACAAAACCGTTTTCTTCCCGTTCGATGATGGCCGTTAGTTTCCGGGTCATTTAGACGCCCTCCATGGTAAATTTACTTTGGTCGACATGAAAATCTGGTCCGAGAGTATATTTCACTACACCAGCATTTAAGTGCCGCCCCATACTACGGCTACCCTCAGAGGGCAGCGTCCAGCCAATAGCCCAGCACCAGCAACAGGCCGGTGAAAAGGTGTACACCGATAGTCGAGACGTTCACCTTGAGCAGCTCATAGGGCAATTTTGTGCGGTCGGCTTCCGGCTGATTCCAGGCCTCCATCCACTCCTTGCCCCACCGCACGGCGTAGTAAACCAGCACAGCCGGCAACAGTGAGATCAGAACGAAGGGCGTGCCCAGGGAAGGTTTCACCAATCCCAGCAGGCCGATGGTGGCTATAAAGGCGAAGCTGAAAATGTTGAAGGCCATGTAATATTTGAAGGGCCGTTCGTAGCGGATCACCTGCGGGCCGCTGCCGTCCGGCGCATAAGCCTTGCCGGCCAACCGCACCACCCAGGTATTTTTGCCTACCTGCTCATCGGCGGCCAGATCCTGGAACTGGTTAATCCAGACCACCAGCATGATCAGCACGCCTACCGGCACCGAGGCCAGCAAGGGCGACTGCCAGGCCCAGGGCGCCCCGGCGGCGGTCAGGGGGACGGTCAGGACATAGTGCGTGCCCAGGACGATCACCGGTCCGAACCCCAGGGCGATGGCGATTTCGCCCAGTCCGCGGTAGCCCAGTTTCACGGGGGCCATGGTGTAGAGCAGGCCCAGGGCGGTACCGATCACACCGGCCCACAGCAGGGGGCTGTTGCCGAAGGGCTGCCCGGTGATGGCGCTGTTCAGGCGCAGGCCGATGACGATGGCCCCCAGGAAACTGACCAGCGCCGCCAGCAGCACCTTCCAGGGCGGCATCAGTCCCGCCTGGATCATGCGGCTGCCACCGTTGAAGGGGCTGAACAGCTTGTTCACCTCGTCATTGCGGGTGGTGTGGTCAAAATAGTCATTCGACATGTTGGTGCCGGCCTGGGCCAGGATAGCACCCATGAACACCAGCCAGAATGTGGGCCAGTGCCACAAATCCGAAACCCCGGCGGCGGCCAGGTGTCCCGAGGCAATCACCGCACCCAGCAGGACCGGCACGATGGAGGCCGTAAAGAAGGGCGCCCGCACCGCCCGGAGCCATAGCAACAGGCGGCGGCCCAGGGAACCCAGGAAGTCCCGCACTGCACCTACCTGGTTCTGGGGGTACTCGCGCCACTCGAACTTTTCCTCGGCGAAAAAATCGACATGTTTAATGACCGTCGGTTTCACCCGGTAATAGCCCACCACTTTGTTCTTTACCAGGAACTCATCCTCCATGAACTCCTGGAAGGCGGTGGTGGTTTGCAGGACCAGTTCACGAGCCCGCTTCTGCTCATCGGGGTCAGTGATGATGCTGCACCGGCCGTCGATCTGCAATTCGCGGATACCCTCCTGCCCCTCAGGCCAGACAACGACTTGCACCCGGGGATTGACGCGGATCTGCTCGGCCTTGCGGGTGGGATGGAAGGTGAAAAAAACCAGGTCCTGCCCGTCGCGGGCGAAGAATACCGAGGCCCCGGAGCTGTTCCCATCCACCGAGGTGGCGATGAACATGCGGTCGGCCTCGTTAAGCAAGGCGTCGATTTTCCGGTCCAGGTCGCGGGTGGGTGCGACTGTTGCATTTTCGGTCATAGTGCTTTGGTACCTCTGATTAAGTAGATAGTCTTTACCGAGAATTTAGGGGGTTAAACTTAATAAGGACGGCCAGTGGCACACCAGCGGTTAGAAGAGATGGTTAGGGGAGCGGTAGGCGGCGATCTGCCGCTGGAGGGCGGTCTTGGCGGCGGGATACGGGGAAGATATGGGGAATTTCACGTGTGATGTTAGTAAATTGGACCCGCATGTCATATTAGTATTATATTACTTCATAAATTACTCCCGACCCAATTGGGGCAGATGAAAGGGTATGAGATGATAGACAGCTTAGCGGTGGTGGAATTAATTGACAGTCTCTCGAGCGTACAAGATACGTTTCGGGCCATACAAGGAATGGATGTCCAGTATCCTGAGGAATTTGTACTTAAAACCATAATAGAGGGGTTGAGGGCTAGATGGATTGAATTGGTAATAGCTGCTGGTGCAATCGTGACAGCTCTGATGGCTATTCTCTCATATAATCGTGAACGGCATTCTAGGAGGGCACATATACTTCCCGATGAGCACCCTGGTTATTTTGTCATCCGCACAACACCGAGCTCAATAGTTAAGCAAGAAAATCAAGATCAAAGGAGTGGATTGAGAATTAAGTTGAAAAATTACGGCTTTTATCCAGCGTATAAGCTTGAGGCTGTGATAAAAACATTCAATAAATCAGGTGAGGGGATTTTCACAGTACCATTTTACGCCTTCAACCCGGTAGCCAAAGAGGTGCCATGGAACATCTATATGTCATCTAATGTATTTGAAGGGACTGACATTGGGATTATGGCTAATTTCCTAGTGGACTATATAAAATTGGAGATTAAATATTATGACAAAATCTTAGATGAGACCTGGCCAGGCTATTTCTATTGGCGCGTAGGGAAAAATGACTGTTTTGTTGAACCCTCTGCAAAGGAATATAATCTGATTAAAAAGAATGAGGATACGAATAACTGGCTTGTGGAGATTCCTCCATCTGAAATTAAATATCCAATTGAGAATGAATAAAATTGTGATAAATTACATATAATTGCAGAAGGGTCATGCCTATAATGGTGTGTAATTTTGGTATGATTTTAATTCATCATTTATTTATTGACCCCTCCACAATAGCAATCTCCTCCCCCGTCAGCCCATATAGCTCATATACCAGCTGGTCAATCTCCTGCTCGATCTGGCTTATCTCATCCTGCAGGGTAATTTTCTCACTTTCCATAACAGCGTCAGGGAGCTTCTTATTCGAAGCAAGCACCTTTTCAACAAGGGTAACCATACGGTCGTGGTAAGCTTTGTCTGAGGGATCATTAAAATCAATCCGCCGAATGGGGATACGTCGTAGGAACATCGTCTTGTAAATGAAGAATCGATTAGCCTTAGGTACAGTCACCCGGTGGTAATAAAACTCCAATAACCTTGAATTCAGGAGCCCTAGTATATATTCCAGCTGCTCTCTTAGGTCCTGACGAAAGGTTATCCCACAGGCAGTGTCCCCATAGAGCTGCTGCTCTTCACTGATAGCAAAGCGGTTATGTTCAGCGAGCTCAGGTACAACAATCTTCCTTTTACCGATCAAACCAAGGTCACGCTCGCACCACAATTCATACCACAATTTTCTCGACGACTCGAAGTAATCCCTACCAGCCAGATCTTGCCTGCGAGATGTTAGGTAGCGCCAGATTCGTTCAAATTGTTGTAACTCCGATTCGGAGATTACACTTGTTTTTCCCCCCACAAGACGGTAGGGATAGATTAGCAGCTCAGTAACCGGTTCCAGGCAGTAACGACGAACCTGCTTGCCTCTGACGCAGGGGCTAAGTATCTGCTCTTCAAGACCTAGCTTCTTTGCAGTATTGATGGGCAAGAGAAAGACGCTGTTATTCCCAGTAACAATCCCTTCACTTATGCCTTGAGTAATTTCCTCTAATAAACTAACAGTTTGAGATTCAATTTTTAAAACTAATATGGAAGCCTCCGGAGTCCTAAAAACCCACACATCCTTGCCCAGTTCAGACTGAGCAATAGATATTTCAGGAGAATCGAATGACCGTCGACGGTAGGTAGCTTTGTGTTGCTGTTTGGGTCGTGTTTTTTGGATAATAAAAACGCCAGTATAGTTTAGCGCACCTTTGAAGATTGGAAGATCCTCGAAGTCCGTAATATCCAGAATCGTGTTTTCTTTGGAGATTAGTCCTCTCAGCTCGGCTCCATGAGCACGCTTTGTGAAGTTCGTTGGACAGATCAAACCAAGCAGCCCATCCTCACATAATACGGCCAATCCCCGTTCCACAAACGGGATGTATAAGTCGAAGCGACCTCGAGCACTTTGGTAGTGCTGCCGTATAAAATGTCGGTCTTGAACTTGGCCCTGGAATCCGACATACGGCGGATTCCCGATCACAGCATCGAAGCCACCACTTCTTGACAATTTACCGCTCTTCTTAAAAAAGACCTCTGGAAATTCCAACTCCCAATGAAATAAGTACTTTACCTTCAGTTGCCTTATGAATTCCAGATGGGGTTCATGCATTACTTTTAATTCCCGGTGTACTTTCGACCGAGCTTTGGGCTTTGAGATAAGAAGCTTCGCAAGATGTTGGTAATCAGGGTCCTCGATTTTCAAACCGAAGGAACTTGCCGCCCAAATATCGGCGATATCTCTGTAGGGTTGTAAACGTTTGTGCACCTCACTTTCCCACCATTTTTCCTTTTCCTTAATGATGGACAGATCGGAGCTTTCAACCGCTTCTATCATGGCGAGTGCCTGAATGGCTTCACTTGTTGCTTTCTCTAGATCGGGACCGAAGGAAAAGGATGCCTGCGTTATCCTACGTTTATCGGATATCGAGCCTAAGTACGCAATCTCAGCGCCAATTAAAGAGTTGCCTGGGTGCAAATGGTGATCGAGAAAATTAAGCGGCTGGTCTGCGGAGATGCACGTCAACCAGAGTGATAACTTTGCTAGCTCTACCGCGAGTGGGTTGAGGTCAACCCCATAAATGCACGATTCCACCACGCGCCGTCGCCAATAGGCGATTTCTGCTTCTTCATGGGATAAGCCTCGAGGCCACTCTTTAAAATGCAAAGCTGTTGTGGGATGAAAAACAATCTGATCGGCCAGGAATTCCGTTGCCCGGACTAGAAAGTGGCCACTACCCATTGCCGGGTCTAGCACATTCAGTTTGAGTATTCCCTCCGCGAAGGAATTATCTTGAACACCCTTGCGTAACGCGTCTTTAACCTTTTTTGAATTTTCTACCCTGCCACAAAGGGGTTGAAGCGTGTTTTCAACAATATATTGAACAATATAATCGGGCGTATAATAGGTCCCTGTTGCCTTCCTCTCTGCTTTGTCCCCTCGTAAAACTAGTCGCTTATCTTTAAGTACCAGGTGGTGTTCGAGTAGTCCCTCGTATATCGAACCGAGCTGCCTCACCTCCAAATTGCCATAGTCTATTGTTTCTCCAAAGTCGAATCCCCTCGTTTCCCCAGGCGAAGATGGGATCATACTGTACATGAGTCCACGGAGAACTTCCGCCAGGGTTCGTTCCTCCAAACGCCATTCTTCTAAGAGTGGATATTTCCGGTGGTCAAATAAGCCGCCGTTGTACTGAGGGACTTTTGTGCGTTTATTTCGTGACGGTTGATCGCCGTTAATTAAGTGGAAAAGATCAAGTATTTCTTTGTATAGTTTGGTTTCGTTCTCGTAGAAGTGAATTTCCGGTGTCTTTACCTTGCGCAATAGCCTAACGAGACTATACCGCCCCCTGTAGAGTTTATTTGAACCGATGCCTGTGGGTTTAATTGGAAGCAGCGCTCGCCCTTCGGCATATAGGATAAATAATAGGCGATATAAAAATATCAAGCAATTCTCATATAATTCATCCAGCTGGCCTTCCTTGATGTGGTTTTCCTTCCAGCCGTAAAAGCCGTTGGCTAGGTCGGTTAAAATAATAAAAATTCTTTTCCTTAAGTCATCCTCGAGCTTAGTCTGTACTTCAAGGGCTTCTTCCCGTAGGTCATCGAGGGGGCATTTACCCTCAGAGTATTGAATAAATGCAGTAGGGCTAAATAATGCAATAAAGATTTTGAAATATTCTAGGGAATCAAGAGCCCTCTTGAAGTCGAACTCGAAATAAGCCCCTGGGCGGGCATCTCGGCAATAAAGCCTCCAGAGGTTTCCACTCGTTAAAATTGCCCACTTGAAAAATGGTTTCCCTGGATCGTCGGTAGCTTCGTCAAGGTACCCGCGTATCTGTTGGTGCGGGAATCTCCGAGTTGTTCGACTTTTTGATGGAGCACTTAGGGGGTGATTAACCTTTTTCGCTTCAAGGAGTGTAACTGCTGCTGAATATTGCGTTAATCTATCTTTATCAAATATTTCGTCTTTCGTTTCTTCATCCGGTAGCAAGAGATAGTCAGGTTCTTGCTGTCGCTCACTTATGGGTAGACGGCTTTGGGGTAGAAACGGAAATCCCAACCTTTCAAGTACTGGCTCCAGGAGTTCCTTTTTCGTTAGCTCCTCATTTCCTCTTGCTAGACCAACGTGCCTTTTCTCCCATAGATTCTTACAGAAATTCCATATCGGTTCCGCATCTTCATTCTTCGGCCATATGGTGCTCTCACTCAGGCGGTCGAGGATATAGTGGTCGGAGAATATGCCCTTGGTTGTCCAAGGCAATTGATATTCGGGGATAGCTAGGCTTATTTGTTCTCTGTTCATACAGTTACATTACACCCTCAATCAAGTGAGATAAGTTAAAATCCCTCCGGCACCAGCCCAAGGCTGTTAATCACCCGATTTACTTCCTCCAGGCTCTCGCGCACCAGGCGAACGACAGTACTCCCAAAAATCCCTATATTCCCCCGCTCTTTGAAAATCAAGTCGAGGGGTCCGATCCCCTCTATTTCAAGAGAGGGGAAGTCGTGAAACGACAGGGGTGAGTTCTCCGGCTCTGGTATCGACATACCGGTTCCGGTATCGAACAGATATTAACCCCTTCATTCTTAATGCCTTATGCTCATTTTCCGCCCATTTTACACTTTGCATTTTGCATTTCCCCCTTTGGCTAGCCTCTCCCGTCGACAAGCATTAGCCTTTTAATGGCCATTTGCTAGGTATCGGATGGGTATAAGGTGGGTCGTAGATGGGTGTGAGATGGGTCGCAGATGGGTCGTTGATGGGTCTAAGCTGGGCAAAAGCGGGTCATGGTGAACCCGAAGAGCTTGCCCCTCTGGGCATAGCCCAACGGGCGAGCATGAGTCCGCCAGCTGGCGGATCGAAGGGGGCGCGGCATCGGTTGCCGCCTCACATCTCCAGGCGGGCCTTGAAGACCGTGTCAGCGGTCTGGATGGACACTTGAGCGCCGGAGCGCTGCAGCTTTTTGACGGCGGCATAGATACGGGCGGAGATGGAGGGGGAGTAGTCGACCTTATCGGGGAACAGTAGGATGATCTTGAGGTTGGCCAGGGAGCTGAGGTCCCCTAAGGCCTGTTGGAGATCAGTGGCTCCGGTCTTATCCAGCTCTTCCTTGACCCGCACGACGAATCCGGCGCTTTTTTTCTCGATGGAGAAAGGGGCTGTTTTGAGGGCATCGAGATCGCTGGCGGTGGAGCTGGCGGAGCCGGACAGTACCTCGTTGATGACCTTGCGGGCGCGTTCGGCAATAATAGGCTTGACCAGGAAGTGCTTGGCCCCCATGGAAATGGCCTTTAAGACCATCTTGGAATGGCCGTAGGCACTGACCATGATGATTTTGGCTTCGGGGTGTCGGCGCACGATCTGCTGCACGGCACTGATGCCGTCCATCACCGGCATCGTAATATCCATGGTCACCAGGTCGGGTGTGTGGGCATCATAGGCGGCAATCGCCTCCTGGCCGTTGGCGGCCTCAGCCACTACCTGATGGCCAAGTTCCTCCAGCAGCTTGCGCATGATCAGCAGCATGGTGCGCGAATCATCTACCACCAGCACCTTTGCCATTTCCCGTTTCCTCGCTTCCCCGGTTCCGCCTTTGGCCGGACTCAGACCTGCAGGCTGATGTTGAAATTTCCATGCGGTGTGGCCGCTTCTGCCGTCCATAGATCGTCGCCCATATTGCGTAATTTTACATTCTGGTTGCGCATGGCCTTGGGCACGCTGACGATGACCTGATCAAACTCCCGAGGGAATTTCATGATGCTGTTGGCCACGATCAGGTTGGCCACCTCCGCCATAGTATCGTTGAAGAGGCTCTCCACCTCTTTCCCGGGAGTGCCGTCCGGCAGGTAGGCCCGGACGATCTCCTGGGCCAGGGAATCATCGAAACTCAGGACGATGGTCGCCGGCAGTCCGCCGCTGAGCTTAACCACCGCCACCACCGACTTGAGGGCCACCTCGTCGACGCGGGCAATCTGGCCTATCGGCTTGAGCTGCTTGGTGAGCTGCAGGTCTTGCTGTAGGAAATCTGCGGCCCGCTGCATGAACAACCGGACCAGGTTGCGCAAGGTCATGGCCGAGCGTTTACGGGCGGGCACCTCAAGGCCTTCTTTGCTTAGCAGATGAAAAGGGGAGCATCATAGCCACTAAATTTATAGTACCGAGCATGGTTTGCCGACCATAATCTGCAATTGGCCAGGCATGAAGCAGACAGACACCATACAGCGAAGATCCTGAGGGCGGGGGTAGTGATGTGAAGCGATCGTGCGAAGAGATTTCTGGCCGGGCCGGTCCAGACTGTCGCCTTCAACCGATGATAGGAAAATGGCGCCAGCCGCCGCTATTACCGGATCCCAAACTCGGTGTATTCGGGAGGGCCAGGCAGGGCGTGGAGCTGGAGATTATCGACCCGGGACCAGGTAGGGCCTTTGCGGGCCCAGCTGATCATCCGGTCCACAGCGGTATCGTCGCCCTCGGCTACGATCTCCACGTCGCCGTTGGGCAGGTTGCGCACGTAGCCGTGGACACCCAGCTGCCGGGCGGCTTTCTGGGCGGCCCAGCGGAACCCCACTCCCTGGACCCGGCCGGAGACGATTAAACGCAGACGTTTCATGGCGCTATGTTAAGAGTTTTTACTGCAAAGCCCGCCCTGAGACCGCGATAAGGCGGGCCGAAGGGGCGCAAAGGGGGCGGAGAATCAGAAAGCCGAGGAGGAAGCAACAGCAAGATCACTTGAATTGGTGAAGGGAAAGGCATCGTGGATTCTATCGTCCAGCATCCGGCCATTTTTCTTTTTATTGAAGCCGCCCCATTGTTTGAAAAAGAAGGGTAGCTCTTGAGCAATGCACTTATCGCGAATCTCCCGAACCCAGGCCTTCTCCATTGACCTGGCACCCGGGCCTGATTCACCTCCCACAATGACCCAGTCAATGTTGGATAGCGATACACTATTCAAAGAGCCCAGGAGTGGTTCCAGTGAGAGAAATTTTATGGCAGCCTGCGTGGCGCGTAAGTCATTGATCCGAAATTCATAATCCCCCAACTCCACCGAGACACCCATCCAGATATTATCGGTCCAAGTGAGTTCATTACTGATTTCCCGCAAGCGCTCCGAGCGTTTTGTCAGGACCTGAAAATTGTGTTGCGATGCCCGGTTCATTGTCTCGAATACCGCCCGAATAAAGTCCAGGGGCACCGCCTCATGAAACAGGTCGCTCATGGAATTGACGAAAATCTTCCGTGGCTTGGACCACTGAAGGGGCAGATCGACCAAGTCATGGTGCAGGGTAACCTGGAAACCGTTACTATAACGAGGGTTACCCATGGCTTTGAGCCGCTTGGCCATCCGCTCGGCATAGCAGTTCATACAACCGGGGCTGATCTTGTCACAGCCCGTGACCGGGTTCCAGGTGGTCTCGGTCCATTCAATCGATGTAACACTACTCATAATAGAAATAGTCTCATGGTGTTCACTTTATCAAGAGCCGAGAATCATCATTTAATCGACCTGTCCCACGAGTATCCTCAAATTCAACAGCCTCATCAACAAATACAAGCTCATTCACGCTTTTCCTGTAGTCTCTAGAATGGTGTCGCATGAACCGCCCTTGGACGATCCTAAGCCAGATTTCCAGACGGGTGGAGCTGGGGTAGGCCATAATAAGTTGGCATATATGATCCGTTAATTCATCAGATACTTGGTAGTTTCTATCTCGCTTTCCCTCAAATAGGCTATCCGCGTAAAGGACATCATGCATTCTGTCTTGGTACGCATCTTTCATTAAATCATTCATCAGTAACATTGCATCAGGATGTCGGGACCCGAAGGCAATATAATACTTGATTCCGGCCCCTGGTTTTTCCTGGACAGGGCATGCCCCCGTATATTCTAGTCCTAAACCTCGGATTTTCGCTAAATAATTTGAGACCACACTATCTACTCGCTTTTTTGGGTCTAATTCTGTACCCCACATAATTTCCTTCCAATAGTCGCCACCTAGCACAAGAGATAACTTGTTATTCATCCTTTTGATCTGTGGCTCATCTCCTCTCTCCGCTTCTATTGCTTTTCGTGTGGCGAGTTGGTGGATGAAGGGGACACTCAAGTTAATTACGATTTCCGTACTAAATCTCTTTTCACGCTTAATGAACGGTTCGAGTAAAGAAAATTCGCATCCCGTGAGTCCAAAAGGGTCAAGGTATAGAAAAACAGTTTGATCTTCTAACAGTGGATGGATTTGAGCGAGCAAATCCTCTGCCGACCCAAGGATTGGTAACACATTTGCTTCTGCTATAGATGATTGTAAAACTGCGCATAATCTTTTATGGGCAGTTTTGTTTTTATTAACAAATATTGCTAAATATTTCCCACTAGCTTTTCTCTCCGCGATGCGGCATATTATAAGTGGTGAACCTGCTGAGCCGTCATCAAATTTTCCAGGACCCGCAAAAGCATCAATCAAAATGATGGTTTTTTTTAGTTTTGCCACTTTGGATAGATAGGGCACCATGTAGCTACCCAAAATCTGATCCTTAATTTTTGACCATGGTCGTTTCCCTTTGAAAAATGAATCAGTCATAAACGTATGTTAATTTAATAGTTGAGCCTTTCCTATGTATAACAAAAAAGGGCGGCCTCTCGGTCGCCCTGCGCACTAAAAGCTACTTCCTGCCGTCCCAGCTACTCGCCGGCCGGTTCCTGTAGCACTTTCACCGGTAAATCCTCGACCTCACCGGCTTCCTCCTCAGGCTCGGGCGGGGGCTCCAGCCAGTAGCCGGTGTCGGCGGAGAGGAAGTGGTAGATGCTTTTATCCGTGAGGTAGACCTCCTGCTCATCGGGCAGACGGATATAGTTGGTCTGATAGTTGGTTGCGGAGCGGCCCACTACCAAGCGCCCAGCCAGGTCGCCGCTCAGGTCGTAGACCTCCACCTGCCGCCCGGCGGTACTGTCCACACCGTAGGTGGACCACTTTTCGGGGTTGCTTGAGATCACGCTTTCACGGTGAACCGTCAGGACGTTAGTGAAGAAACTGGTCAGTCGCCACTGGCGAACTTCGCGGTCCTGATAGCCGGCCAAGACCCACAGGGAGTCGCGCCGGACCAGCTCGGCCACCTGATTGTCCACTACCATAACTATGCGGCCCACATCGTCCTTTTCCAGGTCGAAGAGGGCGTCAACCGAAGTGGTGTGCCGGGACTCCCCCAACTGGGTGAGCAGGTAAATTGCCGCCAGCAGGACCAGGATGACGGCCGGGGTGCGCCACTGCTTAAGATCCATACAGCTCCTCCAACAAATTGCGCCGTTTACGGTTGCCGCGCCAGCGCCACAGTCCGGTGGCAATTATCAGGATGGACGGGCCCAGGATATTAGCCCATTTCAAGCCCCGGCGGGTACCGTCGGACAGTTCCTTCAGGGGCCGAGCGGTGACCTCCCGGCTGCGGAGAGCGATCAGTTCCTCATCACCAACTAAGTAATCCACGGCGTTGATGAACAGGTTCAAGTTCTCAGGGAGTCTGCCGCCGGCCTCATCCGCCATGAAATCACCGTCGCCCACCACCATTAT
>SDBU01007707.1_pt1 | contig 12360 bp, 24 predicted proteins | sample 2277071 | NCBI WGS metagenome assembly SDBU01 (sample SAMN10397929, study PRJNA504765) | marine sediment metagenome | isolation source: marine sediment core GS08_GC12, 126 cmbsf | place: Arctic Ocean: Gakkel Ridge, Loki's castle | collected 2008
GACATAGGAAGTGGAGCGGCGGAAGGGAGTCGAACCCTCGACGTTCAGCTTGGGAAGGTGAGCGTGGGACGAATGTTTTCAGGGCTTCTGTCCCGCGTTGGACGAATCGTTGGACGAATCGGCTCCTGGATTGATGCTGAAGTACGCCCTTCCCTCTGCAACCGTCGCCAAATTCCGGTAGTGGCGGTATAGCATATCCGGCGATGAATGTCCAAGCTCGTGCGCGGTTTTCGGGGCGTTCGCGTAGCGGGCCAGGTGGTAGGTCGCAAACGAGTGGCGCATGACGTCGTGGGGCCAGTGGTCGACCTTTGCCGCTTCCCGGGCCTTCAGGAGGCGCCGGTCGCGTGCGGACTCGCGTACCGGGCAGACTGGGCCGGAGCCGGGGAACGCGGCGAGCCACTTCCGCAGGTTGGGCGCGATCCCGACGAACCGCTGGCTCCGCGTCTTTGCCACGGCGGGGCCGATGTGGATGTGGTCGCTGACCGCGGGCCAATCCAGGCGCATGAGTTCGCCGGGGCGGATGCCCGCGAAGAACCCGAGCGCGAGATACGGGCAGAGCTCCGGTACATGCTTCGACGCGGCCGACATGACGGCCTTGACCTGTGGCACGTGGAACACCTGGGGCAGGCCCTGGTCCGTTTTCGGTACGGTGATCGCGCAGGCGGGGTTCGACGTGGCGTATCCCACCCTCACACACCATCCGAAGAAGTTACGGAACGCACGGCGATATCCGTCGCGCGTGGCGCCCTTGTAGCCGTGCGCGTCCAGCCAGTCGATCAGGGCTTGGCCGCCGATATCGCTGACGCTGTGCGTGCCGTAGTCTGCCGCGATCCGGTTCATGCTGGACCGAAGTTGATACAGGCTCCGTTGACGCAGGCCCGCGCTCGCCTTCTCCGCGAGGAACGCCTTGACCCCCGCGTCGAGCGTGATGTCGGCGCTCTGGTGTGTCCGGCGATAGTGCTGCGCGGCTTCGAGGAGCGTGACGCCGTGCGGCAGGATCCCGACGGCCTGTTGTGCGTCGCGGATGCTGATGTCGGCCAGGGGGCGCTCGTTGTTCTCGACCTCGATCAGCTTCGCGTCGAGCCACGCCTTCGCCTGGTTGACCGTGGGGAGGGTCTTCCGGTGCTTGAAATATCTGTGGTTGATCTCCGCGCGGAAGGTGCCCTGTTGCGTCGGGCGGATGATGGCCCGGTTGTAGCGGATGGGTTCGATCTTCTTACGTTTTGGCATCGTACTGGTCCAGCCAATCGACGATCAGCAACCGGATCGGCATGAACAGCGGGATGTTAGCGCACGATCTCAGTAATGACTCACAATGACATGCCCTTGATGAGTCACAATGACATGCTGAGGTTGGAGGGAGAGCCAATAAAGATACTGTTGACGATAGAGCAGGCACAGGGCTACGCGCCTCTCCTGTTGGCGCTTCCTTGCAAGTGCGCGAGCCCGATCCCGTGCAGCCTTCTGCCGGCGAGCCTTTTCACGAGCTTTCTTTTCCCTTGCAACTCGTGCAGCCCGCAATTGCTTGAGGCGCTTGCGCGCTGCTTCAATGCGTTTCTTTCGTTCTTTTCTTTGCTTTTGCGTGACTTGCTTCCGCCTCCTTAGCTCCTTCGCGTTTGGCTGGCGCGATTCGAGCCATTTTTTCGCAGCTTCTACTTTTTTCGCGTCCTCTTTCTTTTTCGCTGCCTCCGCCTCAGCTTGCTCCTCTTTCTGCTCAGGCTCTGTCTTCTCCGTCTCGGCGAACGCAACAGGGCCAAACAAAGTGAAGAGAACGGCAACGGCAAGCGTCAATTCTTTGAGCTTCATCTTGCTCCTCCTGTTCTCAAGTGGCTCACCTCATAGCCTCCCTCAGAAGCGGTCAGGCTCCTTTTGGTTATGCGAGTTTGCGGGATACGATTTCGAGGGCGACGCCCTGGATGGCGAATTCGCGCTCGCCGAGGACGAAGGTGTCGGTCGGGTAATCCGGCCGGTCGCCTTTGAGGATGACGATGGTGTGTTCGCCGGCGGTGTGGCACTGGACGCGCTTGAGCGTGGACTCGCCGTCGAGGAGCACGGCGCAGATGCGGTTGTTGTAGTGTTCGATCTGTGGATCGGAGACGTATTCCATCAGCAGCAGATCACCGTCGCGAAGATCGCCCATCATGGAGTCTCCATTGACGCGGAGGACATAGCGGTTTTGGCCGGCCTGATGACTGAGGACCTCGTATACCTCGCTGGCCTGGGCCACGGATTCAGGTGGGCCGGCGGGGATGTCGCCGTAGAGGGGGACGGATTTTCTGCGCTCCAACTGGGGGGCGCCGGGGTTGCGGCTAGGCTTCTTCAGGGCAGTAGCGAGCAGGGACAGCGATTCCGGCGACTCGCGGCCAGTGGCGGCGGCGTGAAGGAGGGCGCCAGCGTCCGCGTCATTGAGGCCCAAAGCGACCGCGATGGAACGGACGCGGGTCAGCGGTGGCGGGATCTCCTTGCCCGTTTCCCAGTTGTAGAGTGCCGTCGCGGACGTACCGATGTCATCAGCGAGAGCCACCTTGCTCCGGTGTATTCGCGTGCGATACCCCATAAGTAGCTTTCCGAACTGCCCTGCCATGAGTTCTCCCTTGTGCCTGGCGGCAACCCTAACCCTAACCCACACCTTCGCAGTGTGTCAAGGGAATTGTGCAAAATACTCCTTGACACAAGGGAAGCCTTCGGTTATACTCTCCGGTGAAGGGAGAAGAAAACACATGAGATTCGACGGCGAGAAGCTGACAAAGCGCCTGCGGGACAAGGACATGAGCATAGGGGAGCTTCACCGGCTGATGGTTCGGGCGGGCAGCGATATTGCTCGGGCGACGCTTCATCGGTGGGTGAAGGGCGACACGCGGTATCCCTCCGAGGCCGATCTGAACTGTCTGTGCGCCGTGCTTCGGGTGAGGGGCGCCCTTTTTTTCACTGCTGAACCAAGGGAAGGCTTGCCTTCGGCCCCTGTGGAGCCATCCGTAGCCGCTGCTGCACGCAAGCGAGGGGGGGCGGACTGTGGGTAAGGCGGGACTGGCGACGGCTCAGAGGCCGGGGAAGCGCGCGCGAGAGGAAATCGGCCGGCGGCGGCTTTTGAGGGTTTCGCAGGTAGCCGAATGGCTGGGGATGGACGTGAAGGGGGTCCGGAAGCTGGCGGAGGATCGGGCGCTTGCGTTTGTGCGGTTGGGCGGGCCTCGGGGGGTGAGGTTCCGGCCGGAGGACGTTGAAGCGTACATCAAGAGCCACCGCGTTGCATCGGTGGTGGAGTGAACGGAACGGAGTGAGACATGACGGACGAACGGACTCTGGTAGACAGACAGGCGGTCACGTCGAACAGGCGGGGAGCTGAAGCGAGGACTTACCAGAGTCCACTCGTGGATGCTCCCCGCCTCGTTCAGGAGGACTCTGGGATGGACGGTAAGGATGAAGGCGGAAGGATGCCGGCGGAAGCGCCGGAGAAGCCGGTGGCCGAGGTCACGTTGCGGACGGACGAGGAGGCCGAGGACTTCCTGGCGACGGCGCGACAGAAGTTCCGCGATTCACGGCGGAGCGGCGGACGGTATAGCTGCGGGATCGAGGACGAGAGCGGGAAGGTGGTCGTTCACTTCCATGTCCCGTGCGCGGGGCTGAACGGGAACGGCCGCGCGAAGAGAAGGGGCGCCTGATGCCACTCTACACACCGGGCTATCGCCGGCAGACCTGCGGGGCCAAGGGCTGTACGAGCACTCTCCACCGGCCCGAGAGCCGGCGCCTCGGGTTCTGCACGGAGCACGTACCCATCTGCTCCGCGTGCGGTCGCTCGCCGCGTGCGCGGCTCGTCAAGGGCGTGTGCGAGGACTGCTACTCGACGGCCTACCGCGAGAAGAAGTGGAACGAGAAGCAGGAACGCCGGAGGGCCACGACATGACGCCTGAATTCACTGTAGCCGACGAGTCGAACCGTAACGCGGGCATTGACGAGACGGAGACTGACAGGCTCAACCAGCGTGCCGACGAGCTTGGCAAGCTCGACGCGAAGATCCGCTGGCTGGAGAAAGTGATTCAGGGATTCAAGGTGGAACTCAAATTCGAGCGCCAGTTTACCGCCAGTCTGAAAGCGAAACTCAGCAAGTTGGAGATTGAAACATGACACACAAGAATGACGGCGGGCCAGCGTTTCCGCGGCCTCTGGTAACATCCGAGCAGCCGCTGCACTTCGAGGAATGGGAGCTCGCCCCGCAGGCGGGCATGACCCTGCGTGACTGGTTTGCGGGCATGGCCTTCCAGGGGCTCTGTAGCAGCCTCGCAAATCGAGCGGTCGACGTGTCCTCGCCCTTTGATCACGCAATGTTTGCGTATGAATCCTACAAGGCCGCCGACGCGATGCTCGCGAAAAGGGGCAAGACATGACACAGGCAGCCGAACCCGGCATCGCTCCCGGCATCCATGAAGGACTCAGCTTCGTCGATTATCAGGCGATCCGAGCGATCAACAACAGCACGCTCAAGGATTGGGCGTTCACGCCGGCAGAGGCGCGGTGCAAGGATCTGTACCCCAAGGAACCGACCGCGGCGTTCCGCACCGGGCACGCTTGCCACGCCGCAGTTTTCGAGCCGAAACGGTTCTCGCGGCGATACGCCAAGTGCCCAAAGTGGGATCTGCGATACACCAAGGAGAAGGTGAAAAAGGCGGAATGGGAAGAGGCGCACCCGGACTTCATCAGGCTGAGTCGGGACGAATACGAAATGGCCTGCGGGATGCGGGATAGTGTGTGGGGGCATCCGCTGGCGTCGAAGCTGCTCGGCGGGGATGGCCGGAATGAGGCGGTGGTGATCTGGAATGACCCGGAAACCGGGCTGCTCTGCAAGGCGCGGCTGGACAGGCTCACTATTTATCAGGGCTACACGATGGTTGTGGACCTCAAGACGTGCCGGGAACATGAGGCATCGGTTGAGAAGTTCCCCAAGGTCATCGGCCAGTTCCAATACTTCCAACAAGCCGCTTGGTACTTGGATGGTCTGACCGCGCTCGCGCCGGCTGACCGGCGCTTCGTGTTCCTCGCGGTGGAGAAAGTTCCGCCTTACTTGGTCGGACATCACGAGCTTGACGAGTCGGACATCATCGAGGGCCGGGCGCGATACCGGGCGGCATTGACGAAGTACATCACGGCCCAGGACACGGGCGAGTACCCCGGCTACCCGGTCGGGATCGAGGGGATCACGATGCCCAAGTATTTCTACGAGTACACGACGCCGCCAAAATAGGCATGGGAGAAGTGATGAACGACAAATCGCCGTTTCTGGTTGTAGTTACTCTGCGCGTGTGGTATTCCCCCGCAACTTCTGCGGTGGCTGCTGTGCGCAATCTACTCCAAGACAACATATCCGATTCCGATAATAGACAGCACATCAAAGTGGTTAGTGTGGAACTGAAGACCCCCTGAAGGAGAAGAGCCGTGGAAGATGGATTAGCAGTAATTCGTTACGAAGTCACCGACGCAGCGATAGAGGAAATGGGCGCGAAGTACCTGAAGCTGGTCGTCAAGGACCCCGAAGACGTCGAGGGCTTCAATGCCGCGCACAATGCCCGGATCATCGTTAGGGGCAAGCGGATCGAGGTTGAGAAGAAGCGCGTCGAACTCAAGGCCGACGCGCTGAAATACGGCCGGGCGGTGGACTCCGAGGCGAAACGGATCACTGCGCTGCTTCAACCGATCGAAGAACACCTGGTCGCCCAGGAGAAGATCGTCACCGACGAGAAGGAACGGAAGCAGCGCGAGGAGGAAGAGGCCGAAGAGCGCCAGCTCGCGGCCATAGAGAAGGCACGCGAGGCCGCTGAGGAGGCCCGGGTCCGCGCCGTGCGCGAGGCCGAGCAGAAGCAGCTCGCGGAGGAACGGGCCGCCATCGCAGCCGAGCGGAAACAACTGGCGGAAGCCCGCGAAAGCATCGAAGCGGAGCAGAAGGTCGAGCGTGAGCGGCTGGCCGCCATCGAGGCCCGGCAGAAGGTCGAGGTCGACAAGCTCGCCGCTGAGAAGGCCAGGATCGCGCAGGAAGAGGCCGACAGGCAGAGGGCGGCCCAGGCCAAGGCGGAGGCCGAGAAGGAAGCGAAACTCGCAGAGGAACGGGCGCGGATTAAGGTCGAGAATGCCCGCCTGGCTGAGGAATCGGCCAAGAAGCAGGCCGAGGCCGAGCGCAAGCGCCTTGAGGCCCTTCGCCCGGACGCTGAGAAGATCCGGGCCTACGGCGCCGCGATATTCGCCGTGTGGGCACCGACGCCCAAGACTGAAGAGGGGCGGGCATTTATCGCTACCGCCGTGGAAGGAATCGCGATCATCGCGACCAAATGCAGGGCGTTCAACCTCGGAAAGGAATAGGTCATGGGCGACGCCGAATCAACCGAAGTGGTCGTGCCGAGCACAATCGAGGCGATATCCTCGGAGCCCGGAGCTATCCTCGCGCTGGCCGTCCAGCAGGGGGCGGATGTCGTCGTCCTCGAAAAGCTCATGGACTTGCAGGAAAGGTGGCAGGCCAACGAGGCCAAGAAGTTCTACGTCAAGGCCATGACGGCGTTTAAGCAGAAGTGCCCCGCCGTGCTCACGAAGGACGGCGAGGTTGACTTCAGGAATAAGGATGGAACGCGGACACATTATCGCCATGCCACGCTCGGCGGGATCGTGACCAAGATCACGGCGCTCATGGGCGAGCACGGCCTGAGCGTGTCGTGGAGCACGGGGCAGACTGATGGCAGCGTGACTGTCACTTGCCACATCACGCATGAGGCTGGCCACCGGGAATCGGTGACACTGAGCGGCCCCCCCGACGACAGCGGGAAAAAGAACAAGATACAGCAAGTGGGGTCCACCGTGACCTACTTGCAGCGGTACACGCTCTTGTCCTCGCTCGGTCTGGCGACAGCCGACCAGGACGACGACGGTGTTGCGGCCAACGGCAAGGCGGTCCTTCACGTCACCGCCGGCCAGACCCAGGAGATCACCGGTCACTGCAAGCGCCTTGGCATCAAGAAAGATGACTGGGCGCCGGATGCGCTGAACCTGTTCCCGGCAGGCGTGAAGCGGCTGCGCGACATGACCGAGGTTGACGCGGCGGTGCTGATCGGGCGGCTGTCCGTCGCGAAGAGCAAGGCCGACCTCGAAGGCAACCGCCCCGCGAGGCCGGCCGACCCGCTGATGAACTCGGCGGCGGGGAGCCTGCCGGGAATCGACGCGCCGGAACCGGTGGCCCAGGCGGTGCCGGACGGCTTCAACCGCGAGGCCGCCGTAGACGAGATCAACGCATTCGCGGAGATCCCGGAGAACGCGATGCTCTTTGACCTGGCGTGCCGCAAGGCGCTAACGACCGCCGTTGACTGGATGAGTCTCGACGACAAGGGGCTCGCCGGGCTTCTGTCGCATATTCGGGATCACGTAGCGGCAAAGGATTAACAGACAGAGAGGGAGAACATCATGGAGAGCATAGCTCAATCGGCAGAGCATCGGACTGTGGTTCCGAAGGTGCGGGTTCAATCCCCGCTGTTCTCCCCAACTTGCTGCGCCGGCTGCCTCTCTCGGAGACGATGATGAACTGCGGACTCTGCATCACATACGCATCCTGGTCTGAGGAAGGAGAGTTCCTTGAGCGATGCACACACCCCAAACGAAACGACTTCCTCTGGGGAGAGCTTGAGAGTGACGAAGGCGATTGCCCGTTTTTCCACGATGTCGAGCAGCCGAGATTCCGGCGCTTCGGAAGAAGAGAAGTGGGTTGATAACTTCGGCGCGGCCGCTGACACGTCCATGCTGCCCACTGGCCGCACGGTTGCCTCGGTATGCGCGGAGCACGGTGGCAGCGCGATTCTGAAAGAGGCCCTGCGGGGATTGACAAGGAAGGAGCAGAAGGATGAGCACGCCACTGACGCATGAGGATCTGACGCGGGTGCTGGAGGTTATCAAGAGTAATCTGAGGCATCCCCAGACGAATGTTATCAAGACTGACATACAAGCTGGCATCGACGCCATCACCCCGGCGGAGAAGTGGCCGAGGTTCTTTGCGAGCGTGGGGGAATACGCATACCTCAGATTCGACGCGGCGAACACGGACCCAACAGGAATTAGCCACGATGGAATAGAGCATGCGTCCGCCTCACCGCGCTCGCTGCAATGGTTTATTGCGAACCGCCGCGAACTCACCGAAGCCGAGGCCCACGCGCTGCTGGACAAGAAGCCGGAGCCGGAGATGTTGAAGGTGGCCAAGAAGTTTGTTGCCACAGCCGTACTTGATGCCCTTGGCAAGCCCTTGCGGGATGACCCGCCTGAGCCGAGGATGATGCAGGCGAATCTTGCGGCCCCGGGAGGCAATCATGGGATTGAACACGAGTGGAGGCCAAGTTGTAACACGGGCCACAAGTGCATCCCCGTAGCCCCGCCCGACCTTGGGAAGCCGGAGCTTGGGGATACTGTGGAGCATCCGCAGTTTCCTTCCGCACTTGTCATTTGTGATGCGGAGCAAGACGCTAATGGCACTGTCGGCGTCCTCAGCAATGGGCTGAGACTCAGTCTTAAAGTTTGCTCACTCACAGTCACCGCCAAGGCCAAGCTGCGCGTGGGGGATGTGCTGGAAGACCGTACACATGCTCCGCACCTTTGGTCGCTAGCTTGCGCGGATGCAAAAAGACAAAACCACGATGGGATATGGCATAAAGAATGGGAACTCATCAAGAGGGGGCCGGAGAATGTGTGACAAATGCACATGCCCAAGTGTTATGAAGGTTGGCACACGGTTCCCGATGATACGCGACCGAGACTGCCCGGAGCACGGTGATAACGTGGGCATCTTGCGCGACATGAAGGACGAGAAGCAGGCGGAAATTGAGCAGCTGCGGAAAGACCTCCAATTTGTCACAGAGAACCGCGACCTGCTTGTAGGTGATACGGCCGAGGCATTTCAGGAGCGCGACGATGCAGTTGAGCGCGCAGGGAAGGCCGAGGCGAAACTTGCCTCCATCAAGGGCGTCAAGACTGGTGCAATCAGAATACGGGACACGAAAAGCGTTCTGCTCCATTCTCCCACCTATTGTGCTTTCTGTGGCCAGATGTTCACCGATACCGAGAACAGTACGGAGCAGATTCGGGAGCACATTGAACAATGTCCCGACCATCCGCTGAGGAAACGCGCACAGCAGGCCGAGGCTGAGCTTGAACGAGCAGGGAAAGACTATGGGAGTCTCTTGATACGGAAGTTGGCTATGAGGGCCAAGTGTGCGGTCCTTGCCACAGAACTCAAAGCTGCGCGGGGGCAGATCGATAAGGTGCAGGAGGTCGTAGCCAAACAGGCCGAAGATGATGGTCTGTGGTTTATCGCACAAACTGCACCAGAAGCGTATGTGCAGCAAGAACTGCGACGACTCCATACTGAAATTGAGGCCAGCACTGCGAAGGAGGAAAAGGGATGAAGCGCATACACGAAGCCTCGATGAGATGCGACGATTGCGGCTGGCAAGGCGTTGTCGATGACTGCGAGCCTGACATTGATGGTGATGGAAACCTTGGTTGCCCCGCTTGTGGGAGTGTCGTAAGGATGGAAACGCCGAACGACATCCTCGAAGAAATACTAGAAGCACGTGGGCCAGTGACGGCTCTGTGTGCTGAGACTGCGCTGTGGCCGCGAGGGCGCTTTACGCGAGACATGGCAATCGACGCTGGACACCCTGAATGGGAAGGGATGCCGCTATGAGCAAGTCACAAGAGAAGCGCCTACTCGGCGCACCCCGCGAACTGCTCAAGCGGGCGATGGGGATTTGTAAGTGTAAGTTCCAGTGGGATACGCCATGCTACTTGGTTCTCACTACGGGCGGTGCATTCCATGTCTACGGTAAGTTTAGTCGCTCCTACATTGATGACATCCCGAATGACTTTGCAACCGCGCTCCTGGAGAAATCCTTCGCGGATAGGCTCGTGGGGAAGGGGTGTGTGATTTCTCGACATCAAGGGATAACCTATGTGGGAATAGAACTCGGGTCTCCGCAGTTGGTAAGCGGCAAGCACACCCTGACCGTGCTCGCGCAGGCGGTTTGCAAGGTGGAGGAAAACGGATGAAGGTGTGGCCGACAAGCAATAAACCCGCCCGCTTTAGCGATTTGGCTGGACCTATCGTAGAAGCAATTCGATTCGCTTACAAGATGCGTCGCCGACATACCGACGAGGATATCCCATGGCACGGATTGGAAATATCAGAGAAGGAACAGGTGACGTGTCTATGCGCCGAGGAATCACTATCTGCCGATGCGCTGGCATGGTGTCTTGAAGACCAAGGCCGCGACGCACTAGAGGAAATTATCGGGCTGGCCCTCCGTCTTGGAATTGAACAGGGCCGCCGATTGGAGAAGAGGCCATGACCCCCGACCCACAGGCCAAACTGATGAACTCCCCATCCTTTGATGCAGACGGTTATCCCACCGAGGAAACTCTGACCGCGATTACCACATGGCCCGCAGGTCGGCGCTACGATCTGGTGTCATTCATCTGTGAAGCGTGGCATTACCCTGAGCGCGCAGTACATAACGAAGTAAGAGCTACTCTCTACCTCTCAACGGCAGGGTGGAGTGGAAATGAGAGCATCATTGCAGCTCTGCAAGAAAACATTATCTTCTGGACATTGTATTGGTTTAAGTCCCAGCGCGGTGGCCATTTCTGGTTTCACCTGAAGGGGTGGGGGGAAGATGAAGCCGCCAAGTGATCTACAGGCCGAACTCGCGGCCCTGCTGGAGAAGTGCGGGATTGATGCTTTCGAGCTAAAGCACGCTTATCATAATGGGCGAGAATATGACCGGCCAGACCGTAGCGAACCCCTCCCCCTCCCTGAACTCGTGGCTGCGGGGGAGGAGTGGATAAGAGCGATGGGTAAAGTGGACACCTACCTCAAGGCTGTACAGTGGCATTTGGGGTTTTTGTCAGATGCTCCGATTCTTTTCGTGCTTGATAAGTGCGTCTATCACGAGGCTGAACTGCTAACCGCACGCAAACTCGCCCTGCTCGACGCAATCCCGAAGGTGCTGGAGGCCAGCGATGCCGAGTGACCCACGCGCAGAACTCGAAGCATGGCGGGCGTACTCTGAGAAAACGGGGTGGTGGCCGGCTAGCGATACAACGATTGGTGCCATGTGGCGATATGATTCTTCAATGGGCCTTGGGAGCGGGGACATAGCGGCGCTTCTGGGCAGCTACGAACGCGCTGCGCGGCTGGAGTTGCAGAAGCACTACTCCTCTTTTCAGATGCAGGTGACCACCAATGGGTATATCGTCTGGGATGCAGATAACCCAGCATGGAATGAAGGCCCCACGCTCGCGGATGCGTTTATCGCCGCGCTGAAGGAGGCGCAGGCATGAGAAAGCAAAAGACGTTCTACGCGGTTGAGTTTGTGCGCCTGGACGGCAAATCGTTTGCGCGCCGCCAGATGTTTATAGACGGCATGCGCGGCCCTGTTATTGCGTTCAGGTCCAGACAAAAGGCGCGACATGAAGTCGGGGACCTTGACAGAGTAGGCATACCAGCGCGTGTTGTTGCGCTGCGAGGGTAACGACATGACATGGAACACGCCTGACGGCCAGCGTGCCGTGAAGATTCTTGATGACGCCGGGATGCTGCAATGGCGACACGGGCGCTTGAAGTGCCGTCTATCACTGGGGCACCCCGGCGTTGTGAGTACCGGCATGATAATCGCCCAGCATCGTTGCGAGCTAATTCAAGGCCCGCACCGCGAGGTATGGGCTGAGTCCCAGATGGGGGCCTTATCGACTACTCCGGTGCTTGACTGGCGGTGTTCCACGCCCCATTTCGCGGCTCGGCGGTATTCCGACCACGAGGCCGAGTGCATCCTGCGTGACGCGGCGCGGCGGTACACCAAAGATGGAGCGGTACGTATCGCAATGAGTTCCGACTATGACGCCGCGCTGATAGCCGCCGTCTTCGCGGTGCATGACGCTGAAACGGAGGACTGACATGCCAACAGGCATCACGACCCTAGACGAAAACTGGACGATCATTACCGGATGCAGCCACGCGGGGAGTCCAGGCTGCGACAACTGCTATGCCAAGGCCGCGCACGACAGGCGGCGCAAGGCATATCTCGCGGGCAAGAAGATGCCGAAGCAGTACGCGAAGCCCTTCAGCACGGTTCAGTTCCACGAGGACCGGCTTGACTGGCCACTACACTGGCGGCGGCCCAGGCGCGTGGGGCTGTGCTTCACGGCGGACTGGATGCACGAGGATGTTGACCCCGGATGGATCGACTGCATGTTGGCGCGCATGGCGGACGCACGGCAGCATACGTTCTTCACGCTGACAAAGCGTGCGGAGCTTCTGGAATCCAAGATTTATGCCTCCACGCATGACGC
>SDBU01007708.1_pt1 | contig 12359 bp, 11 predicted proteins | sample 2277071 | NCBI WGS metagenome assembly SDBU01 (sample SAMN10397929, study PRJNA504765) | marine sediment metagenome | isolation source: marine sediment core GS08_GC12, 126 cmbsf | place: Arctic Ocean: Gakkel Ridge, Loki's castle | collected 2008
CAGATAGGTTGGAACAATGGATTTTTATTGGCGGCAAACTTCCCAAAGACTTAACTATCTTCTTTTTATCAATCTTCATTGCTTCTTTTAGGGTTTTCCCCTTAGCTAAATCAGTAATAACAGAACTAGTAGCAATAGCTGCCACACAACCAAAAGTTTCGAACTTTATATTTTTAATCACTTCTCTTCCTTTTTTATCTTTTTTAATCTTAATATAAAGCCACATTACATCTCCGCAGACTGGATTGCCCACTTTGCCAAGTCCATCAGGATTTTTTATTCTGCCCATATTTTTGGGATGCTTGAAGTATTCCATTACTTTTTTTGTATATATTCCTGTTTTAGACATGTTTTTTAAATGGTGAAATTTCCCTTAAATTTTTAATTATCCCAGGTAAGGTCTTTAAAAGGTAATTAATTTCTTTTTCTTTTGTCCATCTACCTAGGGTTATTCTTAAAGAGCCATGAGCCTGTTCGTGCTTCAATCCTATTGCCAAAAGAATATGGCTTGGCTCTAATTTAGCTGAAGAGCAAGCAGAACCAGTAGAAACAGCAATTCCCAGCAAATCAAGCTGGATAACCATTGACTCTCCTTCAACAAACTCAAACCAGAAATTAACATTATTTGGCAATCTCCTTTTAGGATGACCATTCAAATGAGAACCTTTTATTTTTTGGAACACACCCTTTATTAATTTATCTCTTAATTTGATTTGTTTCTGTCCTTCTTTCTTCATCTCTCCTTTAGATATCTTGCAAGCTTGAGCGAAACCAACAATTCCTGGAATATTTACCGTTGAAGACCTTAATCCAGATTCTTGACCGCCACCATGTAAAATTGGCTCAATTTTTATCCCCTTTCTAATAAATAAACAAGCTATTCCTTTTGGCCCATACATTTTATGAGAAGAAGCAGATAACAAATCAATGTTCATTTTATTAACATCTATTGGAATTTTACCAAAACTTTGTACAGCATCAGTATGAAAATAAACCCCTTTTTCTTTACAAATCTTGCCAATCTCTGAAATTGGCTGGACAGTTCCTATTTCATTTGAGGCATGGATTATAGAAACTAAAATGGTCTCTTTTCTAATTGCTCCTTCAAGGTCTTCAAGATTAATCAAACCATATTTATCAACTGCTAACTTAGTTATTTTAAGTCCTTGTTTTTCCAGCCATTTGGCTGACTCCATAATACAGGGATGCTCAATTTGAGAAATAATAATATGGCCCAACTCGCCTTTATCCTTATTAGCCAGAGCAATTCCTTTCAGTGCTAAATTATTGCTTTCTGTAGCTGAACTAGTAAAAATTATCTCATTTGATTGGGCTCCAATTAAATTAGAAACTCGCTCCCTGCTTTCTTCTAAGGCCGTTTTAGCTTCTTGACCAAAACTATGCAAAGACATTGTATTGCCAAATTTTTCAGTAGAATAGGGCAACTTAGCTCGAAGCACCCGGGGATCAACCGGAGTGGTAGCTGCGTAATCTAAATATATTTTTTTGCTCACGTTTTAAAGGGTAATTTAAAAATAAAACATTTTTTACAGGGATATTTTTTATTTAAAAAATAATAGATTTGACGACCATTTTTCTTATTCAAGACCATGCCTAATTTTTTTAGAACCTTTAAATGATAAGAAATAGTCGGTTGGGTCAAAGAAAAATTGGCCTCAATCTCATGAACCGTATTGGACTTCTTTCTTAGCTGCTGAATTATTTTGGTTCTAGTATTATCTCCAAGCAAATTAAGACAGCTGGGGCATTTTTTTCTCTTGACCATAAAAAAATATATAGATAGTTATCTATATATTTTAACCTTTCGAAAAAACCTTGTCAAGCCTATTGTTTGTATTCTTTTAAGCTGCCGACTGGTATTTCCAAATTAATAATCTCCTCATCTGAAATCTTTTCAAGATATTTGACTAAAGCTCGCAAGCTATTATGACTGGCAACAATTAAAATATTTTTCCCTTCTTTTAAATCTTTTTCAATATATTTTTTATAAAAGGGAACTGTTCGATTAAAGACATCCTTTAGGCTTTCACCGCCAGGTGGCGCTTCTGACCAGCCTCTACGCCAAAGATGAACCTGATCTTTACCGTATTGTTTTTTAACCTCATCTTTATTTAACCCCTGTAATTTACCATAATTTCTTTCGTCTAATGCCCTGTCAATAACAATTGGTAAATCTTTCTTATTAAGATTTTTTAAAATTAAAGAGACGGTTTCTTTATTTCTGATTAAGGGCGAAGTATAAACTTTATCAATTTTGAAACTAGCCAGCTTTTCAGCTACTCCTTTGGCGCTTTCAATTCCCTCCTTACTCAAAGGAACATCTGTCCAGCCAGTAAATCTATTCTCTAAGTTCCACTGCGATTGAAGATGTCTTAATAAAATCAACTTGGCCATAGATGTTATTTATTTTACCATTTTTTTTAGCCGATTTAGAACCATTCTGGCAAAGATTGTTCTTTCCAAGTTTCATAGAGATAAGTACCATAGCCTCTATCTAAAATTAGTATCCTCTTTTTTCTTCTTCTAATAGCATCTGCTAATCTCAAAGTTTTTTTGGCCTGAGTAGAACATCTAAATTTTCTAGCATAAGTTCTGGCCATTCCTATCATTAAATTCCTTGAGTCAGGTCTAGTTAAAACTCTAGCTAAAACATTGATCAAACTGCCGTAGGTTTTCACCGTTGGCAAAGCTGAAAGTTTCATTGTCTCTCCAACCCCTTCCATATCCTTGCCAATACCACAAACACCTACTCCTTGCAAAAGAGAAAGGCGACCAGATTGAGTACATGCATTGGGCCAAAAAATAATCGTATCAAAGGCTTTTAAGTAAAGAGTAAGAATTCTTTCTGGTATGTATAAATTAATGAAGAAATTTTTCTTACCATCATGAAAGCTTTTTAGCTTTTTGGCAAAACTGACTTGTTCGTTGTCGGTTGGATCTCGGACCATGCCAATATACATTGAAATTATCTTTTGATTGATTTTTTTCTCCAGCTCTTCTCGAACAAGATAGATAATCTCGCTCCCTTTGTTAGGGGTAATAAAGCCTACATCACCAATTAATTTGACGTTCTTTTTTGAAATAATTTTTCCCAAATTTTCCAATTGTCTTTTTAATTTAGTGCTTATCTTTTTTGAAGAAAGAAGACCCTCAATCAATCTTTCCTTAGCATCTCTTTTAGGGACTGACGGATAGAATTTACAATGATGCCTTAAAACAACTACCTTATCTTTGAAATCAGGAAAAGCACCGCAAACAGCTAAATAAACTCCGTCCGAAAAAACAGTAATAGTATCAACAATGGGCAGGATGTTTTCTAAAAGTTTATACTCAATTTCTTCAAGGCCATAGGGGGTTTCGTTAGATTGAAAATGAATAGTATGAAAAGTAACAATTTTTTTCCCTTTAATCTCGGAAATAAACTTGATAAACTCTAAGGAATTTTCTTTGCCCCAAATGCCAAAACTATGCTGAATCCAGACCACCGAGCCATTTGCTAGTCGGTTAACTTTTCTAATAGCCTTTTTGGGCTCTGTTCGAGATAAAATATAGTGAGTATTTGGTTCTTTTTCTCTATCGGGTAAAATCTTAAAATTTTTTGATCTCCTCAGCTTAAAAGAAATAATCTGCCAAGTATTTTCTGGCAGTTGTTCAATAATGTTCTTCAAGTAGCTGGCTATGCCGCACATTATTGGAGGATAAGTTGAAATAAAGGTTATCTTCCCCTTATTATTTCTTCCCATATGGTTATTATTTTACAATGTCTTGTTCAATTTTCAATAGTCTATTGTATTTTGCCACCCTTTCCCCTCTGTTCGGTGCGCCAGCCATTATCCAACCAGTCCCCAGGCCGACGGCCAAGTCAGCAATAAAATCATCCTTGGTTTCGCCTGAACGATGTTTAATAAAAACTTGCCATTTATTTTTAAGAGCCAACTTAGCAGCCTCAATTGTCTCAGTTACCGTACCAATTTGATTTGGCTTCAGAATTAATCCATTGCAAGCTTTTTTGTCTACAGCTGTTTTTATTCGCTTTATATTGGTAGATAAGAGATCATCTCCAATAATAGTAATCTCCTTAGCCAATCTCTTGGTTATTTCCTGGAACGACTGCCAATCCTCTTGAGCAAAAGGATCTTCTATGGCTGCTATTGGATATTTCTGGCAAAGTTTTGAATAGAAATTTAAAAGATCTTCTGGCTTTAACATTTCTCCTCCGAAGCAATACTCTCCATTTTGAAAAAAGGCGGAAGCGGCAATATCAAGAATAATTCTTATCCTAGTGTTAGCTGTTTTTTTTGCTGCCTTGATTAATAAAGCTAAGGTCTCTTCTATATCTTCAATGGGCGGAGAAAAGCCTCCTTCCAGCCCAACATTAGTCGCTATCCCCCCATACTTTTTCCTTAGAATGAGAGCTAATGTGTGATAAAGTTCAGTCCCTAACCGAAGTTGCTCCTTGAAAGAATCAGCCTGAGGAATAGCCATAATCTCTTGAATTTCCAAACCGCCTCGACCATGAAGTCCACCTTCAACATAAAGAAGCGAAGGAACAGGAAGAAGGGGTTTAGTTTTAGCAATTTCTGAAATCCTTTTCCATAAGGGAAGATTTTTTGCCTTAGCCCCAGCCCTCAAAACTGCCATTGATACTCCTAAGATAGCGTTGGCGCCTAAACGAGACTTATTCTCTGTCCCGTCTAATTCTATTAGAAAACCATCAATCTCCTTTTGGGCTGTCGGATTTTGACCTAAAAGTTTTGGAGCAATAATTTGATTGACATTTTTTACTGCCATCCTTACTCCCAGGCCCCGATATCTCTCTCCACCATCTCTTAATTCAACTGCCTCATATTTTCCCTTTGAAGTTCCTGAAGGAACGGAAGATAAAAATTTACCCAAATCAGTTCTTAGCTCTACTTCAATAGTTGGAAATCCCCGTGAGTCCAAAATTTCCCTAGCTTCAATTGATTTGATTTTAAACATACTACTTCAATTTTTGGAGATAATTGGAAACCGAAAGAGCGGCTTGAGCACCCTGGCCAGCCGCAATGACGATTTGTTTATAAATAACGTCGTCAACGTCGCCAGCCGCAAAAAGACCAGAAGTCTTGGTCTGCAACGTATTTTGGTCAACTATAATTTCATCTTTCCTGTTGAAATCAACCAAACCCTTAACAAAAGAGGTGGCTGGCTGCGAGCCAATCTCAACAAAAATACCCTCAACCTTTAAAGTCTTAATTTCTTTTGATTCTCTATCTTGATAAATTATTGAATTAACGAATTCTTCTCCTTTAATTTGTTTCAGAACGGCATTGGTTATTATTCGGACCCTTCCTGTTTTTTTGGCTCTTTTTTGGCTTTCCTCATCTGCTCTGATTTTTGGGTTATACTCTAAAATATAAATTTTTTTAGTCCAGCTGCTTAAGGCTATAGCTGCTTCAAATCCAGAATTTCCTCCACCAACCACTACCACCTCTTTTTTTACAAATAAAGGAGCGTCACAAGCAGTACAATAAGAAACTCCCTTGCCAATGAATTTTTTCTCTCCTGGCACTTCCAACGGCCGGGGGTCGGCCCCAGAAGCAATAATCACTGTTTTGGTTTGAAATCGTTTTTTACTCTTGGTTGAAACTAAAAAAACCTTACCAGTTTTTCTAACCTTTACTACTGAATCTTCTAAATTCTTGATTTTAAATTTTTTAAAGTGCTCGATAAATTTTTGAATTAAATCAAAACCTGTGATTGTTTTAAATCCAGGATAATTTTCAATTCTTACTGCTTTCCGAGTTATCTGTCCACCAAAACTTTTGGTAATTAATAAAGTATTAAGTCGTTGTCTGGCAGCATAAATCCCGGCTGTAATTCCAGCAGGTCCTCCACCAATAATTATGAGATCGTAAATTTTACCCATACTTTTTCTTTTGTTTATATTAACATAAATTGTTAAGCTTCAGAATATTAAAAAAGCCAGTCAACTACTGGCTAAAAATCATTAACAAAACTTTATCTTTTAAACTTTTTTTGGCTTCCTGCGCAAAAAGGCCGGTGTTTCCCAAAATTTCTCTTTTTCTAACATTTCCCTTTCAACTTCTTCAGCTTCTTTTTTTATCTGCAAACCGTTTTTCCTTACTTTTTCTTCACCGAGATTAGGTTTTTCTATTTTCTTTGGTCCAGCTTCGACTTCAGTTTCAACTGGTAATTTCTCTTCTGGTTCCTTGACCAGCTCAACTTTTATCTTCTTTGGCTTTAGTTTTTGGGACTTTTTCTTTTTTGGCTTTATTGATTCTTCTTTTTTCTCAATCTTTCTTCTGACCTTTTTTTTAATTTTTTTCTTTACCTTTTTAACTTTCTTCTTCTTGGCCTTAGAAGGAAAGAATTTCATTCCACAACCATTAGCTAATAAAGTAGTTTTAATAGTATCTGAATATTTTTTACTTTGAGAAATGCCAAAAATAATTTTAGCTTCTGGACTGACTAAATCAGAGATTGTCTTTGATATTAAGTTAACTTCAGATAAAGAAAGTTCTTTTTCGCCAGCAATATTAAATAAAACTCCCTTAGCTCCCCGAATAGTATAAGGATACAAAGGAGAAGAAAGGACTCGTTGAATTAAATCTTTAGCTGAACTTCCTTTTCTTTGAATTTCAACTGCATTTAAATAGGCCAATCTTCCCTTACCTTCTAAAATTGTCTTAAAATCAGCAAAATCAATATTAATCAAACCTGGCTCATAGATAGTTTCAATTAATCCCTCTAGGCTCTCGGCTAAATTTTTATTAATAACCGAAAGAGCTTGTTTCAAGGGAGTGTCTTTACTAATAATTTGGAAAACTCTTTCATTAGGAATAATAGAAATGGCATTTAAATGATTTTTTACTTTTTTCAAAGAGTCTTTAGCGATTTCCATTTTCTTTTCCCCCTCAAACTTAAAAGGCAAGGTAAAAATTCCATAAGTGAGATTACCTAGGTTTTTGGAAATTTTAGCAAAAACTGGAGCAGCTCCCGAACCTGCTCCCCCACCCAAGGAAACTACTAGAATACATAAATCCTGCCCCTGGCAAAGTTTCTTTATCTTTTCTTTTTCGCCTTGGGCAGCCTCATATCCTAATTCTGCATTCATTCCAGTCCCTAAGCCGTGGGTTAAGTTTTGACCAAAAAGAAAACGAGTAATTTTTCTACTGCAACTTTTTAAAGCTTGACGATCAGTATTAGCTACCACAAAAGTGGCTTTGGGCATTTTGAGAGCAATCTCAGAAACAATCGTTCCTCCACCACCACCAATACCAATCACTCTGATTTTGGTCTTTTTAATTCCTTCACTGGTCTCGATCTTTAGTTCTGTTTTTTTCGCTTTTTTCTTGGGTTTTTTAGACATTATCTGATTATACCTCTTAGCTATTTTTTTTCAACCTTCTCATATTTTACCCCTTCGAAAATCTCAGGGCAAGCAAAAAAACCGCCCCTTTGGTGAGTAAAACTAACGTATGCTATAATTTATATTATGAAATACCAAGATATTTGGCAAAAAATCTTAAAACCAGACGAAAAAGTGATTGAAGAATTTACTCTGGGTAGAAAGTATATCTTATTTCTTCAAATCTTAGCTGGCTTTTTTGGTATGCTATTTCTCCTCTTCTCTTGGAGTCTCTCTATTCTCTTTTTCTTAGCTATCCCTTTAATCGGCTGGTATCTCAGAAAAGCTAATGCTTATTGCTTTTCCAATAAAAGGGTTTTAATCCACCGGGGCTGGCTGACTACCCATTTAATTAGCGTTGACTTTGATAAAATTACTGACATTACGATTAAAGAGCCCTTTTTTGAGAGAATATTTTTAAATACTGGTGATTTGAGGATTAATACCGCTGGAACTGGATTTCAAGAAGTTATTCTGACCCACATTGAGTGCCCTTATGAGATTAAAAAAACTTTAGACAACATAAGAGAAACAAAATAAAAATCGCCTCCTCTAGACGACTTTTTAAACTTAGTTTGCTATCCCTATGGAACGATGTTAGAACCTGTTTGGTAAAGATTTAAAATAAAAACTGTCTAGTCGATAGGCTTTTTGTTTATTGAGACAAAATTTTTCTCGTTTTTCCTTTCATAGATTTATTTAAGCTTTTTACCGTGTCTTTGTTTTGGTGAAATTTTATTCCTGTGTCTTTTTAGAAATCTGCGATGCCTCATTCTATTTCGATTTTTTTGAGGATTGCTCGAGTTTTTCATAGATTTATTTAGATTTTTTTATAGCTGGCATCCTCGGTCTAGAACCAAGGTTTCAAAGAGAATTTAGAGGATTTGGGGCGTGTTCCATTTAGGCGTCTCGGCCGGATGGACGTGTCTATTCGCCTATTTGCATTCCGCCGCACTCTTAGTTGATTCCCCAAACGGATAAACTACCCATCTGTCAACTGCGTATCCGTTTGCATCCCATCCTTTAAAACTACCGCAGTTTATACGATCGCCAGCATAAGTTATGACTGGTTCATCTTTACAACAACAATTGCTATCAGTTTGCCAACCCCTTGGAATAAGATAATTATAACAAGCCTCTTTATTTTGAATACAGAGAAATACTTGGCTTGTATTTGAACATTCTTCCAGGGATGTTTCTGGTGAATATCTACTTACGCCATTTTCGTCAACTCCGCAGACTTGATCACAGCGAACCAGGTCTTCAGAGCCAATGATAACTCCGTTAGAATCATCCTGATCTGGTTTTACACTAGTATCGGGCAACGGCTTTTCGTCTTGAGCTAGACAACGAAACCACGCAGAAGAAATAGTGACCGTGTCCGACTTATCAAGCTTACTCTCTCCAAAAAACTTACGCTCGCTCTCAAGCAAAGGCGCGGTTATCCATCTATAAAATATATTGACTATGTATTTAATTCTAGCCGAACCAGGTGCTTTGCAAGTAAAACTGGCGCCAGATTCAAAATAGGAATTAGTCATCTCAATATATTGCGGTACACCCCACACCTCTATTGGTGTTATTATCGTCCCTTCTTCTTTACCATATCCCTCTGGTCCCCTTCCATATGATTTAAGCTCCCCTGCTAAAGACCAATCACCAATCCGCTCCGTCCATTTAACCAAGCCCCTGTCTGCATCTATCCCACTACGCTCAATCTCGGAAGTATCTTTGCTTACTGATACTGGGACATAAAAGCTCTTTTCGTCCACATATTGATCGTCTATAGGGCTTAGGCTTATTTCAAAAAAACCGCTGACTATAACAACAATATTGCTAAAATGGGTGATCTCACCACTAATTATTGTATCTCCATTATTGTTAGCATTGATCTCAATATTAACGTTATCAAGCATTTCAAAATTATTAGCGCTAATATGCCAAATTTCCGGTACAAAAGACTCCGGATTATCAACTTTTACCACCACTTCAACAGGTTTATTTAATTGCAGACCATCCGGCTCTAAGCGGTAAACAACGTCAAAATCAAATGACTCATCGTCAGGAAGTTTGATTATTTTTATGTCTTCTGACCTAACTCCTTCTGGCAAAGCATTTTCAGAGATACGCAATTCCGCCTTTCCATCATCAGCCACAATAACAACAGATTGTGGTTGCTCATCTGTTATTAACCAGAGAGTCGCACCAACAATAATAACAATAACAGTAATTAATATTAAAATTTTTAACTTTTTGTTTTTATACATTCCTATTTTTTAGAATAACAGAATATAAAACTATTTACAATATTTACTAAAACCAAAAAACCGCCTGATTGGCGACTTTTTTATGCTGCGGGGCTAGGACTCGAACCTAGATACCAACATCCAGAGTGTTGTGTCCTACCATTAGACGACCCCGCAAAGATTATACTTCCAGATAGCGACGAATAGCGATTAGACTAGAAACTATTCCCAAACCAATGCCAGTGGCTAATTGGAGTGAAAAGATCAACCAGAAATTAGCCACAAATAAACTAAATACATTCAAGCCAGGAAATAAAACTTCTATTCCTGAGCTCGAGACCCAAGTTAAGAAAGTAAAAAGCAAAAGGCAAATTAAAGCAGCAAAAAAACCAGCGATAGCTCCCTGAGCCAAAAATGGTCCTCTAATGAACCAATTTGAGGCGCCTACCAATCTTTGAATTTTAATCTCTTCTCTGGAATTGTAAATAGCTAATCTGATGGTATTAAAAGAAACTAAAATAGCGATGATGATTAAAATTACGGAAAAACCAATGCCCAATTTATTTAAATTAGAGGTAAGAGCAAAAATTCTTTCAATGACCGGTCTTCTCTCATAGTAATCAACCTTCTCAATGATATTTTCAAAATCAGCACCCTCCAGAAAATTAGCGATTGATTGATATTGGCTAGCTTCAAAAGCCCTAATATTTAAGGAGGCTGAAAAGGGGTTTAGCCCTACTTCGGCCAAAGATTCCATTAAAACTGGATCGTCTTTATGTCTTTCAGTAAAAACCTCCAAAGCTTTGTCTTTGGAAACATACTCAACATCTTTTACCTCAGCAATCTCAGAAATCTCTTCTTTAACTGCTAAAATATCTTTTTCTGGAGTTTCGTATTTGAAATAAACAGAGATGTCAACTTTTTCTTGGATGCCAGAAATGATAAACTGACTAACATCCTTGAAAAGAAAAAGTGAAGTGATGACTGAAATTGTCAAGACAATAATAAAAATATTAGCGATAATCAAACCTCCGTCCCGAAAAAAACTGAGCCAGGCTGAACGGAATATTCTTTTTAAGGTAATTAACATAATTTTAGAGCACAAATCTTCCTTCGGCTTCGTCTCTAATTATTTTTCCATCCTGAAGAGTGACCACTCTTTTGCCCAAGGAATTAATTATCTCTTTATTGTGGGTAGCTAAAATTACGGTCGTCCCCAATTCATTAATCTTTAATAAAAGACGGATGATATCTAAGGTGTGGTAAGGATCAAGATTGCCAGTTGGCTCATCGGCCAAAATAACTTCTGGCCGATGGATTAGAGCCCGAGCAATAGCTACTCTTTGCTTCTCACCGCCAGAGAGCTGGACTGGAAAATTATCAGCCTTATCAGTCAAACCAACTATCTCCAAGACCTCGTTTACATCTCTGGCGATTTCCAAATCTGATGCCCCGACTACCTCCATAGCATAAGCAATATTCTCATAAGCAGTTTTTAAAGGAAGCAATTTATAATCTTGAAAAACAGCGCCAATTTTCCTTCGCAACCAAGGCAACTCCTCGAGTCTGATTTTATGAACGTCCTGGTCGTCAAAAAAAATCCTGCCCTGAGTTGGTTCTTCTTCAACCAAAAGAAGCTTAAGCAAAGTTGTCTTGCCAGCCCCTGATTTCCCCACTAAACAAATGAACTCTTTTGACTTTATACCAAAAGAAACATCGTCTAAAGCTATAGTGTGAGGAGGATAAATTTTAGTAATTTTCTCAAACTTAATCATTTATCGAGCCCGCCACGGCGGGTGAAGATACAAATGAAGCTTTAACTTCATCGATTTTTAAATCTTTATTTCGGCTTCAATAAATTGGCCTAGGGCACCATCTAAAACTGCTTCAACATTAGAGGTTTCAACCCCAGTTCTCAAATCTTTGACTAATTTATATGGATGCAAGACATAAGACCTGATTTGGTTCCCCCAGCTGGCTGAAACATTTTTTCCCTTGATTTCCTTTAATTCTTTTTTAGTTTTTTCTTTTTTTAATTGGAGGAGTTTAGCAATCAAAACCTTCATTGCCCTTTCCTTATTTGTTCCTTGCAATCTTTCTGACTGACAGGAAACGCTAAGACCGGTTGGCAAATGAGTTATCCTGACAGCTGTCTCTCTTTTATTGACATGCTGACCGCCAGGACCAGAAGCTCTAAAGGTGTCTATTTTTAATTCTTCGGGTTTAATTTTAATTTCTTGTTCCTCGGCTTTGGAAATTTCCGGTAAAACCTCAACCAAGACAAAGGAGGTATGACGAAGGGATTTAGCAGAAAAGGGAGATAAACGAACTAGCCTATGGACTCCATTTTCTTTTTTTAAGAAACCGTAAGCATAAATACCTTTAATCTCTAGAGTAACTGACTTAGTGCCAATTCTACCTTCTGGCCCACCAGCTTCACCAAATGAATGGTGAAGAATTTCCGTCCGAAAGCCCTTGGAAGCAGCGTGTCTCTCATACATTCTCAATAACATAGTTGCCCAATCTTGAGCATCTTGGCCACCAGCCCCAGAATAAATAGAAAGAATTGCTTTCCCTTTGTCATATTTGCCAGAAAGAAAAATCTTTAATTCTTCCTTTTTCAGCTTTTCTTCAAACTCTTCAATCTCTTCTTTTTTTAATCGGCCTAACTCTTCTTTTAA
>SDBU01007709.1_pt1 | contig 12356 bp, 6 predicted proteins | sample 2277071 | NCBI WGS metagenome assembly SDBU01 (sample SAMN10397929, study PRJNA504765) | marine sediment metagenome | isolation source: marine sediment core GS08_GC12, 126 cmbsf | place: Arctic Ocean: Gakkel Ridge, Loki's castle | collected 2008
AGGTAGAATGAGCACAGGTAGCCGTTTGGCACAGGCCACAGTAATATCCCTTGTAGTCAGGTACTGGAGAGAGCGATGGCGAAAGCGAAACACATCACCGCTCCCAAGTCATCAACCCCATCCATCAATCTGGATGACGGGGATCTGTACATCAACCGAGAACTGAGCTGGCTGCAGTTCAACTGGCGCGTGTTGGAGGAGGCGCTGGACGAGAGCCACCCCCTCCTTGAACGGGTGAAGTTCCTTGCCATCTTCACCGGCAATCTGGATGAGTTCTTCATGATCCGTGTCTCCGGCCTGCGGCGCCAGCTGGCGGCAGTTACCCTGGAAACCCCACCCGATGGGATGACGCCGGCGGAACAGCTGGCGGAAATCCGACGCCAACTGCTGCCCGAGTTGGCGCTGCAATCGGAGTGCTGGCGCACAGACGTCTTGCCGAAGCTGCGCCAGGCAGGTGTCCACGTGCTGAGCCACGACCAGCTGAAAGGAAAGCAGCGCAAGCTATTGCGCCGCTATTTTGAGCGTGAAGTGTATCCCACGCTCACTCCCCTGGCCATCGATCCCGCTCATCCGTTCCCACACATCTCCAACCTCAGCATCAATCTGGCTGTGATAGTGAATGATCCCGTGATGGGTCAACGGCTGGCCCGCCTGAAGATACCGGGCGTATTCCCCCGATTGGTGCGCATCCCTAGCGAAGAAGACGCCGAGGACTACGAGAACCTGGGATTGACGGAGGTTCTGTCCACTAATTTCGTATGGCTGGAAGAGGTGGTGGCTGCCAATCTGGACATGCTCTTCCCGGGTCTCGAAATCGTGGCTGCCTGTCCCTTCCGAGTCACGCGTGATGCCGACCTGGACATAGAGGAAGATGAGGCCGCGGACCTGCTGTCCAGCATTGAGGAGCAGGTGGGGATGCGGTACTTCGGCTCAGCAGTGCGGCTGGAGGTGGACAACACCATGCCGGATCGGATACGCGACACGTTGGTTGGCCATCTGGATTTGGCCCCTTACCAGGTCTTCACAGTGGATGGTCCCATCGGTATGGCCAGCCTGATGGAACTTACCCAAATTGACCGGCCTGATCTGAAGGACACCCCCTTCCTGCCAGCGGTCCCCTCACCCCTGTCCAGAGATGAGAGTGTTATCTCGATGATCAAGCATCGCGACATCCTTCTTTACCACCCATACGATAGCTTCACCCCAGTGGTTGATTTCGTGCGCCAGGCCGCCGAGGACCCCGACGTGCTGGCCATCAAACAGACATTCTACCGGGCAGGGACCAACTCCCCTATCGTGGACGCGCTGATGCAAGCCCGCGAAAACGGCAAGCAGGTCGCAGCGCTGGTGGAGCTGAAAGCGCGTTTCGACGAGGAGAATAACATAGGCTGGGCACGGGCATTGGAGGGAGCAGGCGTACACGTGGTCTACGGCCTGGCCGGTCTCAAGACCCATTCCAAGATCTGCCTGGTGGTGCGGCGCGAACGGGATGGAATCGCACGCTACGTTCATATGAGCACGGGAAATTACAATGCCGTCACCGCCCGCATCTACGCCGACCTAGGATTCTTCACCAGCGACCCCGACATAGGAGCTGACGTGTCGGACCTGTTCAACGCTCTGACCGGCTATTCCCACAAAGTCAAGTACCGCAAGCTGCTGGTAGCCCCCGATTTGATGCGGAAGGAAATCCTGGCCCGCATCGACCGCGAGATTGAGCGCCACCAGCAACACGGAGACGGGTACCTGGCGTTTAAGATGAACGCATTGGTGGACAAACCGTGCATCAGGGCGCTCTGCCGCGCCTCTCAGGCAGGGGTGAAAATCGACCTCCAGGTTCGCGGTATCTGCTGTCTGAGGCCAGGGGTACCAGACCTGAGCCAGAACATCACCATCACCTCCATAGTGGGGCGTTTCCTGGAGCACACTCGCATTTTCTATTTCCGAAACGGCGGCAGGGACGAGATCCTGCTGGGCAGTGCTGATCTTATGCCACGCAACCTGGATCGCCGGGTGGAGATCCTGTTCCCGGTTGAGGATCCGCATCTACGCCAGGCGTTGCGCCGCGACATTCTTGGAGTTCACCTCAAGGACACAGTGAAGGCGCGGCGCTTGTTGCCCAATGGCAGCTATGAACACACGCGCCCCCAGGACGACCAGACACCGCTGAACTCGCAGGAATGGCTGATTGCACACCGTGGAATCTGGAATGGCGAGGAGTAGGGATCACCGGTGTGGGGCGGTGTTCCTCGACGCAGGCAACGGTTTCCACGGCCGGGAACAGGCCACGAGCAGCCTGATTCCCCTTCAGCTGGCGCCGTTTTCCTTATAGCACCGCCACCGCCTGCATCAGCAGTTGCTTGAACCGAGAGCCGTGGAATCCTCTCCAGACGGATGGAAACTTCCCCAACAGGCGCTGGAGTTCCATCTGCCGGTTGGCCAAGTAGACAGCAACACCGGGAGCGATCACAAGCGCTTCCGGGATGAGTACTTGTTTGGGCACATGCCCCCACGTCCCCCAGGTCAAGAAATCGCGCAACAGATTGCAGGCCACCACTGCATCTTGAAGGTCCCCCAGGTTGTCCTGCAGCGCCTTGACTTCCTCTATCAGGGCTTCTGCCTCGGGCCCCAACACCTCTCGGAAGTACTCCAGGGTGTAGCGCAACCCCTTGCTGGTTATGCGCAACTGATGGTATCGCGCCAGGGGCACCTCTGCCCCCGTCATCCATTCGTCGTAGGCCCATACATCGGCCAACCGGCGATACACAGCAATGGGCACGATGTGCCGCAACCGATGCGGCCGAGGACCGCTCTGTTGCCAGTCCACCGCTAACGCGCCGGCCCCGGGTGTTTGCAGGAATTCGCCAAACTGCTGCACAAACAGAGCGTAGCGCTCGCTGTCAAGATAGGCCAGCATCCTCTCTCGCGCCACCTCACGTTGCGACGTCAAAACCCGCAGCAACGGGTCCAACTCGCTCCGACAGTCTCGGGGCCGGTCCTTCAGGTACTTGCGAGCCTTCTGCTGGAACACGTCCAGGTCTCGCACGGCTCCCAGCGCTCGGCCAGTACGTCGCATACCCTTGACGAACGGCCTCATCCGCTCCATATCCAGATAATCGGAGAAGACCGGCATAGCCGCTCGCATGCGACGGGTGGCCACCCGCATATCGTGCAGATCTTCCGCATCTTCTCCCGCTCGAGTCCCCGCCTCATGCGCCAACATCCGCTGAAAATGGAGGAGCAAGGTCTTGCGAGCGGCTTCGGCCATCGTGTCGTCCGGTTCCAGACCCGGTGTCTCAGGCGGTTCGGCTGTTTCGGCAACGACGTCCGGCTGTGTCACTTCCATTGGCAACAGTGGCTCCCTGACCATTGCACCAGCACCCTCCGTGGGGGTGAAGCGAACCTTCACGTCAAACAGAAGGTGCCACATATCGGTTAGCTCCTGTGCCTTCTCAGCATCCACCGCCGCAAAGGGACCGCGCAACGCAATCCGAACCCCGCCCTTCTTCTGCTGGATGCCACGCAATTGGCTGCTGCCCTGCGAGTAATCCATGCCGTCCGCCATTCGCACCAGAGCAGCTAGAACCAACGTTTCTCTCTGCGCTGATTCGGGCAGCGTACCCAGATATCTGGCAATCAGCTTCTCCAGTCTCTTGGCCGTGATCGGTCTGCGATGCAACAGGGTCGTGGCCGCCACCATCTGGCGTTCTCGGTCGCTCAGCCCTGCCGGCGGATGTGTCAGCAAAATGTCGTGGCCCACCATGTCGGCCCGTGCACCATCGGTGGAGAAACCGATGTCGTGCACCAATGCCGCGGTCTCCAACAACCGGCGGCGTTCAGGCGGCAAGCCGTGGATAGGGAGCAGATGGTCAAACAATGTCAGGGCAAAGCCAGCCACGGCCCGAGCGTGGGACCGGTCCACTTCGTAGTGTTCGAAGAGCAGTTCCATCGGCCACGGCTGAGGCGACCGGCCGGTTCTGCGTCGGGGCCTTGACACCTTCGTCGCTCCGGCTGGTGGGGAAACCACGGGCGTCGCCCCCACAGAAGCCAGCACCCGGTCGAGAAAGACAGCCAGTCGCTGCATGCAAAACTGGGCCTCCCAGTATCGCACTCTGCGCTCAGACATTCCCGCCTGCTCTCCAGCTAGTTTCTGGGTAGCGCCCCCATCCAGTGCCAGCAGTGCCATCGCCCGCCGGCCATGCAGGTCATCCCGCTCGGATAATTGCAGGCAGATCGCCCGTTCCTCAACTGTCAACAGACGGTCCGGAGCCAGGCTCTCCGCCACAAAGACCAACGCCCGCTCAAACTTGGACCGTGGCTCGGGATGCAGTCCCCAGTCTTTCTGCAGATACGATGCGATGGATACCAGTTCTTCTTCCGCCCCATCGGGGGCCAGCTCAACCTCCAGCTCGAAATAAGATTGCCGCTTGTCACCGACAGCCAGATGCACGTCGTCCAGGCTCAATTCGGCCACCAACCGTTCGCCGTCTCGTAGCAGCCGCACCACCCTCGTCTGACGCAAATCAAATACGAGGACCAGAGGGGCATCCCCAATCAGTTCCAGCACCCGATCACGCACCGGACTGGCCGGCCACTGGGACGGCGGAAGGTCCTGGGGCGACAGAACCTCCAGCTCCTCCCGTCGGTGAATGGCGCCCTCAGTCTTCTCCAGCCCCTTGAGGGTGAACATCGTCGTCTCGTCGTCTCGTTCTCGACGGCGACAGACGTAGCCGGCAGCCAGAATCGACCGGTCTGGTGTATCCAAATAGGTGTCGTGCAGTCTCCTGGCCTGACCGGCTGAAAGTGAGAAACCGGCCAGGTCACTCGCTGATTGGAGTCGGTTGAACATCTCCTCTGTCGACACAACAAACTTGGCTTCGATCTCCACAGGCAACTCCTATCTGGGCTACGACACTCACCATCATCTTGACATTGTCTTAACGGATCGTTCTCAGTATACCAATGTGCGGCACCAAACACAAGCGCACCGGCCACCACGATTCTTGTTGAGTCACGGCGATCAGACTATAATTGGCTTCCAGGACGTGGAATCCATGCCGGTCTGCGTCCACCCCCAAAACCTCGGCTGGCACAGCCGACGCCCAAGCCGGTGGCGACCCGATTGGAGTTGGGTATGATACGAGACCTTGAACTGCTCAGGACGGAGGACTTCAAGAGCAAAGTGAGGCAGTGCATCCACTGTGGTCTGTGCCTGGAGGCATGTCCTACCTATGCGGTGTTCGGCACAGAGATGGATGGTCCCCGGGGGCGCGTCGCGCTGATGCGAGCAGCTTCCGAGGGCAAGGTCGGGCTTGAGGACTTCCGAGAGGCTCTTGCTCCTCACATCATGTTGTGTCTGGCTTGCCGGGCGTGTGAGACAGCCTGCCCCTCCGGGGTGCAGTATGGCGCTCTGGTGGAGATGGCACGGGTCGTCGTGGAACACAACCGCACGCCCGGCCTGGCGGAGCGGTTCTTGCGCTGGCTGGGGACTCAACAGTTGATGCCCAGGCTGGGACTCCTCAAGATGACCGCTCGTTTGATGTGGCTCTACGAGGTCATCGGCCTTCAGCACCTGGTGCGGGCTCTGAATTTCCTACCTAAAACACTCGGAGCGATGGAGGGCATCTTGCCCCCTATCGTGCCCAGATTTGCGGACTATCGCAGACCAGCCCCGGCGACAGCCACCAGACGGGGCACTGTGTTCTTCTTTTCCGGGTGCATTCAGGAAGCCTTCCTGGCCCAGGTGAACCAGGCCACCATTCGCGTGCTGCAACGCAACGGCTACCAGGTCTGCACCCCCCAAGCACAAACCTGTTGCGGCGCCCCGCACCTCCACCTGGGGGATTTGGAGACTGCCCGGAAACTGGCCCGTCGCAATATCGATGTCTTCCTGTGCCAGGAAGGCGAATGCGAAGCCGTGATCTGCAACGCGGGAGGCTGCGGCTTGACGCTCAAGGAATACCCACACCTGCTGGCAGACGATCCCGTTTATGCCCCCCTGGCCAGCAAGTTCGCCACGCAGGTGAAAGACATCACTGAGTTCATAGCCGACCACTTCCACGTGCCACCTCGCGGTGAGGTCAAGGCACGGGTAACCTACTCAGATTCGTGCCATCTTCGCCACGGCCAGAAGGTTGTCAAACAGCCGCGCGATCTGCTCAAGGGCATTCCCGGTCTGCAATACGTCGAGCTGCAATTCCCGGATCGCTGTTGTGGCAGCGCCGGTGTCTACAATGTTGCCCACGTGGACACGGCCAACGAAGTCCTGGACGCCAAGATGGCCGACATTGCCGCCACCGGCGCCGATCTGATCGTGACGTCAAACACTGGTTGTCAGATGCAGCTGATTGCCGGCGTGCGGCGTGCGGAGCTGAAAGCTAAGGTGATGCACGTGGTGGAAGTGCTGGATCTGTCCTACCGATATTCCGATTCTGGGTCGCACGATGTCAGTTCTCGGGCAAAGAATGGCTCCCAACCACTGGCAAACGAGAATCCGGCTGCACGATAGAAGGCACTGCTGCAGGAAAGGGAAATCCATGGCCACGAGTGTCCAAGACAAGGACTATGACTCACTGGCTCGCCTGTTGGGACCCGGACAGATCATCACCAATCCAGTTGAACTGATCACCTACGAGGTAGATGGCGCCTTGCGACGTGGTCACCCAGACGTGGTGATCCTGCCCCATACTGCGGACGAGGTAGTCCAGGTGGTCCGATGGGTGGCGGAACACCATATGCCACTGGTGGCACGCGGGGCGGGCACCGGGCTGTCGGGGGGAGCGGTAGCCGAGAATGGCGGGCTGGTCCTCGGCTTCTCACGTATGAAGCGTGTCCTCGAGTTTGACCGTGCCGGACGCAGTGCCGTGATCGAGCCAGGTGTGATCAACTTGAGATTGGACGAAGACGCCAGGAAGGTTGGCCTCTTCTTCCCACCGGACCCGGCCAGCGGCCGGGCGACCACAATTGGTGGCAACATCGGCGAAAACTCAGGTGGGCCCCACTGCTTCAAGTACGGTGTGACGACCAATTTCGTCACCGGCCTGGAGGTGGTGCTGGCCGATGGTCGCATCGTTCACCTGGGTGGGGAGGCCATGGACTATCCCGAGTATGACTTCACTGGGCTGTTGATCGGAAGTGAGGGAACACTGGGCATTACCACCAAGGCCAGCGTGCGGCTGCTGCGGAACCCGCCGGCCGTGAAGACGATGATGGCCGCCTTTGACACCGTGCAAGAGGCGGGGCAAGCCGTCTCAGCAGTCATCGCTCGCGGGTTGGTGCCGGCGACTCTGGAAATGATGGATCAGAAGATGATGGGAATCATCGAGGACTTCTCCCCCGTTGGCTTGCCGATCGATGCCGGCGCAGTCCTGATCATCGAGGTAGACGGTTATCCGGAAAGCCTCTCGCTGCAGATGGAGGAAATCGTCGCTGTCCTGCGCGAACACAACGCCAGGGAGCTGCGTGCGGCTGAAACCGCAGAAGAACGAGAGAGGATCTGGTCCGGCCGCAAGAGCGCTTTCGGTGCCATGGCCCGCTTGGCTCCGTCCTATTACGTGTTGGATGGCACTGTGCCTCGCAGCAAACTGGGGACCACGCTGGCAACCATTGACCAGATATGTGAGCGCCTGGACCTGGCCGTGGCCAACGTGTTCCACGCCGGTGACGGCAACCTGCACCCATTGATACTCATCGAAGATCCCTCCGACGAGGAACTCCTGGAGCGAATACACCAGGCCGGACAGCAGATCATGGAGCTGTGCGTCAGTGAGGAAGGCAGCATCACCGGCGAACACGGCGTGGGTATTGAGAAACGGGAATTCATGAACCTCATGTACAACGCTGACGAACTGGGTGCCATGCTGGATGTGAAAAACGTCTTTGATCCAAATCACCTGCTCAACCCCGGCAAGATATTCCCGCACACGGCGGCGACCGGATCGCAAGTTGAAGAAGAGCGACATCCTGCCCCCTTGCCGGATTCGCCCCAGGCCCCTTCATCCACCGAGGAGGCGGCGGAGGCGATGAAAGCCTGGACTGGCTCTGGCCACAGCGCATGCATTCGGGGCGGGGGCACCAAGTCCAATCGTGTATCTCCAAGCGCCGGGGACCGCCTGCTGACGACGAGTTGCCTGCAAGGCATCCACCGGTACGCCCGGGAAGACCTGTATGTGACCGTGGGAGCCGGCACCACCCTGACCGACCTACAGGCAGAACTGGCAGCAGACCGCATGTGGGCACCGCTCATGTCTCCATGGCCCGAATCCACGGTCGGCGGCATTCTCGCCACCAACTTCAACGCGCCCTTGCGCATGCGATATGGCGGGATACGTGACCTGCTGTTGGCTGTCACTGTCGTGCTGCCGGACGGACGTATTATCCGTGTAGGGCGTCCGGTGGTGAAGAATGTCGCCGGATACGACCTCCCCAAACTGTTCGTGGGAGCCCACGGCACGCTGGGCCTCATCACCAAATCAACACTCAAGATCATCCCTCTTCCGCGCGCACGAGCCAGCCTGGTAGCACCGGTGGATGACTTGAGTCTTGGACTGGAGTGGGGCAGGCAGCTGTTGTCGGTCTGTTTGACGGCCTCGGCGCTGCTCTTGTGCCACGGCTGCGATGAGCTCTCTTCGGCGCCCTACGTCTTGATCTACACCGCCGAGGGAGTTTCAGAAGACGTCATGGCTGAATTGGCCCAGGCGCGCACCGTGCTGGAAGCCGCCGGGGCCAACAGCCTGCTGGAGACAGACGAGCCATCAGGCAGTCAAGCATGGGCGAATTGGATACAGGCCAGCCTGCCCGGTCCAGCCGCCGGGGATGAGACCCGGTCTACATTGCTGCGCTTGGGCGTGCCCCCCAAGGATGCGCCCAGCATCGTCAAGGATCTATCTTCCACACTTGACGAGACCGCGTTCATTGCCGATATGGCCAGCGGGCTGCTCTATGTGCGAGGCTTTCGAGGCGTGCAAGCCCTGTCGACACTGCGCGACACGGCCCACTCGGCTGGGGGGTACGCTGTGCTGCTGGCCGGAGCGGACTCCCTCAAAGAAGCCATCGATCCCTGGGGCTACCAGCCCGACAGCCTAGCCCTCATGCAACGTCTCAAAGCCCGATGGGATCCTGACGGCTTGCTGAACCCCGCTGCTCTTGTCAGCGGCTGATCCTTCAATACTCCAACCCTACACTAATTCTATCGACAGGAGAGTCTAATGCCAACTAACAACGATTTCGAGATGCCCGAACGAATCCTCCTGGGACCGGGTCCCAGCATGGTGCATCCCCGCGTGCTGCGTGCGATGACTCAGCCGCTGGTCGGGCACCTGGATCCCCAGTTCTTGAAGTTGATGACGGAAACCCAGGAACTGCTGCGATTCGTGTTTCAAACAGAGAACGAACTGACTGTCCCCATCTCTGGTACCGGAAGCGCCGGCATGGAATCTGGGTTGTGCAATTTCATTGAGCCTGGGGACACCGTGGTCATCGGGGTCAATGGGTTCTTTGGCAACCGTATGTGTGATATGGCAGCCCGGTACGGCGCAACGGTACGTCGGCTGGACAAGGCGTGGGGAGAGGTTTTCTCTCCGGACGAGATCGAAGCCGAGTTGAAGAAACAGAAAGTCAAACTGGTTGGCTTGGTTCACGCGGAGACATCCACGGGCGCCCTGCAACCCATGGCGCAAATGCCGGAAGTTGCTCATCGCCACGGGGCTCTGCTGCTCGTTGACTGCGTGACCTCTCTGGGAGGCGTGCCGGTGAAGATCGACGAGTGGGATGTGGATATCGCTCACAGCGGCACCCAAAAATGCTTGGGTTGCCCCCCAGGACTGGCGCCGTTGACGGTTGGGGAGCGCGCGCGCGACGTGATTCGCAAGCGCAGAACATCGGTCAAGAACTGGTATCTCGATCTGACCATGATTGAGCGCTACTGGGGTAACGAGCGTACCTACCATCACACTGCGCCCATCTCAATGAATTATGCGTTGTTCGAAGCCCTGCGCCAAGTGAAAGAGGAAGGCCTGGAGGCCCGTTTTGCCCGTCATCGCCGCCATGCCGAAATGCTGTGGGATATGTTGGAGGAGCTGGGACTAGAGCTACACGTGCCCCTTGAGAGGCGTCTTCCCCAACTGACGACCGTGCGCGTGCCCCAAGGCGTAGACGACGGTGCGGTGCGCAGGCAATTGCTGAACGAGTACAACATCGAAATCGCTGGCGGCCTGGGCGAGTTGGCTGGCAAAGTCTGGCGCATTGGCCTGATGGGCTATTCATCTCGCGAGGAGAACATTCGCTTGCTGGCGGCTGCCTTGAAAGAGGTGATGGCGGCATATTAGTACTGTCCGTATAGCGGCCCAAAATTGGCGCAGGCGCGGAAATCAGCACCTTGTGGATCCATGGCGCCAAAAGCGGTCCAGGCAGTGGGTCTGAAGACTCGCTCCTCGGAGACGTTGTGCATGGAGACGGGAATGCGCAGCATGGATGCCAGCGTGATCAGGTCAGCCCCGATGTGCCCGTAGCTGATGGCCCCGTGATTGGCGCCCCAGTTGTACATCACGGAGTAAACATCCCTGAACGGCCCGCAACCCGTGAGATAGGGCACAAACCAGTGCGTGGGCCAGGTGGGATCGGTGCGGTCGTCCAGAAGACCGTGAACCTCCCGCGGCAGGTCAACGGCGTGTCCTTCCGCGATCTGCAGCGCCGGCCCCAACCCTTTGATCAGATTGATTCTGGACATGGTGACCGGCATCTCGCCCTTGGTGAGGAAGTTCGAGGAAAAGCCACCGCCCCTGAAGTACCCAGTGGTTGCCGGGTACCAGGTCGTCGCCTCCAGACACCTGCTCACCTCTTCCGGCGTGATCTCCCAGAAAGGTTTCATCGCCGGCTGGCCATCAACTGTCAGCTGACCGGTAGCGTCCAGCGCCGCCGCCCCTGAGTTGATCAAGTGTAGCATGCCGCCTGACGCCCGACCAGTGAGCTCGTGGCCGGTCACCCGTTGGACCGCCTCCGGGCTCCAGTATGTCCTGACGTCAGCAAAGACCTGGGCGGCGTTGGTCAGGAGGTGACCGAAGAGCATCGTCACGCCATTGAGACAGTCGTTCTCAGTAGCCACGATGAAGGGCTGCCGGGTCCCATTCCAGTCGAACGACGAATTGAGAATCGCTTCCAGGAAATCACCGTTGGGGAAATGGTCGGTCCACTGGCGTTGACCTTGAAAACCGGCGGCGATAGCATTGTGCCCCAACGCCTCTTCGCCATAGCCCAGGTCCACCAGCCGTGGATTGCCCACCATCAGATCGCGAGCGATCATTGCCATCTTGACCACAAACTCCCAGTCCCGATCCTTCTGGGCGCGACTGCGTTGATTCTGTGGCGGATTTCGATCGGTGCCCTCTTTGCAGGTTTGCCTGGTCCATTCAAGCGCCCGCACGAATTCCGCTTTGTCGTAGACCTCTTCCTCCACCCGGCGGATGAACTCGGTCATGTCGACAGTCTCGACGCGCATGCCGAGATAGCTCTCAAACAGAGATTGATCCATAATCGACCCGGCAATGCCCATGGAAACGCCACCCATCGACAGGTATGACTTGCCCCGCATGGTGGCTGCCGCCAATCCCGCTCGGGCAAACTGCAACAGCTTCTCTCTCACGTCGTCGGGGATCAACCGATCATCTGAATCCTGGACATCACGTCCATAGATGCTGAACGCCGGCAATCCCTTCTGATTGTGCCCGGCCAGCACTGCCGCCAGGTAAACGGCCCCAGGACGTTCCGTGCCATTGAATCCCCACACCGCTTTGGGTATGTGGGAGTCCATGTCCATCGTTTCCGCACCATAACACCAGCAGGGCGTCACCGTGATCGAGAGCCCCACCCCTTCCCTGGCGAACTTCTCCGCGGCCTGGGCAGCTTCGGCCACCCCGCCAATGCAGGTGTCAGCGATGACGCACTCGACCGGTGAGCCGTCAGCGTGACGCAGTTCCTTCGCCAGCAGGCCCGCGACCGCTTGGGCCTGCCCCATCGTCTGCTCTTCCAATGACTCCCGCACACCTCTGCGACGACCGTCAATGGTAGGCCGGATGCCGATCTTGGGTACGCCGCCGACCAATCTGTTCCCCGAGGGGTTCCTGTCCTGTTCATTTGCCATTGTCAGATCCTCCGTATTGAATTGGTTAGCGCCTCAGCGAGTGGCCCCATCTATAGGGATGCCTTGCGCGCCGACCGATTTCGTGAAGAAACACCACCGTCGCCTGTCTCTGCCTCGCTAGCCCTTCATTGCCCCCATGGTAAGACCTGCCATCAGATGGCGCTGGACCAGAGCGACGAAGATAATCGCTGGGATCAACATCATCACTGACATTGCACAC
>SDBU01007710.1_pt1 | contig 12354 bp, 9 predicted proteins | sample 2277071 | NCBI WGS metagenome assembly SDBU01 (sample SAMN10397929, study PRJNA504765) | marine sediment metagenome | isolation source: marine sediment core GS08_GC12, 126 cmbsf | place: Arctic Ocean: Gakkel Ridge, Loki's castle | collected 2008
TTGACGTTGAGCGCAAGAAATCGAGCGTGAGAGGAAAGAACAAAGTGCTATTCAATTGTTAACTTGCCATAAGATCACATTATCCGATACACTCTAGATAGCTGTGTTATCGGTTTGTACTCCCATTTGCTGGGTATCTTCGCAAGCGTCTTCAGGGTTTCCTGTAATTGGTCTTTCCTTGCAAAACTCAGAGCGATGCTTGCCAATATGTCAGATCTGGCTTCATCGTTAATCTCTTGGAGATCTTCGATCATTTCCCGCGCCACATTGGACTCACCCTTTTCCAAGAGCCCTTGCACAATCGTTCTCATGGTGATTGATGTATCCGGAAGCTCTTTAGCCAATGTTTGCGCTTCCTCGATCTTTCCTGTCTTTGCTAATGCAATTGCTTCATGGACCAGAATCTCGTCAGGGATATCTTCTTGCTCAAGGCTCTCCGCAATCCTAATTGCTTCTTCAAGCCATCCCGCTTGCGCAAGTTCAACCGCTATCAGTACCTTGGCTTCCTCGCCTTCATGGAGCTTCCGCGCCGCGCCCAGAGCCTCATTGGCCAATGTCCTGGCCCGCCCTAAGTCAACCGATGCGAGCATGCCCGCAAGTTGGGCAAGCGCCAAAGGCTTATCCCGATAATCATCCCTGAGTTCGGCGGCTACCGTCATTGCCTTCTCGAACTGGCCGCGTCTCGCTAGGCTAATCGCGAGGCGTTCTAGTATCTCCTGCCTTTGAGCGTACCATTCGAGGGCATCAGGATCATCTTCGATCTGCCTCGCAAAGGCCAAGAGTTTCTCAAAGGCCACTTGCCCTTGGACTTCGTTGGCCTCACTTGAATGGCACACAGATTCAGCCACAATATCAGCCCAAACTCCTGGATTCTTTCTCACGAACCTCTCGGCAATTGATGTGGCCATTTCCGGTTTTCCAAGCTTGGCTAGCTCGATGGCGCTGGCCGTCAAAATCCCCTCTATGTCAAAAAACGCCCGCTCGATACTTTCCGCACTGATCAGAGCTTCTTCTAGGATTTCCAGAGCTTGCCGCTTATCCACCACAGCCAGCCTTGCAGCCACCTGAGCTAAGACTTCGCATCGCCCAGGAGCCTCTCTGATCAGCCTCTCTGCAACTGGCACGATATCCCTGAATTTCCCAGTTCCTGCAAGAGCACCTGCAATCCCCACAATAGCTTGAAACAGGAATGGAGGAGAGTAGCGTAAGACTCTATCAGCCACCATTTCAGCTTCGGTGAACATTCCAGCCCTGGCAAGATGTACAACCAAAGCTGGCCCCTTCATCTCGCAGTCAACTTCGATTTCCTTTTCCTCGGATATGGAGATGACTTCTTCGATCTTACCCATCCTTGCCAATTGAGGACCTAACATCACCCAGGCATCTGCCATTATCCACGGGGGGTGTAGTTCTCTGATAGCAACTAAAGCCTCATCTGGGTTACCCCCAACAACCAAATCTCTAAGCCCGGCCCAAAGACTATCCCATTGTTCAATCTTCTCACGAAGCGAATTCATGAAGCGAAACCTGTCAGACATTGTTTTGGCATCATCGTATCTGCCGGAAACCAGTAAACCCTCTATCAACTCCTCGTAGGTCTTTTCATACTTACCACTGCCACGATCAACTTCGCTTAGGGTCTCTAGGGCTTCATCATACCTGCCAAGCCAGGTTAGGTTGGCTGCTTTTTCTTCGAGTGCCCAGAGATTGTCGTATTTCTCATAGTACTTTGTCTCAGCACTACGCTTTACATCTTCGATTGCTCCAGCGATTGATGCCAAAGCCTTGGCCCGTTCTGTGCTGTCTGCGATCGTACTCACCTTCTCAACCTCTGGTTGCAGCCACTCTTCATTAACGTGGCAAGTCATGGCAAGTCGTCTTATCAACTCATCATCATCGCCTTTGACAGTCATAGCGACGTCCATCGCCTCTGTCACCCTTCCCGCCTCAGCTAAGGCGATTGCGATGTCAGGCAAGAGCCCAGACTTGCTATACTCGTCAACTCGTTCAAGAGCAGCCATGGCTTCTTGGGCGTTCCCTGCTCGCGCCAATTCAACGGGTATCTTTGCCAGAGCTTCTTGCCTAAACCAGCCAAATCTGTCTGGCCGTTCCTGATCAATCTGCTCCGCTGCAACTAATGCTGCTTCAGCTTCTCCTGCTCTTGCCAACTCCGGAGCAAGCCTATATAGAAACTTGGCCTTCTTCTCCACGCCCGGGATCCGCTGCGCTTCCTCAAGAGCCCTTCTCAGGAAAGCTCCTCCCAGCTTTCCCTGGAGAGATGGGGGAAGACCACCCCCAGCTATTGCTTGGAATGCTTCGGCCCTTTGTTCAGGTTCCACAATCATCATCATTTCGGCATGACCCCGCGCCCGTTCTACTCCACCCCATTTAACCAAGAGCCTTAGTACATCAGGCTTTATGTTGGTAGCCAAGGAGCACAGAGTCGCATATAACAGGCTGTAGGATACTAAATCGGGCAGTCCATTTACTCCGTTTTTCTCTGCCGCCCGAATGGCTAGTTCGAGATCTTCAGCGAAGCTCCAGTGCGCGCCGCCGCGCCGCCGCTTTAGCTCCATCCACTCCTTGTCTAGCAAGCCATATAGCTGCCCGTATCGGCTGGCTTCGAAGAGATGCGCCGCGTAGTGGTCCAGGGCGTAATCAGACTCGTGCTCCCGCCAGCGGACACAGTAAGCCAGGAGGCACTCCCGGTAGCCTTCTAGCTCCCGCTCGGCGAACCACTCTTTCCCCACCAAGCACTGGAACTCCGGGTGCATCAACTCCACCCGCTCGTCGCCCAGCAGAAAGCGGCGCACGGGCTCCAGCGCGTTCAGCATCCGCTTCTTGGGTATCCCCAGGGCGTCAGCTAGCTCATCGGCCGTCATCCCTCCACGGGCCACGACCAGCGTCCCCAGGATATGACGGATGTCCTCATTGGCCATCATCAGCTTCCGGTAGAGATCCTCGGCACTTCGTTGTGTCAGTTCGGGCACAGCGTCGATCCCTGCGGCTTCCAGTAACTCGGCATACTGTCCACCAAGACCGCGTATGCGCAAGAGATCGACATAGCTTACCAAGCGCATGATCAACGTTTCACTAATGCCCGCCTTCTCAGCGATTTCTTTGCGGCCTTGCGGGGATGCGCCTTTGTGCAGTAGAGCTTCCTTTGTTGAGATGCCCGCATCCTTTAGCTTCTGGGCGTAGGTTGGGTCAACGCCTTCGATTTCAAACAGGCTTGGAGTACGGAAACCGACCTGCTTTAGAGCAGCTTCAACATCCTTTACAGTAGCTTCAACATCCTTTACAGCAACTGCAACATCCTTTACAGCAACTGCAACATCACGAACGTTGGAGTTCACGTCATCAAGCGCAGACTCGAGCTTTGCAAAGCTCTCAATATACTCTCGAAGCAGGGTGGTTACCACGCCGGCAACAGTTTCAACAGCAGCTGTATGGCGCGCAAGAAGTTCGTGATCATTCAATTCCGCGAGTTCATGGGCTTTGATTCCAATGCCTTCTGCAAGCCACTCATTCACATCAGTGACATCAAATGAGAATTCTGATTCGAAACGCTGCATCAAGTTTCCTTCGTTGTCGTAGCGACTCCACCTCTTTCTCCATTCCATACCACCGTGCTGCTGCTGTTTTTTGGACATCTCAGATGCATTCTCTTGATCCATTGGAACCTCCTAGGTATATGAGTGATCATCTCTTGGCAACCAGAACAGCTAGATCACCGGGAATGGTTTCACCTATGCGATTTGTTCGATGGCGGTCAAAGGTCATGTTAACTATCCTTATTCTACCACATCATGCGGGATAAATCAAGCTGTTTCCACGGTTTGCGGTGCCCATCACCGCCGACTTGAGCATTGCAGGAGTCCAGTCAGGGTGCAGTTGGCGCAACAGGGCCGTCACCCCCGCAACGTGGGGCGTTGCCATACTGGTACCCGACCAGCAATCGTATCCACCGCCGGGTATGGTGGAACAGACGTCAGCGCCCGGCGCCAGGATGTCGGGCTTGATCATATCAGATGCGTTAGGGCCACGGCTGCTGTACCAGTAGAGTCCATCTTGCTTGGTGGAGCCGCCAACGGTGACCGCCAGGCGCGAACCGCCTGGAGTTTGCATAGTGCCGTAGCCGGGGCCGGCGTTGCCTGCTGCGATGATGCACGGGATCCCGCTGGCGACCACGTTATCTACCGCCTGAGCAACCGGGTCGTCTGGGTCTCCGTCTCCGCCGCCCAAAATCAGAGCTAACAGGTCCGGCGCGTCGTCGGTGCCGGGGTCTGGTTAGGCAAGCCACGCAAGGCCGCCGCCAATGCCACGGCGCGGTCGGCGTCGTCAAAGGCCCGCGCCACGGCGGCGGCTACCTCGACCAATAACAGGGTGGGACAGAACAGGGGTAGCCACTGCTGCCGCACCAGGGCCAGGAACGCCTGGCTGGTAGCAGAATCGGCCTCGGCGGGGTTCACAGCGCTAACGTGGACGCTGGCATCACTAGTGTACATTGTCTCCCCCTCAGCGTCGAATCGAGTCTATCACGTCCTGGGTCGAAAGATCGGTCGGCCAGGCGCGGCGGAGTTCCTCGGCCAGACGTTCGTAACGCTCCCAACTGCCAAGCATGGCTTTTTTGCTGGCTTGAACCATCTCTTTCTCCGCCCGCCCGGCATCCAGAGGCAAGATGATGGCCACTGGCCGGCCCTGGTAGGTAACCACATACTCAGCGCGATCTTGGCGCACTCGCCGGATCACTTCACTGGTTTGCTCTCGCAATTCACGCACGCCGATCAAAGACATGGATTTCCTCCTGTAGTATCAGTTGCGACTTTAATTGGTACTACATTCTACCACAGAGCGTCGGTTCGTGCAACTCTGCTACTCGTTCTTCAGGCTCATGCACTAAGTCATAGGTCAACCGACAAAGCTCTCGATGTACTCCAACGACTGATGCCGGAAATAGGTGTTGTACAGCTCGGCGTAGTGGCCGCCCTGGGCCATCAACTGGTCGTGCGTGCCCTCTTCGATGATCTGGCCGTGATCCATGACGATGATGCGGTCGGCGTTCTTGACGGTGGACAGGCGGTGGGCGATGACGATGGCCAGCAGCCAGCCCAAACTTTCAGCGGCCATCGCATCTTCCCCTGGTTTGAATTCAGTTCAGTGATCGCTCTCTGTACTTTTTGCCCAAAGTATGGTACAATCATTGCGTAGACTGGCGAGGCTTACACGTTTGTCGCCGAAGCGGATGGCCAGATGGTGCGCGATATTGAAAAAGTACTGGGCACGCAAATCGAACGGCGGCGGGCACCCGATTTCGACTATGGCGATTTCAAGCCAGAAAGCTATTCTCGGCATCGCCGTTCAAACCAGCCGCATGGGCACAAGTGATACGCCGCGCCAGGCGGCTGTTCACCGGTCGAGCGGCCCGCAGGGGCTGTATCGAGACTCAGAACAGCGATCCTACTAGATCGGCGACTCGCCTGAATGGTAAAGAGATGCAATAAACGATCATCCACCAACTGGATTTTCATCACAAATATGTTATTTTGGAAAGCTCTATGTTAACTGAACAAACCAACCTGCGTAATATCGCCATCATCGCTCACGTAGATCATGGCAAAACCACACTCGTAGACGGGCTGCTGAAACAGGCCAACGTGTTTCGCAAAAACCAACAAGTCGCCGAGCGCATCATGGACTCGAACGATCTCGAACGCGAGCGCGGCATCACCATCCTGTCTAAAAACACGGCCATCACAATTTGGGACCCCGTCACAGAACAAGATGTCAAAATCAACATCGTAGACACGCCCGGTCACGCCGATTTCGGCGGAGAAGTCGAACGGGTCATGAATATGGTTGATGGCGTCCTGCTGCTGGTAGACGCAGCCGAAGGCCCCATGCCGCAAACCCACTTTGTACTCAAAGAAGCACTAGAGATGAACCACCGCGCCATCGTCGTCATCAACAAAGTGGATCGTCGCAATGCCGATCCGGACCGAGCGCTGAATCAGACCTTTGACTTGTTCATCGAACTGGACGCCAGCGACGAGCAGGCAGACTTTCCGGTCGTATACACCAACGCCGTCACCGGTCAGTCTGGGTCGACACCAGACCTGGGGCCAGACCTGCAACCTCTTTTCAAAGCGATCCTGCGTCACATCCCGCCCCCCCAAGTCGACATCGACGCTCCGCTTCAAATGCTGGTCACGACGGTCGGATACGACGAGTATCGCGGCGTGACCGCCGTCGGGCGCATTTTCGCCGGCCGCATGCAAGTGGATCTCCCAGTCGTTCGGATGATGGCCAATGGCAAAACGCGGCTCGAACAAGTCCGCTACCTTTACGTTCACCAGGGGCTAACGCTTGTCGCGGTAGAGGAGGCCCAAGCCGGGGAAATCGTCGTGATCGCCGGGCTGGAAGACGTCTCGATAGGAGAAACGCTGGCAGACCCCGAGAACCCGGTCGCGCTGCCCTCTATCCACGTTGAAGAACCCACGGTCAAGATGACCTTTGGCGTGAACATGTCTCCCTTTACAGGACGCGAGGGCCAATGGGGAACGTCACGCAAATTGCGCGCGCGCCTGTTCGGCGAATTGCGCCAAAATATCGCCTTGCGTGTCACCGAAACGGACAATGCCGACACGTTCAATGTTTCTGGGCGGGGAGAGTTGCACCTCGCCATCCTGATTGAGACGATGCGCAGGGAAGGATACGAGTTTCAAGTCTCACGCCCAGAGGTCCTCTTGCGCCAAGGGGAACAGGGTGAACTCTTGGAACCCTATGAAAAAGCCTACATTGAGACCAGATCAGACACGCTAGGAGCCGTCATCGAAATGCTGGGCACCCGTCGCGGGCAGATGCTCGACATGGTGGATACGCAAGAAAACAACATACGTCTGACGTATCTCGTGCCCATGCGTGGCTTGCTGGGTTTTCGACACCACTTTATGACTGCTACGCATGGGATGGGCGTGCTACATACCTTGTTCTACGGATACCTGCCCATGGCCGGAGAGATCAAATCTCGCTCAAGCGGCTCTCTGGTGGCATGGGAAATCGGCGTAGCCACGACATTCGGCCTGAAAAACGCCCAAGTGCGTGGCATGTTGTTCGTCAGCCCCGGTACACACGTATACGAAGGCATGGTTGTAGGAGAACATCAACGCTCTGGAGATTTGGCGGTTAACGTGTGCAAGAAGAAACACCTGACGAACATGCGCAGCTCGACCCGAGAGATAGACGAGCGCCTGACGCCCCCCCGGCAGATGAGCCTGGACGAGGCCATAGAATACCTGGCCGACGACGAACTTTTAGAAGTGACGCCGCAGAGCTATCGCATCCGCAAACGCATCTTAGGCACAGAAGAACGCGGCAGACAGGCCAAGCGTATCAAAAAGACACAACAAGCATAAAAAAAGCCTTTCCTGACCCTTCAGGAAAGGCTTTTTGTTCGGAAAGCGTATCGTTCTGAAACAGCCTGCATCAGAGACAGCGTCTTGTCCACCCCTTTTTCTTTGGCAAGCTGGTAGACTTTGGTCGCCGTCGCTACGTCCTGGATGGCCAGCCCCACAGATTTAAAGATCGTGATCTCATCTGGCCTGGTGCGAGCCTGTGCTGGCCGAAAATGCACATCCGTTTGAGAACAGTGTCCACAACCCTCGTTTTGTGGTAGAATCATGGCCTCCAAACGGGCGCATTTGCAAGTCGGGGGAGCCTTGGGAAAAGAGCACGTCCAGCGCCGGCCGAGTAGGAGCGAAGCGACGTATCGAGGCCAAGCGGCTTGTTTGTAGAGCCGCTCACTTGGTTTCGATACGCTACACTACTCAACCGGCGCTCGCTTCCCCAACTTCTAGATACGCCCGTCCATTGGTGTTCTCTTTGGAGGAAGTGTGATCATGGTGATTCTAGCACCAGCACACCTTCTGCATCCGCCTGCACATTGGTTCGCTCCCACAGCATGGGATGATACTCGATGTTCCGCCAGGGGTCAATCATGTCACTGTAGTGGGGATGGTAGGGGTGGCCGGATTGGCCGGTGGTGTGCATCGAGATCGAGCGGGTGAAGTCGCTCAGGTCCACGATCTGGCGGTAGGAGGAGACGATCACCACGCCGTAGGGATCGCTCGGACTGTAGCCGGTGTTGTTGACGGTGGCGATAGTGCCGTCCACCGGGACCGGGCCCCGGTTGAACAGGGCCTCGATGAGACCGATGCCGGACTGCCCCAGGCTTTGGTTCTCGAAGGTGGCGGTGTGCAGCTCCCCCCAACGCCAGCGGGCCATGTCCTGCCCCAGTGTCTCGGTCAGCTCCTCCACCGCTTCCTCCAGCGATTGCAGCAGGATGTCGTCGCGCGTCTCCACCTGGGGCGTGGTGACGTCGTCGAACCAGGGGGATGCCTCGTCGGCCAGGAGGTTCACCAGCGCGACCCCCGCCGTGCTCCGGGCTCGACGCAGGAGTTGCTCTCCCAGTTCGTCGCCGAAGGTCAGGTCTATCAGGTGCAAGCGGAAGGCCTCGAAGAGAGCGGCCCCCGCGCTATCCCGCACTGCCCGCCCGTCCCAGGCTTGCAGCAGGGCCAGCGCCTCTGTCAGGCGAGGCTCGTCGCTGGCGAGGGTCAGCAAGTAGGGCAGGATGTCCTGGGCGTAGACGGGGCTGCTGTCCCCGTGCATGACCTGCATGTCGGCCAGGGAGAGGGAGGCGTCGGCCTCGATCATCTCCACGATCCGCCGCGCCCGGTAGCCGGGGGCCCAGTCCATCGAGATGAAGTAGGGGTAGTCCGGCCCCACCACGGCGTGATTGGCGGTGACGATGTACCCCTCCGGTGGGTTGAAGGCGCGGGGCAGGTCGTCGAAGGGGATGTAATCCACCCAGTCGTACTGGCCGCTCCAGCCGGGCACCGGCATCGAGCCGTCGCCCGAGGCGCGGATGGGGATGCGGCCGGGGGCCTGGTAGCCGATGTTCCCCTCCACGTCGGCGTAGACGAAGTTCTGGCTGGGCACGTCCCAGTAGCTCAGCGCCTCTCGGAACTCGTCCCAATTAGTGGCCCTGTCCAGAAGAAGGATGCTCTGCACCAGCGTGCCGGGCTGGAGCGCGGTCCAGGAGAGGGCCAGGGGCTGCCAGCCGAAGGCCCAGTCTTCTTCCGGGCCGCCGGCCACGTCGTTGATGATGGGGCCGTGGCGGGTGAGGCGGACGTTCACCACCACCGGCTCCTCCTCTCCCGCGACGCGGATCTCCTCGCGGATGACCTCCATATCCAGCCACTCCCCCTGGTACTCGTACTGGTTGGGGTTCTCCGTATTGATCCGCTCAATGAAGAGGTCCTGCACATCCGGCGCCAGGTTAGTGACCCCCCAGGCGATGTGGTCGTTGTGGCCGATGATGACGCCGGGAACGCCGGCGAAGGACGCGCCGACCACGTTGTACGGGCAGTCCGGCCCGACGGGCTCGCAGTGGAGACCGATTTCGTACCAGATGGAGGGCATCTGGATGCTCAGGTGGGGGTCGTTGGCCAGCAGGGGCATCCCCGTCTCGGTGCGGCTGCCGGCGACGACCCAACTGTTGCTGCCAATATCGTTCCCTGTTCCCAAGGGATGGAAGTCGAAGGCGGCCTCGGGCAACGCCTTCAGCGTCGCCTCCGCCAGCGGGTGGGGGACGATGACCGGGTAATCGTCCGGGTAGGGCGGCATCAGCACCTCAACAGCGGAGGTGCCCAGCCGGGCGGCGATCTGGGCGCGCAGCAGTTCGTCGCTCCTGTTGCCCCCCAGGTCCCAGGCCATCACCTTGGCCCAGGTGAGAGTGTTGAGCGGGGTCCAGGGCTCAGGGTCGAATTTGACGCCGGTGAGACCCAGGATGGCGAACTCCAGCCCCAGGCGGCCACGATGAGTGGAGATGTAGGCGTTGCCCCCCTCGGCGTAGGCCTCCAGCACCGCCTGTGCCTCCTCGTCCAGCAGTTCCAGCTCCTGGGCGGCGGTGCGGTGCCAGCCGATGGTACGGATGAAGCGGTCGGAGTCCAGCGCAGACTCCCCCAGGATTTCCGCCAGCCGCCCAGAGCCAATGCGCCGCCAGAACTCCATCTGCCAGAAGCGGTCCTGGGCGTGGACGTAGCCCTGGGCAAAGAACAGGTCGTGGGAGTTGGAGGCGTAGATGTGGGGGACGCCCCAACTGTCGCGGTAAACCTCCACCTGGGATTGGAGCCCCGCCACTTTGATCGTGCCGTTGACGGTCGGGAAGCCGCGTCTGATGACGAAGTAGCCCCCGCAAACTGCCACGATCACCAGCAGCAGGATGAGAACACCAATGATCGTCAGGATCTTGCCTAGCAGTTTTCGCATTTTCGCTCCTCCTTTGAATGATTTTTGTATAGAGATTGGAGGTTAGAGGTTGGAACAACTTCTAACCTCCAACGTCCAACCTCCAACCTCCAACTTCCAATTCGTCGGCATAGGCAAAGAGAGCCGGCGTGCCCCCGGTGTGCCAGAAGAGGACGGTCTCATCGGGGCCAAAAACGCCTCTTCTGATCAAATCTATCAGGCCGGCCATGGCCCGGCCAGTGTAGACGGGATCCACCAGCAGTCCCTCGGTGCGAGCCGCGAGTCGAATGGCCTCCCGCTCTGGCGGCCCCATCCTGGCGTAACCCTCGCCGAGGTAGTCGTCGTGGACGATGAAGTCCTCGCTGGCGAAAGAGAGGTCAAGTCCCAGGAACGCTGCTGTCTCAGTGACCAACTTCTCCAGCCTGGGCTTCAGCGCCTCTTTGGTCCTACTCACGCTGATGCCCTCGATCTGGCCAGCAAATCCCAGGGCCTTGGCCCCCACCATCAGGCCTGCCTGGGTGCCCCCAGAACCCGTGGGGAAGACGACCCTGTCCACTTGGAGGTCTCGCACCTCCAGTTGCGCCATCAATTCCACCATAGCTTCCACATAGCCCACTGAGCCCACGGGGTTGGAGCCGCCAACGGGGATGATGTATGGATGGCGGCCCAGGCGCATCATCTCCTCAGCCACCTCCTCCATCATTTGTGCGCGGTCTCGCTCACCAGCCCAGCGAATGTCGGCCCCCAGAAGCTCATCCAGGAGCAAGTTGCCGGTCCAGCGATCGGGGCTCTGCCCGCTCAGAACCAGGCAACAGCGCAGGCCGAAGCCGTTTCCATCACATGATGTCACGGCGGCGGCGGCCGTCTGGCGGGCATGATTGGACTGGACGGCGCCCGCAGTGATGATGGTATCAGCCCCTTTCTCCAGAGCATCAGCCAGCAGAAACTCCAGCTTGCGAGCCTTGTTGCCCCCGGTGGCCAGGCCGGTCTGAGCGTCGCGCTTGACGAAGAGGCGCGGCCCGCCCAGGGCTTCGCTCAGGCGGGGCATCTCCTCCAAGGGGGTAGGCAGGTGGGCGATGGGTACGCGAGGCAGGTTCTCAGTCAGCATTATTCACGCTCCTTCGTAATTATGTGATAAGCATAAGTATACCACACCTGGCCCAAACACGGAAACACGGAGGGCATGGAAACACGGAAGGCGGACAAAACTCCGCGTCTCTGTGAGCTCCGCTTGACAGCCTGCGAGCTCGCTGCTATACTCATTACCTGAGAATCTAGGATCCGGAGCATCACACATGGCTGAACCCGAACTTCAGTTTATTATCCACGGTGACGTCCCCAACAGCTTCTGGCAAGAGCTAACGCGGCAACTTGGAGAATGTTACCGACGCTTGCCCACCTCAGACCTGGAAGTCGTACAGGTGTGCCTGCTGGACACAGTGAAAAGGCTGAAGCAGTTCTTAGCTGCGGAGCACGCCGAGCTGGGCATCGCCAGCCCGCTGGGTACAGAGTTCCTGGCCCTCCACGACGCCTGGCGCAGCGTGCCTCGGATCACCATCTGCCGCGAGCGGCTGGCAGAGGTGCCGCACATGGTGGGTCTGGGAGCTATCCGCCAACAGGTGGCTCACAGCATCTTGCACGGCTCGCCGGAGTATTACGTCTTCAAATTCTCACGGAACCTGGTGGAGAAGGGTCAGGAGCGGGGATTAGCAACCGCTGCCCTTCAACAACTCGTCTACTACGTAGCCATCGCGGTAAAGGACTACGAGGTGGTGCGCCTGCTGGTCGCCCACGGCTACGTTGACTGCCAGGCGGCGTTGGCCTTTCATCAGCTTGAGGCCACCGACGAGGACCGGCTGGCCTGGCAGTTGGCCCGGCTCAACCCCGTCGTCCGTCTTATCTGCCTGGCCAGCCAACTGAAGCTCATGTTCTCTATTCGTCCATTGGTATACTGGCAACGGTCATAAAGTAACATTTTCGAAGGTCTGGAATTTGAGGGTCAATAAGCTGGCAAGTTCTTGCTTATATTCCCCATCGGTTTCAGCG
>SDBU01007711.1_pt1 | contig 12353 bp, 13 predicted proteins | sample 2277071 | NCBI WGS metagenome assembly SDBU01 (sample SAMN10397929, study PRJNA504765) | marine sediment metagenome | isolation source: marine sediment core GS08_GC12, 126 cmbsf | place: Arctic Ocean: Gakkel Ridge, Loki's castle | collected 2008
TCACGGATATGTCCGAGAGCGACTACAATGAGCTCAATACCTTTATTGTTTCTCTCGTCGTTGGTGCCACCTATCCTTTCCGATACGTGGACTGGGACGACGTAGTCTGGACGGTGAAGTATATGGGAGGGCTGCCCGGCCGTGGCAATCAATACAACAGCTGGGCCGTCAACCTCATCCTGGCGGTAATACCCACATGAAAACGCTCAGCGCACAGGCGCTCGCCCAGAAGGCGCTGGACGGCGTCAACTGCGTCTGGATGGTCAAGGCAGAGCTCGACGAGTATGGGCTGGCAACCGTCGACTTCCTGTGGGGGTCGCGTGCCTACACTATCGGGGCTGAAGTATTCGTCGATCTCTTCTCAGCTTCCGGTGGACTGGATATTTCGGAGAGCAGCGTGGCGGATCGTGGCGGCCTGGCGTCGATCGGTGTATTCCGGGTTCTGCTGCAGGACGAAGAAGCCGAATCAGCTATTGCCGACACGTACGTCCTCATCAATGACCCTGTCACACTGTATCAGGTGTTCGTCAACGGCGCTGAGGTGCTGTCAGACCGATTTGAGACGGTCCGCGGTGTTATCGAGCGTCACCGGACGAAGGGCGATACCTGGGCGATCACCGTCAAAGACAACTCGAAGTCTCTGATTACGCAGTTCCCTGCAGCAACTCTCAATCTGGTGCAGTATCCCTTTGCGTACGACCCTGGCCAAGTCATTCCCGAGGCCTTCGGCAACCTGAACCACGGGCCGGACGACGGCGACGGGCTTAGTGCCGTCCTTGCTCCCATTCGGATGACTGACAAGTTCGCAGTCCGTGGTACGTCAGGCAGACGGAAGAAGACGGCAGGCAGCGTTTATCAGTGGTATGAAGCAGCCGGGCGGCTGGCGCTCGTAACCAACTCGACACCGAATGCGGACACGCTCAAGACCGTCGACGTAGATGACCCGGAGCGGGACTTGGTGACACGACCGATCCGCACCGTGGCTAGTAACGACGTGACCGGCTGGCAGGCTGCATGTGACGGTAATGACTCGACTGGCGTTGACATCGTTAGCGGCAACAACCTCGATGTCTATCTGTCAGGTAGTCCTAAGCTCGGCGCGATGACGGCTGCCGAAGTCCTCATTATTGCGACCGGTGACTATACCGTCTCTATCTATGATGCCGCGGTACTGAAAGAAGGTCCGGACGCACTGAACGGCAATCAGGTCGTAACGCTAACGCTAGGGGATTGGGATTCCTGGGAACTGTCGTTGATGAATATTCGCATCGACGGTCCCGTCGCAGGATCGACAGAAATCAGCAATCTCTCTCTCCTTGTGCATTTCGACGACTTTACGAGCTTTGGTGAGCAGGCTCCGGACTTTTGGCAAAGCGTAGTCGGGTATGATGACGTGACGGCTAACTACAATGACGGAATCCCTATTGCGCTGAATACAGAACTCTATGGCGAACCGAATGTAGTTTCACTCACAAACGAAACCGACGCTACAACCAATATCGTGAATGACGGGTGCCCTACCTTTGAAACGTCGACAACCCGCAAGTATGAAGGTTCGTGGTCGCTCCACACGCAGGCCGATACCCCATCAGACAGGATAGGTCTCGACCAAGATGTGGTAATAGGTCTTGTATACCGCCTGTCAATTTACACCTATCTGGAAGATGTCGCCTTTAGGGATATCAGCATAGAGGCAGGGACATCAATCGGCGATGACTCATATGGCAGCCGTCTGTCGTCTACAGCTGACGAGTGGCAGGAGTTCACCGTGGACTTCACAGCTACAGGGACTGAGCTATGGATCACGGTTCGTAAAAGGACAGGATATGGTAGCAACCCTGAGTGGTATACCGACGCCTTCTCCGTCAGAGAGATAGGCGGGACCGCTATCCGCAACCCAGTCGACCAGCTGCAGGCTGTCTGCCGTGACAAGAACATGCTGAATCTCCCGGTAGCTAAGATCGTCTCCGGCTGGGCCGCTGCAACTACATCGCGCGACGCTTGGGCGTTTGACTGGTTTATCAGGACCGTGCAGGGCGAAGGGTGGCTCAACGATTTCTGCTTTCAGGCTGGGCTGCACATGTTTCCCGAAGAGGGCGGCTTCAGTGTGGCAGCGATGGACAAGGACCGGGAGCCGCAGCACTTCTTCAGCGGCGACTGGCACATGCCGGCAATAGGAGGAACGGGGTCGGATCCGTCGAAGTGGGAGAATGACTTCGAGATAGTGCCCGTGGACGCCTCGAAGATCATCAATGAGTTCCAGCTCAGGTACAGGCTCCACGGGCCGTCAGGGCAGTATAGGGCCACCACAGCGGCGTCTGGGCACTACCGCATTACCGGGACTTGCAGTCTCACGATTGGGGGCGTCCTGACGGACGGTAGCGCCCTCTACGAAGACGGCAACGTGGTCAACGGTGAGCGCATCTACATTGAGGGCGATATCGACTATGAGGTGAACGGTGCGCCAATCTCGCAGACTCAGCTCAATGTGACCGTCGTAGGCGGCGGAACGCCGTCGATCATTGCCGCGGCCACCTACTACCTGGGCCCGAACGTCGACGGCGTTATGATTGCCTCGCAGCTCTCCTTTAAGCGCGTAGAGGCCTTGGGGGTGAGGCAGCGATCGTTCCTGGATGACGGCGGGTTCAAGAGCAACTTCATTGTCGACGACGACACCGCAGAGCTGTTCAAGGAGCACGTCAAGGAGTGGTTCGCTTTCCCGCGTGACTTCTGCAGGTTCCCAGTGAACCATTCTGGGGTCGACGTGCAACTGGGCGATGTGGTGATGCTCGACAATCCCAAGATGCGGGTATCGAAGCGGCCGGTGGCCATTACGGTGCTGGATGGCAGCTACAACGCCGCTACCACCGTGCTGACGGTTGACACAGGATGGGTGGGTGCGTTCCGGGATGACGACTGGATCCTCATCGAGAATCCCAACACGTTCCAGCCTGAGATGATGCAGGTAGTGTCGATCGACATGGGACTCTCGCAGCTTACGGTCACGCGCGGAGAGCTCGGGACTGTAGCAATGACGCTGACGAGCGGGTGGGTGATCTCCAGGATCACCGTCAAGTGGATGGTCATCGGGTTGCGGCCCATGACGCCGTCAGATCCGGTTGTCAGGATGCGGGTTGTGCAGATGCCGAACTCGTACCGGCCGATTGGTCAGGTCTCGGCTATCGGCTGGCCGGACTATTCAACCGCAACTCCGACGCAGCGCCTTCAGTCTGGGTTCGCAACGCTGCGGAACGGTCGCATCATCGACCTGGACCGCGACAGCAATGTCAGCTGGGTAGGGCCGGACTCCGGCACTTACGTAATCGTGTAAACTACCACGCGCAAGCAGGGGTAAGCGAAGATGGCCAATACTTTTCCGTTCCTTGGTCCCGGCACTCGGTGGGTGTCTGGGGACGCGACTGCCGAGGACTTCATGAACGTGAGTCGGCAGAATGTCGACCACAATCACGAAGCTCTCAATACGCTGATGGACACCGACGCTGCAGATGGGATTCTGCTGCCGACGTCGGTGGGTGTAGACCTGGACCCTGATGGTGATGGCACCCGGGACTTGGGCGATGGCGGCGCGCAGTGGAACAACGTCTATGGCGTGGCTTTCTACGGCGACGGGTCGAACCTCACGGGCGTCGGGGCGGCGGCTGCGAGTGCTCTCACGGACTCTGGCAAGTGCGCAGAGAACATCGCCAAGGGCCAGGCAGTTTACATTTCGGGTGCTTCCGGGAGCCAGGCAGAGTACTCTCTATGCGATAATACCATTGAAGCGAAAGCCCATTTCCTGGGGATCGCGGCAGAGACGAAAACGACTGGCCAGACTATCCTGATCCGCGTAGAAGGGGAGTTGACTAGCGTAGACGCCAGCGGGGGCGGTGAGGCCTGGGCAGATGGACAGATGCTGTATATGAGCACCGGAGGCGATCTTACCGATACGCCACCCACTGGCGGGGCCATTATAGGGCTTGTGCATGTCAAAAACAACCACGCGGTGACAGGCAAGTTTCACGTTGGGTGGGAGCTAGAGACTCACGAACTTTCCGCTCCAGCGGCTACGGACATTCACTTCCACATGGGAGACGATGTCGGAGTACAAAACCTATCATTCCTCAACTACAGCGGCGCAGAGGTGGGTTTCATCAACTCGCTGGGGGATGCTGATCTGAACGCGCTGATCGAGCCGAAGGTCCTGTACCCGGACGCGACGGAGGCTGCGGAGGACGCGCACGCGCTCATCATCGTGGACCTGGACGATCCTGACACGGTGTGGGATTTGCAGTCGTTCATGCAGCAGGCGCGCAATACCTCCTGGTGGTGGGAGCTGGGGCCGCCGCCGATTCACGGGGCGATGTGGATCAATGCGGCGCAGGATGAACTGAAGTGGTGGAATCGGGAGACGGGGGTGGAGTATATGGTCTTTGAGACCGATACCGATGATATGCTGCCCGTTGCTGTTCTCAACTCACTCAAGTTCTTGGATGGCAAAATCTACGTATCACAGGAGAACCTCGGTCAATCCATATTAGACCTGCTGCGCGATCACAACAAGAGGTACAAAACGCAGGGCTTAATAAGTTACAATGGGAACATGTCCGAGCGCAATGACGGTCTCGGGTCAATCCTTCGCCACTCTTCACCTGCTTTGCCTAAGGCCGACGTTCAGGACATCGACGCCATCCGCGACCATTTCGGCCGCAAGGATGAGTTCGGTCGTCCTCTGCACTGGTGGGCGGCAGCGATGGACGACGGGGCCAACGGGCAGGTCTCGATCTACAACGCGCGGGATGATGCGATCTATGATAGCGGCACAAATAGCATGTTCCAATCAGTTAGTATATCGCCGCTTACTGGGAGAGTTTATGCAGGTGAGCACTCAACCAATGAGTCCGTGGTCGATTACGGTCCTATTTGGACCATTGACGCAGACGCCTTTACGCAAAACAACATCGCTTGGAATGTAACATCTGCTCCCGAGATCCTCGACGGCGATCCCAACACCCTGGCCGTGCTGCCGGGCCGAAGCGCCGCACGACCAGGAGCCGACCTCCTACTCATCGGCACAGTGAACGTCGAGCCTGGAATCTCGATGATCCACACTGACCCCGTCGAGCCCGCCAAGGGCGGCACGGTGCTCATAACGGCCGACTACAACTCCCCGTACATGAAAGCCAACGCCGGGGCCGCCTACGCCTTCGAGGGCAATGCCACGGGCCTGACGCACAACGCCAACACCCTCACAGCCAGCGGCGCGGGTGTTACGTATCCGGCAGGCGTAATCGGGCTTTGTGCCCGGTTCGACGAAGTCGACTACCTGTCTGCCGTGGGCCTCACGGGGCTCGACGTAGCTGCAGGGGCAGACATCACCGTGGCGATCTGGTACAAGACCAATACCGACACTCCCCCAGGGGGAGGCCTCTTCGAGTTCATATACGAGTGTAGCGACGGCGCGGGTACCGGGAACCTGCAATTGACGTTCGCCGATTCGGGCATCCTATCTGCGGCAATTAACGATGATGGGAATGTCACTGACACACTAAGCACGGTCGGTGATGTATATGACGCCCTCTGGCACCACGTTGTTTTCATCCGGCGTGACGGCTCTATCTATCTGTATTTCGACGGCGTCTTGGTGGACTCCGACACAGCGACGGCGGCGGCGGTCTCCATGGACCGGCTCAACATCGGCAACAACCAGCCGACCGGTTGGGAGTACGACGGCAGTGTGGATGACTTCGTGATCTCCGTAGATGCGGCTTGGACAGAGGATGAGGTCCGGTGGGTGTACCAGCGCGGGCTACGGGCGCAGGTTAGCAACCGCACGGCTGACGATGGGATCCTCACGGCAAATATGGCAGCACTCCAGACGGACCAGCGGTCCGGATACATCGGCGTGGCGTCAGGCATAACCTGGGCCATGATCTTCGACGAGTTCGGTATCCCGTGGGGGAGTGATTCAATAGCAAGTAATGTCAACGATGTGCCCGTCCGGCTTGTTCCAGGTACGGATGAGCCGACCTACATCATGGGTGGGGCATCAGATATCGAGTTCGTGCAGCGAGATGTCCGTATCAGCGATCTGGCGGCGTCCCTTGCGGTCAATGCGTGGGCGGTGCCTGACAGGGGCGGATACGACGCGATTGTGGATCTCCTGGGCCTGGGGGACTTCTACCTGATTCAGGACGCGGTGGACTACTGCGATGAAGGAGACTCGATCTATGTGGGGCCGGGGCAGCATGACAATCCGGTGGATGTGAACAAGGCCAATATGGTGGTACGTGGGAGCGGGCGGGGGACGCTGGTGACGAATGGGCTGGACACAGGCGAACACGCCATCGTGGTCACGGCTGTGCGAGTTTCTATCGGGCACCTTGCTTTTCAAACTGAGGCAGGTGGTGGGGGTGGTGGCAAAGACGCAATAAACCTGGGCGCGGCATGGGGCCACATCGCCGATTGCTGGGTGCCGCAATCGGATGACGCTGGCATTTCTCTGGGCGCTTCCCAGTGGCTCATTGCGCATATAACTATTGAGTCAGCAGACTCCCATGGCATCGTCATTGGGGGCGCCGGTGACGACTCCATCATCACTGGGTGCATCATCGACGACGCAGGCGGCGATCCTATTAATATCTTCGCTGACGGCGAGAACTGCGTCGTCGTCGCCAACCGCACAGACGGCGCGATCGTGGACGCGAGCGGCACCAGTGTGGTCGCTTCCAATGATGAAACTGGATTTTGAGGAGACATAGACATGGCAGAAGAACAGACACTACAGGAACAGCGCGATGCCGCAGCAGCGGTCTTGGCGGGTCTCGAAGCACAGATCGCCGCAGAGCAGTGGGACGCGGAGCAGGCGGCTGAGACCGTCACCATTGCCGCCGAGGCACTGGCGAAGCAGCCCGCGTGCGTGGCTGCAGGTGTGGCCGTGACCGGCGACAGCGGTGACGAGGCCTGGGGGGTGCTCGATCTCTCGGCTGTGGACGCCAATACGGTACTGGAGAAGCTAGGCGTTGAGCTGCTGGTCGCCGACATTGCGCGCAATCACAACGGCCGGGGCGCGACGGCAACCACCGTGCGTCTGTCGCGGGCGAAGTTGCCCAAGGGGTTGGCCATGATTGAGGAACGGCTGGCGGCATGACCTCCGTGTGGCTCGACCCCGCCGTGGTGTTCCTGGCGGCCACGCTTTACAACGTGGGCAAGGCCGGGGCGCACGCGACCAGGTACCCGCCGCCGGCGCGAGCGTGGGTCCGGAAGCCTCTGATCCCGGGCCTGCCTATCTCGGATCTGTACCACATGTTCTCGGGCCTGGAGTGGGCGGCGGTGCTGCCATACTGCTGGGTCGCCTGGGGTGCTGGTGGCTGGTGGATCCTCGGGCTCCTGACGTGGGGTACGGTCTGGCCGGCCAGCAAGCTGCTCAAGGGTCTTGGCTGGCGAGAGGCACTATCCGAGGCGTGGTACGTTCAGATATTCACAGCAATCAGGAGAGCGGTGAGATGAGTCGCCTACCAAAGGGCAGCACTGCGGTAGCACTGAACTCTACTACAACCAACCTGCGATGAGAGGGGGAGGCACATGCACGGACTACTGAAGACCATCGGGGGCGTCCTTGAGCGAACGCCAACCATCGCGAAAGCCGTCAAGTCGGCCGCCATCCTCACGCCCGGCTTTGCGGCTGTGGTGCTGGCTGTCGAGCTGGGCTGGCTTCCGGAAGACCTCTCGCCGACGTCGGTCGCTGCGCTCACGGCCGCGGCGACGTGGATTGTGAACACGATCAAACTGGTAGTGGCACGACGCGTAGGAATCAGAAGGGGGGAGTGATGCTGGCAGAGGTAGCGGCAACGGGGACTGGGGTATTTGCCCAGCACGGTACAGAGATTCGATGGCTCGTGGCCCTGGCCACCGGCTTTGCGATCGTGGTGTGGCGCGTCAGTGCCGTTGCAACCCTGGTGCGGATCCAGAACGGTAGGGTGGCGAAGCTGGAGGAAGGCGTCGTCTACCGGGACACCTGCAAGGCGATGCACGACAACAGCGCCCAGGCGATCGAAGGGCTGACTACTGACTTGCAGTACATCCGGCAGCGTTTCGATGAGTTGGCTGGTACCGTGGGGGGTGCTACGCAAACGGGAGGATAGGCAACACCGAGGCGCCGGGATGGCGCTCGGTTGACTGTACGAGGCCCCGTGGCCGGCAGGAATGCCAGTCGCGGGGCTTCGCTCATTTCGGGATCATCTGGGCCAGGTCCACGTCGATGACGCTGACGGTCACGATGACCCGCTGTCCTTCGAGGGGAACGTGGTAGGTCGTGCCGTCGTCCCTGCCGTGGAGGACGTAGTTGTGGGCGTGGTTGAGCAGCGGGAAGGGCTGCGTCACGCCGTCGCCGTCCTCAATGAAGGCGAGGCCTTCGACGAACCTGAGCCTGAGTTCGGTCCAGTGCAGGTTGGGGACAGCGTGGGACGGCAGCCCTTCGCCGCCTGAGAAGATGTTGGCGTCAGCCATCTGGGTCCTTTCTGAGCTCCTGAGAGCCGATCCTGGGCGTTTTCCGGTTCCAGATCCCTATTCCCCTACCCGGAGCCTCGGTCTGGGCGTCCTGCCTACTTTCCTGCGCCCTCCGACCCCTTCGGAGCCATGCCAGGAGCCGGGATAGCGCACACAGGGCTGCCTGTAGCCACCGGGGACCTGTAGACGCAGGGGAAGCCCCGGTGCCCTGTACGGGCTTCTCTGACGCCTCTAGGTTGTCCTGCTCGGTAGGGAAATGCTTTCTCATCTCGTTCCAGGGGAAGGCACCGCCCGGGTCGCTTTTCCGGCCTGGCGCAATCTGGTCGTGGCCGACAATCTCTCTGATTTTCGCGCCCGCCGCGTCGGGCATCACCCGTCCCAGGATATCGACGAGAGCATAGAGAGCCGTGAGCTGCGCCACCGGATAGGTTGCCCACCAGTCTCCTTTGGCAAGACAGGCTTCCTCATTCGGCCATCTCTTCCCCCACCACGTCAGAAAATGCGTATCCGGAGATGCGGCCCGAATGCAAGTGAGCGCACCAGGATTGACCAGCTCAATACCGATCGAGTAGTGGTTCAGCCGGTACCGCATCTCTCCGGTCCACGAACGCCACTGACTCTCGCCAGCGTGCCAGGCGATTCGGTTGAGCGGGACGCACTGCGTAACACTGCCGTCTACGTCGACGACAAAGTGGGCCGACGCTTTCGTCGCGGGCAGCTTCCAATGGGCGATTGCGCCTTCCGCCGTAGCCCCCCCAGTGTAATGGAGAACAACGGTGTCCGGTAGCATCGCGCCGAACTGTCCCCCGGTCTTCGACGGGATCGGATGCCTGGTAAATAGAGGGATGGTCGCGTTGTCTGGCGACAGCTCGAAGTCTCGCTGAAGCCAAGTGTCACCCTGTATCTTGATCGTTCTCAGCATCGTCTTACGCTCCTCTCTGGGTGGTATTCCACCTTCCTGAAGTGAAGCCGTCGCACCTGTGGGTTCTCAGCCCAGGAGCAGCCCGGCTTGTGGCCGTTGAGTTCGTCCCAGAGAATGGCGAAGGCCTCCAGCGGCGTGACGGTTGTCTCTCCCAGGCAGCGGATGCCTTCCTTCGCTACGTCCGTCACGGGGATGTCCTGCAGGAACTCGATGCACCAGCCAAGCAGCTCAAGCCAGATGCGCGCAATGGCCTTGGGCATGAAGCGGGATGAACGCCAGCGGCCGCGGCGAGCAGTAGGTGCGTTCTCACGCGCCTTCCACCACACTGTTGCAGAGTCGGGTACGTCACGCGGAGGCATCGCGTCATAGTAATAGTGAAACGCAAAGGTCTCTTTCGCGTAGATCATATCCCCGCTCTCGCCCTGTGGGCACGGGTAGAGCTTTGACCCAGGCACGATGACCCTGCGGGTAACGGTCTTCTCGCCGGCGTCGATCGACTGCACGAGATGGGTTGAGAAGATGAGTCCGGTTTCACGACACTTCATGGCGTCTTCTATTCGCAGTAGCTGTGATTGCAGAACGGACAACCGGTGATGAGCGAGCCGGCCGCGCTTTCGTCGCTGATCCGATCGTAGATCTGACGCCCACAGTCGTAGCATCTCCTGCTTCCGGGGGCGAAGTGCGGGTATTCTTTCTCGTCGCAATGCTTCTTCTGGGCGGCGATCTTCTCAGCCGTCGTCATCGTGGTCTCCTTGGGGGTTTCGAGTACCCAGACTTCAGCGCCGCACTCTTCGATCTGTCGGTACCCATTCTTCGTGACGATACGCCTCATCTCATTCGACGGCGACGGAACCTTGACGCCGAAACCATCTGCCTGGATCTGCTGGACCAGGTCACGGAAGTTGCCCTTCGCCTTCGACTCGATCAGCGAGATGAGAACGTACCCGTCGAGCTGCCACAGGTAGCTGTCTTCCCGGAAGCGGTCAGGGGTGAATCCATACGGCGCATCGAGAATGCAGAAGATGATCCCGTCTTCACGTTGCTGTCTCATGGGTCGTCTCCTTTTCAACCCACTTGCGTAGGTAGGCTTGCACTTTGCGGTACCATTCGCGGGCAGACTCGCGGTCCGGCTGCATCTTCGAGTACTTCCCGTCACGGGCGAGGCTGCGGTATTCCTCTAACTCCCCAGCGAGACTGGCCAGTGGGATAGCAATCCACCACGGCAGGTAGACGATGGCGAGCTTGTCGGCATAGCAGAGGCGGGACGGTTCCTTTCCTCTCTCCTTGGCAAGGAAGCGTGAATGGCCCAGGCAGAGCTCGTGCCATTCTTCACCGAAGCCACAGTCCCACATGAAAAACGCAGCCCACCATGGATGTTCTTCACCTTCCTTGCCATCCATGTCGGCGCAACCCCAATATCCCCAATCGTGAATGATGAAGCAGAGCCAGAGACGCGGATTCCACGGGAACCCATAGAGCTTCCACCAGCCGAGGGCGACTAGCGGTGGGTGCAGGAGGAACTGATGTACTCCGAATAGGATGCTCTTCGTTCCGACTTGCATCAGCAGCCTCCTTTCTGCGGCTCAGGGAAGTTTTCCCCTGTGACGCTGTCCAGCTTGTTGCCCCACTCGGTCGGGCTGCCGTAGACATACAGCAGTCCGGTGTCGTCCTGACACGTACGCTCTTTCTGAAGATCCCCGAACTCAAACTGCACAGCCGGAGCCCATGCTCCCCAGCTTTTAAACCAGAACGGCGTCTGGCTGTAGACGCAGGTATCTCGGATGGCTTGTACCCACAGCGGGTTCATCCGCCGCGCATGGTCGGGCCAGCCTGTTTCTCCACCCACCACAATACTGTCAATCGTCGGCTCGCCCAGGGAGCGGCGAGTCTGGTATCCACAGTCGCAATCTTCGTCTTTGGGACAAACCTCACACGGCTCAGCACGTCCCCACATCCAGCCTGACAGATCCACTGGGCCCAGCAACGGCTCGACGGAGACCCAGTGCATGGCTGCCTTTATGCGAAGCAGCTCCGGGATGCGCTCTTCGGCGTACCTCTGCGTCTCAACTGACACGCCAGGCCAGATGTGCGGCGCGTCCTCCACGTCGTACAGCGCCATGTAGTCGGCCATTCGCTGCGCGTGCTTCGTGAGCAGCAGGAAGGTGTGCCGCGGCTCGCGCTTCATCATTTCGAACACGCAGTCGAGAAACGCATGCGGGACAGCCGGCTGGAACAGATCGCTCATCGCACCCACGAAGATGCGCCGTGGCCTCTTCCACTGTGCCGGAACGTCAAGCAGTTCGCGGCAGAGGTTGACGTGCCCGGTCCATTCGAGGCCGTGCCCGGTCATGTGCGTCGTGCCTGCGTACCTGCGGTGGAGCTTCGGGTTGGGGTTGGCTGCCATGCGGTGAGCGTTGCGAAGGGCAAAGCAGTTGCGGCACCCGGGTGATTGCTTAGTGCATCCCGCGATCGGGCTCCAGGTCGCATCGCAATAGGGTATCTTGCTTTTGTCAGCCATCGGTCCTCATGCCTCCTGTGCGAGTAGTTCGTCCACGACGGCCACTGCCAGCTTCAGCGTGGGCTGCTTGCCGATCAGGCGAAGCTGGAGTAGGTCCTTGGCGTTCTGAGGTCCTTCCTGCATTCGTTGCTCGTTGGCTGCTGTCTGGGCTACGTCCGGGAAGTACAGAGCCTCGATGGCTCCGCTCAGCGGTTGGTTCATGTCTTGCCTCCTGGTGTGTAGTCCACCCAATCTTGCTGCCTCATCCCATTTTGCTCAGGGTGTGAAAGGGAGAGGCATCCAATGCGTCGGTCGTGCTGCCCGGTCGAACATGGAACCGCTCCAGAAGTACCAACCTTCCTCGATAGGCGGGTGGTCCTCAATACAGTGCCCACCCGGCATGTAGTGGCCGACCAGCATCTTCCCAGG
>SDBU01007712.1_pt1 | contig 12353 bp, 7 predicted proteins | sample 2277071 | NCBI WGS metagenome assembly SDBU01 (sample SAMN10397929, study PRJNA504765) | marine sediment metagenome | isolation source: marine sediment core GS08_GC12, 126 cmbsf | place: Arctic Ocean: Gakkel Ridge, Loki's castle | collected 2008
TTTCCTATTAAGAAAATTGAAAAACATTATTATAATAACGGTTGGCAATTCATCCCTTCCCTAAAGGAAAGGGTTTTCTTGCCATAAAATGATAAAAAAATGGGCTATATACATATATTAATTCCTCTACTTGAAATAGTTGTAATGGCTATTGCCCTCAATTATTTACTATGTCTGTTTTGGAATAGCAAATCCCTGGATTTAATTTGGGCTGTTTTTGGGTTTATTATTTTATATGCAATAGTTACCTATTTTAATTTACCTGTGCTTCATAAAATCATGCTTCAGCTTGGATCTGCAGCACTCATTGGCTTTGTAATTTTATTTCAGCCTGAGCTAAGACTTGCTCTTTCAAGATTTTCTCTAAAGGGGAAAAGATATAAAGAAATTTCTGAATTTGATAAATTTTTAGATCAACTAGCTAATTCAATTTACCGTTTAGCTGAAAAAAGGATTGGAGCTCTTATTGCTTTAGAAAATGAAGATTCATTAGATGAATATGCTAGAAAAGCAGTCGTATTAAATGGAGATTTTTCATCAGAATTTTTAGAAACTATTTTCGCAACTACAACCCCTCTCCATGATGGCGCAATAATAATTCGAGATAGAACGATACTCTCTGCCGCGTGTATTTTACCACTAGCAGAAGACAGCTCTCAACTCACAAAATCTATGGGGACAAGACATAGAGCCGCTCTTGGGCTTTCGAATATTACAGATGCCTTAATAATAGTCATATCAGAAGAGAGCGGAAAAGTATCAATAGCTAGAGATAGTATTATGACAAGGGGAATAAAAATTGATAGATTCAAAGGAATCATTAGAAGCATTTTTAATCCTCCGAATAAAATCTCTTTTCAAAATAAATTTAACCTTAAAGAGTGGTTAAAAAGATGAAAAGTATTTTAAAAAAAATATTCATAGATAATTGGCAAAGAAAGATATTAGCTATAATTATTGCAATAATCACATGGTTTTTTATAAATAATTCACTAACTGTTACAAAATCCATTCCTAATGTCTCTATTAAAGTTCGTAATATTTCAAAAGACAAAACAGTAGCTGGCATGCAACCTGATGGAACTTTAGCTCAGGATATCACTATAACTATCACAGGAAATCAAAAATTTATTAGTCTGCTTCAACCAGCTGATTTAGAAATAAATATTGATGTAAAAGATATAACTCATGATTTTACAACTACGATTTCAAAACATCATTTAGTATCAAAAAATCCAAATATAAATATAGAAAGAACTATAAAAACCATAAAGCCACTAGATATTTCAATACAAATGAGTAAACTTGTAAAAGAGAGAATTCCTATTCAAGTTACAAAACCTATTGGAGAACCACCAAAAGGCTATCAATTTCTAGATATTTGGCCGTATCAGCTTTACATTACAGTAAAAGGAGCAGAAGAAATCATAAAAGATTTGAAAACTAAGGGCATTCAATTGACATTTAATTTTGATGATATTTCAAAAAAGGAACTAGATATAATCAAAGGAAATAAGAAAAGAGGAAAAAATGATATTATTAATTTTTTTGTTCCGACTATGTGGAAAAAAGTAAATATATCTAATATATCTCCGTATCCTTTAGAAATCGATGATCCAAATGCAAAAGCTCTACGTTTAGATTTTATAAAAAAAGATTTAATACCTTTGGGAGTGTCCGTTCCGATTACTTTATATTTTCCGCAGAGTTCTTTAGAAACACTAAATCCAAATAAAATTACTTTGCAGACTAATGAATATATAAAAAAAATAGATGGAATATACATGCTTACACTGCCTTTATATGCTAGAGGAGTAAACGACGCATTTATTGAGCTTGTTAAAGATAGGTTAAATGTTGTTATTTTAGTAGAACCCAAGAAAGAAAACTTAGACTGGAATCTTCAAGGAATTGTAACTATTGAACTTGAAAAAGATTTTATAAATAAAACTTTGACTGAAGAGAGTGAAGAGCAGGCTAAACTGATGGAAAGGCAAGTGAAAGAGAAATATTTAAGTTATTTATTCAGATCATTTATGCACAGTTGTAGATTATGGTTATCACCTGACAAAAAGCTAAAATTATACATAACTTTAAAAGATGACAAAATACATATAATCCCAAATGAATAAAGATCTTCTTTTCATTAAATATCATTTAAAAAATCATGGAGGATTAGAAAAGCACTTTAATAAAATCATAGATGCATATTTAAAAAAAGATGCTAAAATCACAATTCTTACTACCAAAACATCTAAAGATTTTTCGAATAAAAAAAAAATAAAAATAGTAATTTTCAAACCTTTAAAAATCTTTAAATTTCTCAAGCTTAAAATTTTCGACATTAGATGCTCAAGATGGATAAAAAAAAATCAACCCGAAGTAATTTTTGCATTTGACAGAACTAGCAAATTTACTCACACGCGTTTAGGTAATGGACTTCACTATACATATTTAAAAAGAAGAGAGCTTTTTGAAAGCCCAATAAAGAGCTTTTTGAACAAAATCAATCCCCTTCATAGAGCGATATTGAAGATTGAAAAAAAAGCCTTTGAGCAAAAGGATTTAAAAAAGGTGATTGTAAATTCGAGTATGGTAAAAGAAGAGCTTATAAAAGCTTATAATTTTGATCCCAAAAAAATTACTACAATTTTAAATGGTGTTGAATACAAAGAATATGAAAAACATTTCTGTATTTGGGAAAAAGAAAAAAACAGTTTTGCTAAAAAACTCAATTTAGATCCAAATACTTTTCATTTTGTATTTATAGGGCATGACTATAAAAGAAAGGGCTTAAAGTATCTTATAAAAGCGCTATCTAATATAAAAAACAAAAATTTTCATCTATCTATTATTGGAAAGGAAAAAAACCTTAAAAAGTATATAAATTATGTAAAGCTAAGTAACATCGAGAAAAAGGTAACTTTTTTTAATAAAAGGGATAACATTATAAATTTTCTGCAACTAGCAGATGCATTTGTTTTGCCAACTTTATATGATCCTTTTTCAAATGTTGTAGTTGAAGCTTTAGCAATGGGAGTTTATGTAATAACGTCTAAATATAATGGAGCGAGAGAAATTATGAATAAGCAAAATGGAAAAGTTATAGATCCATTGGATACAATAGAGTTTACAAATGCCCTATTATATGCTATGCAAAACAGAAAAGATCATATAAGAGCTAAACAAATAAGAGAAAGCGTAAAAAATTTAGATTTTGAAAATCAATTAAATACATTTTTTAAAGAATTACTTTAAAATGAACACAAACAAATTAGCATATTATCTTTTAAGAGTTATTACATTTCCTTTGATGTATTTTAGCTTTAAATTTATTCACAAACTTGGAAAAGTACTTGGATATATTTCATATTTTGTTTTAAGAGAATATAGAAAAAAAACCCTTAGCAATCTAGCGCTTGCAAATGATTTAAAGCTATCGAATATTGAGATAAGAAGAATAGCAATAAAATCCTTTCAAAACCTAGCTATTACAGTTTTAGAGTATCCAAAACTTTTCGCGAAAAAAGATCTTAGTAAAATCATTAAATGTGAAAACCCAAATACAGCGAATGAATTATATCTACAAAAAAAAGGAATCATATTTTTTTGTGCACATCAATCTAATTGGGAAGTCTTATTTTTAGATGGCACAGCTAGAATGCAAGGCATTGCAATTGGAAGACCTATAAAAAACAAAAAGCTCTACAAATGGATAATAAGAATAAGACAAAAAAAGGGAGGCAAAATAATAACTCCTAAAAATGCTTTAAAAGAGGGACTCAGAAATTTAAGAAAAGGCATTTTTTTAGGAATAGTAGGAGATCAATCCATGCCTGATAGCAACTACTATTTTCCTTTTTTGGGAAGAAGAGCTTGGACGTCTACAGCACCAGCACTACTATCATATAGAACTAAAAGCCCTATTATAGTAGCCACAACAAGAAGAGTTAACGGAGGTTATAGAATTCGTTATTCAGACCCTATATGGCCAAATTTCAATGAACCTTTAGAAAAAGAGGTAAAAAGATTAATGAATGAATCTTTATCTCTTTTGCAACAAAAAATTACTGAAAGGCCGCACGAGTGGCTTTGGCAACATAATCGCTGGAAACAACAAACGCCTAGAATTGTTTATAAAAGATTTCGACATGATTGCATTTGTATAATTTTACCTAAAAATAGAGATGATTTTGAAAAGATTGTAAAACATCTACCTATTTTAAAAACAATCTACACAAGAGATTTTATTTCAATATTATGTCCTAAAAAATACAAATCAGATCCTTTAATCAAATGCGATGAGATCATCTACTATAAAGACTACAAAGATACCCTGTTAAAAGATTATCGCTTTAAATTAGTTTATAATTTCACACCATTTAAAAAAGTAAAAAGGCACTATCAAAAACTCAGTGCATTTGAAGTTATCACAATAGATAAACTTCAAAAAGCAGCCTCAAAAAAATTAACTAAAGATGAGATTACGGATCTATCAAAAGTCTTTGAAGCGGCTCTTTGTAGAAGAGCATTAAAATCAACCAACCTATAAAGCCTTTCTTTTTCATGAAAGTTATAATTATAGAATTGAAAGAGCAAAAAAATCTTAACCTCAAACAGACATAGATCCGGTTTTTTCTGCTAGGTATTCTTTATAATTACCAGGAAGAAAAGTATCAAACAATTTTTTGGAAAACAGAAAATCTAAAGATTCGCTTTCAAATTGTCTCAAAAACAGCTCAAATCTTTCATAAACATCACTTTTTTTACATATTTCATTAAATTGTGAAATTGATATCCCAAAAAATGGAGATGCCTCTAAAAGATTTTTTTGATCATTGGAAAGTTTTTCTGTATCTATTTCTTTTGGATCTTGAATAAAAGGAGAAAAAATCTCTTCAACAAAAACTGAATTTCTGGTTTCTAAAATTGCTTTTAAATTACTTAGATGATTTCTTGCAGCTTCAACAATTTGAGCTTCTTGTTTTTCTCTTTTAACTTTTACCAATGGATCAAATTCTGGCTGTTTAGGTTCTGCTCTTACAACTCTTGGTGAATTATTGGTTCCTTTAGAAAGATTCGAATCTAAACATTTACATATTTGAAAGGCAATAGAAGCAGCTCCAGCTGTTAAAAAAGCTCCAGCAGAGTAGTAATAGGAAGTATCATTACAGTAATTTGAAAATCTTTGTGCAGCTAGATAAGAAATAGTGGGCACAGTAAAATTGAAAAAAAATTTCTCATTTCTAAAAGGCCACATTACTAAGTTGTAAGCATTTTGCAAGGAAATATATTGTAAATAACTTGTCATATAAATTTTCTGAAATTAAAAAAATAATGGGATAAATTATAATGAAATACCAAAAGAAAAACAAGGTGAAAAATCTGATTTGAAATTAAATATTTTTAGATTCATAATTTATTTAAAAAGAAAATTAAAAAAAATGCCAAAAGACAGATATTTTTCAGATCAAGATCTCAAAAACAATGCTTCTATACAAATTTTGGATAAAGAAGCGCATCATATGAAAATCGCAATGCGAAAAAAACCAAAAGATATTGTTGAGATAATAAATGGAAGGGGTTTTTTAGCAAAAGCTAGAATTGAAAAGATAAAATCTAAAAGTGTAGAGCTTAAGATTGAGAGAGTCTCTTTTGAAAAAGAGCCTATAAAAAAAACATATCTTGCATGTGCATTTTTAAAGATGCATAAACTGGATTTAATATTGGAGAAGTGTACAGAGCTTGGATGTACAAATTTTTGGTTTTACAAATCTCAAAATTCAGAAAAATTAAATATATCTGAAAATAGATTAGATCGAATGAGATCTATTACTATAGCGGCTATAAAACAGTGCTCGAGATTATATCTTCCAAAAATTGAAATTTTTTCAACTATAGATGAGATAAAAAAAATAGATGGAAATATATATTTTGGAGATTTAGAGAAAGGTGCTGTTAAATATTTAGATATTTTCAAAAAAGATAAAAAAAGCAGCTGCTTTTTTATCGGTCCTGAGGCGGGATTTTCAAAAGAAGAGACAAAACATTTAAAAAGTGATTTAAAAGCGAAGGGCATAAAACTAAATAAAAACATTTTAAGAGCTGAGAGCGCTGCTATTGCGGCTATTGCTATAGAAGCTCATCTTCAGCTACTTTAAATACTAAGCCTTTTTGTGGATCTAAATGAATAATTTCATCTTCTAATAGAATATCGTAGGCATGTTTTGCTCTAATTACAATTGGAAGATTTAGCCTTTGAGCAGTTTGAAGGGCTAATTTTTCTGAAATCACATCAGCTGCTCTATTTTGCAGAATAACACCTTTAGCTACATTAAAAACTGGTAAATATTTTTCTGAGCATTTAGAGATAACAATTATTTTATCTTTTGCTATTTCTAAACTATCGCCATTTATAGTAATAATTTTAGCAACTCTGCCTTTTACTTTATTACCGCATCCTTTAGCTCCGCGAACTAAAACCTCTCCTACACTTTCAATGAGCATAAGATTAGTAATTCCTCTTTTATCGAATGGAAAAGAGGATATTAAAACGACAAAATCTCCAAACGTGATGAAATCATTATCGATAGCGAAGTGGCTTAATATAGCAAAAGCTTCTCTTTCTTTTACCCATTGAGATGAAAAAATTGGAACAACTCCCCATAAAAAAGATAGTTGATTATATTTTTTTTCATTTTTAGTTAGAGCTATAATTGGGATATTGGGTCTAAGTCTTGTTAAAAGTCTTGTTGTAAAGCCTGTTCTGGTGATTGCAAAAACAGCTTTAGCATCAGCGCTATATGCTGTATTGATAGCAGCAACAGCAACTGCAGAAGAGACATCTTCAGATTTGACATGGGACTCTTTATAAAAAAAGTCTTTATAATCAAAATCTTGTTCTGATTGATAGATAATTTTTTTCATCTGCTCGACAGTTTCAATTGGATATTTTCCGGCTGCAGTCTCTGCGGAGAGCATAACGCAAGATGCACTATCGTAGATAGCATTAGCAACATCTGAAACTTCTGCTCTTGTAGGTCTTGGATTATTTATCATAGATTCTAACATTTGAGTTGCAACAACAACAGGTTTTGCAGCTTCATTACATTTTGCAATCATAGATTTTTGAAGTTTTGGAACTAAAGATAGTTCAACTTCAACACCGAGATCACCCCTAGCTACCATAATTCCATCAGCAGCATCAACAATTTCATCAAAATTATCTACACCTTCACTAGATTCTATCTTTGCGATTATAGGAATATCTTTGCTGCCATTTTTAGCTAAAATTTTTCTGATCTCTAAAACATGATCTGCAGATCTTATAAAAGAGGCTGCGACGATATCGATATCATTTTTGCACCCAAATATCAAATCTTTGATATCTTGCTCTGTGACAGCTGGAAGAGACAGAACAACATTTGGAATATTTACACTTTTAGAGCTTTTTAAAACTCCCATATTTTGGATCTCTATAACTAAATGATCTTTTTGTTTTTCTAAAACTTTTCCGATGATATAGCCATCATCGAAAAGTATTTTTTGAGATGGTTTTAAAGCATCTAAAACTTCAAAAGGATGAATAGGGATATCTGTATCGTTTACTATATCTCCTTTGATAAGGTTTACTTTTTGTTTAGTCTCTAAATTCAAGATATCATTTTTTAGTTTGCCGACTCTAATCTCGGGACCTTTAGTATCGAGCATAATAGCAATTGGTTTTTTTCTCTCAGCTCTCGCTTCTTTGATATTATTTATTGTGACAATGTGTTCATCTTGAGTGCCGTGGCTAAAATTAATTCTAGCTACATTCATACCTACATCGATTAACTTTATTAGCATCTCTTTAGACTTAGTAACCGGACCTATAGTACAAATAATTTTAGTGTATATATGCATATTTTTTTTAATTCTTTGTTAAATCTAAAAAAGGTATACTAGTAGATTACTACTTATATTTTAACCTTAAACTTTACAATTATAGGAATTTTGAATAATCGTCAAATTGTTTTAAAGAATGTAAAAGTTCATAATTTAAAAGGCATTGATCTAACTTTGAGAGCTTTTGAGCTAATAGTTTTTACTGGGGTTTCAGGCTCTGGAAAATCGTCGCTTGCTTTTGATACGATTTTCCAAGAAGGCCAAAGAAGATATATTGAAACTCTTCCGCACAGTGCGAAAAGATACATTGAAGAGATGGCAAAACCTGATTTTGATGTTATTCAAGGACTCTCCCCTACAATTGCAATTGAGCAAAAAACTGTTCATAAAACACCTAGATCCACAGTTGGAACGATAACAAACATCTATGATTTTTTAAGAGTTTTATATGCTAAAATAGCTATAGCGCACTGCCCTGAGAGTGGCGAGATGGTAAAACCTCAGAGCAAAGAAAAGATTTTAAAGACGATTGAATCATACAAAGATCAAAAAATAATTATTTTGAGTCCATTTGTACAAAATAAAAAAGGCACTCTCAAAGATGAATTTTTAGATATTCAAAAAAAGGGTTTTACAAAAGTTAGAATTGATAAAAAGATCTACGATATAGAGGAGATTGAAGCTTTAGATCCCAAAAAGGAACATACATTAGATATTGTTGTAGATAGGCTAAAACTAACAGATGAGAATCTATCTAGATTAAAAGAATCAATATTTTTAGCGCTTGAGATATCGAGGGGCTCATTGATTATCTTAGATGCTGATAAAATGCAAGAGAAGCTATTTTCTGAGCATGCATATTCACAAAAATCGAATCTTTCATATGGAGCATTAAAAGCTCAAGATTTTTCATTTAATCATCCAGCTGGAATGTGTCCAAAGTGTCAAGGACTAGCTAATGTGTATGAGTTTGATATTGATAAAATCATAGATCCTGATTTGAGTATATCTGAAGATTGCTGCTTAATAGCATCGCACTATGAGACGGTAAGGTTCAAAAACATTTATGATAATTTAGCAAAGATCTATAAATTCAGCGTAAAAACACCTTGGAAAAAGTTATCTGAAAAGGCAAAACAGATCTTTTTATATGGCTCGGATCAAAAGTGGATTAAGATGAGATTTGTTCATCCGAAAAAAAAGATGAAATGGACAGATTATGTTAGATGGAGAGGGGTTATATATGAAGCTCATCAAAAGCTAAATATTGCAGTTTCAGATGTTCACAGAAAAAGACAGCAACTACTTATGACAAAGATGATATGCCCTGATTGCAAAGGCTCTAAAATAAGGCCATATCCGTCAGCTGCGACAATAACTGGAAAAAAAATTCATGAAATAACAGCTTTGACAATTTCAGATACCTTAGATTTTTTTCAAAATCTAAATCTTACAAAACAAGAAAAAGAGATTGCAAAAGACTTAATATTAGAAATCACAAAAAAGCTAAAATTTTTAATCAACGTTGGGCTTCATTATCTTAGCTTAAGTAGAGATGCACCATCTCTCAGTGGAGGAGAGTCTCAAAGAGTTAGACTCGCGGCTCAAATAGGATCAGCACTGAGTGGCGCCACATACATTTTAGATGAGCCCTCAATTGGACTTCATCCATTTGATCACAACAAATTAATCGATACATTAATAGAGCTTAAAAACAAAAAAAACACAGTTATTGTAGTTGAGCATGATAAAGACACAATAGAGGCTGCAGATACTATTGTAGATATTGGTCCAAAAGCTGGAAAACTTGGTGGAAAAATTATAGCTCAAGGAAAAATTGAAGATATAATAAAAGCGAAAGACTCTCTCACTGGAAAATATCTATCCTATGAAAAACAGATTCCTGAATACGTTAAAAGAGAAATTTCGAAACAAAATATTTCTCTTACAAACTGCAGACATAACAACCTAAAAAATATAAATTTAAAAATTCCTTTAAATGCATTTATTTGTATAACTGGGGTATCGGGCTCTGGAAAATCTTCATTAATTTCAGATACTTTTTATCCAGCGCTCTCGAATAAAGTTAACAAAACGAATCTAGACGCAGGATCTTTTAAAAAAATCACAGGCTTTGAAGCTATAGAAAAGGTTATTTTTGTTGATCAAAGCCCAATTGGAAGGACTATTAGATCAAATGCTGCTACATATACAAAGCTATTTGATGATATTAGAAATTTATTTTCCCAGTTAAAACAGAGTAAAATGTTTGGATTTACTTCTTCTCATTTTTCATTTAATACGGTAGAGGGAACTTGCGCTTATTGTCGAGGACTTGGAAAAGTAAAAGTAGATATGGATTTTATGGAAGATGCATTTTCTACTTGTATAGAGTGCAAAGGAAAAAGATTTTCGGCAGATATTTTATCTATCAAATATAAAGATAAAAATATTTATGATGTGCTGCAGATGGATATCAAGCAGTCTTTTTCTTTTTTTGAAAATATTCCTCAAATCCATAATAAGCTAAAATTTTTAAATAACGTAGGACTTGGCTATCTACCGATAGGACAGAGCGCTACAACACTATCTGGTGGAGAAGCTCAAAGAATTAAACTTGCAAAAGAGCTAATTAAACCGAGTAGAGGAAAAACATTATATATTTTAGATGAGCCTACAACGGGACTTCATTTTTATGATATTGAAAAGCTACTCGCTATCTTACATGAACTAGTAAACCAAAATAATACTGTTATTGTAATCGAGCATAACATGGATTTTGTAAAAACAGCTGATTGGATTATTGATTTAGGCCCAAAAGGAGGAAAAGATGGTGGAAAAATTATTTTTGAAGGTCCTATTGATAAAATTGTTAAAACAAAAAATAATACTGGCGTAGCTTTAAAAAAAACTCTTTTAAAATCCAAATATAAATCTAAAAAAACAATAAGTGAAAAAAAATATCCTCAAAATTTAGTAATTGAAAATGCAAATGAGAACAACTTAAAAAATGTTAGCATCCAAATACCTCATGGCAAAATCACAGCATTTACAGGCCCGTCTGGTTCTGGCAAAACATCTTTAGCATTCGATACGATTTATCAAGAAGGTCAGCTTAGATATATGCAAGCTTTGGATACATTTTCAAGAACATTTTTAAAGATGGCAACTCGACCAAACGTTGAAAAAATCGAAAATATTTTCCCACCGATATCTTTAGAACAAAAAGGACATAGTTTAAATCCAAGATCTACGATTGGAACGATAACTGAGATCTATGATCATTTAAGAGTGTTATATTCACATATTGGAGTGGCATATTGTCCAAAGACAAATGAAAGATTAAAAACTATAAGCGCGGAATATGTCACTAATAAAGTTTTAACATTTACAGAAAATGAGAAAATTCAAATTTTAGCACCAATAGATCTAAAATCAAATGTTTCTTTTGAAAATTTAATTGAGAAACTATCTAAAGAGGGTTTTTTAAAAATTAGACTAAATAAAAAGTATTACTCTTTTGATGACCAAATTCCATTTGATCCAAATTTTAAAAATGAAATTTTATTAGTGATAGATAGACTAAAAGTATCAAAAAAAATCTATTTAAGATTATTAGAAGCAATAAACATCGCTGCAAGATATGCAGATGATAGAGTTATAATTGCAAAAGAAAAAGAGGATCTTTTTTTTAATCTAGCATTTACAGCAGAAAAAAGCGGTATTTCCTATCCTAAAATTACACCGAAGAGTTTTTCATTTAACTCTGAGAATGGCATGTGTTTAGAGTGTCAGGGACTTGGATATTTATATGGTATGGATATTTTATCTGAAGCAAATTTTTTAAATGCTACTATTTTAGATATTGCATATATCTTTTTTGAAGATGCTGAGATTGATTTGCTTGTTGATTACTTTAACAAGTTAGATATAGATGTAGATACAAAATTAAAAGATTTATCAAAAGAAAATCTCAATACTTTTTTAAACGGTTCGAAAAAAGTTTTTAGAGAAAAAACGATCTCATATAAATGGCTAGGTTTAAATACAACTTTAGCAATTTTAGCAAAACACAGCTCAAAAAATATTAAAGAAGTTTTAGTGCCTTTAATGGAAAAAAGAAAATGTCCATCTTGCAAAGGAGCTAGATTAAATCCTCTATCTCGAAACGTAAAAATAAAAAGTACATCTATTACAGATTTTTGTTCTTATAGCATTGAAAAAGCAAGCAACTTTATAAACTCGATTAAACTCGATAATGCTCAAAAAAATATCTTGAAAGATACTCTATCTCATATAAAACAAAATCTAGATTTTTTAATGGAGATTGGTCTTAATTATCTATCTTTAGATAGATCAGCACCAACGCTATCTGGTGGAGAGATGCAAAGAATTAGATTATCTACACAGCTCGGCTCTTATTTAACATCTTGCATATACATATTAGATGAGCCAACAATTGGACTTCA
>SDBU01007713.1_pt1 | contig 12349 bp, 8 predicted proteins | sample 2277071 | NCBI WGS metagenome assembly SDBU01 (sample SAMN10397929, study PRJNA504765) | marine sediment metagenome | isolation source: marine sediment core GS08_GC12, 126 cmbsf | place: Arctic Ocean: Gakkel Ridge, Loki's castle | collected 2008
GTAGAAGCTTCTGCGGTCACAGGCCCCTGCTGAGCAGGCATGAACGCCTGCGGGGTGCCAGGAGCAACGGGCGCCGCACCGGCGGGCCACGCACCCGGCTGCGGGGGAACCTGTCCGCCAGCAAACGGGGCCGCGACCATTCCCGGTTGGCCGACCGGAGCAACGACGCCACCCACAGGCACCTGCACGGAGGCCACTGCCCGGCGGGCAATGTCCTCGGGCACCCACTCGGGGTGACTATCCTGCCACGCGTAGCAGACCACGTCGGGCGGAAACTTATCGGCCAGGAGCTGCGCTTGCTGCTCCAGGGTCGGAATATGGATAATCTCCTTCCACGGCCGAACCTTGGACCGCACCGCCGCCTCGGCCTCGCGGAGCCGAGCCGGCAAAGCACCGTACGCAGGCTCCATGTAACACCCGTAGCCGATCGGCTTCTCCGGGCGGCCGCCACCAGCGAGGCCGGGTGCCTGCTGGGCCTGCGTCTGCCAACCCTGGGGCTGCATCTGCTGGGCCTGGCGAGGATCACCGTCACTGAGGCTATAGATAGTGACAAACCGGCCCGTATCCAACGAGACCGGGTCCCCATTGACGAAGCGCGCCTCGAAGTTGTCCGGGTCACCGGAATACTCTGGATTCTCTGCGGCGCACTGTTGAATCACGGCCGTCCCAGCACTCACACTGAGCATGATCACCACAGTTTTGTCGTCGTCCCCGATTCCCCGTGGAACCTCGTACGCGTTGTTACGCCACATCATGATGCAGCCTTGCATCAAGTAGAGTTCTGCGGGCTTGGGAAGCTGGGCACCCCGGCCCGACCCTCCACGGAGCATTGCCGCCCAGCCAGGACGATCGACCTTCTGGTTGATGGCCTGATCGATTGCGTTGTAAAGCACCCATGCCGGCGTCATCCGTATATCCTCCACCTGGGGATCAGACGGATCATTGTAGAGGTACGTCACATTGGGCTGGCCAATGCTCCGCACGGCGGGGTAACGACGAAGCCAATCGCCGAAACCCATGGGTTCATCCGGATCGTCTGCGGGCCATCGATAGGGGTCAAACTTGGATGAATCCTCCAAGTTGATTGCAGGAAAGATGCGGAAGGTCAACACACCATTCTCGTACGGGGGTGACCAGTGATCGACAACACCGGGCTTGAAACAGTAATTTCCGATCTGACCTCCACGATCGGATTGCCCGTGCTGCGAGAAACTGTACTGACGTTTTCTGGCGTTTGGCATCAACTACTCCTAAAAATCAAAAGGTTTGAGTGTACTTCCAACAGACTATTCTAACGAAATCGTGGCTTCATATCAGGTCCAGGTCAATACCCAATCGACGGGCGGTAGCCTCGGAAATATCTTCCCCCCAGTTAAGCTGCACCGTCGTATCGATACCGAAATGGTAAGGCTCGTCACGCGCGATCAGCTCGCCGTTCAGGTGCCGGGGCCAAATCGGCACACGATTGACCATACACTCGGGAAGGACCTCCTTGACGAAAGGCCGCAGTTGGGGGATTGGCACCTCGAACAGAATTGCGTCGTGGATCTGCAAGAGGAAACGAAACAGGATTTCAGGGCGCTGCAAACGGTAGCACCACAATTGATCTATGGCCCTGGAAATGGCGTCCGCCACGCCGCCCTGAATTGGGAAATTCTGGGCCTGCCGTTGTTGGTCCCCCAGCACGGATTTATCAAATGTTTGAATGAACCGGCGGTACCGCAGGAAAGCCGTAACCAGCCATCGCGGATCTTCTACGCGCTCTTGGCACTCCGTTATGAAACGGATGGTTTGCTGATACTTCTCAAAGTACATGTCGATCAACTTCTGGGTGTCGCCTACGGTGATAACGACGCCCTCCTCCCGGCACTGCCGCGAGATCGCCAGGGCCTGCCGGCCGTAGGGAATTCCGAAGATCACGTTCTTCGCCGCAACTCGAAGCCCCTTCTTACCCGCCTTCTTCAGCCCGGTTTTTGTGGGCGCACAATCGAGATTGAAAGCAGTCACAGCCATTTGGCCGTGAATATCGTAATGATTAGGATCGCTTTCCGGCAACTTACCTCGCTCCACGTGCTCGGCCATCACCGAGTCACCAGACGACCAGGCCAGCATGGCTAGCTCGGCCCCCTGCAAATCCGCCTCTACGAGGACACACCCCGAGGAAGCTCGAAGGATCGTACGGGTCGGATACAGATAGTAAGGCTTACCGAGGACGTGCTGGTACGCACCTTCGTAGGTGCCGTTGTCCACGACCCCCATGATCCGCATGAAGTCGTCTTCACGGCGTTTCGACAGGTTCTGCAACGGCGGTGCGGCGCTGGCTGCGCGGCCCGTTTCCTTGAGCTGACTCAACCGCGTATGAAGCTTACCATCGGCGTGGGCGTACGAAGCCAACCCGGCGGTGTAGACCAGGTTGCCGTCCTCGTCCCGCTCCTCGTCACCGCGCTCATCGCGGGCTGCCGGGCGAAGCACGTGCTTCAGCGCCTGGGAGATGAACTTGATGTCGCGAAGTTGCATCGCCAGCTTGCTACCCTCGTCGTCGCCGTGGCCCAGAATTCCGAGAACTTCCTTATCGCAGGACGGCGTCCAGAGACTTTCTTCCCCGCGTTTGATAACTTGCTGCCAGTCCTTGGATCGCGTCCCGGTCGTCTTGATCGGGGTGAAACTATGGAGCATCGCACCGGCCGGCGGGATTGGCACGCAGCCTGCCTTGACTGTTTTGTACGCCCATCGTCCCCCGAACAAAAATGCGGCACACTGCTGATTGGACTCCGGGTTAAACGTCGGCCACTTGATTCGGCGCTGAAAATCTTGCAACAGAAGATCGCGTACCGCGATGAAAGCAGCCGACAGAGCACTGACGCGATCACGGTCCAACGTGATGCCGTTCATCTCCATTTCCAGAAAGCCTGGCGACGCCCGGTGCGCTACCCAGTACGCGTACCACGATTGGTTCCCGAACCAGTCGTTATCCAGAAAACCACCCTCCTCAGCACAGCGCATGTAACAGCGGCGGGCCACGTCGGGGTCGTAGGCTGCGTATGGCAAGAGCACCCAGTCCGGGCACGCGCCGAACCCCTCCAACTCTTTCGCCTTCAGCTTGTTCCGCCTGCAGTATTCCGCCTTCCACGCATCTACGCCTGCATCGTACCGGGGCGCCGTCGTCAGTCTAGCCGACATATCGGATAGTTTGAACGAGGCTGCCTCGTTCGTAGCGTGATACGCGAGCGTCGAGTCCCAGCCCCCCTCAGTCCGCATCTTCTCGAAGCCGTCCGGTGCGGAGAACTCCCTACGGCAATCGATACCCACGGACAACAACCACGGCAAGTCGCGGCGGAGCAAGTGACCGCCGACGCGAGGATAATAATTGGCTGCGGGGTCACTAACGAGCAACCGTTTAAGTTGCTCGATCGCACGCTGCCGCGAAGGTTTGAAGGCCGGATAGCCACCCTGGTAGTGGAGTACGACACAAATACCCTCGCCGTGCTGGGTACTGATTTGCACCGTTCGCAGAAACGCACCCGGCTCCACCGGCGAGCGGCCGTGCCACTCGCAGTCGACCGAGATCAACCAACGACTCGGATCGGCTCGTACCTCATCCACGTACTGTTTCAGCGCGTGCTCGCTATAGATAATCCGGTGGTTGACGTCCTTCTCCTCACCACCAATATCCGCACCTTGGGCCAAACGGAGAAAGAGGCCAAGCTGATCCTTGAATGGTTCGTATAGTTCCGGCCGCCGGTAGACGGCCGCCGGGTGCATTGCCGACATTACCTTGATTTCTTTGTAACAAGGCTCCTGAATGTCCCGGCAGATCGAGAAGTGCAACCGTTCGACGCGCCCAACCATATTCGATACTGCCGCCCAAGTACCCAACATCGCCTTGGACGCATGACTGCCGAGACACAGGATATAATCCGGCTTGCAGAGACGAATTTCCTCATGCAGAAGTGGAAGACAATCCTTAATCCACGCCTTTGGCAGACCATCGGATTGCTGATCGAGTTGTGGGAATTTGACAAGGTTCGCGAAGTACCAGTCGTTCAGATCATTCGGGCTCAATCCCAAATCTTCCAAAGCGCGGAACAATTCGCCCGACGTCGGCCCAACAAAGTTACGCCGCCGGTTCATCTCCTCGTGGCCCGGGTGTTTTCCAATTACCATGACCCTTGCCGGACGAGGCCCACCATTGAAATCCCGCGTATCATCCGGGAAGAGATGCCCTGGTAGGAACCGCGTATCAACAGGTTGATTCCTGACGCTGATGCTGATCTGGAACATCTCGTCGTAAAGTGCCCGCCGGTAGAGGTAGTGCAACATGGGTCCACAATAGGTAACCACTTTCGCCGCACCTTTTTTTCCTTCCAGCAACAATGCGGGCCTGTCGCCGCGTTCCTCTGCAACGCGGACGAAATCCGGGCCCGGAAGCGGCATACCAGGCGCACCGAGATCAACGAACGGAAACCGGGTATCCAGCTCCGGACTCGGGGTGCCTGCCAGGATCGTTTGAAATAGGTCACCGTCGTTCATGTTCCAACCTAATTACGGGGCCAACGTCTCCAGATAGCGTAAGGCCTCCTCCTCCGTGCGGTATATGCGATCGGCACAGTTGCACACGAAGGGATGCCGGTGGATACTGGATTCACCCATCACTACGACAGATTTCACATCCGCATCATCGGCCCAGGCCAGCTCCATAGCCGCTCCAATGGATGCTCGGGTGGCCTCGACAAGATTCACGAAGAGAACATCAGAGTGCTGTACCAACCACTTGTCGCCCTCTTTGATAACACGATCAATCTCCGGGGATGCCCAGGAACCATCCGGCCCTTGGCCACCTTTAGAAAAACCCGCTCTCCACGCCGGTATGAAAACCTGAATACCGGCAGCCCTCAAACGATCGCCGACGCGCTGGTAGTACTCTTCAATCTCGTCAAACTCATGGCCCGTAATCGGCCGAGCACAATAGACGATCAAATGCGACATAGCTGTATCCTTGTTTGAACCGTGTTCACTCGTCCTCCTCGTTATCCCCGTCGTCATCGACGTCATCGAATAGATCCAGCCCTTCCTCCTCCTCCAGCTCGCGCTCTGCTGCAAGATCTGCCGCAAGAAGCCTGTTCACACGTCTCCAATTGCGGGATATCAATTGTAATTGACCTCGTTCCGCAACCTCCTGTTCCACGCGGGCGTCCCATATCTCGTCATTGCGAAAATCCAGTACTGCGTTACGGACCAATTCGATAAGGACCGGTGGCGCAAGAGCATCCAGCTCCCAGCACTCGCTACCGAATGCCGCCTCGTAAGCTGCATAGCGGGCATCCGTCTGCTTGGCCACGTTGGGTGGCGGCGAGTATTGCTCAACCTGAGCCATAGTCAACGCGATGCGCTGGATACGGATACGGTGTCTACTCGTATGATGCTCCACGAACATGCACAACCGATTCTCGATATCCTCCGTCATGTGAATTCCGCTGGGATCGTGATCCCCGAAATGGAGGATCACCGGAATCCGATCGTGCTCCTCGATGTAGTCCACGAGCCGCATACCGGCCCGCCACATTTCACTCTGGGAGCTATACCCCCGGCATGCACAGAAAGGGACGTCCAGGTCCTCACAGGGACCCTCAATGACCCCAATTAAGGCTTCCTTTTCAACCCACACCTCCGGCTGATAGTCCTGTCCCTCCCACTTGTCGATCCCATACTGGTTGGCGCACGCCCGCATAAGTTGCCCAGGGCTATCCCAGTGGGCATTGCTCTGGAAGTCCCGGGTGGGATCTTCAATGGCATCCCAGTCCACAAGCCCGGCAAGACGAGCCCGACTCATTATTGTCTTGAGCCGGTTATAGTTGTTCAACGTGTTCACAAACAAACCGCGCGAGACGAACTGGTAGAACAACTGACGCAACGTCATCGACAAGTCCATGGCCTGGTACTCATTGATGATAACGTTGGCCTGTCTGATAAACCGCTGGGTCTCCCTGGTCGGCTTGTATGATCGGTAACAAATCAGCGGCATGGGTAAGACATCCTCTCGCTAAATTTGCAAAGTTACGCCGGCCGCCGCAGCCTGGGTGAGGATTGTATTCAACAAAACGTCGCTGTCCAAATCCGCTGGATCACAATTATCCGGCAGCCGCACGCGAGCCACGGGGTTGCAGCCGATGTTGACCAGCTCGTGGATCTTCATCGCGCAGTTGTCGTGGGTCTCCGGGTCCAGACAGAGCACGATCGGCTGCTGGTGGGGAAACGAAAGCTGGAGCAAAGCTAATTGCTCCAACGACATGGTCTTCCCCAACAGGCCCACCCCATAATCGGGGAGCCTCCAAACGTCCGTGATACCCTCCATTACAACGACGAAAGGTTTCCCGGCGGCGCGGTCGATGTTGTAGAGGAGCAGCCGCCTGGGCAAACCAGGGCAGGTATAATACTTGGGCGTGAACTTGTTGGGTGGCTCGCCAACCCATCGGCCCTGCCAACCAAACATCGTGCCGTGCTGAATAATCGGGGCGATGATTCGGCCGCCGGCAGCCGGGAACTCGTCGGAGTGCATGCAATACCGAAGCTGGAACTCTTCCGCGGTCTCGAATCCGAAGTTCCGCTCGCCGGTCAAATATTGGACGGCAGGCTCGTCAACCGTCATCTCGGTCAGCGGGCGGCATGTTCCAGGAAACGGCCGCTGGCATAAACGCTGCGTCTTATTGACGTTTCCCTCGGTACTCACAAGGAACTGCGTGCGCTCTGCAGGGTTATGCACCCCATAGATAACATCGACTAGCTCCGCCCGATTTTCCGGGTTTGCCAGGCAATCCTCATTGAAGCAGATCCCGTAGAACGTTCCCATCTGATGCAGATTGACAGGATCGGGTTGCCCAAATCGGTAATTGATCCACAAACGATGACGGGTATCCCGGCAAAAAGGACAATTAACCCGATACGATTCACCCCAAGTTGAAACGATCCAACGCTGCCGGCCGGCGGCATCCGGCGGCGCAAGAGTGCCCGTCATGTGCTCGCCCTCGTTAGCAATAAGTACGCCGCCGTGCCCTTGAACCTTCCTAAGCCGTTGATACAACATCAAACAGAGCAGCGGCCTCGTCGGGAAGGCAGAATCATACAGAGGCTGCTCTGTGCACTTCCCGATTTCCTCGACAGAAATATCAGACATCTTACACATCCAAGTTGCTTGTATGTGGGTCAAGAACGGGGATCTCCGCACCGCCCCCGCGCCTGCGCCCCTGCTGGAGGGTCGAGTGTGGGGCAGTGGACGCCCGCGTGTCGGTAGCATCGTCGCCATCCGGCTCATCGCCGTGAAATCGATTAGCAATCGTGCGCGCCACGAAGGCGCGGCCGCCGTCGTCAACCTTGTAATCCTTGTTGACGTCCTCGAAGCAAGCAAACAAATCATTGATTCGCAGGAGGACCGGCTCAACGGTCTCAGTTCGCGCGTAGCGAGTCTTCGACCAGTTCAACAATCGACAACCGTTTTTGGGGTCCGGCACACCAAGACAACCGCAGAGAGCAAGAAATTCGGCAAACGCTTTCGCCTCCGCAGCCATACTATGATGCAAAGCTTTCGTTGGGCTCTCGGTAGCCCTCGACGGCGCGATCTGATGGAATATCCAGGTTGTGCATCGAAATCGCTCTGAAATCTCCCGCCGGCACTGATCACCGAAACTCTTGAGCAAATGCCGAAGCCGGCTATCATCCATCTGCTGCGCCTGCTGGTATCGTTCACATACGAGGCCAGCAAAATCGATCAGCACCGATAGATAGGCGCATCCACCAGTCAGAATTTTGATGCCCTCCAGGACCGAAGCAATCTCGTTGACGTAACCGGAACCGGCGCTCGGAAATTTCTCGGACCCCGACATATCCGCGATCCAGAGCGTTTTCGTCAGCCAGCCACGGGTCTTCTGCCACCGCTCGTACTCACCCTCCTTGTCCTCACCTGCACCAGCAAGCTTCAGTTCGTACTCCTCCAAAGCGCCGGCATGGGTAAGCTCCGCCCGGGGGTTCACCAATTTCTCCAACTTATCCCGCCTGATGTGTGCCGCGGCCGACCAGATACGCGGTTTCATTTTCTTGGCATCTTCTTCGTAGGTGAAAATAACGGAGACCCGCGGAGAACAGCCGGCCGCCTGAGCCCGCAAGAACTCGGTGCGCGCCATCTGGACGCCCATGTGCGCAGCCAGCGTCGACTTGCCGGCCCCCGTAACGCCGAGGATACCATTGGCGTCGCCCTCGCGCTGACCGCCCAGCGGCGTATCGATGAAATCGACACCCGTTTTGTTGAATACGGACGGGGGTTCCATTGCCTGGTCCGCATCGGGCATGATATCCACCACGGGCAGCGTACTGGCCGCCTGGATCTCGCACCGACGCTCCTGGAGCGTGTCCAGAAACGTCGTGAGGTTAGTGGGAATCGCGGCCGCGTCTACAGTGTTCATAAACGCCCGCAGCGGGCTCGCCACGACTCGCTCGAAGAGGAACCGCTGAAGATAGTCGCGACACTGGATCAAGTTGATCTGGCCGGCCGGCTGCGTAAAAGCCAGGAAAAGCAGGCCACTGTCGTTCGCTGTGAATAGCCGTGCGTGGAGATCAGGGTGGAGCACCATGGGATCGGCGTTGACATAGTCGACACACTCCACGTAGAGCAACGTGTGATTGAAGAGATTGTGATGGGGCCGGAGCCGGCACATCACGTCGAAGAGGATACGGTAGTGAGCCTCCGCATCGGGGAAGTGGCTCGGCGCAAGAAACCGATGAGCCTCATCGAAAAAGGTTATCGATCGGCACATCCCGATGAATATCTGGTTGATCAATCCCGCCGACATTTTAGCCGTCGCCGGTTGGCTCCGCTGCGCAATCAGCACAGGATCCGTTTGAAGCGGCGACACGGGTAGCCTCGCACTTGACATTCTGAACCTCCGTATTGATTAAGACAACATCCTTGAAACAAGCTCCCTCCCTTCCTGTTGGAGCAAGTCGGGCAACCAGCCTTTCCAAGCCCGATTGTAGTCCGCCATCTCGAAAACGTATTGGATCAATGCTTCGTCGTGCCAGCACTGCATCGCCGCCGGCAAATGGTACTCTACGGCCATGCAATAGCGCAACAACGCCGATGCACTGACGGCGGCGGTGTTCATCACCGCCATCTCGACAGCCTTGATAAAGGGCTTGTTACACACCACCTCAAGAATGCAGACTTCCGTGCGAATGGAAGTCGACTCGAACTCCAGCGCACTCGTCAGGTTGACGTGAACGTTCGCCCGATACCGCTCGAACCGCTCCACGGCCGCCGGGCTGCAAAGCTGGTTCGGTTTGACAATTGGTGCTCCCGGTTTGCGATTGTGGAATTGACAACGAATATATGCGGTAGGATTGGCGCCGTGATGAGCGATATGGGCCGCAACCTTCGGCCAAATAGGCACGTGGCGTGCACCCCAGCGGTCCGTCCCCCCATCATACCGAAGAATCGGTTCCTCGCCATACGTAACGTCACCGGTGAAGTTGCAACGAATAGTGTTGTAGAGCCGCCGAACCAGAATTGCCAATTGATCGATTGGATCCTCCGGAGCCTCCTCGACGTCCACCGCAATCGTTTGCGACGGAAATCCTCCGTCATCTAGTTCGATTACTCGGTATTGTTTCACGTTTCAATTCACACACCCATTATAGGATAAAGCGGCGGATAAAAAACCTCTGGGCGGCCTTCGGGCCACTTACACGTGGCCAACTTGCCTCTTACCCGTGGGCCAGTCCTGCTCCCATCCATGCACTTTGTAGTGTCCTTTTCTTGCCTGGGACCTCCGTTTCAAAGTATCGTCGAAAAGATCACAACAATCGACGATCATTCCGCAACCCTTCCCAGTGTACAACCGGCTCACGCGTCCCGGCCATTGGGAATCCAGGATTTCGGATGCGCGGCCGTCGCAACGGTACAACATCTGGAGTTGCTCGAAGTCTACGCCGGTCGACCAGACGTCGGTTGCTATTACCCGCTTCAGTACACCCTCCTCGAACGCAGCCCGCATCTGATCGCGGCGTTGCGGCGTCATCCGCTCGAAAGTCGCCGGCAACATCCGATTTTTCACGTAACCCTGAAAATTCGAGTCTTCGAGATTGGAGTAACATAGCGTAAAGTCCTGGAGATACTGCCAGAGATGCACGGCGTGGTCTATGGTGGCCACGCTGCACAACACCTGGTCGTCGGGGCCGACGTGCGCCCGGATATCCTGGGCTATGAGCCAGTTCCGTTGCTGGTTCCGCCAGAGACCCCAACGGTTTCGCGGCGTGCCAGTCTTATTCAAAACGGGGTTCCTGTCAAGGTAGATCGGAATCCATCGTACGTGAATTGGCACTACGAGGTTGCGTTGAACCGCCTCCTGGTAGGTCATCGTGAAAATTTCCGGCCCGAAAAACATTTCGAGCTTTGCATCGGCGCCGTCAAATCGGCCCGTGGGTGTCCCGGTGAACCCGAAATTCCGCGTGTGCGGAAAGGCTTTCGGGAGATTCGCCGAGATTACCGGCGACATGAGCTGATGAACCTCATCGCATAAAAGCAGGTCGTAGTCGCCGTCGCAGTGGTGGAGGCAACCGGCCGTGAACACGGTAATCCGCTCGCCGGCATGCTTCTGTGAGCCCGTGATGAAACCCACATTCGGAAACAGCCGCGTAAGGCGCCGGATGATCTTCTCCGCTATATCGGTGGACTTGACCACGATAGCAATCTTAGCGCGGGGGTACAGCCAACAGAACGCCTCGAACAAGCGAGTTTTCCCAAAACCCATTGCGGCATTGATAATTCCGCCCCACGCCTGGGAGACCGCGGCCAAACAATCCCATTGGGACGGGTCCCGAACGGTGAAGTTGGTCCGGACACGATCCCAGTCCACTTCGTAGCAGTCGGGCCGCTCCCGTGGTGGACCAACGTCAACCCAATGCACCTGATGCCCGGCAGCCTGAAGGACGCGAAGAATCCGCGGAATATAGCCGTACCCGGTAGTAAGCCGGCCCTCGTAAGGCTCAATTTCTTCACCATCCGGGGTGACCACGACGGGCTCCAACCGGAAGAGCCGCTTGGGGATCAGCTCGACGGCACTTCGGCTGCCGTCAACGGGATTATAGGCATCCCCGCGCGTATCGCGCTTGTAGGTGTACCACATGTGGGGAGCCAGGAGATCAATAATCTCGCGTGGAAGTGGGTTCACCCCGTCCGGACTCACGTCAATCCGAGTCCCTCTTTGCCTTATTAGCACGCGCATGCCGGCGTTTCCCCCGGCGCCGTCTCGCTCGGTTACCTGCTTCGACGACGTCTGTTGCTTGATTTTCTCGTCTACTCCGCACAGTAGGACAGACAGACAGAACCTCGAAGGTCCCGTAACGTTCACCTTCCTTCTGGAATGGTGAGATTCCCTTGTAAGTACCGGCTACAGTCAACAGTTCACACAAATCATCCGCAGAGAGTCCATCCGGAAGAACAGCGTTGACACCGATAACATCACCCGACTTGAAGGCTTCGTGAGAGCAATACCGCGTCCGATTCGCACTGTCATCTCGCGCAGGGACTACGATCCGCCGCCAATTAGGGCACGGAAGCCCGTCGATAACGGGATCCCAGTCGATCTTGCCGACCAACCCTTGCCCAAGGTTGGCGACGGCCGAGGCATACTTGATGATGATCGACCACCATGTCGGCAAAAACATGACCCGTCCATTCGGATCACGCGGCATGCAGAAGATGATCTTCTCGTATTGCCCCCGTCGCTTCGTGCGTTTCGCCGCGCCTAGACACTCTCTGTTGAATCTAAGCCGGATCGTAACTTCCTGCATATGATTGCTCCACCGATACGGCGACCGTCCATCGTAGTGGCCGCCGGGGGCAATGTCAAACTGGGTTTCGGTGTTGCTGAATATGCCGCTCGAACGCTTCGACCTCATAAGTGGTCTTGAAAAGCATATCTGGTAGAAACAGGGGCTCACGACCACTAGATGTGGTACCGTAATCATACAAAGCATCGAGCCAAGTATACCGCAAAAAAACGATGAATTTCTGGGATGCCGCCAGGTCGCCCCGAACGCCTTTACCGGCCGAGCGCCAAATCCGCCAGAGGAAATTCCGTGGATCCTCCCACTGCGCCTCGCGGGGCATCTTGCCTTTCCACGCGCCCAATACAGCCCTGCACCGCGCCGGCACCGGCCCCTTCGATGTCAGCCCCTCTTTCGAGACCAATTGCTGAACCGATGGGCGGAGTCTAAGATACGACTGAAGCCGGCCGACGCGGTCTGGGTACTCCGGATTGACAAACCAACGCGGGTCCACCACGAAACACAGCACCCACAC
>SDBU01007714.1_pt1 | contig 12348 bp, 11 predicted proteins | sample 2277071 | NCBI WGS metagenome assembly SDBU01 (sample SAMN10397929, study PRJNA504765) | marine sediment metagenome | isolation source: marine sediment core GS08_GC12, 126 cmbsf | place: Arctic Ocean: Gakkel Ridge, Loki's castle | collected 2008
ACCATATCCCCAAAGTAAACTGCCATATCCATCTTGGTATAGCGGCGAACCTTTGGTTCCAGACTGCCGATAACGGCTCTCATCGGCCAGATGATGCGACGGAAGGAGATAATGTCTCGCCGAAGTATAGAGATTTCCTTTACTGTGCCACGCACCCCATTGGAGAAGATATTGTCCTCAACATTCTCAATATTGTCGACAATCCTGTTCAATATCGGTAGGCAGTAATCAACTAACCTATCAACAATGCGGTAGAGGAGATAACCAGAGCCCTGATTGAAGTTCTCTTGCCGTGATTCTTCATCAATCTGGCATTCCCTGAATAGCTTTACCAGTGGCTTAAGCTCTCCTTTGTGTAGGGTAACGAGGTATTTTTCGCCAATAAATACAGATAACTGGCTGGTAGTAGTTACCCGTGCCTCTTTATTGAATACAGGGAAGTGGAAGACTAAAAACAGATAGTCTTTATATTCATCTATTTTGGGTCGCTGTATCCGGCTGAGACAGTCATCCAAATCCAAGGGATGGAAGGGGTAATTTTGAGCTAGATATTCTGTCTCCCGCTCCGTCGGACCCTCAATATTGACCCAGGTTAGGTCACCCCAGGTGAGCGACTCTAGATTTAGCTGCTCCTCTTCCTTTTTGACCCCGGAGATTGTCATGGTAATTTATCCTTATCAGTATAGTTGGATTATTGCCAAAAATCTGATTATATTCTACCACAATTATTGCTAAATAGCATCCAACCTGATATATTATTTCAAGGTATTTTACTTCAATTTTAGGTTAAAGATGAAGCCCACAACTCCCCCTTGGAGCCACAAGATTAAGCTCAAGGTTAAAAAGGCACTAGGAATGAATATATTCCTGTGTGATAGCTGCAAGTGGAATTGGCGTGGGGCATGTCACAACCCAGCACGCCCCAACGCTACCTGGTGCCCTGACTATGAAAAAAGGGGGAAGTAGCATTACTTCCTCTCTATAATCGTAGCCATCCCCTGACCGCCGCCAATACACAGTGTTGCCAAACCAAACTGGTAATTCTTGCGCATCATTTCATAGATAAGGGTGACCAAAATTCTGGCTCCGGTACAGCCTATAGGATGCCCCAGCTCTTTTGCCTTCTCTGCTGACATTATTACTAAGGCGGCAGCAGCATCGGTTATCCCTGAAGCATTGCCCGCAGTTACTGCTCCATCCTTCTTAAATACCGGGGGCAGTTTGGCTAGAAGCTCCATAGAGGTTTCTCTTGGGTGTTCATCGGTATCAAATGGTTTAACCTCTTTCTTCTCCCTAACTTCAACCGGAACTATCTCTTCTTTGAATATACCATCCTTTATAGCCGCTGATGCCCTTTGATTGCTCATCAGGGCAAGTTCATCCTGCTCCTTTCTGGTTATACCATACTTCTCGGCTATATTTTCCGATGTTAACCCCATGTGGTAATCATAGAATATTCCCCATTTATTCGTTATCTGTTGTGTAGTACATTAGCTCTTTGGTATTTCTCGGTTTCAATACAAGTCTATTTCGGCCAACAATGTCTTCAGGGGCTTGGGTAACATCAGATATTTCGGCGAAAATGTCAGGTAAGGGTTCGCCCTCGTGTGGCTGTCTTTTCTGCCATAGTTCAAGGGCCCGAGTTGCATCCCAAGGTATAACCGGTAGTTGTGGGTCAACAGGTTTGAAGATAACTGCCGGCCTGGTAATGGAATCTTTCGGCATGTCTTCAAGCCTCCTTAGATTACCATATTTCTCAGTTAATTCATCCAGCGGACCGAACTCTAGTGCTCTCATTGAACAGCTTAACACACAGATTGGCTTTAACCCTTGCTCTAAACGGTCAATACACATATTGCATTTTGACATTTTCCTGCCGAGCTCGTCTCCATCAAACTGAGGTGCACCGTAAGGGCAGGCTAGCCAGCATTTCCGAGTTCCCTGACATCTATCAGGGTCTACCAGAACGGCACCATATTTCTCTTCCTTGTAGATGGCATCGTTAGGGCAGGCCTTTATGCAAACCGGGTTTTCACAGTGGTAGCACATAACTGGCAGGATGTGAAGTTTCACCTTTGGGAAAGCACCCTTCTCCCATTGATAGACACGCATCCACTTGACTGAGCCTGGTAGAATATCATGCCATTGCGTACAGGCAATTGTACATGTGTTGCAGCCAATGCAGCGACTCTGGTCAATGAAGAAACCATACTGTGTCATCATAGTCCTCCTTGATACTTTTCTACTTGAACTAGGTTTGACGCCTTTGCTGGAGTTATGCAGCTCTCAAAATCACCACCCAGTAAAGTTGAAGGTGACGCCCCGAAGTCAACACCGGACTGATCAGGAATGTATTTTCCTCCGTGGCGTATCACGATTAAGCCCGGCATTATCCTTGAGGTAACATAGGCGGGCATAACCACCTTTCCTCGGTCGTTGCAAACCTGAACCATGTCCCCGTCTTTTATTCCCCTTGCTTTCGCATCTGTGGTGCTTATCCAGACTCTATGCTGGTAAACATAGTCTCTAAGCCAGGGGTGTTCCCAGAATAGAGAGTGAACTCGATACCTGGCATGAGGCGCCATCAGCAACAGGGGATAATTCTTTACCAGCGGGTCATCTATCCCTCTAACCGCTTTCTGGTAGATTGCATTAGGGGTGAGAGCACCCCAATCGCTGGGCAGATTAGCATACAGGCGCCCAAAGGGGTCAAAATGCTCGCCCTTTCCTCTGTTGGCTTCATTAGCAATATAGTTGGAATAGAATTCTATCTTGCCCGATTCTGTCTTGAACGGTTTGCCTTCTTTAATCTGCTCATCCCAACCGGTAAAGGGCTTGTCATCCAGTTCATCACAGTTAATAAATCTTCCCCTGGTAAACTCTTCCCAGGGTGGAACATTAACACCCCGCTTTTTATAGTAGTCTACTACACCTTGGTAACGATCCATCTGGTATCTCTCCCAGTCTCTATCCCAATTTTCATCGGTTGTATAGTACCTGAAAAACTTCTTGGGGTCTATGCCCAGTTTCTCAGCCAGCTTGGTATAAACCCAAACCCAAGGCTTAACCTCACCGGGCGGCTTGACTACCCCTGGACAGTAGTTTATACACTCAAACCCACCATAACTGCTTATTGTGACATTCTTTTCTTCCCACATCCAATCCTGGGCAGGAAGAATTATATCGGAATATTTGACGGTGGCGTTCATCATACTATGCATATTAATGACAAATTCCATCCTCTCCAGGGCTTGCAGCTGGTAATTGGGTGACTCACAAGCTGTGACCAGGTAGTTTGATGTTTGCGGCCTATACCCACCACCCCAGAAAAGCATCTTAGGATTGAAGTCTTTCAGTAAGGAGGGGTCAGCTTTCCAGCCTACCATCCTCATGTAGTCTTCTCCACTAAGTTCACCACTCTTTACCTTGTCCAGGAGCAGAACCGCCTGAGCCCAGTAATGGCTTCGGTACATCGTGGGAGTATGGTATTCTCCATCTGGGCCAAATGAGACGTGAAGTGGAATGGGTCGGGCCGGACCAATATGCAACGGTGGACCTGCTCCGGGGGTACCCCAGTAGCCCATCATCGCCTGTAGGGCAGCAAAGGCCCTTACTGTATTCTCGCCACGGCTCCTCCTGCTTACTCCCCAGTGTGACCAAAGCCAAGCCGGTTTTTCCCTTCCTATGAGCTGGGCTAACGCTCGGATGGTCTCAGCCGGTACACTACATTTGCTCTCTGCCCACTCCGGTGTCTTCTCAACTCCGTCCTCTCCCCCTAATACATAGTTCCTCCATTTTTCAAACCCTTTAGGCTCAACGTACCGGGCGACAAACTCTTTGTCCCATGAATCCTCTTTGAACAGAACGTAAGCCATTGCCATAAACATGGCGCTATCCGTTCCTGGTTTTATGGGTATCCACTGGTCAGCCAGAACTGCGGCCGCCGTAGTATACCTGGGGTCGATGATGATAACTGGCTTTCCCCTTTCCCGGGCAAGCTTTACGAACCAGGCAAACTGATAACCCGGACCGCAGGAGCCTATAGTGGGGTCAAAGCCCCAAATAACGATTAATTTTGAGTTAGCTAACATATCCGCTGCCGAACCTGACGAATAACCAGCATAATCCCAGCCTTTTTCTCCGGCTACAATGTGAGTCGCCAGCCTCGCTGCGTCAAAGGAACACCAGCCCCAGCTATCCGTCCCTGCCCCCCAGAATGAGAAGAGGCGTACTGCCGTCTCGTTAGGCATGTAGGGTACTATGATGGAATAAGGTCCGTATTTTTCCCTGATTTCCTTCATCTTCTCGGCTATGGTAGTTAGGGCTTCGTCCCAGGATATCCTTATGTATTTTCCTTCTCCTCGCTTAGTACCAGGAACCCTCTTTAATGGGTAGAGAATCCGGTCAGGATGGTAAATATATTTGTGGAAAGCTAGTCCTTTGGCGCATGGTCTCCTTTGAAGGTGGGTTTTTATAAGCTCCTGCTCTGATAATACCTCATCCTCCCTGCCCACACCCGTGTTGTATCGGTCATCCGGCTCAACAGCAACAACAACACCATCCCGTATGTGGGCCTTAAAGACACATTCACTATTATTGCCACAATTACACATGCAAGTAGTATAGACGGTTGTTTCACCTTCGTGCTTAGGCATGTTTCATGACCCTCCTTTCTTCTTGATGACCCTCCCTACTTAGATTTTGGTTGCTTGTATTCGTAGAACCTCCTTTTCTGTCTTACGTCGCAGCCAGCCGGGATACCGGCGTAGATTGCTGACTGGCGGGCAGTGTTTTGACCTTGACCTGCCTGGAGAACATTACCCATTATGACCTCGTCTATCCTCACCTCTTTTAGAGAATCATCCCAGTCAAAGTATTTCTTCTCCAGCTCGATTAAACCAGTGTCCTTAAATACCCCAGGGGCGTAGCTTAACACCTCAGGGTCTCTCTTGGGTCGTAATCCAGCTCTCTTTAGTGCTTCCCTAATGACAGTGCTACCCAATTTTACCACCAGGGTATCTCGTAGTACCCCACCGTAATTACCTATGGCGGTTCTTACTCCGCTGACAATAACAACCTCTGTCATCAAAGTTCCTCCATTTCTTTATTACGCTGTTTTATATACTCAGTGCCATATTTTTTGAAATAACCAATAAAACCCATAATACCGTTCTTTGCAAAATCGAGCTCTCTGCGGCGTTCGTTCGAGGAGAGGCTGTCAATTCGGGCAAAAGTATCATCTTTTTCACGGATTTCATTATACATCTCTTGCCAGTTAGCTTTCTTCTCCAGACAGTCAGCGATTATGTTACCCCATAATATTAATTGCTGTTTATAATAGCGGAGCTTATCAGCGGCATGTGTGGTATAGCCGAAGTGGGCATAATACAAACTCGTGGTGCCAAGGCGGATTAACCTGTCCAACGAGGTTAGTGCCTGCTCAAGATTAAAGGGAGGGGGTGTGTCTGGCATAATTAAACCTCTGGTGTAGAACCCGGCTGCGTCTCCAGCAAATAACCTCCCCTCTTTTCTGTCCACAAAGCTCAGGTGATGTGATGCATGCCCTGGGGTATCTACTACCTCTATCTCCATTTCACCCAGGTTAAGCAACATCCCGTCTTTAGCAACAAGAATCCTCTCTCGAGGCACAGGCTCTAGTTGTCCATACCTCAAGACTAGCTTTCCCAGGACGCGCTGGCTATCCTCCCATAACCTTGCCGGGTCGATTAGATGTTGCCTGCCTCTCGCGTGGACTATGACCATAGCATTGGGCATTTGCTTTATTGCTTTGCCAATACCACCAGCGTGGTCGATGTGGATATGAGTAACAAAAATATAGCTTATATCCGTAGGATTTATATTTAGTTCCCTCAAACCTGACATAAGGTTTTCTACGGATACCGACGGTCCGACATCAACCAGAGCTACCTTTGTGGCTTTTAAGACATAAATACCAATGAACTTTTTAAAGCCAGGGATTGGAGGTGCTACGTCGATAAGCTTTAGGTTATGGGCTAGTGTATATGTTTTCACTGGGGTAACTTTGCCTTCATGTAGCTAGTATTTCCCCAACTGCGCCAGGCATGGGGATTTTATTTATATTCGTAGACCCCCTTCCCTGTCTTACGCCCTAGCCAGCCGGCGGTAACCATCTTTTTTAGTAGTGGTGGCGAAGCATATTGCGGATCTTTGAATTCTTCGTATATTGCATCGCAAACAAACAAAGTAGTGTCAAGACCGATAAGGTCTAACAGGGTTAGCGGTCCCATAGGGTGCCCCAAACCCAAGTTTATAGCAGTATCAATATCCTCCCTAGTGGCAACACCGGTATCTAGCATGCGAATAGCATTGAGTAAGTAAGGCATCAGCAGGCGATTTACAATAAAGCCGGGAGTATCTTGGGCGATGACAATAGTCTTGCCTAAAGACGCACCAAAAGTCTTGCCAGTCTCAAGGGTGTCATCACTGGTGGCAATAGTCTTGACAATTTCCAGTAGCCTCATAAGTGGCACTGGGTTCATGAAGTGCAGCCCCAGCACCTTATTTGGCCTGCTGGTTACCATAGCTATATCAATAATAGATAGGCAAGAGGTATTAGTAGCCAAAATAGTATGTTTAGGGCAGATTTTATCCAGCTCGGCAAATATTTTTTTCTTCAGTTCCATATTCTCAATAGCAACTTCTATTATCAGGTCGCAGTCAGAGAAGTCCTTGGTATTGGTAGTACCTTTGATACGGGCTTGGGCGGAGTCCTTATCCTGTTGAGACAGCTTACCCTTGTCCACGGCAGTAGTCATAAATTTGTTAATTGAAGCCAGCCCTTTATTTAAAAGTTCCTCGTTGATTTCTGAGACTACTACCGGGTAACCTGATTGAGCGCAGACCTGGGTAATGCCAGAGCCCATTATTCCACATCCAACTATGCCTACCTTCTTAATTTCCATATTACTCCTTTCTTTTTATAGGTTATTTTGCTTTGTAGACAGGCTTTCTCTTTTCCATGAAGGCTGTAGTTCCCTCGGTAAAGTCTTCGGTACCCAAGCAGTATGCCTCTAGAGAATTTTCTAACCTTAAGCCCTCTTCCAGAGTCAGGCTGCAACCTCTAATCATTGCTTCTTTGGCTGCCCTGACGGCTAGTGGTCCTGCTTGGCAGATAACCTCAGCCCACTCTCTGGCTGTAGGCATAAGCTGTTCTAGCGGAACAACCTTATTTACTAAGCCTATACGGTATGCCTCTTGGGCATCTATGGGTCTTCCCATAAGTAGTATCTCGGCTGCCTTACACCACGGTACCACCCGTGGTAGTCTCTGGGTGCCTCCCCAGCCAGGTATCAGACCCAAAGTTACCTCTGGTGTGCCCAGGCGGGCATTCTCTGAGGCTATCCTTATATCACAAGCCAGAGCTATTTCCAGTCCGCCGCCCAGTGCCAGCCCATTGATGGCAGCAATAAGCGGTTTCCATAGCTCCAGCCCACGCATGGGAATATCTGGCGTTGCCCAGGGCTGGTCCCGATGCTCCTTCATAAAGGGCAACATATCTTTTATATCAGCCCCAGCACAAAAAGCCCTTTCGCCAGCCCCGGTAATGATACCAACCCACAGGTCAGGGTCGTCCCGGAAGTCTACCATTGCCTCGTGTAGCTCTTGAATAGCCTGCACATTCATGGCATTCACTGCCCCTTGATTGATAGTAAAAATGGCAATTCTACCTTCTTTTTTGTAGTCAATAGCCAAAATAGACCTCCCTTTCTGATTTTTAAGAATTAACTTGAGGATGTCTGGCTAAGCTGTAATGGATTGAAAGACATCACCTCCTTTCAGGCGGGCTTTACCATGGCTGAACCAGAATAAAGGAATCTCCACAGCCATTTTAACAGCGGGCTTATCCTAGCGTCAAGGTAATGTGCTCTCCACTACCTTGGTGGCACATCACCTCCTTAAGGAAAGGTGCAAAGGAAAATATGGAAGTACTGATAGGTGATGACAACTACATTCCGCTCGGATAGGATTCGTCTCTAATCCAATATAGTATTGACAGAAATATCCGTTTCAGGTAGATTGATGTTATGAAATTTCAGACAATACTTTCTAAGGTAAATGATATATTAAAGCACCCCAAAAGAAGGGGGAAGAAGAAACTATATCGGCAGTGGGTTGACACGGCAGGTCTACCCCCTGAAGCTATCCCTAAAGAGGAAGTTGCTGGAGATATAATACCGAAAACGGATAAAAATAAACTGCGCCTGAATGTACTGTATATATTGCTTGCAGCTTCCATAATGATACTCTGTATGGGTGTAGTCCTTCTCATTATGTATTCCTGCTGAGTGCCATATTTTCAAGGATAATTTATTCTTCCTCAATAAGTCTTCTGACCCATAGCCTGGGTGAGGAGGAAATAATCTGTCTCAATGCCTCCAGCTTGTCTCTAATATCTTTAGCTACCTCTTCATCGGTAATAAGCTGGTTAAGATTGGATTGGTCAAGGCTCAGCACCCGGTTCCATAACCCCTCAGGCTCAAGTAGCGTTCTAACCTCATCTTCACTAAAGCCTGTCCTCTCCACCAGTTTATAGGTAATAGCGTGCTCCCTACCATAAACCCGATTTAATCCCTCAGCCTGGCAGAAATCAATGATCATTTGCTTTATCTGTTCAAACTGTAATTGGAGCTCTTTTATCTGACCCTGCAATGAGACATACTTCTCAACAGTTTCATCTACTGCTATTCCCCGTAGAATATCCGTCTCCCTTGGCTCAGGTACAATCTTCTGCCGGTAGTATGGGCAGTGTTCAGGGAAGTCACAAGGGCAATACTGGTTCTCAATAGCTGGGAATTTCTTCTCGGCAATATTTTCAGCTACCTCCAACACCAGACGCCTGGCTTCATTAAGTTGCTTCTTATCCCTTGGTTGACAACTACAAGGGGTATTTGACCTGAGGTGATACAGGGTAAGCCTGTCTACAGGGAGATGCCAGGTCTGCTCAGCCGCCAGTTGGTATAGAGTCAACTGGAGGTTATTCTCTAGGTCATCTTGGGTAAATAGCTCTTGATTTGTCTTATAGTCAATTATGGATAGCCCACCACTATCCAGCTTATCTACCCTATCAATATAGCCCCTCAGCTTTACTCCCTCAATATCAATGTAAAACATTCGTTCCACGGCTACTGGCATCCTGAAATTAGCACTGTGAATCCCCCAGAATTTAGACAGTATCTCCCTGCCATAGACTCTATATTTTGCTTCCTCTTCTTCTGACTCGTATCCCTCAGAAAGCCAGTTCTTCTCATAAAACTGTAACAGCTCATCCAGCGATGGCGGTGGAGGCACCCTTACCTTAAAAAAGTACTCAGTACAGAGGTGCATAGTTGTGCCAAAACTAAACTGCCACTTGTCCTTTGGTTTCAAGCCGTCAATATATTGCAGTTTGTAGAGTAAGGGACAGGACTGGTATAGCGAAATCTGAGTATAGCTTAGAGGGTTCATTGCTTTATCCCCTTTCGGTTACTATCTGAAATAGTGGCTAACTTAGCCTCCACCAAGGACAAGATGGCCACGGTCTCTGTCTCAGGCAATCCAAATCTCCTGGCTACACCCCCAAGCGTAACCTCCTTGCCAGTAGTAAATCCCTTGTGAAGCAAATACATCTCCTGAGCTAGATTACCTATCCCCTTGGCATCAAGGTCAAGCAAAGAAATAACCTCATCATGCTCCCTGGCTAAGATGCGTATCATGGCACTGTCATCATGTAAAGCTTGCCTGTAGTCAGCATTTGCCTTCTGATGTTCTCCTAAATTTTCATAGGCGACGGCTCTATTATAAAAGAATCTGGCATTGCCGGGATAAAGCCCTATTGCCTGTGAATAACACTTAATAGCGCTATCAAAGTCTTGCCTGTCCAGATGCCGGTTCCCCCGAATATAGAAGGTTATGGCATCTACACAGAGGTCAGGTAGATAGCTTACTTCCTCCAGGCTGTCTAGCTCCTTCAGCTCCAGGTCTTCAATTTTCCAGGCTTTGCCTCGTTTCACCTGCAGCCCTACCCTTTTGTGCTTGATGTTCTTTGACCCGTACCATAAATCAACAAAGTGCCAGCGGCGGTTGCCAAGTCTCACCAGAACGGCAGTATGGGGCACGTACCTTCCTCCGTTGTCCACGACTACCTCTATGACACCCACATCAAGACCAAATAGCCGCCCCAGCAGTGTAAATAGCTTAGCATAACCCAGGCAGTCGGCACTACCTCGCCGTAAGACCTCCCCTAAATCAAAGACCCTACCCCTCTTTACATTTGCCCTGATAAAATCGTAGAGCCAGCCAATAGCTTTAACCTCAAGCTGTTTCTTATAGCGACTGCTTTGTATCTCGGTCAGGCTTCCCCAGACTACGTTTCCATCCCCGGTAGCAGAAGTTGAGACGAGATTTTTTAACCTGTTCGGCAGTTCAGGTCTATGCCAGCCAGTGATAACTGACTCTACCTGCTCCATCTCGGGTGCGTCATCAAAGGGCATGGTTATATTATCGGCTTGCATTTCTTACCCTAGCGATTAATCTATTGAACGCTTCTTAAAATATAATAGCAAGCTTACCTAAAATGCAAATGTACCGCTTATAAAATTATCTCTCTACCTCACCCCCTTTATCTCCTCCACTTTCTCTCGCAACTTGCTTTGAATTCGCTGATCAACGAATCTAAAATGCGTCGGATTTATGTTTATATTCAAGCGAGAATATGATAGAATTTACTAGGATTCTATTCGTGGATGAGGTATGATCTTTGATAATCCAGGATCTCGATATAATATCCAGCAATATAGTGGTTGTTCTGAACAGACCTGAAAAACCTACCCCCTTCTCACCAAGCGATGTAGGGAAGATTGTTCGTGAACCGCTCAATATTAATTACACAAACACTTGATGGTATCATAGTAGATAGCCCTCGTGATCAGATAGAGATGACAATAACTGGCGGACGCTTGAAGGTTGCAGACAATAGTGGGCAGACACCCGGAAAGAAAAGAGTTGTTGAAGTAACTCACGCAATGCTATAGCTGCTAAACACAACGTATCGGGCTTTTGGTCTGAATTATAGATTGACATTTAAGCCGGAAGAGGGTCAGAGCCCTGCTGAGGCTATTGCCAACACTATGCTAGATAGAAATCGAATAGAGAACAATTCGAAGCTACAAATCAGAGGCGGAGCGGCTACGTTGTTTTACAATAGAGGTACGAAAGTTTGTACTTTGACTATCGAACCACAGGCAGGTTTGCGTGGTGACAAGGTCGCAGTCAATCTCAATGCGCATGAAGACTCAAGCGAACTACCCCCGGTAGACAGGTTGCAAAAGTCATTCAAGAAGGAGTATTCTGCGCTGATAAAGGTGCTTAATTCCGTTTAGGAGAGGAGCATTGAAGTGACCGCTACAATAGATACAGAAGAAATCAGAGCAAGCTCTTCTACTGTTGAGGAAATGCGCTTTGCAGGTGAGCAAGAGTCTCAGACTGCTGACTGGGATGAGATAATATTGGAACACTATCTTGATCAGAAAAGGCGTTTCGATCTCGGTTCACGGTTTCTAAGAGATATCAATAGACTTCAGAAGACGCAGGGTGGATGGTGGGAGTTTGCATTTTTACCCAATGCGATTATCCAATTGGGGGCCAACAAGTACTTCGTTGAGTTTAAAGCCGCTAGAGGGCGTTCTATTACAGATGTATGGTCAGAGGTGACAACTAGAGACGTCTTCAAACGAAATCTCACAACGTTTTCCTACACGAAATTTGAGGAGGAGTCTAGTATAACTTCTGCTTTAATGGAGAGACTTGCCGAAGAAGTTTGTCAGCCAAGTTTTCAAGAAGTGTTTACTCAGTTCCTATCCGATAGAAGCAAAAAACTAGTTGCTGAGAAACGCCCGGCCTTACGCGGCTCTCCTCAAGCGGTTCTACAAGCTATGGATGCTTCACCACAGCCTACAGACGAAGACATAAATGACTTACTGAGAATCATCAAAGAACAAGAGCAGTCTGCAACATTTGAAAGCTTCCTTGATGAGCAGTAGGTATTAGTATGGCGACATACATGATAGATACTGGGGTGCCCCCAATTTTAGTACCACTTAGAATGAGAGACTTCCTGCCATTTCCCCTCGTTGTGTAGCCTCTTCTGCTTGTTGCTTATTTTCGTAGTATCTTCTGGCAAACTCTGCCGGTGTCAGGTAACCCAGTGAGCTGTGCGGGCGATAGTTATTGTACTCCTGCCTCCAGGTTTCCACAATAGCCTGTGCCTCCCGACCATTACGAAAGACCTCACGGTTCAGGCACTCATCTCTTAACTTGTCAAAGAAACTC
>SDBU01007715.1_pt1 | contig 12348 bp, 12 predicted proteins | sample 2277071 | NCBI WGS metagenome assembly SDBU01 (sample SAMN10397929, study PRJNA504765) | marine sediment metagenome | isolation source: marine sediment core GS08_GC12, 126 cmbsf | place: Arctic Ocean: Gakkel Ridge, Loki's castle | collected 2008
AATTACCACTGCCCTCCCTGTTCGGTGTCAGAGCAATGTGGACCAAAGTGGACTGAATCTTAAGAGACACTTTTGCTAAGTTTAACCTGTGACCAGCCCCTTTCTTTGGCTACAAAGTAAGCATGACGGTGGACTATAGGGCAAGAGAGTTCCACGTCCATCAAGATGGTGCTGCTGAAGTAGGGAAGGTTTATTCTCGCTTTTTCAATAGTTGAGATGTAGGTGATATCTGAATATGTACCGAACGATTTCATCTTGAACCCAGCATTGTTCCGTACTAAGCTTTTAGAACCGAAACAATACCGGTTCTAGATCCTGCAATCAAAGGAAACCGACATGCAGATTCAATTCGAACTGAACGCCCGGCCCACCAAGTTGACCGTTCCTAGAGGTCGCAACTTGTTGTGGGTATTGCGAGACGATCTTGGCCTCACCGGTACAAAGTTCGGATGTGGTGCCGGCCTCTGCGGAACTTGTACAATCCTGGTAAATGACAAACCTTTACGGTCGTGTCAATTCCAAGCGAGTTATATCCAGGGTAAAAAAGTCGTCACCATCGAAGGACTGGTACGAAATGGTAATCTCCACCCCCTCCAGAAGGCATTTATTAAGCATGATGCCATGCAATGTGGATTTTGCACTCCCGGGATGATAATGAATGCGTATGGAGTGCTTAAGCAGCATCCTCGACCGACCAGGCTGCAGATTGATGAAGGTATGAATGAGAACCTTTGTCGATGTGGCGCACACGTCAGGATTATTGATGCGATACAAACCGCATCTAATGTATTGGCGGGGAAGGACCAATCATGATACAAGAGCCCAGATCAGACTTCGATTTCAACGAACATAAAAAGAGCTCCGGCCTTAGCCGCCGAGAATTCCTGAAGACTCTAGGTGGAGGAATTTTCTTCTTCTTCACAGTTGGTGGTACTTTTGCTCTTACACCACAGCGACGACGCGGAGGGAGTCTACCATCTGACTTTAATGCCTTCCTCAGAATAGGCGAAGATGGGAAAGTAACCTGCCTGACCGGCAAAATAGAGATGGGTCAGGGGATTGTTACCTCTTTACCCCAAATGCTGGCCGATGAACTGGATGTCCCTCTGGAAGATGTCGAGATCGTCATGGGCGACACAGATCTCTGTCCCTGGGATATGGGCACATGGGGATCGATGACGACCCGCTTTTTCGGTCCGTCGCTTCGCCTGGCTGCTGCAGAAGCCAGAGGAATTTTGATGGAAATGGCAGCTGAACAGCTAAGTACGCCGCTGAGCAACCTGGAGTGTAAGGCCGGCGTAATCTATGTGAAGAAGGCTCCAGGGAAGAAGGTGAGTTATGCCGACCTTGCAAAGGGTAAAAATATCGAAAGGTACTTGGACATAAAGCCAACATTGAAGGACTTCAAGCAGCTTAAGGTGGTAGGAAAGCCCACCTTGCGTCGTGATGCTGCGGCAAAAGTAACCGGTGAGGCTCAATTTGCCGGCGATATCCAATTACCAGGAATGCTCTATGCCAGGATATTGCGGCCACCCGCTCATGGTGCCAAACTGACCAGTGTGGATACATCCGGCGTTAGTGACATCAAAGGTGCCCAGCTGGTTAGGGACGGTGATTTCATTGCCGTATTGCATCGGGATTTCGATATTGCTGAACAGGCTCTCAAAAGGATCAAGGCCAATTATGCTTCACCCGAAGCGGATGTGGACGAGAATACGATATTCAAGCATTTGCTTAGCGTGGCTCCTCAGGGCGAGATAGCTGCAGAAGGGGGAAGCCTTTCGGCAGGCAAAAGCGCATCTGATATTATTGTAGAGCAGGAGTATCTGGACGGATATGTCGCGCATGCAACGATAGAAACCCATACAGCTGTTGCCACCATCGAGGGAGAGAAAATGACTGTCTGGGCATCGACGCAAAGCCCATTTGGTGTCAAAGAGAGTGTCGCCCGGGCATTGGGCATTCAATCAAACGATGTCCGCGTTATAACGCCCTTCGTTGGTGGCGGGTTCGGCGGGAAAGGTAGCGGTGGACAAGCAGTTGAAGCGGCCCGGTTGGCCAAATTATCTCGTAAACCAATTAAGCTCATCTGGAGCCGTGAAGAGGAATTCTACTTTGATACCTTCCGACCAGCTGCCATTGTTAAAATAGCCTCCGGCACCAAAGAATCCGGACACATCAACTTCTGGGATTATCGGGTCTACTTTGCTGGATCAAGAGGATCGGAACAGGGCTACAACATCCCAAATCATAGGACAACGGTTCATGGAACCAGATGGACTGGGGCTCCGGGAACACATCCATTTGCCACTGGCGCCTGGCGTGCCCCTGGTGCGAACACCAATATTTTTGCCGTAGAATCACAGATCGATATAATGGCGCACAAGACCGGTATAGATCCCCTCGAATTCCGGCTCAAGAACCTTAAAGATAAACAGATGATTCGTGTTTTGGAAACTGCTGCTGAGAAGTTTAATTGGACTCCGGCGAAAAGTCCTAGCGGTCGCGGCTATGGAATTGCCTGTGGGATTGATGCAGGCACCTATGTTGCGGAGATGGCAGAGGTCAAAGTGGATAAAAGGACGGGGCATGTACAGGTTGAGCGTGTTGTCTGTGCCCAGGACATGGGACTCGTGATCAATCCGGCAGGGGCAAAAATACAAGTCGAGGGATGCATCACCATGGGGCTGGGATATGCACTTACCGAAGAGGTCCATTTCAAGGGTGGGGAGATCTTGGACATTAACTTTGATACCTATGAAATCCCGCGCTTCTCGTGGGTACCGCAGATAGAAACAGTCCTAGTTGAGGCGAATGAATCACCACCGCAGGGAGGGGGAGAACCAGCTATCGTCCCCGTTGGTGCCATGATTGCTAATGCAATATTTGATGCCACCGGTGCAAGGTTGCATCAGCTGCCCATGACCTCTGATCGTATCATGAAGACCTTGTCTGATGCATGATAAGGTGAAGTAATCAAGCCCGAATTCCCGTTCCAATGCCCGTCGCATAATCTAAATCTCATAACAGACCCCCACTAACCCTTTTTGGCACATAATTAGGGCTTCTACTGGGTATAAGAAATACATATCACAGGAGGATTGATATGCAGACAGGATACGCCCGGGTTGCTACCCATGAGCAGAACCCGGACTTATCGATACCCTGAAGGGCGACCATAGTAATTGTGCTTATATCCCAGCTATTAATGGCTGGGTTGTGAGGGGATCGTTGGCGGATAGGCCCAGCTGTCCCCAGCCGGGAGATCTTTTATCGGGAACGGTGTTATTTCATTGTATGGGAGTGTGGCGGCCCCTTAAACTCAAGCATTCATTTGAATGTTTTATTATTTAGGTGGTGTGCAAAATTAACATGATTAGTGACCCAAAGAAGAAAGCGGTCTTCACTGAGTTTGCCCGCATTACTAAAGCGATGGCGCATGCCACCCGGCTGGAACTGTTGGATCTCCTCTGCCAGGCCCCCCGCACCGTTGAGGTTCTGGCTGATCTGGTAGGTCAATCAGTAGCGACAACCTCCCATCATTTACGGAAACTGCTTACGGCTCGACTTGTAACCACAGAAAAAAAAGGATCATACGTCCGTTATAGTCTGGCGGACAAGGATGTCGGCGAGTTTTGGCTATCCCTTCAGCAACTTACCCACCACCACCTGGCTGACTTGCGCCAGGCGGCAAAGGAGTTTCTGGAAGGGGCGGAGGTCTACGAGCCGGTTAATCGTGAAACCCTGCTGGAATACATGCGCCGGGGGGAAGTGACACTTATCGACGTGCGACCCGAAGAGGAATACCAGGTGGGGCACCTTCCCGGGGCATTATCCATGCCACTGGAGAGATTGCTGGAACTGTTGCCTGCGTTACCCCGGGACCAGCAAATTGTGGCTTATTGCCGCGGGCCTTTTTGTGTATTGGCCTACAGAGCGGTTGAGATCCTGCATAGCCACAACCGGCGGGCGATTCGTCTGACTGATGGCGTTCCCCAGTGGCTGGAGGCCGGCCTGCCCATTGAAGTGGGACCAGCTACCAGTTAATCCAGGCTGCGGGATTGGCAGTCAAATGCAAATGAAAGAAACGAGGAGGGAGAGAAAATGGGTGAGCAGATCATTCACAGCATACTGCTTGTATTTCATAACATAGCGCTGGTGGGGTGCGCGGCGGCCCCGTTTTACAACCGCAATCTCGTCCTGATGCGCGCGCAGTATGGCCCCAAGCTCCACTATGAGCTGGATAAGGTGGTGGAGGATACGCTACAGGGCAACGTACCCTACTGTATAGCGTTCATTGTGACGCTTTTCATAACGGGTATGGGGATGCCATTGAATCATTATGCCTTCGAGGGCGTCTTCAGGCAGCTGCCGGTAGTCGCCTGGATAGCGGTAGTGCTGAAACTGGCAGGCGTCTTCGGTATGATGGGTATTATGGGCGTCATATTTATCAAGATTAATCCCAGGCTGAGGGAACTTTTCGCTGGGTTCGATCCGGCGACTGCTCCCAAGGCCGAGCGTGAGAAAGAGTTCTTTACCTTGCGGGCCCGGCGCAAGGCGCTCTGCGATACCTGCCTGATTTTCGCTCTTGGTGTGCTTACTTTCAGCGCCTTTATGGGGTTTGCATCCTGATTGGGGGAGATTCTATTTCAGGGAAGAGGCATTTTTCTTAAGGAGATGATCTCATGATAAGAAAGTTTTCAAGACCACTAATCATTATTGCCCTGGCTTGTTCCTGGTCGCAATTGTACGGCCAGCCGCCGGGGAAGATAGAAAGCGCCAGTACGTGTAAGGCCTGTCATGAGAAAGCCTACGATCAATGGTCGAGTTCTCAACACGCCCGGTCGACTCCGGCCAATAACATTCTCTTTGCGAAGATTTACGAGTTATCCCAGAAAGATACCGACGGCCAGACCAAGCTGTACTGCATCCGGTGCCACGCCCCGGTGACCCGGATAAACGGTGATGTTGACCTACTACAGGAGATAACCAACGAAGGGGTCACCTGCGATGTATGCCACTCGATAACCCAACTCAGCGATCATCCCGGCAGTTGGCCCAACGAATATGAGCCGGGAAAGGTTAAGCGCACTGCGCGCAGAGATGTTGAGGCTGAGGGACACACAACTGCTTATTCGGAGATATTTGAAACTGGTAAGATTTGTTCGGGATGCCATGGTGACATGCTGGACATCCCGGGGACCAGGAGTTGTGGGAACCTCACTATCTGCGACACCGATTTTGAGTGGCAAGGGACCACCTTCGCCCGGGAAGGGAAATCCTGCGTGGCCTGTCACATGACCGGAGTTGTTGAAGGATCCTCTTTAAAGGCGAAAAAAAGTATCATCCAACATGACTTTCGCGGGGCCTATTCGCCGGCAAAACTGCAGGCAGCTGCCAAGCTATCCCTGGACATCAAGGAGTTCGAGGGTGAGGTTATCGCCAGCGTGGAGATAATGAATGATGGCGTAGCACATCTACTGCCAACGGGTCCGCCGGCCCGCCTGGTTTTCCTGACGGTCAGCGCCCTGGACCGGGACGGCCGGGAGCTCTGGAGCAATTTTAAAAGCAATCAGGCCGTTGAGGACCCCTTCGGAATTTTTCATATCGTTTTCGCCGACCAGAATGGCAAAGTCCCTTCGATGCCGTGGCTGGCGTCGAGGATTGTGAAGGATACTCGCCTGAGACCCGGTGAAACCCGGCGGCTGGTATACAAGTTCTCCGGTGAGGGCGTGGTGAAGGTTACGGCCAAGCTGTACTATCGACTTGCGCCGCCCCCATTGCTAGACAAATTTGAAATTGCGGACGAGACCTTGCGCAGGCCCTACCTGATGGCAGACGCGGCGAGGTCAATCGGGGCGGAATGATTACAGCGGTGCGAGCCTGATAATGACCACCATCATCCTGAACAATGCGCCCTACGGCACGGAACTGGCATATAACGGCCTCAGGTTAGCTCTGGCCCTGGTCAAGAAGGGCGAGCAAGTGCGGGTATTTTTGCTTGGTGACGGCGCTCTGTGTGCTCTTGGAAACCAGCAAACTCCCGACGGCTATTACAACATTGAACGGATGCTCAAAAGCCTTTCCAAGCGGGGGCAAGATGTGTTCTACTGAGGCACCTGTGCCGATGCCCGGGGGGCGTCGAATGGTCGCCTGCTACCGGGGGTGGAGCGCGGCGGTATGGACCTGCTGGCCGCCTGGACCCTTGAGAGTGATAAGGTAATTACATTTTGAAGCCATTGTTACGGCCGCCGATGATGATAGCGGTACTGGGCTTGGTGGGTTTGTTGGGCCTTACCTGGGCGCTTTCCGCCAGCCGGCCGTCTGAAAGTGAAATGGGCTCCGACAACTCGGAGGGCCAGCGGATATATGTTGATCACTGCGCCCGTTGCCACGGAGATGACGGGTCGGGGAATGGGGAAGAGGCCAAGCGATTCAAAATACCTCCCGCCGACCTGACATCCGGCCTGTATAAGTTCAGGTCCACACTTTCGGGAGCACCCCCCTTGCCCGAGGATATCTACCGAACATTGACCGAAGGTCTGCGGGGCACGGGGATGTTGCCCCAGCTCCATCTCTCTAATGATCAGCGTTGGGCAGTGACCCGGTATTTAATCACCCTGCTACCACCCGATTTACAGACCGGAACACCGGAGCAAGTATTGGTCCCAGCGGTGCCGGCCGCCATGACTGAACCGGCCGGGCAAGGCCGGGCATTATACGCCGATCTCGGTTGTGCCAGCTGCCACGGTGATGACGGTCGGGGCAACATCCCTGCGGCGGGGGAATTGCGTGATTACAAGGATCGCCCGATCGCGCCGACAGACCTGACCCTCAGGCCCCGGAAGCGGAGCAACAGCCCGGAAGATCTTTATAGCACCTTGGTTACGGGCATCAACGGGACCCCGATGCCGGCCTATGCCGACATTCTTTCACCGGAGCAGATGTGGACCCTGGTCAATTATGTGGCTGGCTTGGCCGTTAACCCGATGCCCACAGCGGATATCAGCGGGATGGGGATGGGCATGATGGGAAGGGGGCGGATGGGGATGATGGGCATGATGCCTAGGAGGATGGGGTTTGTGGGTGAGGAAAGCATTGCCATGATGGTGGACATGCCCGCTGCCCGGGCCTGGAAGATGGGTAACAGGCGTTAAGGATATGCGGAAGAGTAACCGCAAAGGCGCAAAGTACACCAAGGTAGAACGAGACTCGGAACCAGGAACTCTGAACTCGATACTCTTGACTTTTCCCCAATCATCAATCCGCCAGCTGACGGACCAATCGCCAATTTACAATCTGCAATTCCCCCTGTCGTTCGCCTGGTGCGCCCTGCCTGTGGCATGGTAAACTGGTGCGCCCCGCCGGATTCCCCGAAGCGGCTCTGCCTGTCGGGCAACGCCCGGAGGGGTACGCCCAGGTTGGCGGGATATACGGTCAGCCGCCGCGCTGGTGATGCCGATGTTATCCACACAAGAGACAAGAGGACGAATATCTGATTATTGAAAAAATGAGTGGGTAAGAAGTGGAGCACATGCCGAATTTCGCATTCCGGTTAATGTCTTTCGTTTTTACTATACGAGATATTTTGCTTCCGGTCGGCAAACGGCTTGACCGATTCGGTATCGAGAAGGGATTTATTGTTGTGGATTTTGGGTGTGGGCCTGGAAGTTATGTTGAGAGGGCCTCTCAATTAGTCGGTGGCGGGGGCCAGGTCAACGCTGTTGATGTGCACCCACTAGCGATCAAGTCAATCAAGGAAAGGGCCAGGAGGAAGGCCCTTGAAAATGTTGTTCCGGTTCTATCAACAGGCCACCCGGTTGCTATAGACAACCACTCGGCGGACGTTATCTATGCCCTGGATATGTTCCATCATATAAAAGATGCCAACGGTTTTCTCAAGGAACTTCACCGTTTGCTCAAGCCCAGCGGCAGGCTCTATATCGAGAGTGGCCATCAACCGCCGGATGACGCCAAGCAGAAGATAGTGAAGAGTGATTATTGGGTAATCATTAAAGAGGCGGGTAACATGTTTGAGTGTCTGCCCAATGAACATGCAAGCGCATAAACAAACCCCGGCAGCCGACAAAACTGCGCAACGCTAGGATTGGTGATGGGTGCGCGGAAGCCCTGAGGCAGCCCTTCGAGAGCCCTTCGGCAGAGTTTATCCTGAATCCGCCGATAGGCGGATTCAGGGCTCAGGATAGGTCTCAGGACGACGTAGATTGTGTCGTGCGCCTAGTGCGCCCCGCCTGGCGGAGTACAATTTGACCAATGGTGACCTGTTGTGACCAATGCAGGTGATAAAATATCTCCTAAGATTTAGTCCGCTTTGGTCCACATTGCTCTGATCCAAAACACTTGACACCCAGTGCGATTTACTGTAGACTCTCCGGCAAGGATATCTATGGCTGTGGGCATCATTTCATCATCGCCGGGTGAACCTTCCATTATAGAGGGCGGACCATGAAATCACTTATGCAGGGTCGCAGGGACGGGAAGTATTGGGAAGACTGTGAGTATACCATTAAAGCCCTGAGCAAGCTGGACCTGGGCAAAACGGAAATGAAGGAGAAGGAATTCGAAGACTGCGTTGCCTGGTTCTTGGGAAAACAGATGTTCCCCGGCGGAGAGCGGTTTATAGATCATCGGACACATCATGATGCCGCCAGTGAGATTGCTCTCTTCAGTTCTGTCCATCGCCCCGATATGTCTATCGGCAGGGACGGCACCGCTATCGAGGTAAAAGCCGCCGACAACGGCAATAAGGTCAAACAAGCCATCTCACAAGCCTTGTTCTATCGCATCGGCTACCGGTTTGTGATCGTACTGTTGGTGGATATCACCGATCAGGGCGATATTTATGCCGGTCTGAGAGAGCAGGGCAACACCCGGGAAGTTCAGTTCATTGGTGATCTTGAAGAGCACATGAATATATTTGTGATCCCGCGCCTTGGCGGGTGATATGGTCCCGAATATCCCGCTGTCGTTCGCCTGGTGCGCGGAGGAGTAACCGCCCAGGACGCCAAGGCCGCCAAGGGGCCGTCAGCATTCAGCAAGAGAGATTCCTCACTACATTCGGAATGACAAGGCGGCGGGAAAAAGTCTTTTGGACATTTTGACCGCAAACAAGATGCTGCAGACACAGGCAGAAATATAAGTCGAAGTCAAGAGACTGAGTTTCTCATCCATGGCCGCGAGGCAGGCCTGGAGCACTAAGTCTATCGTGGTCAACGCAGCCCCTGCGCACTCTTTCCGGGACCGCCCCGTTTTGATGACAGTCTAATCTCCATCTAGAGGCTGAGTTTCCAAACTACAATATCCTCGTTCAACCTAGTTAAGTATTTATTCAACAGATTAAGGACTAGACCAATTCTATTCTGATATTCATTTTATCAGAGTTAACAATCCCAAATAACTATTGCGTAGCCTATGCACACTGGTTGTAGATTTCAGCACAAATAACGGAGTCATCATGTATGCATTTATCTTAACGATTCTTTCTTTTATATCCCATCTTTTCACTATAAGCGCATTTCTCGAAATAGTCAATACACTTGTAGGTAAGTTAGCGCTCAAGAGAGTAGATCAACCTGATGATAAGAAAGCATTTCTCCTTAAATCGATCGATTTCGGAAATATATCGAAACTTGTATTTATTCTCATTGTCTTCTTACTCTTCTTTTTCACAGATTTTTGGGAATTATGGAAAACAGTCTGGATGTCGATATATATTTATATATCTGCGATCTTAATCCTCGGATTTCTTGTTCCAAAACTGTCTATGAGCTATATGCCGCTTGCAAAAGCAATAAATAGATTCTATAAAGTTGGCCCATTATTCATTTCTGCGATCCTTATCTGGCGGATAAAAAGCCCAGATATTATATCCCTACTATCTATTGATATTGGGCTAATACTAGCCTATATATACCTAATGTTCTCTGTGCTGCTTGGACATTATGTAATTAGGAAACGGGTAAAGGTTTTCGCTGATTTAGATGCTCGACACGATGAAGTCTATTACAGATTACAGGAATTAAATACAATTGCCACATATACAGCTGATCAAATTCCAGGATTCCAAGAAGTCCTCAGTTGGGCAAACACTGCATCAGAATCGGCCTTTGAATCAATTAAATTAGAAGAAACACAAGCTGCAGAAGCAGCCTTGATACATGCAAGAATCGAAACTGAACATGTTGAGTTGATTTTGCGCAATTGGGTTGAGCTTTCATTTATTAATGAGATGAAATCCTCCACAACTTATATTGAATCCAATACTATTCCAGAGTTAATGAATGATCTAAATATATCTGACCCAAGCAATCGTCTTTATGATGAACTTACTGAACAGCTTGGTGACTATAAGCAGGCAATGGTCTCGGTTCCCGAACCGACGGTTGATTTAATCCAATGGCTTACACCCTTTTTAAAATTCCAAAAGTCATTGATGGATTTAAAATCAGCGGTTAGATTTTTTTCAAGCACTGGTGAATCGATTAGTAAAATGCAAGAGAATGTAAGTAAGAATTTACCCGTTGAGGAGTTGTTTGACACAGTTATGATAGATATCCGTGAAGTCTGTACATTACGATATCAATACGAGAGGATACTAAAAGAATATAATAGCGGCGAATATTCATCTGTTGGTGCATTAGTCGCGGCCTATCATAAAATCCAGATTTTATATGTTGAGTATATGCAAATGATAGAGAGATTGATGTTAGATTTTGCGGCAAGATGGCAAATTCTCACCTTTGCGGGACAAGAAGTAAGGGTATATGTACCAAGGTCGACAACAACAAGAAAATCGGCCGTAGGCGTAATTGTCTTCAATGAGAACCTTGGATTTAAATGCTCAGTGACAATTGATGGTTCCCATCTTGATTTTCAGAACCAGCGTGATTTTTATCAGGAAAACAATCAGAAATTATCATTTATTCCGTTTTCGCTAATAGGGCAGCGACACGGTGAAGCAATATTAACAGCAACCCTAAATATTGAAAATGATGGAAAGGAAATACAATCCTACGAAATTCGTGTCCACCCGACAATGTTTGAACTCGCAAAAGAGACCTCAGTCATATTACCAAGCTTGGGCGCGATCTTTACGCTAGTGTGGTGGCTTATGGGAAATCCCATAAAGGAAGCAGCCTTTACTGGTACCGGAGTAGGCGCCATATTAAGCATGCTTATTATTGCTATTAGAGTGTGGAGAGCGAAGAGGAAACTGTAGGGTTTGTGATAGTTGTCCATACAAATTATAACTCCAATTACAAAACGGCTCCAGCGCTTGCGCAGCAGGACCGCCTCTACTCGCTCCCGGATGGCCTCTGAGCCCTCCCCTGTCTGCTTGGCAGCTAGTTCCCCTCGATCTTCACCGCCGGCTGCGAGAAAACCCTGAAAGACGTGGCCGGTGGCGCCAAAACAGATTGTGCGGCACTGGCTCCCGGATCCGCACTACGAATGCCTTGGTTTATGAAGATGCCAATGCTATCTTCGCCAGGTGCCAGCCCTACCTCCCACGAACGGTTAGGCGGCAATTGCAATCACTGATAAACAGAGAATCCCAGCCGCTGGTGGTTGAGGCGATACCCGGGCCGGTGAGGTGAGGGATTCTACCACGAAATCACTCTGATCAGAAGAGGTTCACGATGGGTATGATGGATAAAATGATGGGCTCGATGATGGGCAAGATGAGCGATGAGGATAAAAAGCGAATGATGGCCGAGATGATGCCCAAGATGATGGAGGGGATTGATATGAAGGAGATGATGCCCCAGATGATGAGTATGATGGGCGGTGGCCAAGGCGAGGGCGGCATGATGGGAATGATGTCGAAAATGATGCCGCAATGCATCGAAATGATGTTCCCCAAGATGGCGAAAGAAGAGCGCACCGAGTTCGTAATGACTCTCCTGGTCAAGACGGTGGAACAGGGCCTGGCCGGCCTGTCGGTACAGGAAAAAGAGGACTTTCTGATTAAGGTGGTCGAGACTGTTAAAGCCTGATTTCAGGGGCATTGCCTCGGTGGTACCCAGTGCGGCCGGCCGCTTCCCGGCAGGTAGTGGGCTGGTTGGCCGTCACCAGGGTGCAAATTTATGCCTAACTTTCAAGCCCACCAGTTAAAAGGAGGATAAGGTATGGACCCCACCAATTTCTGGTCAAGCGGGTTTTTTTATTTTCCCGCTGATCATGATGATCATCATGATGTTCTTCATGTCACGGATGTTCGGTCGAGGGGGCTTCAAACCGCCCTGGATGCGCGGTGATGATAGGGGGGAACAACCCCCGGAATCATATAGGCCCGGCCCCGGCAGTGGAGGGTCGGAGTCACCCATGGAC
>SDBU01007716.1_pt1 | contig 12347 bp, 10 predicted proteins | sample 2277071 | NCBI WGS metagenome assembly SDBU01 (sample SAMN10397929, study PRJNA504765) | marine sediment metagenome | isolation source: marine sediment core GS08_GC12, 126 cmbsf | place: Arctic Ocean: Gakkel Ridge, Loki's castle | collected 2008
GTACCGCCCAGGACTACTGCGGTTATTACCTGAAACTCATAATTCTGGCCCAAAAGACCCGGGTTTGCCGAACCCATATTGGCTGAGTTTACTACTGCTGCAATACCTACAAAAAATCCTGCAAATGCAAAGGCAAACATCTTAATATTGTCTACATTTATACCCGAAAGTTCTGCAGCTCTTGCATTTGTGCCGACTGCTACAACATACCTGCCAAGAGGTGATCTCCTTAAGACCAGATAAGCTGCAATATAACAAACTGCAGTTATGATTATCGGAAAAGGTATCACCTTAAAGATCTTGCCATTACCGATAAAGAGCCAGAACTTATTATCTATATAAACAGGAAAATTATCGGTATAAATAAATGCCAATGCCCTGAAGATAAATAACATTCCAAGAGTTGTAATAAATGCAGGTATGCGGAGTTTTGTCACGAACAATCCATTCACAATACCAAGAAGGGTTGCTATAACTAGTGTTGACAACACTCCAAGCACTCCTCCTATCCTTGGAATAAAAGAAGAACCCAGTACTGCGACCAGAGCAAGCATGGACCCGATGGAAATATCAAAATTCCCGGTCATTATAATAAAAGTCATCCCGATTGCAGCAATAGCTATATAAGATGAAAATCCCAATGTACTGAGTATATTTCTCCAGGATATAAAAAATGGTGACTGTATCGAAAAGAATACAAGAACAATAATGAAAATAAAGGGCAGGCCAAAATTACCCCATAATGTTCCCGTTTTATGCCTTATCTCCCTGGATCTTTCTTTATCCATTCACAACCCACTTATTTATAATAAAAATTAATCTGATGCAATATCATCATTAGCTACTGCAATAGCTATACTTTTATTCCCTTAATTTTGGCAACCTCTAGATATCTTCCCCTGAGCCCATCAATAAAAAGTGCAAAAATAAGTACCAGTCCCACTGCAAGCATCTGGTAGAAATATTCTACACCCAGTAGGTTTAGACCATAATAGATCATAGAGATGAATATCCCGGCAAAAACCGCTCCTACGAGATTTCCTCTTCCTCCGGATAGGCTTGTCCCTCCCAGGATCGTAATGGTTAAAACCGTTAAGGTGAATCCGGGAGCCATGCTGGGAATTCCTATCAGTGCCTGCGAAGTCCTTATGACTCCTACAATACTGGCAGTAAAGGCAACAAGCACATATACCATTATTTTTATAAATGTCACATTTAAACCGGAAATAAGCGCCGCTCCTTCATTTGACCCGACTGCGCTAATATACCTCCCAAGGGAAGTCTGATATAGCAATAAGTAAAATACAATGAAGATGACTACCATTATTAGTATAGGGAAAGGAATTCCCCATAATTTACCGGTACCTATAGTCATGAACCCGCTTTGACTTATTGGTATCTGTCTCCCCTTCGTTATTAAAAAAGCCACCCCTCTCACAATAGTAGCCATGGATAAGGTGGTTATCAGGGGATTTACTCCAAATTTAGTAATAAGGACACCGTTTAGAAATCCTACCACACAACTAAAAAGAATTGATACTATGATTGCCGATGGGACCCCAAGACTTGGAATGGTCATGGCTAGAATAACACTGGTGAGCGCAACAACAGCGTCCACCGAAAGATCAAACCCTCCGCTCGTTATAGCCAGGACCATTCCAAAAGCGACGATCCCCCCATATGTTCCCTGAGTTATTATCGAAAAGATGGTATCAATTTTTAAAAAATTTGGACTGGCTACTGCCAGGAAAGCACTCCCCAGGATGATCAGTATAAATATCCCGATCTTTTCATATAATTTTAAAAACCTTACCATTGCCTATTCCTTAACAGCATAGTTATAATATCTAGCAGTACCTTATCTTAAAAATTAATTATTAATATTTTGTCCTATCTGTGCAGATACCAGTTTTTCTTCATCCATATTTTCCCTATTAAATTCCGCATTTATTTTGCCTTTATAGAACACCAATGTCCTATCAGTCAGGTTGACCAGCTCAGGTAGTTCTGATGATGATAAAATAATAGAGATACCTCTTTTTGCAAGGTCGATCATTATCCTGTGGATCTCAGCTTTTGCTCCTACATCTATTCCCCTTGTAGGCTCAAGCAAGATAAGTACTTTGGTATCACTAACAAGGGTTCTCCCTATCACAACTTTTTGCTGATTACCGCCGCTAAGATAAACAATCCTTTGATGCAGGCTCGCATACTTTATATCAAGGACTTTACTCATATCATTAAAAATTATTTCTTCTCTTTTCGCCCTGATAAACAGGCCCTTAAAAAATGTTAATGTCTTAATGATGATTATGGTTAGATTGTGTAGGACGGACATATCATAAAGGAGTCCTTCATTTTTCCTGTCTTCTGTGACATACCCGATGCCGAGCTCTATTGCATTCCTGGAATTCTTAATATCTACTTTTTTATTTTCAAAATATATATCCCCGGTGGTTCTTGGAGAAATACCGTAGATCGATCTAAGTAAAGGGTGTATGCCGGACCCCAATACTCCTGCAAAACCAAGGATCTCTCCTTTATATAATTGAAAATTTACATCATAAACATTATCCGCAATATTATAATCCTTTACTTCCAGGACCACTTCTTTTCCATCTGTTCTTTCTTTCTTCTCGGCAAAATATTCTTTGACTATCTTACCGACCATCATCGAGACTATTTCTTCTTCATTTGTCTCTTTAGTGATCTTTGTCCCGATCTTTTTTCCATCCCTGAGAACTGTGATCCTATCAGATAATTTAAAAGCTTCTTCCAGGCGGTGTGAGATATATATAATAGAGACCCCCTGTCTTTTTAGTTCATCAATGATCTCAAAAAGCTTCACTACTTCTTTTTCGGTCAGTGATGCCGTAGGTTCATCCATAATAAACAGTCTGGCATCCACAGATAATGCTTTTGCTATCTCAACCATTTGTCTTTCTGCAACAGATAGATCCGCTACAAATTTTTTACAATCGATATCTATTCCAAGCCTGTCCAGAATTTTTTTTGCGTCTGAATTCATCTTACGCCAGTTTATAAAAGTCTTTCCGAGTATTCTTGGCTCTCTTCCTACAAAAATATTCTCAGCCACTGATAAGTCCGGAATCAAATAAAACTCCTGGTATATCACAGCGATCTTATTCATCTGGGCCTGACGCGTATTGGCAATATTGACTTTTTTACCATCAAGAAATATATCCCCACTATCCGCCCTGTATACTCCTCCAAGGATTTTAATGAGTGTGGATTTTCCTGCACCGTTTTCACCGACCAGAGCATGTACCTCACCTTTTTTTACCGTGAAATCAACATCTGAAAGAGCTCTAACACCGGGAAAATTCTTTGTGAGTTTATTTATTTGAAGAAAAATTTTGTTCTCAACCATACTATTTAAGAAATAATACTGATAATAATATTAGCAAAACGTTTCTTTGGTTAGTAAAAAGATTACCAGCTTTATTTCTACATGTCAATTTTTATTCCACCTGGATTATTGCACTTTTCATTTAGCTATTAATATTTCAACAATATCCGATAGTTTATCCAGGAGCCTGTCCTACTGATTATTGCAATATTTTGAGTCTAAAAAATCCTTATCTCTTTGCATTCCCCTATGTAAAATTTAGGAGAAATTTGATAATATGTAAAATTTGAGTAGATAATTAAATTGTTATATTTTTTATAAAGCGAACCAGTGATATATGTCCAGATTAAGGAAGAAACATTATAAGAAGCGGGGAAGATTATTTAAAGCCATCATCGGCATTATTGCCATATTACTGGCCATTAACCTCTTTTTTGTTTTAGGTTTTTCGGGGCTCACCATGTTCATCTTCCAGGCTATCGGCCAGTTTACAAATGATCTTCCAAATATAGAGGAATTCACACCTGCCGAGAGTGCCCTGACCTCCAGGATATATGCTGCAGACGGAACACTTATAGCTACTTTTCATGGTGAAGAGAACCGTGAACTGGTCCCCCTCCAGCAAATACCAAGAAACCTTATAAACGCAGTAATAGCCATCGAGGATGAGAGGTTTTACCAGCATCCTGGTTTCGATATGGAAGGAATAATACGTTCCCTTATCATAAATATTGTATCCGGTGATGTGGAACAGGGTGCGAGCACTATCACTCAGGGATATGTAAAAAATGTATATATGCCTGAAGAGAAATACGATATTACCTATGAAAGAAAAATAAAGGAAGTCGTCCTTGCATACCAGCTTGAAGAGATCTATTCAAAGGATGAAATACTTGAGATGTATCTAAATACTGTCTATCTGGGTGAAGGCGCCTATGGTGTGCAGGCAGCCGCCAAGATTTATTTCAATAAGGATGTCGAATACTTAAACCTTTCCGAATGCGCTATGATCGCGGGACTGCTTCAGACATATCTACACTCACCTTATATTGATGAAAATGCGGCCCTGGAGAGGAGAAACCTGGTCCTCACTAATATGTTCCGTCTGGGATATGTGGACCAGAGTGAATATGAAGATGCAGTAAAGATGCCCATAATCACGCAGAGACCGCGCGAGGAGACGGAAAAGGGCTTTGCGCTCTACTTTGTGGAACATGTGAAACAGGAACTTATCGCAAAATACGGCGTTGCAAGAGTCTTTGAGGGAGGTTTTGAGATATATACCACCCTTGACCCTAAAATGCAGGTTTATGCTGAAAATGCCATACAGGAAATACTTCCCGATCCCGAGGACCCTGCGGCCGCTCTTGTGTCGATGGATCCCACGAATGGCTATATCAAGGCCATGGTAGGAGGAAAGGATTTTGGCGATATGAAATTCAACCTCGCTACCCAGGCAAAGAGGCAGCCCGGTTCGACCTTTAAGGTCTTTGCTCTTCTTGCCGCGATGGAGCAGGGTATCAGCCCGTATATGACATTTAATCCCAATGGTACAGTAATATTTGATATTTTTGGAAGTGAACCCTGGGAAGTCGGCAACTACAATAATGCCAATTATGAAGTAAATGAACTGCCTATACTTGAGGCTACCGTTAAATCAATAAATGTGGTCTATTCACAGCTTATAATGCGGATCGGTGCCTATGATATTGCAGGTATTGCAATGGATATGGGAATAGAAACACAACTCAATCCCTATCCGGCCATAGGGCTTGGAGGACTTACCATCGGTGTATCTGCACTTGAAGTAGCCACAGCATTTTCAACGATTGCAAATTATGGGGTCAAAAATGAACCGGTAGCAATACTTAAGGTAGTGGATAAAGACGGGATAGTGATGGAAGAGCATCAGCAAAACAGTGCACAGGTGCTTTCTGCAATAAATGCTTTCAGAGCAATTGAGATAATGCAGCAGGTAATGCAAAGGGGTACTGGCACCAATGCAAGGCTTGATGACAGGCCAGCTGCCGGAAAAACAGGTACCACCCAGGAAGCAGAGAATGCATGGTTTACAGGGTTTACCACCAATCTTGCAACATGTGTATGGATGGGATATCCTGAGACAAATATAAAGATGGGTTATGTGCACGATATAAGGGTAGCCGGCGGCAGCCATCCTGCAATGATCTGGAACCTCTTTATGAAGGAGGCCACAAAAGAGCTTCCAATTGAAAATTTTGTAAGGCCACAGGATGATATGATAAATCTGCAGGTGGTCCCGAACCACGAAACAGGAGAATATATGATCCCCAACCGTTATACCCCGCAGGAACAGATAATAATCAAGCAGTACCGGTATGGTGAAGAACCCACGGTGCAGATGCCTATTCCTGAAGGTACGATCCCTATAATGCCGATGGTATCGCTAATGCCTATAAATGAGGCCAATCATATACTCATAGAGGCTGGTTATAATAATATTCTTTATGAAAATGAAAGATTTGCCGATGTCCCATCCGGCTATACACACCGTCAGGAACCGATGTGGGGCCAGCCAGTAGAGCTTATAAGAAAGATCACTATCTGGGTAAATCCGTAAGGACTTTCCGGCTTGCATCCCTTTTTTGGGGACATCTTAAAAAAGGATCTTTACCAACTTTTAATCAAAATATATAAGGATGCTATGAATAATAAAATTTTAGATAATAATATACGGGTAAGATTTGCTCCAAGCCCCACAGGATTTCTACATATAGGCAGTGCCAGGACCGCTCTTTTTAACTGGCTCTATGCCAGGAAGACCGGTGGAAGCTTTATTATCCGGATCGAGGATACTGATGCTAAAAGACATCAGGAAGAAGCTATAGGACTTATTCTCCAGTCCCTCAAATGGCTCGGGATGGATTGGGACGAGGGACCGGATATCGGTGGAGCTCTTGGCCCTTACAGACAGTCGGAAAGACTGGATATCTACAAAGAAAATGCATATAAGTTAATAGAAGGCAAAAAAGCATATATCTGTTTCTGCAGTCCCGGGGACCTGGCAAAGGAGCGGGAACTGTGCCAGAAAAATGGCGGGGTCTTTAAATATGACAGAAAATGCCTGTCTTTGACCAGTGAAGAAATATCAGCAAGGAAGGACAGGGGCGAACCGTATACTATAAGGCTCCTCGTACCAGAGAATAAAATACTGGAGTTTGACGATATAGTCTATGGCAGGATATCTGTAAGCTCTGATACCATAGAAGATTATATTATAATGCGTTCAAATGGGCTCCCTACCTATAATTATTCAGTTGCAGTAGATGACGCCCTGATGAATATAAGCCATATAATAAGGGGTGAGGATCATCTTTCCAATACTCCCAAACAGCTCCTGGTCTATAATGCCATGGAGATCACGCCGCCTGAGTTTATACACCTTCCAATGATACTCGGAAGTGATGGGCACAAACTTTCAAAACGGCATGGGTCCATATCTATTGAAGCATACCAGGAGGACGGCTTCCTGCCGGATGCAATAGTCAATTATATAGCGCTTCTCGGGTGGGCATATGACGAGAAGACAACACTATTTTCACTGCCTGACCTTATAGATAAATTTTCGCCCGAAAATATAAACAAAAAAAGTTCCAGGTTTGATTACCAGAAACTTCTCTGGATGAATGGTAATTATATCAGGGAACTTGATGAAGGCTTACTTGCGGAGCTCATTACAAAAGAAGTCAGGACTTATCTTGATTCAGAAAAAGACCTCAAGAGGTTCACAGGCGGACCGGGAATTGAGGAAACTATAAAAAGGATCACCCCTCACATAAAAGAGAGAGTAAAGACCATAAAGGAAAGCAGTGAATGGCTGAGTCCTTTCTTTTCAATTTTAGAATACGGCCCAGATATGCGGGATTATTTTAATAATAAGGCCCTGGATGCAGCACCAGTATTAAACAAGATATTATTGACCCTCAAGCCTCTTAAATCAAGATTTTCCTCATCTGATATCGAAGGCAGCCTGAGGGAACTCTCGGAAGAATTGGGACTTAGTTTTAGAAAGATCGCCGAAGTGATAAGGATAGCTACATGGGCAAAAAAGGTCAGTCCCCCGCTTTTTATAACAATGGAAATACTTGGTTATGACCTTTCAATCAGCCGTATAAGCGATTACCTTAAAATAATCGCTTAAGCTCCTAGAGCCTGAATGTCATTTCCTCAGGTGTGAGGTCCCTTCCCTTTTCAACGACCTTCTTGGTAAATTGCGCAACAACAAGTTCTTCATTTGTGGGCACAATATATATTTTAGCCTTTGAAATAACAGAATAATCAGAAGATATAATACCGAGCTGCCCATTAATATCCTTATTCCGGGCAAGATCGAGTCTTATACCCATATAATCCATATTCTCAAGGCATCTCTCCCTGATCAGCGTACTTTTTTCTCCAATTCCTCCACCGAATATTATGCAATCGATACTTCCAAGTACTGTGGAAAAGGATCCTATATATTTTCTTATTCCATCAATATATAGGTCGAGTGCAAGCTTTGCCCTCTCATTACCTTTTTCCGCAGCGCTAATGATCTCTCTCATATCATCAGTGCCGATCCCGGCAATGCCTAAAAGTCCGGCATTATTTGATATCTGATCCTGTGCCTGTTCAATAGATAGCCCGAATTTTTTCATGGCATATAGAAGAGAGGTTCCATCTATATCACCGGTCCTTGTTCCCTGGAGAAGTCCTGAATTTGGTGAAAAGCTCATACTCGTATCTGCGACTTCCCCATTCTTTATAGCCGTAATGGAACTGCTTCCTCCAAGATGAACTGTTATCAGGTTCATATTTTCTGTTCCCATCAGTTTATAGGCCATTGCTGCCAGGTAACGATGCGATGATCCATGAAAACCATGTTTTTTTATCCCGCCTTTTTCATGCCACTCCCAGGGTAGTCCTGATATCCTCCTGTATTCCGGTATTGTCCAGTGAAATGAAGGTTCAAACACTCCGACCATAGGTATATCCAGTATCCTCTTAAATATCCCGATAGTCTCAATATATGGCTGATTATGGACCGGTGCCACAAAAAGGAATTTTTCCATCTCTTCGAGTATCCTTGGTGTCAACATATTGGCCCCGTTCTTCTCACCCAGGATACATTTAAATCCCATCGCCTCAATAGCGGAAGGGCTTTCAATGACCTTGTTCTTCACAAACCATTTAAGGATATACTTGATGCCTGAATCGAAGCCAGCCAAGCGGATGACATCTTTCATGAGCGGTTCGTCCCCGACCCTGTGGGTGAAATTAGAAGCTCCCCTTGTTTTTATCTTATCAAGATTGGCCTCACCAAGGATTCTTATCTCATTTTTATTATTTATGTCAATAATCTTACTTTTTAGTGAAGTACTACCAACATTACCTATTCCGATGATCATCTTTTCCCCTTTCCAAGAGACTCCAGTTCTGTTATTTTATCTAATATACTTATAGTATGCCTTTATTGCATTTTCACTGAATTTATTTTAACAGATTTAGTTTCTTTTTTTAATTATTATTAAAATAGGAGCCTGTCCTAAAACTGATCCCTGGCCTGGAGTTTGATATTTTTATACAGACCAAGGCCTGAGAAAGAAGCGATATGGTACCCGCGACGTGTGAAAAACGAATTATGTATAAAAATAGCGACTGCCCGAAGGGTTGATTTTAAAGCCGGTTTGTGGAATAATATCTATAATACTTAAACTATTAAAATACTAGACTATATTTATTTGAAAAAGCTTCATTAAAGTTATTTAAATATAATACCCACACAGATCCACGGAGGGATATTATGGCAGATAGTAAAATATTTTTTGATAATGCTTCAACAACAAAAGTGGACCCCAGGGTCCTTGAAGACATGCTTCCCTATTTCAGTGAGCACTACGGCAATCCGTCCAGCCTGCATGACTTTGGTGATGCCGCCCACGGTGCCCTGGATAATGCCAGGAACCAGGTGGCTTCACTGATAGGTGCCGATGATGAAGAAATATACTTTACATCATGTGGTACGGAATCAAACAATCTTGCCCTGTGGGGCCTTATAAGGGCTGCAAAGAAAAAAGGCGGGCATATAATAACATCTGTGATCGAGCACCAGTCAATAATCAATCCACTCAAGGATATAAAGAAGGAAGGCTGGGAGATAACACATATTGGAGTGGATAGCGATGGGTCAGTTGACCCGGACCAAATAAGAAATGCTATAACCGATGATACAGTACTGATCTCGATAATGCATGCAAATAATGAAGTCGGTACCATACAAAAAATAAATGAAATATCAGAAATAGCAAAACAAAATGAGATACTTTTTCATAGCGATGGCATAGCGACGGCAGGGATCATACCTGTGAATGTAGGTGGACTTGGTGTGGATGCATACAGTTTTTCCTCTCAGCAGATGTATGGACCAAAAGGAGCGGCAGCTCTCTACTTGAAAAAAGGAGTCAGGTTAAAGCCCTCGCTTCTTGGAGGAATACAGGAAAGGGGCCGCAGGGCAGGTACGGAAAACATTCCTGCAATAGTCGGCTTTGGAAGAGCATGTACGATAGCAAAAGATGAGTTGGGCAGTAATGCAAAACATATTTCATCCATCAGGGACAAACTCGTAAAAGGAATAATAAAAAATATAGATAAGATTAAATTAAACGGACATCCCACCAAAAGGATACCGGGAAGCGCACATATAAGTTTTGAATTTATTGAAGGAGAATCCATATTACTGATGCTTAATATGGAAGGAATATTTGCTGCCAGCGGTTCGTCCTGCGCGTCCCAGGCATTAAAGAGCTCCTATGTGTTGGTAGAGATGGGTCTATCCGCCACTATGGCGCAGGGATCTATTTCCTTCTCTTTAGGAAAATATAATACTGGTGATGAGGTAGACAGGACCATCCGTGTTCTTCCGCCGATAATCGAACGCTTGAGAAAGATGTCTCCTCTATTCAAGGAATAGTCTACTGAGCGAAATTTATTACCGGATGAATGAAAGAAATAGCTTGAAAGAAAATATTAAAAAGAATATATTAAAATTCCAGACTAAATGGGTCAGGTTATTATAATTTGAAAAGAGGTTCTAATGGTTGCTTATAGTAAAGAGGTAATGGATCATTTTACTGCACCCAGGAATGTAGGAGAAATAAAGAATGCAGATGGAATGGGTGAAATAGGAAATCCTACATGCGGTGATATGATGACCTTTTATATAAAAGTAAAAGATAATGTTTTAGAGGATATTAAATTCAAGACTTTTGGCTGCGGTGCGGCAATAGCTGTATCAAGCATGGTAAGCGAGATGGCCAAAGGCAAAACACTTGATGAAGCCTTAAAGATAACAAATAAGGATGTTGCAAAAGAGCTTGGAGGTCTTCCTAAAAACAAATTACATTGTTCCAATCTTGGAGCAGACGCCCTTCATGCTGCAATAGAAGATTATAAGAAAAAACAAAATAAATGATCCACCGGGAGTGATTATGGCAGAGGAAATAAAAAAACCATGTAAGTGCCCCTATTGTGATACTGAAATAAAGGACAAGGATTCTGATGAATGTGCTTTCTGCAAAGTGAAGATCACTCATTGCAAAGCATGCAGTTATCCTATCTCAAACCACATAAAAGAGTGTCCCAATTGCGGAGCAAAATTATAATTATTATTAATAGATCCTGGCTCAATTGAATACTATTTTGAGCCTTCATTAGACCGGTGTGAAAAAATTATGAACGATAAAGATAAAAAAAAGGAAATAAAAGCTGATGAAGTCCTGGATTGTGTAGGACTTTATTGTCCTGTCCCAATATTTGAGACAAGAAAAAAAATAACCCTGATGGAAGATGGCCAGGTCCTAAAAATGATGGCCGATGATCCTGGTTCAAAACCCGATATGGAGTCATGGTCCAGGACTACTGGAAATGAACTGTTGAAAGTCGAAGAAGAGGATGGAGTTTTCACTTTCTATATCAAGAAGACTGAATAACTTAGATCTTCTTTTGGGGAAAATATCTGCGATATCTTCTAATCAGTTTTTCCTATATAGTGATCACATGTAACAATAATATTCTTTGCCACTTTATTCATTTTTTGGTAGCATATTAGCTTATCCACTGGGGAGTCGTCTAATGGCAGGACATGCGGTTCTGGTCCGTAGAGTGGGGGTTCGAATCCTCTCTCCCCAGCCATATCGGTCAAATACAAGAACCTCTTTATTAGAGTTATCGATTTTATTTAATGGCAGGGTATATTCTATTGTAGCAGTTGGAAAATCAATCCTCTAAAAGCATTAGAAAAATAACTTTTTTGTAAATATTTCTTCGTCATCTTATCTTCGGACAATTCTATGGTTTCGCTCTTCAGTTAGGGTAGATCTCTTAACTCTACCTCCACAGTAACATTCGTAAATTTTTCTGCATTCCATTGAGAGTTTTTGTTTAACTCAGAATCTTTTAAGTTTTTCCCTAATTGAATCACAATAGCAATAGGGTTTTCTAGAGCAAAGCATTCCGGGTTAAAAAACCCATCCTCCGGATAAATGACTAATTCATTATTATTGTCAAATGGGCCACTAGGTGGACCCCTAAAATTAAATGCCTCCTGCATGCCAGGTAATTCCGGGTATTCTGCCCATTTAAATCCGGAATTTTCCTTAGTGCATAAATTACTCATAAATTTTGATTTATTACTTGGTACACCCACTTCCTCTCCAGTTTCAAAGGAAAAGGTTGCTTTTACGAAACTATCCAAATTTGCACCTTTTGGTAGACCTTGATCAAACACTACAACAAGTAGAGAATTATAATTTTTATCAGTTTCACCGAGCCACATATCATGCCCCCGATGCCATTCAAAAATCATTTCTGGATTCGTTTCGTCTGTTAAAAGTATTCCACTTGACGCCCAATCTATTCCAACAGTATGAAAAATATGCGCTTTTTCAGCGGCTGCTTTCTC
>SDBU01007717.1_pt1 | contig 12346 bp, 10 predicted proteins | sample 2277071 | NCBI WGS metagenome assembly SDBU01 (sample SAMN10397929, study PRJNA504765) | marine sediment metagenome | isolation source: marine sediment core GS08_GC12, 126 cmbsf | place: Arctic Ocean: Gakkel Ridge, Loki's castle | collected 2008
ATTCACTCCGCAGGGGACGACACCAATCCTGTCGGTCAAAGCGCCGTAGTGAGCACAGAGCTGTTCCTTTTCCCTCTCTGTACTGGCAATAATACGATGACAGTCGTTCACCAGGCATCTTTCTGTCTCTATACGAAGCTCCGGCTCATCCTCATCAATACCGAGTGCATTCTTAACCGCACCCAGGGTATGGAACATTGTCATCTGGGGTACATGCCACCACCGCTGCAAGAACTGTCCCACCCAGCCGGAGAGCCAGTAATGACTGAATACCAGGTCATACTGAAGACCATTATTCCTCCTGAAATCCTCTAGATTACAGACAAAATCGGGAAGATAGGTATAGACTACTAGTTTTTCAATATCCTCAACCGCGCCAGCTTTGAGGTGAATAAGTCGGGCATTCTCACCTATCTCTACAATCTGCGGGTCATTCGGGTCGTGGACACGGGTATAAACGTCCACCAGGTGTCCTTGCTTCCCTAACTGGTGGGCAAGCTCCCGAACATAGACATTCATGCCCCCGGTATCCTTCCCTCCCAGATTACCTACTGGACAGCTATGCACACTGAGCAGGGCTAATTTGAGTTTTTGGTCTGCCACTGAAACTCCTTCTCCTAACTACGCTTAAATTAACTCACCCAATCTCTATCTGGCAATCGTACAGGGAAATCTCTTTTCCGCCTAGGTGATACTTGTAACGTTCGTCCCCTTTCATAAAATCAAACCTTTTCTTACCCCTCTGGATACTATCTTTGATGTAGAGAGCTTTAGAAAGCACGCCTACACTCAAGGAACTGTAAGCGGGGTCGTAGCCACTGTTGTACAGGTATATGGTATCATTATAATCAAACGCAATAACTCCTGCTACTGGTGTGCTGTCCACTTCCAGAATGCCTGCTCTCAGTAATCCAGCCTCAGCCATTTCCCTGACCATAACGTTGAAGAAAGCCGCCATCTCTTCGGTCATGAATGTCGCCTTGTCTTCCCGACTCTCCACAAACATTTCTAGGAAAACATCCATAAAATCCGGAACGGATTCACTTTCCTCAATAATACGATAGTCTATGCTGCCTGCTTCTTCTAGCCTCCTTAGTTTGCGCCTCAACTCATGTCGCTGCTTGCTATTCAACATTTGCAGGTACTCATCCCAGGTAGCTGGCAAATCCACTTCCAATGAGACATCATCCTGATGGCAGGAAACCCTGTACCCGAATTTGCGTGCTATAGCTATCAGACTGGAAAGTGCTGTGGAATCAGGCCTTACTGTCCCTAGCCCTAAACGGCTGACTCCCTTTTGCTTCAAATCCTCAAGTAATGCACCAAAGAAGTCGCCCTCTTTCCCGGGAGCAACAACGAAGTCTACATAGTCACAGACATCAGGACTGCCAATGATGGAAGCTGTTCCTTCCTTGATTAACAGTGGGGCAATGCCAATGACCTTCGCCTCTTGCCTGACGGTGAGAAAACGTGGTTCGGTCTCCGGGGCAAATACCTGCCGCCAGACCTTTACCCATGGTGGTAAAACAAAAACCGTTTTCCATCTTAACTCATCACCGTGTTCTTGCCAGTAAGAGGCAAACCAGTCAAAACTCTCTTCTGTAACACTGCAACCCATAATCTCTATAGTCTCAGTATATCATTTTGCCATGACTGAGGCAAGCGGCCGGCTACCTTTCCTCTATCGTTATCGCTATTATCTTGTCGCCCTGCTTGATTCTCTGCAGGACATCCATTCCCTCTACTAGCTGACCAAATACTGAGTGCTTGCCATCAAGGTGGGGCTGAGGAGCATAGGTAATGAAAAACTGGCTCCCGTTGGTAGCAGGACCACTATTTGCCATTGATAGCGCCCCGGTAACGTTGGTGTGCTCCGTAAACTCATCAGCGAATGTATAGCCTGGGCCACCAGTGCCAGTCCCCGTAGGGTCTCCTGCCTGAGCCATAAAGTCGGCGATAACGCGGTGGAATGTGATGTTGTCATAAAACCCCTCTCGGGCAAGGAATACAAAATTGTTGACGGTTATTGGCACATCGGCGCCAAATAGCTCCAGCACCAAGCTCCCCTTTTCTGTTTCAATGGTAGCGGTATATTGTTTACTGGCATCAATTGTCATCTGTGGTGGGGCTGAATAGGTTTTTCGCATTGGTTCTTCCTCCTTCTCTTCTGCCTCTGGTACAGCGCCAGAACAGGATATTACTAAGAATGGTAGTAATAGCAAGATAATGCCTGCTCCTCGACATAGTACCCTGATGCGCGTCATTTTGTCTTCTCCTTTCCTTAGAATGAGTCAGGTGTTCCTGCTGGACATCCGGGCTTTCTCATTTTAGTCTGCTTTTATCAGAATGTAAACTTTAGCTTGTTTGAACTACCACCTGACCCAAATAGTTCTGCTATAATAAGCCCAGACTAATGCCGGAGGCAGGAAGTGAAAGTAGATTTTGCCAAACTGGACAGGGCTTTCAACCCGCGGTGCTTGGCTGTTGTTGGCGACAGCAAGAAAGGTAACTTCCATTGGCTTCGTAATGAAAGCACCTTTCAGGGGGAACTGTATTCTGTTCAGGTTAATCCGGAGTCAATCGAGGGCATTAGAGAGTTAGGTGTGGAGAACTATACTAGCCTCTTGGACATTCCACAACCAGTGGATTTGGTCATTATTAATGTGCCCCGCGAAGTAGCTCCGCAGATATTGGACGATTGCATACGCAAGGGGGTAGCCGTCGCTCATTTCTTCACCGCTGGCTTTGCCGAGACGGGTACCGAACCAGGTATCAGCCTCGAACGATTGCTCACTGAAAAGGCAGAACAGGCGAACTTCCACATCGTTGGCCCCAATTGTCGGGGAATCTTCAATCCTAATATCGGGTTACGACAGATATCAGAGCAGTATAGTGGCTTTGCTGGGCCGGTGGGCATTATCAGTCAAAGTGGTGGTCATGCCATGACCTTCAGTCGTGAGGCTCATCTCCAGGGAGTAGACATCAATAAATCGGTGAGTTTTGGCAACGGCATAGTGCTTCATGCCAGCGACTATCTGGAGTACTTCGGCCACGACCCTGAAATTAAGGTCATTGGTATGTATCTGGAGGGTGTTAAGGATGGCAGGCGCTTCTTCAATGTCTTGAGGGAAGTGGCTGCTCACAAGCCGGTGGTAATCTGGAAAGGCGGCTGGACGGATGACGGGGGGCGAGCTATTGCCTCGCACACCGCTTCACTGGCTGTACCCAGGACGGTGTGGGATACCGCTGTCAGACAGTGCGGTGCTATTCAGGTGAACGGAATGGAAGGTCTTATTGATACCATTAAGGCTCTCCTCTTTCTTTCGCCGGTTCTTGGCGATAGAGTGGGCGTGGCTGGTGGCGCTGGCGGACAATCAATAGCTATTACCGATGTCTTAGCTGCCGCCGGGCTCAAAGTGCCGCTGCTCTCACAGCAGTCCTACGATGAGTTGGATACGTTTTTCAGTCTCGTCGGTGGCAGCTACCGTAACCCGTTGGACACGGACACTGGCGGTAATCGTCGTGAGCTGGCGCGTATCTTTGAAATTCTTGGCCGTGACCCCAATGTTGATATCCTTATGCTATTGTCCCGGGTTGGTAAGTTCATGTTCTCTACCGAACAGCTGGAAGCCGATATTGATGCTATCGTCAGCATCAGGCAAAAAACATCTAAGCCCGTACTCGCTATTCAGCCCTACACCACGCCGGAGGAGATGCAGGAAGCCCTTGAGGTTATTCCCAGGTTTCAGGAAGGCGGTGTCCCTGTATTCCCCACCATGGAGCGTGGTGCATCTGCCTTAAAGAATGTCCTTGACTACTACCGCTTCAAGGACGGCGTCGGTATCTAGATAATCAAGGAGGATATTATGAACACTCAGGAAATTTACTACATGCCTGCGTTAGAAATGCGCGATGCCATCAAATCTAAAAAGCTCTCCCCTGTAGAAGTAATGGATGCTATTCTGCAACGTATTGAGCTAATCAACCCCAAAATCAATGCTTATTGTACCGTCGTCGCCGAAAGCGCCAGAGAACAGGCCAAACAGGCCGAAGACAAGGTAGTGAAAGGGGAAGAACTGGGACCTCTTCACGGCATCCCGGTATCTATCAAGGACCTGATGCTTACCAAAGGGATTCGAACTACGAGCGGATCCAAGATCTACGAAAACTTTGTCCCCCAACAGGATGCCATTGTCGTTGAAAGATTGAAAGCCGCCGGGGCCATTATCGTTGGCAAGACAAACACCCCTGAATTTGGGTTTATGGGAGTAACCGATAACCTGCTTTTCGGACCAACTCGTAACCCTTGGAATCTAGAACGTCATGCTGGAGGCTCCAGTGGTGGAGCGGCAGCCGCAGTAGCTGCCGGTATGGGTCCACTGGCTATTGGCAGCGACGGTGGTGGTTCAATACGTATTCCCAGCAGTTTCTGCGGTGTTTTCGGTTTGAAGCCATCCTTCGGCCGCGTCCCTCGAGGTCCAGGCTCGCCGGACTGGCACACTCTATCTCATTACGGACCTATTACTCGCACTGTCAGGGACGCAGCTCTAACTATGGAGGTCATCGCCGGCCGGGACGATAGAGACCGCCATTCGCTACCGGAGACAGGGCTACGTTACCTACCATTTCTTAATGCTGACCTCAAAGGACTGAAAATCGCTTGGAGTCCAGACTTGGGATACGCTATTGTTGACCCCCAGGTCATGGAAACAACGGCAGCGGCAGTCAGGACTTTTGAAACCTTGGGTGCTACGGTAGAGGCAGTCAGCCCTGAGATTGATAGCCCCAACCCGGCTTTTGGTATTATATGGGGCGTGAGATATGCCTCGTTCTACCGGGAGCGATTGGAGAAGTGGCGGGACCAAATGAGCCCACGTCTGGTTGCTATTATCGAGCGGAACAAGGATAGGTCAGCAATGGAGTATGCCAGGGCTGCTATCGAATTGGAGGAATTGTGTCATCGGATTCAGCCTTTCTTTGAAAACTATGACCTGTTACTGACACCACAGATTGCCGTGCCGGCCTTTGAGCTTGACAAAGTCGAAGTAGGCGAGATTGCTGGGGTCAAAGGCTCGCCCTTCATTGACTGGACGCCGTTTACCTATCCATTTAACATAACGGGGCAACCAGCCGCCTCCGTCCCCTGTGGCTGGACGGATGATGGTTTGCCTGTTGGCCTTCAGATTGTCGGTCGGCGCTTTGACGATGTAACGGTATTCAAAGCTGCCGCCGCTTTTGAACAGGCCTCCCCTTGGGCAGACAAACTCCCTCCGCTGGACTAAGAGAGTAGACTTCAATGACGCGAAGCATCCTTCTCATCAATACCAATGTGGTACGACCACCGGTTAGCCCGGTAGGCTTGGAATATGTTGCCGAAGCCCTGATTGAGGCCGGACTGCCAGTACAGGTCTTGGACCTCGCCTTTGAGACCGACTGGAAAGCATCCCTGCAAACGGAGCTTGCCAGTGGTGAGCTACTGGCAGTGGGTGTATCCGTGCGGAATACTGACGACTGCTCCTTTCTCTCCGGAACTTCCTTCCTCCCTTGGATACGTGACGTAGTCAACGACGTCAAAAAACTCACTGATGCCCCTGTCTTCCTTGGCGGGGTTGGATTTTCCACCCTCCCTGAGGCTGTCCTCAGAGCTACACAAGCTGATGGCGGCATTGAAGGTGATGGCGAGCAGGCAATGTTGGCTTTAGCCACCTCTCTTATCAAGGACGAAGGCTTTAAGCACTTGCCCAATCTGGTCTATTGGTGGGGCGATGACGTAGTTCGTAATCCCAGGGTTGATATTGACCTTCGACATTTACCCTTACCTCGTCGCAGAGCCTTTGACAATAAACGGTACGAGCAATTTGGAGCAATGGTCGGCATTGAGACCAAGCGTGGCTGCCCTCAGAAGTGCATCTTCTGTGCCGACCCTGTTGCTAAGGGCAGTAACATACGCCTCAGACCACCGCAGGTTGTTGTCCGGGAATTCGAAGACCTGCTCCAACAGGGAGTAGCCTGGTTCCACCTCTGCGACAGTGAGTTCAATCTTCCTTTGGATCACGCCAAAGATGTCTGCCGCGCCATTATTGAGAGAGGGCTGGGTGACAGAATAAGGTGGTATACCTACTGCTCACCCGTTCCGTTCGACCGCGAACTCGCTCGCCTGATGAAGAGCGCCGGCTGCGCCGGCATAAACTTCGGCGTCGACTCTCTGTGTGACGACCAGTTGCATCGGCTGGGCAGGACACATTCAGTAGATGACGTCAGTCAACTGGTTCACCTTCTCCACACGGAGGGACTCAACTACATCTTTGACCTGTTAATCGGCGCCCCGGGTGAGACGCGTGAGACGGTACAAACAACAATTGATAGGGCAAAAGAATTCAACGTCTCTCTGGCAGGAATGGCTATCGGCGTCAGAGTCTATCCTGATACCCCTCTGGGAAAGGCAGTCGCTAACGGACTCATCAAGGAAGGGTTACATCCCGCCGCCACTGATGACTCCACCCAACCCCTCTTCTATCTCTCTCCCTCTCTCCGTCAGGATGCTATCCCATTTATTAATCAGCTCGTTGCTGACGACCCCGGGTTTCTCACCCTCTCTGCCCCCGGTGAAGAGGGCAGCTACAATTATGCCGGTGATGAACTGCTGAGCCAGTTGATAGAACAGGGCGCCCGGGGTGCCTACTGGGACATTCTCCGGCAACATCGGAAAGTCTAGGTCTGCCGTCCATCACTTCTTCCATTCTACCAACAGGTGTAGCCGCCATCTATAAGTATTACACTTCCAGTAACGAAACTTGATGCTTTGGAGGCTAAGAAAAGGGCAAGTCCTTTGAGTTCATGGGGCTCGCCTGCTCTGCCCATAGGAGTCATGGAAAGCCACTCATCAGCAATTTTAGCATCCAGGGCTCGTGCTGTCATGGGAGTCCTTATATACCCGGGAGCAATTGCATTCACACGAATACTATATTTTGCCCATTCCGCTGCCAGACTCTTAGTGAGATGGGCAATGGCAGCCTTGGCCGTGTTATAGGCAGCCTGTTCCTGGGGACGGTTAACAATGAACGCGCTCATAGAGGAAATATTTATAATACTTCCTTTCTTCCGCTTGACCATTTCACGCCCGACCATCTGACAGCATAAAAAGGTGCCTTTTACATGGATATCCATCATTCTATCCCAGTCTTCTTCGGTCATATCTAGTGCTGAGATACCCTGACCTATTCCGGCATTGCTAATTAAGATATCGATTTTCCCGAATCTATCTTTTGCCACCTCCACCATGCTTTGAACATCCGCAGCTTTGCTTACATCCACTTTCATAGCAATTGAGTCTCTACCCAACTTTCTGATTTCTTCAGCCGCCTTTTCTGCCACTTCCACACGCCTTTGAGCCACAAGCACATCTGCCCCAGCTTCTGCCAGAGCTAAAGCCATTTCCTTGCCAAGTCCTTGACCGCCACCTGTTACAATTGCCTTCTCGCCTTTTAGATCAAACATAGACAAAACATGCATTAACCTTTCCCCCTTTTTAATCACATATTCGGATAAGTAACTATGAATTCAATCCCGCTATTTTACTGTGAGCCGAAGAATAGATAGTGCTTGACCTAGCTGGATATTATTTTCTGCTGTTTGAAGAATTCAGTCAGTTTTTCAGCAATCCTGCTACCTTCACAACCAATTCCAGAGAATCGTCTCGTAATTTTCCGTTCTGTTGTTCTATTAAAGCCCAAACTCCTTTCACTGGATGCACGGATGTTTCTAATCCTTTCCATCTACTAATTAAGTAGTTTGAGTAAGTGCTCGCTGGCCTGAGACACTGGACAAGTTTCCCATAGCTCCCGGTCCGGTGTAAATGTATCGTGGGACAACAAATGTGTGGTGTGTCGTGGTGCACTTTTTGTATGTTTGCTGGATTTGAAGCATGTCGCTATTCTACAAGCCTTGCCCGCTACCAGTCAACCCAATTTCCTCAGCTAACTTTACATAACTAGAAAAACGATTCGAGCCTAATAAGGCTTTATCAGACTCGAATCGTTTCCCCAAAAAAAATGTGCGGTTCTCCAGCGCGTTTGCGGTTACTGTCTAGACAACAACGTTTAGCGCCGTCGGCAGTATTTCAAAGCGGGCAGGGGCTTCTCCCAGAAGCTCACCGTCGACCTGGAGAGACATCGGCTCTTTAGGTTGTATCTTTATCTCTCTGGCTCTCTCCATTGTAACCTTAGGGTGAGTAAGATGAGTCCCCTTATAAATTCGGGGTAATGACCAGAGAAGGTCTGGTTTACTCAAATCACCTATTGTCAGGACATCGAGGAGACCGTCCGTAGGGTCGGCGTCAGGAGCAACAAACATACTCCCTCCACCGTACTTGCCGTTACTCATTACAATCGCACAAACCTTCCTGTCATCTGTTTTCCCATCCAGGTTCAGAGATACCGCCTTATTTTTGTAAGTGAATAATGTGGTCAGCAGCCCCATGAGGTAGGAAGGCATGGGGCCTAAAGCCTTAAATCTTTGCGTAGTAGCCTTAACTACTTCGGCGTCGAAACCCAGGCCGGCAAAGTTTACAAAGAGTCGTTTCACCACCCGGCCGCCACTTTCATGCTCCACAACACCAAGGTCTACCAGGAGCTTTCTCCGATTCAGGAGACATTGGCAAGCTTCTTTGTGTTCGCGAGGTACACCGACGGTGCGGATGTAATCACTACCTGTTCCCGTACTTATGATACCCAGGCTAACGTCTCTGATGTTACCGGCATCATACAGACCATTCACAATCTCGTTTATTGTGCCATCCCCTCCTACAGATACTACCAGTTCATAGCCCTTTTTGGCTGCTGACTTGGCAAGCTCAATGGCATGTCTTGGGGCTTCTGTCAAATCATGCTCAAAACGCAGCCCGATGTTTTTCAGCAGGCTCATTATCTGCGGCCATTGCTTGGCTGTCCGCCCAGCACCAGCGACCGGATTCACGATCAGTCTGGCATATGGCAAAGGCGCTGTCCTCCTAGGAGAAATCAGTCACGGCTATCTTCTACTCAGCAATAGGGTATTATAGCACATTAGGCAGATTGAATATGGTAAACTATGAGAGCAAAAGAGGACAAGAGTAGAAGAATACGCCAGCCTAAAATCATTCACTCAGATAGTGAGATTGAGCTATCGCTGTGATTGCTTGATAACAGGGGAGTAACATGCAGCTTGAAGAATATCAGACAAGACGAGACTTCGAGAAAACCTCTGAGCCAAGAGGCGAACAGCACGGAAGTGGAAAGTCCCGTTTTGTTGTCCAGAGGCATCAGGCGAGTCATCTTCATTACGATTTTCGTCTTGAAATGGAAGGCGTGCTTAAGAGCTGGGCGGTACCCAAGGGTATGCCCCTTGAGCCAGGGGTTAGACGTTTGGCAATCCAGGTAGAGGACCACCCTGTTGAGTATATAGATTTCGCCAGCAAGATACCTGAAAGTGAATACGGGGCCGGGGTAGTGGAAATCTGGGACAAGGGCGACTTCAAACTCGATAGGAAAGCACATGACCTACTAGAAATAACCCTGCGAGGTAAGAGGTTATCGGGTGGCTATGTCTTGATTCACACTGGCGGCAAAAACTGGCTGGTAATCAAGCGAAAGACAAAGCGGAAATGAAATTATGTTCAGGTTCCTTGGATTTAGTTATGGCAATCTTTCCTACTGGGAAGCTTGTCTCGGCATGCGCTGTTGCAAAGTGAATTCCTTTAGTGTATAGTATTCATGGTGGTTTTGGTTTAGGTTATCACATACTTGGTTAACTTCGTTTAGACCCGCTCAAGTACTGGGTGACCGTAACTCTAGCCAACTATTTAGAAGAGAGGATGACATCCAGTAACTTCTGAGGATAAGTCGATCCAGTGTTCCGATTGTGGGACTATCTTCACTTTTAGCGCTGAGGAACAAGAACTTTTTGTGTCCAAAGGCTATACCAATGAGCCAAAGCGCTGTCTTCCATGCCGTCAAGCGAGGAAGGCACAGCGTTCCGGGAACGATGGCTACAGCTACAGGCCCCGACGCCAAATGTTCCCTGCCGTATGCGCTCAGTACGGTAAGGATACTGAAGTACCGTTCCAACCCCGTGAAGGTAGACCGATGTATTGTAGTGAGTGCTACGATGCAGTCAGACTGAACAGATAACGCTAGATTAACCTTAAGAGCATATAGGACGGGGCCCTATATGCTACTAGAATGTGTTGGTGTGTTATGGCATTGGAAGTTTCCCTACGTGAAGGTGAAACCCAGGACTCCTTGTTGAGACGCTTTCAAAGGATGGTGCAGATGGATGGGATACTGCGCGAGGCAAAGACCCATCGCTATTTTCTATCCAAGAGAGAAACTGCGCGCTTGAAGGCAAGGAAGAACGCAAGGTCAAGACGACTCCGGAAATAAGACTAGGTTGGCTAAGAAGTGCTTGGTGTGGCAATACCACAAGCAATTCTTACCCTGGCCTCAGTCAAGCTTTCTGATTACTCCAACCACCCTGCCCTGAATTTTAACATTCTCTGGATAATGGTAGACTGGCTCCATGAGCTTATTTGCCGGTTTAAGGCAGACTCTTCCTGACTCAAGATAGATTCTCTTCAGGGTTACCTCCTGCTCATCCTGTAGCCACACGGCTACCATATCACCGTTTTCGGCAGTGCTTACTGGCTCCATGAGCACCGTATCGCCATCATCAATTAGGGCATCCATCATCGATAGCCCTTTCACCTTGAGAGCATATACTTCCTTACCCTGGGTTAGCTCCTCGGTAAGTTCAAGGGTTTCCAGTGCTTGGCTTGCCCATGTCTCCGCAGCGGGCACAGGGATGGGCTCGCCAGCAGCAATAGTACCCAGCAATGGCACGCTCACTATCTTCTTTCTATCAGTAAGTTGAATGCTTCTGAATACCTCAGGGTCACGGCGGATGTGCCCTTCCCGTTCCAGGACGTTCAGGTGGTGCTGTACTACTGCCGTTGAGCTAAGGCTACAACCTTTGACAATGTCCCTGACAGTTGGTGTGTAGCCTCGGTTATCAAGAAAGTCGCCTATGAATTTGAAGATATGCTCTCTAGTTTTGCTCAGCCCTGGCTGTCTCATGTTGTCTCCTAAACAAGTGTTCTAGGAACGAGTGTATCATAAGAAGTCCTCGCTGTCAAGAGTTTTCTAAAGGCACTGAAAGATAGTGGTGTCCCTTTATTTTGAATTGGGCATTGCTTGGAGAGCTTGAGTAAGTTGCTCTAGGAACGCATCCCGGTCGGCTGGCGATATCACTATGTTCAAACCCTTGCTACGTATTATCTCCACGACGCTTTTCGCTGAGGTGGCGAATCGTATTCCCCAGTATATAAAGGTTGCTGACCCTGCGGCGGACCGGGCTTCCTTGATTGTAGCGAAAGAAATACTGACCGCGAAAGGCTTACCCAGTACAATTCTTAGCCTGTCCTGATATATCTGATAGCGCCGCGGCAGAATTGCGTTGAAGAGCAAGGCATCAAAAACGGTAACGCCAAACATTGCCAGAGCACTCGCCACATCAAAAAGCAGAAACACTACCCCCATCACCAGAGTCAATGCCAGAGTCCCCCCAATAATCCACTTGAGCCAGGAGTCAAATTGGGCTCTCTCCTCGTAGATTAAGTAGGACATGTTTCCCGCTCTGTCTCTTGGGTGTAACTACCACCCACCTTCTTGTCCATCCTCTGCCGCTAAACTCTTTGCTCAGTGTCTTATTTAACCATACTGGTGATCTCATGTCTACGAATCGCCTCTGGGCTTCTTGCTTCTCAACGGCTGTTCGGCTAGACTGAGATGTCAGGAGATGGCTATGGTACGATTGACCTTCTACGGTGGTGTCAATGAGATCGGCGGCAACAAGATACTTTTAGAAGATGGAGAGCAAAGACTCTTCCTCGACTTCGGCTTTCCTTACAAGAAGCACAAGCAGTTTTATGAAGAGTATCTCAAACCCCGTGGCGGCGCAGGACTACTCGACCCTTTGGTCATGGGCTTACTTCCACCATTAGAAGGACTCTACCGATTTGATTTGACATCACCAGAACTGTGGCAGCAGTTCCGAGGCAACCCTCTTTACCGTCAGCTTAACCAGCTGGATGGAATACTACTGTCCCATGCTCATCTAGACCATTCGGGCTACATCTCCTTTTTAAGAGAGGATATACCGGTATACACAACGGCAGTGACCGCATTCATCACCAAGGCGATACAGGATTCTGGAAGGGCTGACTTTGACCAGCAGGTGTGCTTTTTCAGCCCCGCTGTTCAGGACTACCCAACTGACTTGAAGCAGATAGCCTGTATCACTGGCAACGTAAGAC
>SDBU01007718.1_pt1 | contig 12345 bp, 4 predicted proteins | sample 2277071 | NCBI WGS metagenome assembly SDBU01 (sample SAMN10397929, study PRJNA504765) | marine sediment metagenome | isolation source: marine sediment core GS08_GC12, 126 cmbsf | place: Arctic Ocean: Gakkel Ridge, Loki's castle | collected 2008
TCTGACGGTTCGCCGGTATGGGCGATTAAAACTGCTGCCCTGGTAGCGCCGGCCGATCATGTAACATTTGCGAACACATCGCAGCTTACTTACGGCGGTAGCAATGAGGCCGGTTACTATATGTATAAAATAACGGCAGTCTATGACGGCAACCAGGAAAGTCTGCTTTCAGCCGGTGGCTGGCAGGTGCATGTGCAGGTCACGACTGGCATCAGGGGTGTTATACTGACCTTGACTGTTGATGAAACCGATGCCGAATGGTCGCCCAGGGTGCTGTTCTACAAACTGTACCGGTCCTTTGATACCGACGGTTATGCCGAGGAAGACGGCTTCTTTCAGCTCATTGATACAATTTCTACCCAAAACCTGTTTGCTAAAGCGATTTTAACATTGGACCGGACCATGGAGAAACGGTTCCACGATAAGGAGTCACCCTGGGGCGCAAACAATATGTCGCCGACGGGCACCGATCCGCTAAACTCTCCTTCAAACGGCGACACCAAGCACCGGATCAGGATTATCTCTGACGGCAATCGCTACGATATTGTGTCCAACACCACGACCCTGATTACTACCAATGACGACATACAGGCCGGCGATGCAGCTTATTTCGCAGAACCCTATGATCTAGAGATATGGACTTATGTCATCTCAGTGTGGGCTTATACCTCTACTCCGTATAGCGGTACCGAGGGCTATGGCGGGGAGAAATGCTTCCATGAGCTGAACGCCGCCTGGAAGGTCAACGAACATCTGCATAAGGTGATCAATTTCGAGAGTTCGCGCGTGGGTCTGATCCTTGGCAATGATGATGAGTGCATAGCTCACAATTCCGCAGTTACCCAAGATACCGGTATACTATCTATTTTTTCCAAACATCTCTGGAAGGGCAGTACAGGCGCTTACACGCTGTACGTGATCGATTCCGGGCTCCTGGATAAGGGTCCGCACCCACTGGCCGGAATTACCAGCATCACAGTCAATTATCGCTATGCGGTCTATTTCATGGGCCGGAATTGGGTAGGTGATGTGGCGATCGACCCGGACGGAGATAACGAACTGCATCCCGATTGGGTGATGTATTCCGAGATCGACCAGCTGGACGTGATAGCCAACAAAAATTATCTACCGCCACTGACCAAACGAGGAGGCAAGTTGCTGGGCATCGAGATCCTGGAGAAAGCCAGCAGCCTGGTATTTTTCTATCGCAACGTGATCGGCCTGTTATCGGCTCCCCGGGCCGATCCCCAATATTGGGACAATACCCTGGCCACCGAAGGCATGGGAGTATTCAATCAGGCCAGCTACGCCAGTACGCCCTACGGAATTATATTTGCCTCTGATTCAGGATTGTATCTACTGGATAGCGCCGGCAACCTGATCGATACACCACTATCCGGGCCCATAGAGGATGAATGGCTCACTGCAGCCGGGAACGCATCGGCCGAAACCAATTTCTCAGTCATGTATATGCCGGCCAAACGTCTGGTCTACGTCAAAATGAGCAGCAGCCAGACCCAAATCCATGTACTCACCCTAAAATCAATTTTGGGGGATTATCCCAAGTGGAACAAAATGCAGCTGGGCTCGATCTCGAGCTCTCAAGTGAACATGGCCCGGGGTTTCGTGGACGAGGCAAATAAGTTTTTTTTCCACGGCTGGGAACTGGACCCGATCTACACCATTGGCTCCGGCCAGACCGGTACCGAGAGTTTTTCTACTAAATTCAAGAGCGCTTATTTTCGCCTGGGCAATATGATCAAGGATCACCTGGTACGCTATCTGTACCTGGCTCACAAAGGCGATCAGGCCATCACACCAACGCTGTTTTTAAATGACGGGGCAACCAGTGTGGCCGGCAGTTCAATATCAGCAGCAGCAACAGGGGAACACAAGACCGTTAAATTCAAACGTCGTGGTCGAAATGCAGCGATCCAGCTGGCATCTGCAGCATCGACCAGTATTGACCTTGAGATTCGCGGTCTTGAAATGGAGGTAGAAATACTATGAGTACAAGAAAACCAGTAACCAAACCAGTAGTAGTCGGCTTGATCATTCACCACCGGGGAGAAATTCCCACAATGGCTTTCGAGGAGCTGCATCGGCTCCAGGATGGCAAATCTGCCCTGGTGTATGTGCGCCGGCATCAGGTGACACCATCAACACCGGTCAAGTCTGAGCTGCGCGAATATCGCCGCGTGGACGGCGATCTCTACTACTCGGTATGGGAGAGGAGTAACCACCGTGCCTGAGTTTTTAGTTGAAATGGCTATACTGCCCTGGTTATTGGCTGGGGCATCTATAGTCAAAGGTATTGGCAACCTCTACAAGGCCAATAAGGCCAGTAAACGTGCCAGTAAAAAGTACAAGGTTGATAAGGGCAATATAGCCGAGTTGGAGAAGGGCTACCTGGCCCGAAATGCGCTTCAAAAGAAGTTCACCGATCGACTGAAAAAACGTGCCAAACATGGTGCGCTGCCAGTTCAGGAACTCGAAAGTCAAGTATCCTCGCGGGTAGGTGAATATGGGCAGCAGGCCAAGTCTGAACAGCTCGGACTATTAGCCTCCAGGGGGCTGGAAGGATCTGGAGTAGCCGGCAGTTTGACCGGCCGGGTAGATGCCGTGAGTATGCAGGCGATCGCCAGGGCAGCCCGGTCCATCAGGATCAGCAACGAGGCCACCAAGATCAATGCTCAGAATATGCTGGGCCGACAAGGCGACGTACAGTCCGATCTACGGCGCGAGCTGGCTAATCGTGTCTATGCCGCCAAAACCAGTGCCCGTGGTGCCTACGACGTTGCGAAGAACCAATCGGACGCCTATATGGGCGATGCTTTCAGCATGCCTCTTGACGCGCTGACCGCCTATCAATCTGGCACCAATGTACCGCAGTGGCGCAAAGATCCTAGCGGTAAATGGGTGTGGTCATAATGGTTGATCAAGGCAAACCCAAAAGTAGACCGCCGTATACTGCACCTGCAGGTAGCCAGTGGACTATAAACGACAAAGGGAATATGGTGCTGGAGCAAGTTGTCGGCAGCCAGTTAACCGGCAGGATCACGCCCTCTACCGGCGAACGCGCTGCCAATCGACAGGATCAGTCCAGGGATCCTTATAGTCCAGACCCATATCAAGGTCGTCTTTCGCTGGCTCGTCAAGACAGCTTGACGTTAAAGCAGATTGCGCCGGGAAAACAAGGTAGTCTCGGCAGTGCAAAAGAACGAGCGCAAAATCGACTGACAAGGGCAAATGATCCCAACATTCCCGATGAACTAAAACCCTATCTCCCTGGTACACAGCCAGCCAGGACAGATACACTTATTATCGAAGAGCCACTTGCTAGACAATTTACCGAGACAAAACGCAAAAATAAGGCCAATCGTGCCAAGGAAGCACGGCAGCAGCGCAATTCAGACCGGATCTATATAACCGGGCTCCGCAAGGAAGTTAGAAATATTCGCAACCAAATGGCCAAAACCGAAAAAAACACTGAGCGTGATATAGTCCGTGTCAATCCCCCGGGTTCCGAGGGTTACATTGAGTTGCGAGAGCAACTGGACGACGTGAAGGCGAGCATTAAAGAGTTCAATGAGCAGAAAAAAGGTGGCAAGCTCAGACGTGGCAAAACCTCTGAAACAGCTGTAGATTTCGATGGGACAGACGCGGCTTTCAAGCTGATTCCATACGAAGATTGGTATTTCCCACCAGATGGAGGCCCCGCCGAGCAGAAAGTTATAAAATAATGCCACAAGATGCTCAGCTGCCACTTTGGGAGCAGAATCGCACTGCCTTACAGAATATTGATAAGCCCCTATGGGAGCAAAACCGCGCTATTCTCGAACATAAATCACCGCTAGACTTCGATGAGGAAGATCAGGACAACGTACTGGAGTTCCAGGCGCTACTGGACACGCTAGAGCCGCCTGTGCAGACTGCAGAGAGTACGGGGATTAACACGAGGCAAACCCGTACCAGAGTTCAGGAAACCCTGGACATGGCCGCTGATGCGGAGAAATCAGCACAAGAGCGCGGTTTTATGGGACCGCCAGACATCAAACCAGACCCGATCGATGATGCCAACCGGGAATGGTATACCTCCTTAAATGGCGATTCAGCAAGCTTAGATCCTTATGCTCAACGTCGTTGGAGTCATGGGCCACTACCCTTTGAACAGATGTGGCCTAATACACAGCAGTCGATCGGGCAGGGCAAACCGCCCAAAGATCCATCAGAATTGACCGCAGAGGACGTTGGCAAGGCCCAGGCTATGGTTATCATGGTCGATATGGCCAGCAAGTACGGCGTTGAGGGGGCTAGAAACCGCCTGAAAGCCTCTGGAGCGATAGATCCTCGATTTCAGGTATGGGTAGACGGATTCCTGGGAACAACGCCATCTGGAGCCGCTGAGGTCCTAACTACGGACTTTGAAAAGAACGCCTTTGGCCTGTTTGGCATCCTGGCCGGCTTCTATGCGCCCAGCAGAATTGTTGGCGCCGCCGGTGTAGTGAGTAAAACTGCCCTGAAAGCCTCCAGATTGGGCGCTGGCGATACTGTGGCCAGCCTGGCCGGCAGGGCCATAGGATCTGCAGCTACATTCGGTTTAAGGGGCACTACTGAGGTTGCGGCCCGGATTGCCAATGATGAAGAAGTGACTGCCGAAGAAGCTGCCAAGCACATCACCTACATGACCCTGTTCGGCGGTGGCCTGGGTATAACTGGTGGGATCCCCATGCCGGTACTGCGCATACCGGCCGAAGGCATGTACGGCTATCTCACGGCCTACCTGCAGGGCGCCACGCCGACAGAAGCATTGACCACCGGCGTCCTGTTTATGGGGCTGGGCATGATGAACACCAGAAATGTCAAGTACGACGTTAGAAATGCCGGCGTAAAGCACGTTATCGAGCAGGGCGAGAAAGATTTAGCCAGTATTGGTGTACTTAAGGCTGCTTTCCCCAAACTGAGGGCCATGCTGTACGATATATGGTCCAGGAAAGTCAATCCCAACCTAAATGATCTGATCAAGTATCAAGATGAGGTTGCCGCGTTCGTTAAAGAGGCGAAGACTGGCAAACCCATTAAGCCTGAAATAACCGCAGGGACCAAAAGCATCACTGCTGGCAAAAAAGGCGTGGAAACTCCCTCCAAGCCAACCGGTCAAGTTGAAGTGGCTACCCCCAAACCCGACGTGAAAACTGTTCCACATGAAACACCTGGGGAGATTGTTAAACCCGTCGTGGCTGAACCGGTAGCTGCTACAAAGTCGCCTGTTGAGGAGCCAGCCAAACCGGCACCCGAGAAGCCGGCAACGCCGGCCATCACCGAGTTTACCCAAATCGTACCCGAGCAGGTCGAGGTTAGTCAGATCAAAGTACGCCCCGAGCTGTTCCAGCCCCGGGATAAGATCGACCCTGATATGGTCCAGCGGATTGCTACCGGTTTTGACCCCGACATCTACGATCCACCGCTGCTTTGGAGAGATCCCGAAACCAACGATCTGGTGATGGTGTCCGGCCACACACGGCTGGAAGGTCTGAAAGAGGGCAATATTGGCCGCGCACCGTTTAGGATTCTGCCCGCAGGCACCACCGTCGAGCAAGCCCGAGTCAAGTCTGAGGAGGGCAACCTGCAGCGTGTCGAGCAGAACGATTGGGAGAATAGCCGGGTTATTCGCCGGCGCATCGATGCCGGTGACAGTAAATCCCAAATCCAGAAAGATCTCCCGGGCCTGGGATCGCCGGCCAAGGTAGCTAACCTTGAGCGTCTAGGACACCTGGACACCAAGGGCTTTTTCAATGAGAATTGGGATAATCCTGGAGGTTTCCCAAAGATCAAGCAATTTGGCTATTTCACCGGTGGCATGCGCAAGACCCATCCGTGGCTGACCGAGCGCCATGAGCGCGATATTTTCGAGTGGCTGTACCATTCGGGCGCCGTCCACCACAAGGATTCAGGTGTGCCCCAGGAGGTCATTATCAACGTCCTGGACATTATCAAGGCCGGTGGTGAGATACCGGCCAGGCTGGTACTTGGCAGGCCATTAAAGACCGGCCGCGATGTTCGCCCGGACATGGCCGAAGGCATGGAAAGGCTCAAGGATCTCCGCAAAGATACCGAGCGCCTGATTACCGCCCTGAACATTGCTACCACCCAGGATGCCAAAAACACTATCAAGACCGAGCTGGCCCTGATAGCCGATAAAACCTTTACCCTGGAAAATGAGCTGGGGCAGATCGAGGCCAAGCAGACCCGTATGTTCGAAGCCCGGGAAAGGCAATCACCGACTTTCAATATGTTTACTGGAGATCCCGAACGGATCAAATCGCCGGCTGATCAGGAGCGCGTATTGGCCACCCAGGAAATCCGGGAGCAGTACGAACGTGACCAGGAGTTTATCGCCCAACAGGCCGCTGATGGCAAAATGACCGGCACCAAAGCCAAGGCCCAACGTGCCAAAGCACGCAATCGATATGTCCGGGCACTTGAAGCTCAGGGGCAAAAAAATCTATTTGATGCCAGTGCCGGCGAAGACGCACCCCAGGGCACTTTGTTCAGTGAACGTACCACCAGCCCCAAGGATCGTGCCCTGTACCGTGCCGAACCAAAAGAACTGACACCGCCCAAGCCTATGACTATTCAGGCCCAGCGCCGGCGATTACAGCGCAACCTGGGCATACCAATCAGGGGTAAAGCCACCCATAGGCCACGTAACTCTGCAGGCTGGTATCAACCACGCGATCAGCTAATTCGGGTATTCGACTACGGAGATCTACCCACCTACTTCCATGAGGCTGGCCATCACATGGAGCGCATGATTTGGGGTAATGTTAAAGGGCGCAAACACTTCCTGCCGTTCAAAAAGGAATTGGCCGACCTGGATTACAAGCAGCCCCCGCAAACTGGTGGCAGGCGTACCCATGAGGGGTTTGCTGAGTATATCCGGATACTGATTTCCGATGTTATGGACCCGGCCAAAGCAGCTCCCGAGTTCCACGCCCATTTCATGGGCAAGATATTGCCGGAAAACAAGGATGTGCGTTTGGCGATCGAGCAAGCCCAGGCTGATTACAAGCAGTACCGTGAGCAGGGATCGCTGGCCAGGGTAAAATCACAGATCGATTACGGTGCAACCCTAGCCGACAAAATCGACCGCTTCAAAGAGGCACCTGGCGAGGCATTCAGCAAGGCTCTCATGTGGTTCAGGAAACGGTTTGAGGGTTCATTGGTCCCGATTGAAAAGGCGATGGAAAAGGCCGGTATTGACCGCAAAGATTTAAGGCCCAGCGAGGATCCGATCGAAGTTGCCACAGCCGTTACGATGGCCTCGCATGGCATGGCCAGGCAGATGGTTGTTGATCGCACATTCAATATGGCTCTGGAGGAAACCGGCCCGGGCCTAGAGCAGGTATTTGAGCATATTGCCCACAAAGACATGGATAACTTTCTGGCTTACGCCTATGCCCGGAAAGCTATGGACCTGATCAACGTGCCACGCAGAAAAGCCGAACTGGGAGTAAAGGGGCCGAATAAACCGATCGACGCCGGCATTAGTCCCAATGATGCCATGCAGGTGATAAAACAGTTTGATAATCCGGTCTGGCGCGAAGCCTCAGACGGTATTACAGCATGGTCAGGCCGGGTACTTGATTACCTGGTGGAAGCCGGGGGGATGTCGCCAGATGTGCGCAATGCCCTTGATTCAATCCATTGGGTATACTTGCCACTGATGCGAGCTATCGAGAATGCACCAAAGCAGGGTACCGGTAAGGGTATCGCTAACTTGGGATCGCCAATTAAGAAACTTCACGGTTCCGGTCGCCCGATTATCAACCCCATCGAATCAATGATCCAGTTGACTGAACGGATTATATCGACTGCCAACAAGGTTCGGGTAGGTAAGGCCCTGATCAAACTGCAACGCAAGTATCCAGATATGCCCTCCATGCTGGTGAAGGTGCCACTGCCCATGAAAGCTACGCAGATTAAGATGGATGATATTCTGCAACGCTTGGTAGACCTTGGCGCAGAGTTTGACCTTGAGGATGCCGACGTTGGGGATTTAATGACCTTCTTTACTGCCGGTGGCAAATATACCGGCAATGATAAAATACTCTCGCTATGGGACGAAGGTGAGTCCAACTTGTATGAAATCGTAGACGACGATTTGTACCAGGCCATGCTGGGGCTTGATGTCACGGTGCTGCCGCCACTTTTGGATTTAATATTTGGTGTACCTACGCGAATGCTCCGAACCGGCGCTGTTATACTGAGCCCATCCTTTAGTCTGGTTCGCAACCTGTTCCGCGATGTGCTGTTCTTTTCAGTTACTTCTGCCCACACCAATCTGGGGCCATTCCCGGCACTGCGCGGCACATTCAGGATGATCGGCCACGATCTAGGGTTTGCCATACGGGAGGGGCTGTCCAAACTCAAGCGTTCCGGTGTCAAACAGGCTACCTTCATTGGCCAGGATCGCCATGCAACCAAGGCTCTGGAAACCCGGATAGAAAAGGGTAAAACCGTCTACTATGTTACCAACCCGTATGAGACTTTAAGGGCAATACTGCAAGTAACGGAAATTGGCAGTCGGTCGGCAGAATTTGAAGCCGCCCTTGAGGCCGATCTGCCAGCAGACTATACCCCCGAGGATGTGGCTATCTATGCAACCAACGCCGCCAAAAGGGTGACGGTGGATTTTGGACGGGCTGGCAGCTGGGGCCGCATCATCAATCAGATGTTTCCGTTCTGGAATGCCAACGTACAGGGGCCGGCTACCATCTATAACTCATTCAAAACTCATCCTGGCAGGTCATTGTATAAGTTCATGCTCTGGATCGGCTCGCTCTCAACAGCAATCTGGCTTAAAAACCACGACCGGGACGACTATAAGGAGCTTAGCTCCACAGATCGCGCTCTTTACTGGCATGCCTTCTTCGATGATGATGAGAATGGCCGGGCTCAAACCATAATCAAGCTCAGCAAACCCTTTGAACTTGGTATGATCGCCACCGCCTTTGAAGCCTATCTAGATGAACGCTACTCCAATGACCCTGATCTGTTTGAGGATGTTATGGATGTAGCAAAGCAGCAGTCCATTGGTCCGTTCCTGCCCCAGGATATTCTGCGCAACATGGGATTAACTGGTCCGGCTGTTGACATCTATTCAAATGAAGACTTTGCCGGCCGACCGATCGTTCCCCGATACGCTGAGGATAAATTACCCAAGGATCAAGTTGGACCGTACACAATCAAGTTGTATAAATACCTAGGTGCCAAGTGGGATGTATCGCCGGCTAAAATAGAACACTTTGTTAATGGCTACACCGGTGGCCTGACCGGTCGAGTGGTACGCACGATCGACAATGCAATCCAGCTATTCGAAGATGGCGGCGAGAATCTAACCAAATCAGATATACCGGTGATCGGGACCCTGTTCAAGCGTGGAATTGGTAAGCCTGGGCGATCGATTGAGCGATTCTATACCGAACTTGATGATTTGAGCAGAAAAGATAAGTCTGACGCGCTGGTGCCAGGTGAAGCTGCCAGGCTGGAATTGCTCCGCGATAAAGCCACGGCCATGAGCTTGCAGTGGGCGAAGCTTCGGGAGGCTGAAACCAAGGCCGATGTCGAGGAGATTTACCGCAATATGGTCAGGATTCTAAGGCCAGTGTATTCAAAAAATGAGGCTACCGATGGGCAACGATAATCCAATTATCAGGGGCGCACCAACACTCCAACAGGTACCGCCAGGCGAAATCCTGATTGCTGAAATCCCCCAAAAGGGTCTTGGCCAAGGCGCTCCAGGCGAACCGGAAGCTCGGGCATACATTCGCCAGGCCGGCAAACTATTCTCATGGACAGCCTATACTGAGGTTACTGCCAGGCAGATAGATAAGACCATTTGGGGCCAGCTCATGGTTAAGGACGTACCGGCCGGCACCGCCGATTACGATAAATTCCTGGTACTGGACACCGCCCAAAAGACTGAAGGCATGCTCAAGTACCGCACTTCTGCCCAAATGATTTCAGATCTCGGTATAGCGACCGCTGATCACGTCCACGCGATTGATGATCTCACCGATGTAACCATATCGGGCCCGGCCGACAATGACCTGCTGCAGTACGATAACGGCAGCGCCCTGTGGGTGGATCGCACACTGGCCGAGGCTGGTGTATCTCCTGTTGGGCACACTCACGACCATGGCGCCATCACCGGTCTAGGCGACGACGATCACCCACAATATCCTTTGATTGCTAATTTAAACGATATTCTGGTTGGCACAGGACTCGACATTGCAAATGGCTCAGGAACTATTGTTGGCGGTGATGCTACAGTAAGCCTTGATCTTACTGAGGTAATTGCGACTGATGGCGCAAATCGTGTGCTTACATCTGATGGTGACGGGACGCTAACTGCTGAGGCGAATTTAGTTTTTGATGCTACCGGACTAGGCGTAGGGATTGCTTCGCCGGGGGCTTTGCTCGAGGTTTCAGATATACCTGAATTAGATGGTTCTGCTCCGATTGTAATAAGGGTATCTGGTTTACGAAATTCAAGTAGTTGGATTGCTGGTGCTGATGTTACTGGACTTGATTTCTATTCTAGTGATGGTTCTGGCTCTGGAGCGGGTGTTCGTGCTGCTATAAGAATGACCACTGAAGATACAGCAGGCTCTAAATGGGGAATGAGATTTCTCGTAGATAATGGCACTTCATTGATTGAAGCAATGAGAATTAATGAGCTTGGCTATTTAGGCATAGGGACCGATACCGTCACCTACACGACCACCTGGGCCAATGAGAGTACGTTGGGTGATGTTTCCTACTCCTCCGGATGGGCCGGTAACGATTGGGCCTTGACCTACATCAGCAGCAACGCTACTCTTGAAATTGATGACCTTTGGGTTCGCGGTGCACTGAATGTTTATGAATTGATTATCAACCAGATCAGTGCCGTCAATGGCGGCATGGTGATCTCTGCTGCTAATGGCAGGGTAGCATCGGTATCCGGTTCACCATCTACTGAGGCGATAGTATTTGAAGACCCTGAAAGCACAACGATCACACAATTTGCCCCTGGTGACATACTGCTGATCCAGAACGTGAACCTGGACAGTACCACAGTGGTTAAGCGGATCGTCCGTGAAGTGAATACGATCTCAGGCATGACCGTGACGTGCAAGGCTTTAAGTGATGCACCTGCCGACAGTGGCTCGATCGCCAAGGGTGACGTAGTGGTTGTGATCGGGAATACCAAGGGTGGATCGGCCAGTGCGAATGTGTTGTCTGCTGCCCAGTATGCAGGGACAGGAGGCTGGTTGGCCGGTGGCGCATCAACGGTTACTTTTAGTTATGATCCCGCAGGCAGTGGCATTTCGAATGTAGGCCATCCATCGGTATTACAGATTGAATCGGGCGATACCACTAACGAATATGGCAAGATTACCGGCTTAACATTTGTTACTGGTAAAGATTATGTTGTCGAGTTCGATTACATAACAGCTTCAACCATAGAAGCTACGCACCGTTTTGTACTTCTCACATCGGGCAACAGTACCAGATATACTTACAATTTCCCCGTATCCACAACTACATGGGAGCACCTGCGAATAGTTGTGCCGGAATCTGATTTATTGGCTGGTGTTTTTGGCGACGTTTCTCAGATTCGGATTTATAGCACCAGCACTGGAGCAGCCACGGATGAGGTGCTGGTTGACAACATTTCCATCCGTATTGCCGGTACAGTCCGCGACGCCTCGATCTTTATGACTTCCACCGATGCCTGGGGGCCATACGTGCAGGTCATGGACGGCGTGGATAGTTGGGCTGCTTGGAAAGACCCTGACAAGATCAAAGCCGTAATGGGCAACCTTGAGGGCAAATATGGCTATGTGACAGAGGTTTACGGGTTTGCTGCCGGCAAGAAAGATAATGAATATATCACAATCGATCCAATCAACGGCATTAGAATAATAGACGGCAAGAACAGCGATAATGTGCTGCTGCAAGCCAATGCCGAAGTATTGACCGTGGGCGATAATTTTGTTTATACCTCATCGACCAGCACTTTGAAGGTGGCCGCTTGGACTGTAAATAGTTCGACATTTACAGGCGGTAATGCCACGCTCAACAGCACCGGGATTCTATCGCTTGGTACGGGCAATATTGGCTACGGTCAGGCTAATATGATCTATATAGACGGTTCTGGAGCAGGGCGGTTTTCGGTTGGAACAGGCTTTGGCTATACTGGCGATGTATTATCCGTTGGCAACTGGACCGTTACCACCACTACCTTAGAGCAACTTACATCCAATGTTGGTGTCAAAATTGATGGTAATTCAAGCA
>SDBU01007719.1_pt1 | contig 12345 bp, 34 predicted proteins | sample 2277071 | NCBI WGS metagenome assembly SDBU01 (sample SAMN10397929, study PRJNA504765) | marine sediment metagenome | isolation source: marine sediment core GS08_GC12, 126 cmbsf | place: Arctic Ocean: Gakkel Ridge, Loki's castle | collected 2008
TTTCCTGATGGCTTTGCGGATCTCTTTTGCAGTTTTGTTCTTTTTCTTGGCCACATTCAGAAAATCCTGTCTTGCCACGCGTCGGTAAGTACGTGGCTTTTTTGGCAACATGCTGGCCTCAAATATGATGTCGATTATTTCCTCGCTCCATTCCCGACTATCGTTTAACAGATCCAGATCCGTTGGATACTTTATATATTGGTCCGCTACTGTGGCATCTAACTGTAATATGCCCCAGTTCTTTTTCACACGCTTAGGTCCTTTCCCTTTTTCTTTAAGTTCCTCACTGCGTGCAAATTTAATGATCTCCTGGCTCACCTTATCATAATTGGCAACTCCCATACGTTTACGCAGATCAACAAATACAGCCGGATGAAACAATGGTTCCGGATGGTACCTGTCAAGTCCCAGAAAATACTGGATGAAAATGTTTTCCTGGATGGTCCTTATTGTTTCTTCATCGGACAGATTAAGCTTATGTTTTACGATCAGGCTGCCTACTGCCACTCGTGGATTTAGCCCCGGAGCACCGTATTTATCATTCAGGCTCTTGATGTATTCACGTACCAGATCGTCCCAGGGTGTAATTGAGCTCAATTGGATCCAACGATTCCCGGGATCAAGGACCATTTCAAAGTCAGTCTTGAATTCTTCGATCTTTTGTTGATTTTTAGAGATATAGCTGTACATAGGTGCAAAGTATATTTGCAATAATAAAATATTGCTTTGCACTTACCAATTTATTTTCGATACAATTATTAACAATAGTAGCTGATTTACAAACATTTAACCAATTAAACAGGAAACCCTAATTATCCAACACAAACAATTGGAGAGATATTCTTTTCTGATGGAAGTGATGTTGTTAAATTAGCAAAACCAGTTGGACCAGGAAATTTCAACCTAATAAATACTCAATTAGGTGGTATAGCTTGGTCTTTGCAAGCTGTAATAACAATACCTACTTTAAATGAGGTTTTAGAATCTGGAAACGCAACAGGTGGACAAGATATGTTTATCTCTACAGGTGATAGTATTTTCTTTGATGCTGCTGGAACAAGATTAACAAGTGATAGTTCTGGAGATTTAGATTTATATGGGAATCTAAATATAAACAGTGGAGATTATATTGTTCCAAACAATGCTTTTGCATTTCAAGGCTCAGACCCAGATTCAGGGTTATTCTTTAATGCTGCATCCTCCCCACCAAGATTTGAATTTAGAAGCACTAATGGTGGTGCTCATTTCTGGGTAGAAGCATTAACTAATAATAATGAAGTATTTGTCGAGGGTGCATTAGTATTGGGAAGTAATGGTTTCGATGGTTTAAGTAATGGGGATATTAATGCTTCTGATATTTATTACGATAACTTAATTCAGAAATCTCCTGCTTTGTTAGTTTTTAATAATTTTCTATGGTTAGTTAATGTTGAAGATTTTAGCGAAGGAATACAAGAAGGATTAGTAGAATTAGATGATGATTATAATATAATTCAAAAGACTATCCTCACTAGAGAAATGGATGATAAAGTAAATAAATACATTTCTAAAAAGAAGAACTTTATTGCTTGGACAAATGATAAACAAATTTGCGAATCTAAATTATATTGGTTCTATGTTTCGGAGAAAGAATATAGAGAAGGTGGAAGAGAATGTTCTTTGAATCAAGAATGGGCTGACTTTAATTGTATGGAAGAATTTGGAGAACATTTCAGATGGGATGATGGTCGAGGAGTATGTTATGAAAATAAAGAAGTGTTATGTGAGAAAATTAACTGGCAATTCTGGAGAGGAGAACAATGTAATACTAATTGGATGTTGGAGTGTGCTTATAATGGTAGAGAAAGAAATGAAGCATGGAATGGGGAGAGTTGTGTATTCAGCGAGATAATTGAATGTGGGAATCAAGGTTATGGTTGGACTTGGAATGAGAAAGGAAAGGTTTGCGAGTTTGACGAGGGTAGAAGTAAGAGAGAACAATACAATGAATGTTTGAAGAAGGGCAGGGAATATTATTGGAATGGGAATAGTTGTCAGAAATATTAAATGGGATTCAAAACAAAACTAATAAAATTTATAGAACAACCAGCTTTTGTAAGTGCTAAGTCAAGAGCATTGATGATTGCTAAATATGATTTGCTCGTTGCTGATGAACTGCATAAGAGAGTTCCATTTAAAACATTAGTTGATGTTGGTTCTGCTTCTGGTGAATATAGCTTTGTGTTTAATCGAATGTATCCAGGTTCGAAAACATATTCCTTTGAACCTATTCCAGATAGGCATAAGAAAATAAATGATTATGATCTCTTTGAAATTGCTCTGTGGAATGAGAATACAAATCTTGATTTCACAATAGCTAATGAGGTTAGAGGTTCTTCTATAATTCATAAATCTAGAGGTGATGAAATTAGAAAGATAACTGCTAAAAGGTTTGATGGTTTAGATATTGAAATAGAGCAACCGGCTTTATTGAAGATAGATGTTGAGGGTGCAGAGAAACAAGTGTTGGAAGGTTTTGGTGACGAGCTTAGTAAGTTTAGCTTGGTTATCTTAGAGTTCAATATGAATAAGGAATCTTATCCGTCGGAGATAATTAGAATTATGGCAGAGCATGGGTTTTATAGTTTTGTCCAGAAGGATTTGAGGAAAGATTTATTGCAATCGAATATGTTTTTTATGAAAGATTGATGCGAAACATATTAAAACTAATTATCTTAGCTTATGTGTGCGAAAGCAACCCTCCAGAGGTGAACTCGTGAGGCACTACTAACGCACACGCCATAAGTTATAAGATTTGATATTTATAAATTTATCACTTTGGAATGTCGGGGTTAATATATAAAAGAAAGGGCCTAATAGATTTGATGAGAGATGATAATGAAAAGTTAATTTCTAAAAAAGCAACTTACCATATGCATTGTAAAGTTCATATCACTTTGAAAGATGATACTTGGGAGAATGGATGGATTGAAGAAGTAGAAGAGGATAGATTATTATTGAAGTTAACTGAGGAAGGTGCTTCTAAATTAGGAGTTCGTGATAAGGTTTTCTTTTTCCTGGAGATCAAAGATATTAATGAATTTACGGAGGGTTTGAAATGAATAACGGACACGGTGGGGCAAGACTACCAACCAAATTTATTGGTGGAGAAGCTAAAAGAAACAAACCACGTTGTATTGATTGTAATAAATGGATGAGAAGAAATGGGATGAGATGTTCGAGATGTTCTCAAATTGTGGCAAACAAGAGGTGGAGAAGTCAATGACATTATACTTCTGCTCGGAATGTAAGCATAGGAAAGAGAAGGTTGATTCAAACATATTAATTTGTAAGCATTGTTGCGAAGAGATGAAGGAGGTAAAAGATGATGGTGATAGAAGAAGAACAGATTGAGAAAAAGAGGATTGGTAAATTAGACATTCCAATAGATACCACAAAGTTATATGAAGAATCGCCAGATGACCAAGTAGCAAAGTTCAGGTTTAGAGAAGCTTATGATGATATAATGGAATTGATTAATAATTACATGGATATTCCAGAGGATCAACTAAAGCTAATAACTATATGGATTCTTGGAACTTATCTACATAAGACCTTCTCAACATATCCTTTCTTATTCATCAATGCTATGCGTGGGAGTGGGAAAACTAGATTATTGCGACTTATATCTCATCTTTCTCATTTGTCAGCAGGAGAGGTGCTTACAGGAGTTACAGAGGCCACATTATTCAGGACACCAAAGGGTGTTACTATGTGTTTTGATGAGTTTGAGAACATAGGAAGTAAAGAAAGGGCCACCTTTAGAGAATATCTTAATGCTTGTTATAAAGCTGGTGGGATGGTTCAGAGGACTAAGAAAGTTAAGGGAAAAGAGGGAGAAGATTATCAGATTGAGAGCTTTGAACCTTACAAGCCAATAGCTATGGCAAACATCTCTGGAATGGAAGAAGTCCTAGCAGATCGTAGCTTAACAGTCATTTTACAGAAATCTAATAACGCATTGAAGACTAAAAAGATTGAGGACTTCGAAAGAAACTACACTATAATTTCCATAAAAAGAGCACTTTTACACGGGAGGTGTAGTTTGTGTAGTGTAGTGTATCAAAAAGAACACGTCCAAAAGTGGAATGACTACGTTAACTTACACTATACACTTAACACACAAACTACACAAACTACACAAACTACACAAGACAATAAGTTATCTATTGAAGAAGAAGAAATGTATCAAAAAATAGATAATTTAGGGATTGAAGGGAGGAATTTAGAATTACTTTTCCCTCTTTTGATTACTGCCAAACTAATTAGTAATGAAAACTTTGAGGAGATGTTGGAGATTGGAAAGAATATAATTGTTGAAAAGAAAAGTGATGAGATGGCCGAATCCAGGGATGTTGCTTTAATTGATTTTGTTGCTAATGCTTTTGATAATACTTTAAACTTCATAGCTGTTTCTGAGATAACTAGATTATTCAAATCCTATCTCGGAGAGATAGAAGATATTGAAGATAGATGGATTAGTAGTAAATGGTTGGGCCGAGCTTTGAAAAGATTAGATCTAATATCTGATAAAAGAAGAGTTGCTCGAGGGAACGAAGTAATGTTGAACGTCGTAAAGGCCCAGGAAAAGATAAAGATGTTCAAATCCGAGGAAAAGAAATAAATAGATATATTTAAATACATTAATATATTAATTAAACTATGAAAAAAACAACACTAACATTAAGCCCTGATTTGAGAGATCAAATAATGTTCATCAAGATCCAATGCAAGGCCAAGAGCTGTGAGGTTGTTGTTAACGATGCTATCAGGTTACTAAAATACAAGCTAAAAGAAGATTCTGGGGTGGCTAAAAACCATCCCCAGGACTTACCGATTATTGATGAGGTGAGGGAATGAATAAGTCATTCTTACTATGTCTTTTATTAGGATTTATATTGTTAATCCCAATAATATTAGCAATATCCTCTGAAGAAAAAGTAGATAAAGAAGGATTATGTGTTGATGGAAGAAATAATGAAAACCTAGAAGGTATGATGTGTGATCAATCTTATTATTCTGTTTTAGGATTAGGTTATGAAAGTTCTATTATTTTTGTGACGGTTAGTGTTGCATTTTCATTGTTTGGAATTTTATTCTTAATAATATCAATGGTGGGGTTATTTTCTAGATGAAAACTAAATCAAAACAAGATTTGCTATTAGATACTAGAAAATATCAGATGCTCAGCATAATCTTAATAGCACTTTTCATTGTCACCTTCATACTGTTTGCCAATATCTCAATGAAGAAAGAACAACAGATAAAGCCACAACTATTAATCTCAACTTCTGGGGATACTGTTACATTAAATCTGAACTTATCAATAAAAGGGGAATGTGAATTGGCCCAAGTCTGGCAAGACTATCTTATTAAAAAGAATGGGGGAACGGATTATCTGTTTAGAATAATATGTTAGATAATGAGTTTTTAGAATTGTTAGACCAAATGGAAAATGGCATTAAAAATATAACTTTGGATATTCTTCAAAGAAGGAAGAATAAGGTTTGGAGCTTATACAATAATGGCATTTTAGAATATGGTTGTGATGTTATTGAAGAAATTAGAAAGAGAGCTAAAAGGAGAATTAGGTGTGATAATGGAAACTAAGAAATACAAATGCCTTCTCTGTAAGAAGGATGCTATCAAAGATAAAGATCTCTGTGAAGAATGCAATATTAAAGATCAAAAACTACAAGGAGGTAAAAAATAAATGGCTTATAAAGAAATAAATCCGGCTATGTGGACACCAGAGAAAGTGGATGATTGTATAGAAGGTTTACTTATCAAAGTTACTGAAGATGTTGGCCAAAACAAATCTAAGTTGTATGCAATAAAAACAACTGATGGGTTGAAGAATGTCTGGGGTTGTGTTATTCTTGATTCAAAGATGGACTTGATTGGAATTGGAAGTCAGATTAAGATAACTTACAAAGGTCTTGGAGAAAAGAAAGGTGGGAACAATGCACCAAAGATCTTCAAGGTAGAACATGATGAAGAACCGGAAGTAGAACAACCAGCAAATTAATTATTAAAACTTTGCACGGATGTTGCCGTGCTTCATACTCACACCGATAGGTGCTGAGGCGTCTGGCATATACGCCCTAGGAGATGGGTTACTCCTAAAATATGCCACAAATAATCACAGGAGAAAAAACATATAATGGGAGAAACATATTGGATTGCAGGTGCGCAGTTAGGAATGATAATTGCGTTTGCAAAGATGAATGATGGTAAAAAAACCATTGAGTTAGTTGAAAACATAATTGAACATCAACTAACAACCAAAGAAGCTAGGGAGTTTGGAGAATGAAAAAACAAATAAGATACGAAAAAGTAGTAGAATGGGATTGGGGTTGGTTTACCGATACCGAAGACAGTAGAGGGCGTAGGTTTACTAGGGGCGATATTATTTTAGCTAGTTGGATTTTTATCATAACCATCCCAGTTAGTTTAATAAGATTCTTAATTAACTTGCGAAAAATGAGATGTGTTTATTTCAGGAGATTAAAATGAAAACAAGAAGTGATAGTCAGCGTAATATGAATTGCAGGGAGGTATGGCTTCCGAAGTGTGAGGGTTTATCCCAAATTTTCCCAAAAGCATCAAAGGTATAGGTTGCTGATGAGTTCTTCTCGATTCACCTCCTGAAGCTAAACTCTTTACTTCCTATGCCATCCATACACCAAATAATAAAATGAAAGAAATAATCGAACCGATAGGATTTATGATTGAAGGAGAAAACATAGTTGTTGCTAACCCATGCACAATCCCAATTAGCATGCTGAAAGATGTCTTGAAAGGAAAAAGGAAAAAGGATGAAGTTTCAGCTTGTTTCATGATAAAGATTCCTTTCCCAAAGGAACTAGGAATTAAAATAAAATGATATGCAAACATTGTAGAAAATCAAAAGAAGATCATTATGGTGGAGATAAACTATTTTGTAAAGGCCTATTTCAAAGTGGGGGCGCAACTCCAAGTTTAACCTTTGAACCTATACTGGAGGAAATTAATAAAAATGATATGTGGAAAATGTAACAAGATGTTCAAACGAACAGGAAAGGGAGATACACTTTGTGAGAAGTGTTGGTCTCAGAATAGGGGTGGAAAGAAGATGAAAGAAATCAAAATAAAACTAAGTGAAAAAGAAATGGATGCCATAGAAGATGTGTTCTTCTGTGATTTATCCAGAGATGAATATCTTAACATTAGTCTGTTGTTGTCGAGGGTTTGGAAGAGGATGTGTAGGGGGATGGGGAAATGAATTTTTATGAGCTAGATAAAATAGTGAATTTGATTTTAATCAAAATGAATGAAATAGATATTGCAACTTACAAAAGACCAATGTCTAAAGAAGAAGTCGATGGTTTTAATTATGGTAGAAAATTATTAAGTGACTTATTAGAAGAAATTAAATCAATAAGGGATAAAAAATGACTAACCAAGATACAATAATGCAATACTTCGGAGAAAACAAATACCTAGCAAGGCGTAGCCAACTATTCCAGGAATGGCAACGAGATTCCGAACATGGTAAGAAGTCTGGGGTTTCTTGTAGACATTATGTTGATTCAAGGATGCAAAAGATGTATGATGAAGCAAAAGGAGACAGAAGATGAGTTTGAGTGATAAAATAGTGAAAGTTAATGATTGTCGTAGATGTTTAAATCAAGAATTATGTTTTAAGGAAGATGTTGCTGAATTTATTAAGAAATTGAAAGATACAATTAATAATCCAGCTAATGAAGTTCATTGTAGCGTTGGACATATTCACAGAATTATAAATAGATTAGCAGGAGATAAATTAATTGATAGTCCTCAAAAACATTTTGAGACAAAGGATGAAAGGGTTGAAACACCTGAGGACGATACTTCAACCTCAAATGAATTTGATTTTAGTGGTGGAATTGATAAAGAAATGGTAAAAGATTTATTAAGGGTTAAAAATGAATTATGTGGGAATTGTGGATATGCTGAAATAGCCCATATTCGTAGAGATGCTATGGGTTTAAAACCATATAAAATATGTAGGAAGTTTAAACCAAAAGATAATGATTATCGTGGAGGGCGCTCGAAAGAGAAAGATAATTGTAAAGGGTCACCTGCAAGGGAAGGGAAACCTTCCCCCAAGAATCCAAAAGATAAAGGTTGTAAAAAGACTACGTGGAATAAAGATATAGGTAGAACTATTTTATGTGGACTTATTTCAAAAGGTAAAATATATCTTTGTAAGAAATGTAGAAAAGACGAGGATAAATCATTAGATATTCCTTACCCAGCAGGACATAATTGGGAAGGTTTAACCCCAAGACAAATTAAATTTGAAGAGGTGAAAGATGAATGAAGATGGCAAGACCTGCCAATATTGTGGAGTTCATGGTGGTGGGCACGGTTCTAAATGTAGAACTATTGTAATGAATCATCTTGATAAGTTGGAAGCAGATATAATAAATAAGTTGTTGCCTTATCATATGACTCTTCATTACTCTGATAAAACTTGTACTTTAAGACAACATGAAAAAAGAGAAATAGTTAAAGAGATTTTAGAAGCTCAGAAAGAGGCAATCAAGAAAGACATTGAGGAAATGAGATTGAAAAGAGGATTTGATAAATTACCTTTTGAAGAAATTAAAAAACTATTAAAGGGGGATGTCGTTTAACGATAACTATACGAACATGATAATATATAAATGTAAAAAATGTTCAGGATTATTCTGGTATGTTAGACAGGTCAGGGAACACCTACAATCACACTTTTTAGAAAATAAACCAGACTATCTCTATTATCTTCGTTATGATGTGAAAGTTTTAAATAAATCAGAGCAATCTATGAAGAGGGAATTATCTGAAAAAGAAGAAGAAGAAGTTAGAATTTCAAGTGAGAGATTTAATAAATGGATGAGTGGACTAAGAAAACAAAGAAAGGAGGAACATTCGCTTAAGAGCAGTTAAAAGAACATGGTATTAAAAGAAATAATAAAAGGAAAAAGTGCATGGTTTTGTGATGTCTGTGGAAAGGAAGTTAAATATACAGACCTATTTTCCATAAATGTCTATATGGCGTTTACTTGGAAAGAAGATGCCTGCATTAATCTTTGTCCTAAACATAGTAAAAAAGTTAAGAAATATCTGAAAGAATTAAAGGGGGGAAGTGCTGATGAAAAAGAAACAAGCTAAAGATTTAATATTCCTTTCAAATGAATGTCCTAAATGTAATCAAAATACTATGAAGGTTGTTGAAGGAGTGGTAAACATTGGAAATTATTTTTTAAGATGTAAGGTTTGTGGATATGACTATGATGATTAAGGGAGGAACATTCGGTTAATACACATAGTAGGAACAAATGAAATTTGAAAATATAAACCCTGTAATAGTTTTCTTTGGAGTTATGTTAATTCTATTTATCTTATCAATAATTATTGTTGTTCCTAGCGTCAATAAGGAGATTAAAGATACTAAACAATTTAGGGAGTGGTGTGAAGAATCTGGATTTATTTATATTGATGCTTCAAGAATTTGTTTAGAATTTAATGGGCAAGATTTAATTAAACATACTGAAATAAAGGAGAATAAGAAATGATAAGAGAAGAACCAAAAAGCATATTATTGAAATTGATGTCTGATGAAATAGAAATAATTATCGCAGAATTAAGCCAAGCACCACACAATGTTTACAAGTTTATGAATTACAATACGATAATAGATAAATTAAATAAATCTTTGGGGAACGAATGATAGAAATACAAATCAAAGTCGATAAGGGAAAGGTTATGGGTAGGGTGAAGATTACCCCATGCACTTTGGGTGAAACTGCACTTGCATCTTATACCTTGGATAGGATCAAGACCCAGCTATTAGAAAAAGAATTTGATGATGATTTATTAATTGAGGTGGATGATGGGCTATAAATTTATACTTGATGCTTGTTGTGGGGGAAGACATTTTTGGTTCAACCCAAACCAAGAGAACACATTATATATTGATAAAAGAAAATGTGAAAAAGGACATTATCCAGCAAGGCCAAATCACAATGTAAGTCCGGATGAGGTTATGGATTTTAGGGACTTGAAGTTTAAGGATAAAAGTTTTAAATTAGTTGTCTTTGATCCTCCACACGTTACCCAAGCAGGTGAGAAAGGTTGGATTGCTAAAAAGTATGGAGTTTTAGATAAGGAAAATTGGCAAGATGATTTAAAGAAAGGATTTAAAGAATGTTGGAGAGTTCTTGAAGATTATGGGGTTTTGATATTCAAATGGAACGAAGTTTCAATAAAACATTCAGAAGTATTGAAATGCTTTGATGTTGAACCATTATTCGGACACCCAACTGGAAAAGCTGGAAAGACTAAATGGTTCTGCTTTATGAAAATACCAAAATGACATTAAAAATACTTAACCTTTATGCAGGAATCGGAGGGAATAGAAAACTCTGGGATGGAGATATAGAGGTAACTGCTGTTGAGAACAATAGACACATAGCTTATATTTACCGGGATTTCTTTCCAAAGGATAGAATAATAGTTGCTGATGCCCATCAATATCTTTTAGAACACTATAAAGAATATGATTTTATTTGGAGTTCACCACCTTGTCCAAGCCATTCAGATATAAGAAGATGTGCTGTTCACAAAAGACAGAATAAAGCAATTTATCCAGACATGAAGCTTTATGAAGAAATAATTTTATTGAAACACTTTGCACCAAAGGAATGTAAATGGGTTGTAGAGAATGTTAGGCCCTACTATGATCCTTTGATAAAACCAAATAAGTCTGGAAGGCATTGTTTCTGGAGTAATTTTCCGATTACTTTTAAGAAATCTGAGAATCATATCATCCAAGATGAGATCCTTGAAAGCAAATCAGTTTATGGGTTTAATATTTCTGATAATGACATTAAGGATAAAAGGAAAATATTAAGAAACTTGGTAGATCCAGAGATTGGATTTCATGTATTCCAATTAGCTTTCAAAAATAAACAGGAGGTCCTAACATTCGCATAAACAATGTTAACCGACAAATGGCAATAAAATATAAATCTAAAAAAAAGAGTTTCAAATTGAAACAAGAATTTGATGAATACACACTACGGGAAATTGAAAGGATTGTTTATATCTGGGCAAGATACTCTGGAGAAAGAACTGATAAAAATGAAGAAGGCAAGATAAGAAATAAAGGCGAAATCAAAGAGTTAGCTCAAAGATTAATTAGATATGCTGATAATCCAGAAACATTTACCGATGGTTTTGAAAAGGAAGAAGAATGAAACTAAAAACACATAAAATCAGCATTGTAGGATATATTGCAGGACTAACTTGGATAGCCATGGCTATTCCAAGATGGTGGTTCATCTATCACGACCCCTCTCAGCTTGTTACAGCCCTACTGGTGGGATGTTTGATAGTTGGTGGGGCTTATGTCTATAATTGGATGAGGAATCAAGAGGATATGGTTAAATCTTTTAATAAAGACATAAAAGAAAACTTTAATGAAACTTGGACTGATATGGATAATATTAGAAAAAGGATAGTTAAGGTTGAGGACGGATTGCAGGAGTGTAAAAATGTCTGAAATAAAAAAAGGAGAAGGTGAGTATATTAAATGTGATAAATGTGAAAAGAGATTTAGAAGAAAGAAAAGTATTTGGAATATGTTTATAGTTGGATACTTATTTTGTCCAAAATGTTCCAAGGGTTTTAGTGAATGGATGGAGGCAAGGGAATGAAAAGAGAAATCAAAATAGCTGATAAGATTCTGAATAAATTAATTAGTAAAGAGAATTTACACAATAACGAACTTTTTATATTCTGGGATATCTTAAAGAGTGTTCATGGAGAAACAAGTTGTATTGATGAACATAATTCAATCGCTATTGAAATCTTATCTGAATTAGAATCAGAGAAGGTGGCGAAGGGATGAACTTCAAAAAACTAAGAAAAGCCACCATTTCAGATGCCATTCAAATAATCTCAGCAACAGCCATTGTTTTATTATTATTCACAATCATCACACTAATCATTAATCCTTATCTGCCATATGCTCCAGGGGTGAATGGATGAGAAGAATTGGAATTTGCAGGTTTTGCTACAAATTAAAGATTACACAGGTAAGAGGATATTATTGGACTAAGAATCATAATGGCAGACTTAATGCAAGAATGTGTGATCCATGCCTTGAGAAAATACTTGCGTCTAAGACTACAAAAACGCAAGACTTAAATACTTCACTCGGTAATAAAGATTATGAGGTTGCGTAAAACATGGTGAAACCAAACGAGATAAAACTAGGATATGAATTAAAAACAGGAA
>SDBU01007720.1_pt1 | contig 12344 bp, 9 predicted proteins | sample 2277071 | NCBI WGS metagenome assembly SDBU01 (sample SAMN10397929, study PRJNA504765) | marine sediment metagenome | isolation source: marine sediment core GS08_GC12, 126 cmbsf | place: Arctic Ocean: Gakkel Ridge, Loki's castle | collected 2008
CATCTATATCAAGCATTTGTCGCCTGGAATTATAGGTCAGGCCTGGTATTACGGTGCGATTAATTATTGAGAAAAAAGCTTCCGCCGGTACATATACATCTTCTCCAATAACTTTGGTAAACATAGGCATTTGAAATACCTGGTCATCAATTATTATGAAGCTGGATTTAGCGGATATTTTCACACGGTGATTAGCGATGTACAATACAATTTTCTGACGCTCGGGATTAACATAATAACGACAAGTTAAAATACGGGCCAGATCAACGGTGGAAAAATAAGTGCCGGAGCCACGATCCAAGGTTCTCAATTTATCCTGCCGCATATCGACACGATACAATACCCTGATCGGCGCAGCCAACAGCAGGGAGGTAATTATCAGGACGACCAGGATATAATACCAGGATTTATTCATATTTCGAGAATTTAAGATGGCAAAGTTATTCCCGTCAGCAGATGAATGCAATACAAGCAATTCTTATAAATTGACTTCGATCAGTAATCCACCCTCATAATCAAGATTTAATTTATTCGGTGAAAACGGAATCAGCCAGCGTATTCTGCCTGCTATATAATAATTTTGTTTCGTGCCAATAGCAATTTTTAAACCTGGATAATACCCCGTAGCAGTATAGACCCTGCTACGCATTTCATTCGGTAGATTTAAATCCCAAAAATACAGACGGCTATCATAATTTTCTACTCTTGTTTGCACCCAATCAATATCAAATTTATACTTAGCCCATTGCCATCGTAGTAGCCCCTCCAAACCCAATCCGGTGGAATGGTTATCACCCGCAATAAAATCTGTATAACTAACCTGAAATTTTATCCTGAATTTTTTACTAAGATTACGATAGTATACGAATTTATACAAATCTCTGATTTCCTGTCCCTGGTATTGTGTGCTCGAATAGAAATCCGCTTGTTCATTGCTCTTAATCTCACGCTTGCCTTGAACCCTAATCCTTTTCCCTTTTTTTTGCCACTCCCAACGCCAGGCAGTTTCCGAACCAGCCAATGGATAAATTAACGACTCCGGTGCTTCCGATTGTCGGTAAATATCACTATAACAGGTTATTTTATTATTTAGCCAGCGCAAGCTCAATCCCTGGTATAAACCCCGTTCATTTTTACGGCCACCCGACCATTCGGATAAGGGGGACGAGCGCAGAGCAATAAATCCTGGTGTATACATTCGACCCATAATAAAATAGCTAAATCCCTGGCCAGTAAGTTTAAATCCCCCAACAATGCCAGCAGTCTTTTCATAACCTTGCGCCATTTCCATAAAAATTTTACCAGCGGAAAATTCACGCGACAGACAAACTGAACGTGAGTAGAAAATTCCTACTACTCCACTGCTATCGGACCACTGTGAGGCCGCCACTGAAGTACTAACAAATATTTGATTCACTTGTGTTTCGCCAACTCCAACTATCACCAGTTCGCGCAGGGCGCCACGTTCCTGTAAAGACTTTTCTGATAAATGTAAACCAGTTGAGTTGATAGCTGGGAATCCGGTTGAATCTATTCTCCCATCACGAAAATTATTGCTGAGAGAAAGAATTAAATTAGACTGGTTTTTATGCTTCTGAAGCGCCAGTCCGCGGAATCCCCAGGCTTCATTACTGGCCCGGTAGGGTTGAATTCCACGCCCCCTTCGGTGTGCGGTTCCACCGGAATCAAATCCTTTGAAACCAGCTGTTGACCGCCACAGGTGTAATCCATAGCCATAAAGGATTTGATGGTCACCGATTATCCAGTCATATGCACCGGATTGCCCAGTAACATATCCTGATAAATAATCGACAATACTTAATTCACCGGGATCCCGTTCCATATTTAATCCCAAAACAACTTCCGGCCAAACAACTCTGGCACGCCAGCGATAGCGAACATCATTATGAAAAGTGTGCATTTGGCTGAGACTGATTGGTAGATACGGCCTTTCCGTGGTCAGTAATATTTCCAATAAGCGTTTCGTTATCGGAGTTAGTCCGTAGTCATTTTTTGTAAATGAAGTCGTGTTAGTTTTTGACAATTTCCGGATTTGTTCAAGATCACTTTCGGTTACAAATGACAGGTGGGCGATTTGTTTTATTGTATTCCGTGACAGCCCGTTTGAATCCTTGAGGATATCTTCCAACAACAGTATATCTTCTTCCGGTAATGGATCTTCCGCATCCAGTGCCAAAATTGAAAGCAGATCGCCGGAATCCTGTGCAATCAGACAATTACCGGCCCAGGCTAATACTAACGCCAACAGTCTGAGACAAACCCAGTTGCTGATGTGTAACCGCAACATATCCAATATTTATTTTTAATATGGTAATTCCAATCCCAATCTGTACCTGAGAAGGCTGACCAATATATCCTGCTAATACTGAAAACCAGGGCCTAATCCGCCAGACCGTGCCGAAGCTCAGTCGACCGGAATAGACCAAATCCTGTTCCCACTGGACCCGTGCAATCAGATTATCACCGACCAGAGCAGCAATACCGGTGCTGACCACTCTTGGCAGTTCAGTTCGCAAATCAGATGATCCAATTATCACTATATTATGCAGATACGTTGACCAAACTAAATTATGATCGAGCTGAAAAACCCAGGCGGCATGTCCCCCATAACTCGCAGCAGAACCATAGTTTTGTATCCCAAGTTCATAGCGCCCTAAGCCACCACCAATTGTCAGTTTATTGTGTAGCACTAAAACTACCGCTGCCTCCACAACCTGCTCGCGGTACAGGGGCGGTGATCCAAAGGTGGAGCCACCTAAACCCATCTGCCACAATCCAAGTTGCCATACACCATGAACTGAATACCGGGTCATTTCCTTCAGGCCGAATTGATTCCCATATTCTGTATTAACCCGGGAGCTACTCGATTTTTTCTGTAGTATTGCTGAAGAAATCATATCATGTAACAGTGGAAGGCCAATATTCAATCCATCACAAATAGGAATTGGGAAATAATTTCCGGAATACAGCTCGAAAGCCCCCGGTAAGCGGGAAAACCCGACAAACATTAATAAAAACACCTAACTTACAACTTTTATCATATGGTACAATTCCAACTAAAATTGAATTATAATCATTATAAATTACAGCCTAATACCGGATAATGCAAATCCACCTGAAACAGCCATCTCGGTAAATATTAAAAATTACTGCTATAACAATGGCACGGCCTGGCGAGCACCGCTGATAACTGAATCCACAACCAAATAACGGACAAAAAGAGGCAGCGGAATAATAGTAAACAGAAATTTTACTAATCCGCGAATAACAAAATTGAACACCAATCTTCCTTTCAACGACCAGATCCAATTACCGGCCATTTCACAAGCATAATCGGGGTAACGTTTTAGTAAACGCGGTAGATTTTCACGGCCATAGCCCTCCATGGCATGGCAGAATGTTGCAACAGTACGGCGATGGTGGTGGTAGCTAACAGCACGGGTTGAAAAACGCAACCCTTTGGGAAATGCCTGCCAGAGACGAATCGCCAGATCGGTATCCTCACCACCATAGGTTGTGAATGACTGATCGAAATAACCGATCTTATCAAGGGCAGCCTTCTTAATAAGAGCATTATTGAACAGAAACCAGCGGAAATGCAGCGGGCGATTTTCACCAATCCGCCGTGCTCCGCGATAATAGCTATAAAAATAACGGTCCAGTCGATTAGGTTTTGTTCCGACCGGTAATCGACTATCCCCCATGGCGCCCACTACTTCATCGTTTAATAACTCAACTAATAAACCTAGCCAGTCGGGTTCAACGGTCATATCACCATCCAAGAAACCTATTAATTGGGAATCACTGGCAGCAATTCCGGCATTACGGGATGTTGAACGGCCACGATTCTCAGGAAAAGTTATTATATTAACACGGGGGTCTGAATTATATTGATCTAATATCTCAGCAGTCCGGTCGGTAGAACCATCATCAATAAAAACAAAATTTATTAATTCAGCCGGATAATCCTGACTGAGAAGATTCCGGACACTTTGCTCAACTACATGCTCTTGATTATAGAAAGGAACTACAATACTCACCCTTGGCAAATTAATCATATCCAGCCCCGATCATTATAGTAACCATAAAGTACAGCGGCCGTATTATGCAAATCATGATACTTAACGACCCATTCACGGGACTGGTGTTTATACTCCATTATTTTGTCATGATCTCTTACCAGGTTTTTCAGCTTATCAAAAAGAGTATCGCCGTTGACGTTAACGAAAGGATGGTCCGGTATAAAATCAATATAGCGTGGGACTAATTCGGTCACGCAGCAAAGTCCCAGTGCTAAAGCTTCCACCGAATTCATACCATAGCCCCATCCTCCGCGGTTATGTACCTGATCGATCAGAATATCACATTCCTGTTTGATTGCTCGTACTTCTTCAAACGGTTTGTTTTCCACTAAAACAAATTCAATATTTTCAGTACGACTTAATTGCTCACAAGCCTGAATGATTGTTTCGCTACCTTTATAAAAGCGGTTTGTAGGACTGTGGCAGATACGGATGGGATCATGCAATTCATAATTCGGGGAAAATTGACTGGTATCAATGGGTAAGAATAAATAGTTTATGTTAGGATGCTTGCTCAGCAGATCCAACTCACTGGTAACATTCAATCCGCTACTGGAATCTATGGCCGGAATCACTCCCCTGGTCCGCAGATCTTGACCATGGTAGGTGCACACTATCGATTTACCAAGTTCATGTAAACGACGAACAAAGCGGCCGTCACGATAAAATTCCAGACCCCATTCCAAATGGATAATATCATAATCCAGTAATCCATTCTTTGTAATTACCGGTTCAACCTTGAAATGCCACAACCAGTCCCGAAACTGAAAATACGCTTGCTCCAACCCAAAATTGGGCTTCCATACCGGTGGATACCCCTCCCGCTCGGCATAGTCACCCATTTCACCTCGAAAACGCTGGTAATACCAATGTCTGGCGTCCATATAAAATTGATTGGCTTTTACCAGCGGCAGATTTAAGCACAACCCGGGATCATAATCATGTTTAGCCCGATACAGGGTTATAAACCGGCATTCATTGCCCCGCGCTTCATGAGCCTTTTGCCATAAATTTAGCGTTCCTACGGTATTTTCCGGAGCAATATATAAAATTTTCATCGCGGAAACATACCACTTAAAAAGTTATTCAATTCAACCGCATTCTTTTCCCAACGACAATCCTTTTCATAAATTTGTTGAGCATTGATACTCATTTGGGATGATAATCGTTCATCAGAAAACAGTTTGATAACTGTTTCACTGATATTCAAAGGAGTCAAGTTCTTCAGCACAATTCCAGTTTCTTTTTCAGCTACAATCTGTTCTGTAAAAGGTGTCCTGCCACAGATAACCGGCATTCCCAACGCCAGATATTCATATATTTCAGATTGTTCACCGCGCTGAAAATATTCGTTAGTATTGGGGGTGGCTAAACCAATGGTTCTCTGCCGGCATAATTGTTTCCAGCCCGTCTTATCGGCAACAATCACCTGTTGCTCCAACTTTATTTCATGCAATCGCCCGGCTAATACCGGATCAAAGCCATCCGGGACCGGACAGGCCAGCACCAGACGCGTCTCTGGTAATACTAAATGCACATGAAAAAAAGTTTCCAGGATTAAATTGAGGTCAGCCGGTTTCTCCATTAACCCACGGTAAATAAGCGCCTTACCGGGTGACAAAGGATATTGGATTTTAGTGCTTTCAATCTCTGGGAAGTCATGAATGACAATCTTCCTGTGACAAAAGCGGCCAATCCCTTTTTTTGATAGAGGTGCCGCCATGATTAAGCCATCAATGAAAATGACGCCGATTGTCTCGATTAGTTTCAAAAGCGCCGCTTTTAACCGAAGTCGAGCACCTGCCGGCCCAAATTTCCACAGGAAATAATGGAAAGTAGGACGATGCGCATCATAAATAACAGCGCCACTGGTAATTAGCCGAAAACACCAACCCAAGATCAATAATTCCGGGTCATGGAGGTGATATACGCGCGCACGCATTTTTAAAGCAAGATAAAAACTTGTGAATACGCTCATTAACGGTGATCGATACCGATAAGTGGCAAGTCGTACTCCTTCCCGAACGGTCTCTCCGCCATCACCCGGTGCAATAATGATCTGAGAACAACTCGTTCGCAAAATCCGGGTCTCCTTTATTATTCGCTCTTCCGCGGGATGTGACTGGATTGTCAGGTGGCAATAATTATCAGGTTTCATTCGGAGCTATCAGACAATATTATTCGATAAATATTTTGTGGGTTCGTAGTATGATTAAGTAATTTATCACCGAATGATCAGAACAGGGAATAAAATCTGATGCGGATCCGGACAATTATATTATGAAATTGTTTATTGTCCCTTCCTGGTATCCCACCACTCTGCATCCTGAAAGCGGTAGTTTTTTCGCCGACCGAGCCCGGATACTGCAAACCGGTGGACATGAAATTACGGTTATCACCGCCCACATTCACAGTTTGCGCCATTATTTCCGTTTTAGACGATTGAAACATCAGCATACCAATCCTGAAAATGAAAACGGATTAACTACTTACCGTTTCGAAAACATTAATCCCTGGCCAAAAATTCAGCGACGTTTTTTTTATTATTACCGCCGTCAATTATTACGACTGTGGGATCTGGCAGTAGCCGAGCGCGGAACGCCTGATGCAGTGGTTATCAATTCAAGTTTATGGGCCGGTGCCGCCCTGGCGGATCGGCTGGAGCAGGAACAAATTCCTTTTGTGGTAAGCGAGCACCTGAAAGAATTTTTAACTCCAGGCAGCTTTACAACCTTCCAGTATACTGCGATTATTAAAACATACCGCTCAGCAACGCGTGTCGTTGCTACCAGTTCAGCACTAAAAAAAGGGATTGCCCTGAATTTTCCCCAGATCAAGGAAAAAATTCATATTATCGCCAATCCGGTTGATACTGAGATTTTCCGACCCGATCTAAATACATCCGACCCAACAACATTCACATTTGTAACCACTGCCCTGTTCAGACCGGAAAAGCGTATCGATCTATTAATCAAAGCATTTGCCCAATTAAAATTTATCCGACCCAACACCCGTCTAATCATCATCGGTGATGGTCCGGAAAGAAATCGCTTGAGAAAACTAATAAAATACCGCCAGCTAGAACAGCAAATTACAATGGTGGGATACCAACCCCAGGCTGAACTGCATCGAATCCTCCAACACTGTCATGCTCTGGTGTTAACTAGTACGGTAGAAACTTTTGGCGTGGCCCTGATTGAAGCGATGGCCTGCGGATTGCCGGTGATTGCCACGCGCTGCGGCGGTCCTGAGGACATCGTCAGCGATGCAACCGGCCTGCTGGTAGATAAAGATGATCCGGTGGCAATACAGCAGGGTCTGGAACGGATGATTGATGAATACCAAAACTTCGATCCGGCACTAATCCGTCGGACCGCCATTGAACGTTTTGACAGCGCTAATTATATTAAACAGTACACTGATTTATTGAGTAATATATAATTAACTGGCCCCCTGTAGGTAGAGAAAGTTCCGGTAGACGTTGTTACGATCCGGAAATCTTAAATAATATTTTTTTTAATTGGCCCCATTCGCTGGATTTAATAAAGCCCGAAATAATCAACAGAACCGGATAAGCCAGGGTGATGCCGCCATCGATAAACCAGCGCTGGGGCAGCCAGGCATCCAGAACTACCACAATAATCAGCGCCACGGCGACCCGTACCAGCCGCAGCCATTCCAGCGGTATGGGATAGATCCGGCGGTTTACCACCAGCATGAAGCCTGCCATAAACAGGAAGGACAGGCACATGGCCAGAGCGGCGCCCAGGGCGCCCCAGAATGGTATAAAAATTAAATTTAATATGATGGTCACCAGCGCACCAGCCCCACGTGTGTAAGCCACCCAGTGTGATTTTTCGGTCAGAAACGGTCCCGGCAATTGCAGCAGGTAGAAGGCATGGAACAAGTAACCTAAGGCGATAAAGGGCACAATCATTGTTGATGACCAGAATTCGGAGCCGTAAAACGTTGTTCCCCCTACCGGGAAACGCACGATTCTATCGGACCACAGAAACAGGAAGACCCACACAAACCCCAGCAGAGCCAGGATATAGGAAGTGATGCGCGCATACAGCTTGCGCTTTTCGGCGCTGTCGCCTTCCCGCAGGAAGAAAGGCTGCCAGGCCATATTGAAACCCATTACTGCCAGTAGCATCAGCATGCCCAACTTGTAGCCGGCGCTGTAAATCCCTAACGTTTCCATATCGGTCATAAATTTTAGCAGGTAACGGCCAACCATTTCCATGATCATGGCAAAGATTCCCGATGGCAGGAAGGGCAGGCCGAAACGCATTAACTGCTTCCAGGCAGTCAACGATATCAGTCGCACATCGATCCGGCGGATTACTACCGGCAGGGTCAAAAGGAAGATGATCAGGGAGGTCCATATATTACTGATCAGCACACCGTCCACACCCAATCGGAATTTCAGGACCAGCAGCAGATTCAGACCCAGGGAAAGGATCACATTCAGCAGGCTGAAGGTAATGAAAACCAGGGGTTTCTCCTCCGACCGCAGCAGCAGCATCGGCACCGACCAGAGAATGTCCAGCATGAGGATCAGGCCAATATAGGAAATATACTTCGGTGAATAAACCCCCAGCAGCAGCACCGACAAGTGGCGGCGCAAAATGATCATTACGATCGCAAAGGCTATGGCGCTTAGAATAAATGACAGGTAGGCGCTGGTCAGAAACCGCTTGCGGTCCTCCATGCCAGCCGGAATATAGTGCTTCATCAGGGCGACATCCAGTCCATAGTGTAGTACCACCGCCATAAATCCCATGAACAGGTAGGCCAGGGATACTACGGCATATTCATCCGGTGAAAAAACATTGGTGTACAAGGGCAGCAGCAGGAAGGTAACCAGCCGCGCCAGGATATGGCCGGTACCGTAAATCAGGGTCTGCAACGACAGTGCTTTAATCCGGGAATGCATGTTGGGTGCTGTTTCTAGGTTCTTAGTTCTGGGTTCTTAGTTCTGTTTGCCAACCGAAGTCCCCGATTTTTGGGGCGTAGATTGGGGTTTTGAATGTTGAATTTTGAATGTTGAGATTTGAGTTCTGAATTCTGATGGTATCATAAAAAAGCCTTACTAACCTCAATGAGCGCCGAGGTCGCTGAGAACATTATAATAATAACAGATAGTTACAGCCATGCTAAATCCTTGCAATTATTGATCATTTACTTTTTGCGAGCTCGTCAATTCTGATTTTCTTGGTTCTTGGTTCTTGGTTCCTCGTTACTTGTCACTTGTCACTTATCACTGATTTCTCTCCGCTCTCTGCTCTTTGCTCCAAGCTATAATCTCAACTCAAGCGTGTCCCGGAACATGCCGCTGGCGCCAAAATTCTCCTTAAAGCGTGCCAGGCCAAAATTAGGTTCTTCATTCACAGTGAAAATGCCGAAATCGAATACTTTATAGCCTTGGTTAATTGCCCAATCAAAAATTGTATAAAACAGCAGATTAACACCACGATACTCCTGATAGGCCTCATCGTGGCTGATATAAAAAGCCAGGACGACGTCAGCATTAACAATGAAGTTCACTACTCCTGCAATCATCTGATCATTTACATAAGCGGCAAATAAATTTAATCTCTTTGGAAAAAGGTCTTTTAATTTCAATAATTCATCAAGCGTGTGGGTGGGCTGCACTCCGTGACGAATTTTCAAATTATTTTTCAGAATCTGATAAAACGAAGCATACTCATCCGTTTGACAGATCGTAACACCGGATTTTCTGGCTTTGTTCACTGCTCGTCGATGGGAAGAACGAAATTTAGTGAGATTTGATTCAATATTCTTCTCAAGAAAAAGAATGCTGGAGACTTCGCGTTTCTGGTATTTAAATCCATGCCGGATCAAAGCAAAATCAATATAATTAGACAAGCGCCGGTTATATATCGTTGGCGGCAATGTCAATCGAATTCCCCGTATATCATTTCTCTGGCAATAGTCTACCAAACACTCAACAAGACCGTATGAATCGGCAAAGGACAGGTCTTCCGGGACAACAAAAGATCCGAATGATGCTCCAGCATGTGAAACCAATCGGCGTTTACCATCGTCATCAATCTCAGCAGCGGGAAAAAGGACGAAGGGTTGATCCTTTTTATGAAATACCAGACTATGATCAACAAAGCGTGCCGGAGGATGGTAACTTAAGAAGCGCCGTGTATGAAACAATGTCCCATTATTTGCTTCCCAGACCAGGGCATCCCATTGTACAGTAAATTCCGGTTTAAAGCGCTGGATAGAAATCGACATATTGGCGGGAAATTACTGGACGGAGAAACATCAAGCAATTCCTGTTTCCAAATTGCCGATATGTCCGACCGCGGATTAAATTCGCACTAAATTATTGGAGAAAAAATGTCAGATATTTTAATCACTGGTATTCACGCCAGAGAAATTCTGGATTCCCGCGGGAATCCTACCATTGAAGTTGAGGCTGTCCTGAGCGACGGCAGTTTCGGAAGGGCGGCAGTTCCCTCCGGAGCTTCCACCGGCGAACATGAGGCCGTTGAGTTACGAGATGGAGATAAGGCTCGTTTTCTTGGAAAAGGCGTTACACGGGCAGTTGCGAATGTAAACACTGTTATCGCCAACCGTGTACAAGGATTACCAGCTTTGAAACAAACCGATTTGGATAATACCATGATCGAGTTGGACGGCACACCCACTAAATCCAAACTGGGCGCTAATGCTATCCTGGGCGTGTCCATGGCGGTTGCGCGGGCGGCAGCGGTCAGTCAAAAAACAGCCCTGTTTGAATATTTATCCGACGGGAGCGCAAACCTGTTGCCAATCCCGATGATGAATATCATCAATGGTGGCAGCCATGCCGATAATAATGTCGACATCCAGGAATTTATGATCTTCCCGGTGGGTGCCGATTCATTCTCCGCAGCCTTGCGCATGGGCACAGAAACATTTCACCGGCTAAAAAGCGTGTTAAAATCGAAGGGACTCAATACAGCCGTTGGCGATGAAGGCGGCTTTGCTCCCAATCTACGCAGTAACGAAGAGGCTGTTGAAATAATACTGGAAGCAGCAGATAAAACCGGTTACAAAATCGGTCAGGATTTATTCATAGCCCTGGATCCTGCGGCCAGCGAATTCTATAGCGCCGGCAAATACAACCTAACATCGGAAGGTCGTACACTTACATCAGCAGAAATGGTGGATTACCTGAAAACATTAGTTGAAAAATATCCCATTATATCGATTGAGGACGGCCTGGCCGAGGACGATTGGGAAGGTTGGCAGATTTTAAATGCTGAACTTGGTTCCAAAATCCAGATTGTGGGTGACGACCTGACTGTGACTAATATTACCCGCCTGCAGCGGGCCATCGATGAACAGTCGATCAATTCAATCCTGATTAAATTGAACCAAATCGGTTCGGTAACCGAAACTTTAGCGGCTATAAAACTGGCTCGGGAAAATGGGCTGGGTGCGGTGATCTCCCATCGTTCAGGTGAAACGGAAGACACCTTCATTGCCGATTTCGCTGTTGCTACCAACGTCGGACAAATTAAGACCGGCTCGGCCTCCCGTACCGACCGGATCTGCAAGTACAATCAATTACTGAGAATCGAAGAAGCTTTAGGCACTAAAGCTCGTTTTCCCGGTATGGAGGTTCTGGGTAAGAATTGATGGCTAAAAGCCGGTATCACAGACGGCGCCCGGTGCGGCGCATCAGTAAGGATAACAGCGCCAAGCAACAACGTATTATTCGAGGCATCCTGATTACAAGCGCTGTTATACTTCTGATTATCTTCTTTTTCGGCGATCATGGCTTATATCAACTATATCGCGTGCGTAGCGAGCGTGAACAGATAAAAAGGGAGATCGAACACCTGCGTACCGAGCGGATCAGACTCGAAGGGAAAAAACGACAACTGGAAAATGATTTTGAATATATCGAGCGCCTGGCCCGGGAACGCTACCGGATGGCGAAAAAAGGTGAAAAAGTATTTAAGGTGATTGACACGACTCAACAAAGCAAGGGGAAAGGTTCTGAGTTCTGAGTTCTGAGTTCTGGGTTCTGCCTGTCAATCGAAGTACAAGATTTTCGAGGCGCAGGTTGGGAGAACGAAGGCCGGAGAAAGGAGACCGGAGACCGGGAACAAGGAGCGGGAAATCAGGAACAGGAAACGGGGAATCGGAATAAAAATTTAATTTTTTTGTTACTCATTACAAGTCATTGGTCATTGGTCACTTATCACTTGTTAC
>SDBU01007721.1_pt1 | contig 12344 bp, 13 predicted proteins | sample 2277071 | NCBI WGS metagenome assembly SDBU01 (sample SAMN10397929, study PRJNA504765) | marine sediment metagenome | isolation source: marine sediment core GS08_GC12, 126 cmbsf | place: Arctic Ocean: Gakkel Ridge, Loki's castle | collected 2008
TCTTAATGCCGTTGATGTCGAAGGGGCAATGCGCCAAATCGAGGGGACGGCGAGGAACATGGGAATCGTAGTCGAGGATTGAGTGGGAGGGCCGTGAAAGGGACCCGCAAACACCACAAGGAGATATTATGACTAAAAGAGGCAAAAAATATCGAGAGGCTGCCGAAAAAATTGACCGAGATCGACTCTATGAGCCACGGCAGGCGATCGAACTAACCAAAGAGACTTCAATTTCGAAATTTGACGGGACTGTGGAGGTACACATTCGGCTGGGTGTTGACCCTCGTCACGCAGATCAGTTGGTGCGTGAGACGGTCAAGCTGCCCCATGGTCTTGGCAAAACCGTGACGGTTTTAGTTTTTGCTGAGGGGGATGATGCTCGATCAGCAAAAGAGGCCGGGGCTGATTACATCGCGGATGATGAGATTATCGAAAAAATTCAAGGCGGATGGTTTGAGTTTGATTCCACTGTAGCAGTCCCAGAAATGATGGGAAAAGTTGGGCGGCTTGGAAAGATTCTTGGTCCACGCGGCTTAATGCCTAATCCAAAGGCGGGGACTGTGGTTCCAGGGGATGATCTGCCGCGTGTTATCAATGAACTGAAGGCAGGGCGCGTCGAGTTTAGAGCAGATAGAACTGCAAATATTCATGTGCCTATCGGCAAAGCCTCATTTGAGGCGGAAAAACTTTATGAAAATATGGCAGCTCTTATGGAAGTTGTTAAGAGAGCACGTCCTGCATCTGCCAAGGGAACATACCTTCGCAAAATTACCCTGACGACCACAATGGGCCCTGGGATAAGAGTAGATCCAAATGAAGCCGAGGCAATGGCTGCATAAGAGGGTGGAAAACGAGTGATATAGATTTTTGGTACAATATGTTCTGCTTCGCCTAAGATAGCAGGTGCCATTTATTCAAAGTGGCTTAATTGCCCGCCGAGGTGAAGATTCAGAGAAACACGTTCTTTGTTTTCTAAAAAAGACCCCCTGAATCTTTGCTTCACAGTGCAATGCGAAGCAAAGATTTTTATGTTGAGGGAGGTGAGTAACTTTGGCGATAAGTAAAGAAAAAAAGGAAGAACTCGTTGCAAATTATCAGGATCTTTTGACGAATAGTGATGGGCTCATCATAACATCCTACTCAGGTGTATCTGTTAAAGAGCTCGAAAAAGTTCGTCGACAAATCCGTGATTTAGGTGGAGAGTTTCATATAGTAAAGAATACGCTCTTCGCTTTGGCAATGAATAAGGTGGGAATGTCGCTGCCGGAGGAGACCTATACAGGAACCACAGCAATTGGATTTGCCAATGAGGAAATTCTGGCTGTCGCAAAGGTGATCGTCGATTTGGCACGAGATGTGGAGGCGGTAAGTCTCAAGGGCGGATTAATCGAGAAAATCGTCTATGATGCCGCACAAGTTGAAATGCTGGCAGATCTTCCGCCGCTTCCAGTTTTAAGAGCTCAACTACTCAGTATGCTGCAAGCGCCTGGAAGCAGAATCGCGAGGGTCTTAGCGAGTTCAGTGCGGCAGCTGGTGAATGTAACCAAAGCATTTGCTGATACAGAAGAAGCGAATGCCGCCGCACCTGTATAAGCAACGAAAATATAAAAAATGCGAATTTATTTAGGAGAATACGTGAAATGGCTGATATTGAAAAAATTGCTGACCAATTGAGTGAACTCACTGTACTCGAGGCTGCGGAACTCACGAAACTGCTTGAGGAGAAGTGGGGAGTATCCGCTGCTGCTCCTGTTGCAGTTGGGGCGATGCTGGCTGGGGGAGCCGCAGAGCCTGTTGAGGAGAAGACTGAATTCGACGTCATTTTAAAGGAAATCGGGCCCAAGAAGATTGATGTGATCAAGGCCATTCGGCAGATTACGAGCCTTGGCTTGAAAGACGCGAAGGAGATGTCTGAAACCGCTGGTGTAAAGGTTCTTGAGCAGGCAGGCAAAGAAGCCGCACAAGACGCCAAGAGTAAACTAGAAACCGCGGGTGCAGTTGTAGAACTTGCGTAGCGTGTTGATAGGGTTATCGAAGCCGCCAACTTTGGCGGCTTCTCTGTTTACCCCATTGGAAAATGTTTCAATGTGGTATATTCCTCGTTATGAAATGGGGGCAGTATGCGAGAAAGAATTTTGATCATTGAAGATGATGATCGGATCCTACAATTTATTCGACGCGGATTAACTTACGAAGGCTTTAAAGTTGAGTCCGCTGAAGATGGTCCCACCGGTTTGGCATCTGCCAGAGATATGCCTCCCGATCTGGTTGTACTTGACTGGATGCTTCCTGGAATGGATGGTTTGGAGGTGTGTCGTCGTTTGCGCGCTGCTGGCGAGATACCGATATTGATGTTGACTGCCAAAGATTCGGTGCCAGATCGAGTTGAAGGTCTTGATGCGGGTGCGGATGACTACTTGGTCAAACCTTTTGATTTTGATGAATTGCTTGCTAGAATTCGCGCCCTTCTGCGCCGGACGAAGTCAAGCGGCCCAGATATCTTATCATTCGCTGATCTCAAGCTGGATACCGGCACTCACCTAGCCTCGCGCGGTGACCGATCGATCGAACTCACGGCGAAAGAATATGAGCTGCTGGAGTTGTTATTACGTAATCCAAGGCAGGTTCTTACACGCGATGTGATTTACGATCGCGTCTGGGGCTATGATTTCGGTGGTGAAAGCAATATTATCGAAGTTTATGTCCGTTATATTCGCCAGAAGACTGAGGAAGAAGGCGAACCTCGTTTGATCCACACTGTTCGAGGTGTTGGCTACGTCCTACGGGAATCAATTTGACGCTACGCGCTCGCTTAACCCTATGGTATACGACTTTCCTAACAGGAGTCCTTGTAGTTTTCGGGATCGTTGTTTACCTGATGCTATCCGTCAGCCTCACTCGTCAAGTCGAGGATACTTTGGAAAGAACGGCTGACGATATCCTCAGGGCAAGCCAGGTGAGCATTGGGGGTATTCCCCTTTCAAGTATCCAGCTCGAACTTGATCTTACTGCCAATGTTTTTGTTCAGGTTTTTGATAGCGAGAGAGAACTTCTTCGACAAACGATGAATTTCCCTGAAGTTGGACATTCATTTGACGATGAGGCCTTAAACACCGAGGTGCCTTTATTTACGAGTATGAACTTCGGAGATGCTCGGATCCAAGTTCTCACCGTTCCGGTGTACGATGAAGGGAATAATTACATTATTGGGTACATCCAATTGGCGGAATCGCTGGCGACGGTCGATCAGGCACGCGAGTTACTCCTATTTATCCTGATAGGCGGCGCTCTGATTGCTGTTGGTGTTTCTGCGGTTGTTGGATGGGCTACAGCAGGGACCGCGCTTCGCCCCATTGGGGAATTGACCGAGTCGGCAATAAATATTACACGAGCAGACGACCTCTCCCGCCGTATCCCTCAATCAAGCCCCCCGAATGATGAAGTAGGTCAATTGATATTGGCATTCAACGAGACCCTTGAAAGGTTGGAAAATCTCTTTGAAACACAACGCAGGTTCATAGCTGATATCTCTCATGAACTGCGTACGCCACTGACTGCCATCCGCGGGAATGTCGATCTAATTCGCCGGATGGGAGAGGCGGATTCCATCTCTTTGGATGCCATCACTTCTGAAGTTGAGCGGATGACCAGGATGGTTCGAGACCTTTTATTGCTGGTGCAAGCTGAGACGGGAAAGCTTCCATTGGCGCAGGAGTTAGTGGAACTGGACACCTTGATGCTTGAAGTGTATCAACAGTCGAAGGTGTTATCGGCTGAACGAGTAATAGTCAAAATCGGAAATGAAGATCAGGCTCGGGTGATGGGTGATCGAGATCGCATAAAACAGGTGATGCTCAATCTGGCCGCCAATGCACTTGAACACACACCTGAAGGTGGAAGTGTCACTTTCGGATTATCCTGTGTTGAGGATCATGCCAGGTTTACGGTCACGGACACCGGGTCAGGCATACCCAAAGCTGAGCTTCCGCATATCTTTGAGCGGTTCTACCGGGTTGATCCTTCACGAAAACGACGTGATCAGGGGGGAGCAGGATTGGGCCTCTCAATTGCCTATTGGATCATTCGCATCCACAACGGCAGGATCGAAGTCGCCTCGGAAGAGGGACAGGGGACTACATTCACGGTTTGGTTGCCACTTGCCAATGGTGCCTGTAAGGAGAGAGAATAGGAACGGGAACGAATTCCGTTCACATATCCAAGGCATCAGCCGCCTGGTTGCAAAGACTTTCCCCTCCATTTGTAAGCCATTCGCTCAGACGTGGACTTTTCGTCAGTCCCGAGTTGATATCCTCCAATATGCCCGAACCCCAATGAACATATCTTGAGGTTTCATTTGCCCAGAATCCTCGATCCCACTGGATAACTGAATGACCGCCGTTGTAACCAGCTAACGCCAGAGACGGATCGCCCTTCGAGATTTCAAGTGAGCGGGTGAGGTAGGAAAGCCCGCGCAGGGCATTGATCGACGGGTCAAGGGGATTTTCCCCTTCTTGGAAGTGAAACGGCATAACCTGGAAGAGCCCTAAGGCTCCCGCGGAGGATTGGATGTCGGGGTGCCCACAAGATTCGATCTGCATAACGACCGCAACTAGATTTGGATTCAGGCCGAATTCAATCGCCCAGCCCTGGATCTGAGGCTCCCAATATTGGATTTCCTTTGTGAACACTTGTGAGATCGTGGGATCTCCGTTTGCAGATTCAAATGGAGCTTGATCCGACTGGGTATTCGTTTGATCTATGAGACTCTCCCTAAGAGATTCTCGTGATGGCGAAGTCGGCCGGAAGGCTGTAAGCCAAAGGAACGAAACTGAACTGATAAGAAATGCCATTAGAACAGGGATCAAGCGCAAGGCAACTACTCCAGTTGCCTTGCCGCTTTCCCCGAAAAGAGGGAGCCCATCATTTTTCTTCTCAAGCGATTGTCCCGGAAATTGATTTGCTACCATTACAAATCTCCCTCTTATTTGTGTGTTGGACGACGTTTATTTACGAATTTCGCCTCGATGGTTTAGGTGCAGGTGCAAAGTGTTGATTGTTGGAGGGGTTTTGCTGCTTATTTTTAGACCCATTGGTCCGGTTTTCTCGAACGGGGCGAGCGCGAGGACTTTGGATATCTTCAGAATCGGCGGCAATGAGTTTCGGATCTGCTAGCGTGAACGATCCGATCATCAGAACTCGGATTAGCCACACCAGGATGGCCACAAAGACAGGCACGCTTCCAAGAAGGGTCTCGCGACCAACTATTTCATTTCCTAACCCATTCTGATCAAGCAATGCCGTTGAAATAGCCCACCACGTGAGAACGGCGTTCATTGTCGCTGCCAGAAGCCATGCGCCCAGAAGATACCAGGACTCCATTGCGCCTTTCTTCAAGCGCTCAGGTGTGAAAAGCCGAGCAATACCGGCGAAATCCGTCGCACAAAATGCCAACGCCAGCATCGTAGCCCATCGAATACCGCTGAATTTGAGATCTCCGATCAGATCACCGAGTGCATATTCTGTCGTGCTGTAATTGAATATCTCGAAGGCAACGAGGGCTATCAAGATCATCAACCCGAACATTGAACCACGCTTGCGGTAGGCGGATGGAAGGAGCCTCCTGAAGATCGAGCTGATTTCAAATGAACTCCCTGTTGGACGAAGCCGTTTCGTATATGTAGCCATGCTTTACCTCCCAGTAGAACAAATGTGCCAAAGTGCAAGCAGTATAGAACAACCGTTCTAAGATGTCAATAAGGCAAGTTCCATGCCTAATGTTTGGGGATTTGAGGGTGGTCTTCTCCCCTTCCACCGGGGGTTTACCCTCCTGAGCGGAGCTCAAGCGTATGCTTTCTTACTTTCACCTGTCCCTTAAGGTGGCAAACTTATGCTATGAACACTAACATGTCGATGAAATGGATCCACATCCCCTTAGGAATCGCCCTCATTCTGGCCCGCTGAGCGACTTTGGCCGGCGCTCCTGTGGTAGAAGATGAAGGGAGTACGGTGCAACCAACTGAAAGTGCGCAGGGTAATCCTGAGCAAACTGACCGTGAATTCAGGATCATTACGCTGCTTCCGAAGGATGCTATCCCCTCCATTGATAGTCCCAGATTTTACGATGTCGCTGAAGCGGATCAGGAATATGATCCGCAAGAGATGGTTTTGGGTGTTGAGTTCGAAGGGGAGGCAAGGGCATATTCTGTCAATATGCTTTCAAGCCATGAGATTGTGAATGATGTTGTCGCTGGGAAGCCGATTGCGGTGACCTGGTGACCGCTGTGTTTTACGGGAATCGTGTATTCCCGCAACATCAACGGCAACGTTCTAGATTTTGGCGTCAGTGGCAAACTCATTATGAATGTCTTGGTCATGTATGATCGACAAACCGATTCTCTTTGGAGTCAGTTGTTGGGCGAGGCTGTTGAGGGCGAACTAAAGGGAGAAGCATTAGAGTATCTCCCATCATGGCAGACAACGTGGGAAGATTGGAAGACCAGACACCCAGAAACTCTTGCATTGGTGAAGGGTTATAGTGGGTTACGCGACCCATATTTCGGATACTATGCTTCTAACCAGGCCGGTGTAATCGGAGAGGCATCGAGAGATCAACGCCTTCCCACAAAGGAATTCATTGTTGGAGTGGCGATCGATGATGAGGCAGTTGCCTATGCATTCAGTACCTTGAATGACGAGCCGGTCGTTAATGACACTGTGGCTAACGTTCCAGTACTGGTAGTGTTCGATGCCCATAATGCCAGCGGGGTTGTGTTTGAGCGAAACGTGGAAGGCCAGGTGTTGACTTTCGAACAAGATAGGGGGTCAATAGTTACTGACACTAACACCGGGACAACTTGGGATGGACTGACAGGAGAGGCATTGGAGGGAGAACTGGCTGGAACTCAGCTCGCCAGAGTGCGCAGCACACTTTCATTTTGGTTCGGATGGAAGGATTTCTACCCCGAAACACGGATTTATGGCTTGGAACTGGAATAATCACTGGGTTGTTTTGATGACGCAGTATGAAAGGAAGTATTCTCCAACAGAAATGGAAGCGTGATAGCGTCAAATTTTGAGGATTCTCTCATTTAGTCAGAGAGGCCTTAATCCTGGGTTACTTTTCCACTCCCACTTCGGTTAGTGTAGAGCCAGACTAGAGCTGTGCCAAGGAGCATTGCTGGTATGAGGATCAGCCCCGCCTCTGGCCCAAACTCTCCCCCAGTGACCAGAGATGGTCCTGCAACCTCATGGCGGATGAGCTTGAAGGTATCCGTTCCGCTCACCGCAAAGCCAAATATGTTCCCCTCAAAGAAATTCCAGCCAATGTGTAGACCAATGGGAAGCCAGAGTTGGCGCGTCCTCAGCCACGCGAAGGCGAGAAAGAATGCTGCTGCGATTAGGCCCAAGAAGGAAGTGAGCGAGAAGAAGGGATTGCCCAAATGCAAGAATGCAAAAATGAGCGATGAGATCAGGATGCCTAATGGAAGATTGAGCCCTTCTGCGATGTTCTGCAGGTGATATCCCCTACTGAGCAGCTCCTCTTGATATCCCACAGCGATGTACACCACAAACCAAACCAAAAGTTCTGGCATCCAAGTTCCAATCGGTTCGACCTGCCAAGCAAAATCGATGACACGAAGCCAACCGACTGACCATTCAAAGATAAAAATTATGCCCATCATAAATGCTGGAATTGCAAATCCCACCAACAGGTCCAGCATGGTTCGGGAGTCAAATTCAAAACCCAGAGATGCGAAGGATCTTCGGTCGATCACTCGTCTCACGGCATAAGTTGTGAGCGTGATCGTTGGAATGCTGACAAGAACGTTCAACAGAGGTGATTCTAGATCGAAGATCTCTCCTGTCCGTATTCCGAAAAGGAGTATCCCAACTCCGACGAAGGCGCCAAAAAGCATAAGAAAAAATAGCAAAAGTATCGTATGGACAAGCAATCTCCATCCCGCACGCAATCGGAATTCGTCAAGGGAGACGAAGTAGCGTAAAAAACCTGGAAGCGCTTTATCTTCATGCATCGCTAAGGATGTCCGATTCGAACAATGCCAACTGCAGGCTGCCTGTCATGTCTGAGCGATCCTTCCCTTCTCATGTCCGTGCGCCCCATCCTCCCTCATGTCATTTCGAGGGACACCGCATTGGAGAACATGCGTTGGAAAGAGGAATCTCTTCATGATCGTTGTTTCTCTAATCGTCGCACCAATCCTGAACCCAATATGGCAAGTCCATCGGTCGGTAAATAATGACTCGAGCAGGCATCAAAGAGCACGGATGCTTTCGAAGGAAATTCATCATCACCTGGCCAAAGGATCGCCGCAAGACGAACACGTGGGAGAGGCTGAAATGAAAAAGCATGTTCCGCGAAGGAGGGAAGTTGCAACCCCTCTGATTTTATTGCCGCAGTGTTGAATTGCTCCGGTACGTTACCGAAGCTTCGCGCCAAGCGATCGCCGGTGTACCCTTGAAATGCTTGATTATAGAAAGCCCCATTAGGCAGCTCTCGAAAACCAATCCAGCGATCCGTCATCTTGGTGCCGTCCGCTATGTTTAAATAATACATCAGCATAGCTTTGTCAAAGGTCGAAATAGGCTGCCCATCAGCATCGAACATTTCAAGGGTTGGCCATTCAACGACGATGGTGTTGCCCCAATATTGGAAATGCAGTGAGCCTTTTTCGTGGTGGGCCTTACAACGAAATGCGATTTGTTCTAGAGAATCGGTCAGAATTGCATCTTTTAGTGTTTGGATGCTCTTGAGCATGCTTTCTTCCCACACTCTATGTGCTTTTTTAGCCACATTTTCAGTGTCGGAGGATAACTTCCCACCCTCATCCAACAATCCAGCCATGTGTTATTCATCCCCTGGCTTTATCGCCATTAAAATAATGATCCTTCGAAAGATCGTGACGCCTTTGTCGTCTAGCCTCATTAGTAGTATGAGACGCCAACCTCTCTCGAAGAAATCTTTTTTATTACGCCTCCCCAGTTCCATCATTCCAAGAAAGGCATTGGGGAGGCCGTGATTCAAACAGCTGGTCGGAAACTAACCTCCGCTGATGATGTCGCCGAGAATATTGCCGCCCAGTCCGGCAAACCCCTTTTTCTCACCAACTTTCTGAAATCTTGCCGCAGCCAAAATACGGTCAGCAAGGCGTGAGAAGGGTAGGCTTTGTAGATATACTTGACCTGGACCCTTTAGATGTGCGAGAAAGAGCCCTTCACCACCAAAGAGCGCGTTGGTGAAGCCGCCAACAAATTTTATGTCATACTCCACTGACGGTGCAAAGGCTACCAGACAACCTGTATCGACGCGCAAGGATTCTCCCTGAGCCAAATTCTTTTCAATGATTGTTCCACCTGCGTGAATGAAAGCTAAGCCATCGCCCTCGAGCCGCTGCAGTATAAAACCCTCACCGCCAAAGATTCCTGCCCCCAGCTTTTTGGTAAATGCCACCTCAATTTCGATACCTTGAGCGGCACAAAGAAAGGCATCCTTTTGACAGAGGAAGTTTCCGCCGACTTGACTCAAATCAAGGGGAATTATTTTTCCGGGATATGGGGCTGCGAAGGCAACATGGGATTTGGCTCCGCCAGAATTTAAAAAGGTGGTGATGAAGAAGCTCTCGCCAGTGACCATGCGTTTGAGACCGCTAAAGATGCCGCTTCCGGTTGAGGTTTGCATCTCAATTCCATCTTCCATGTAAGCCATGGTTCCAACTTCCGCTCGGACTCCCTCACCAGGGTCGAGTCCGATTTCGACCATTTGAAGGTCGTCTCCGAACACATGATAATCGATAATATCCGTCATAGTTGCTCCTCCTTTTTGAATTGTATAACAGTTTGGAACTGTGAATGAGTGAATCGAATTTTACTGCAATATAGAAGGTTCTGCGATTAATAAACTCCCTGTGTAACGGAGAATAAGAATGGGTCCTGTTCACGGAAAGGGAATGCCGGGATCAAAAACATCAGTGAAGAGCGTAGGCTGGGGAGTCATGCGACACTAAGTCGCTGTCCCCACCACATACTCATCCCTCGTCATCATATTGGTTCTTTCCAAGAAAGCGCCGAACCGTGCGGAATCTAGTTGGGGGAGATTGACGACGCGGCCGACCACGACGTCGAAATATCAATCCAACGATACATAAGCCCAGACCCGAGAGAAGTGTTGAGGTCTGCATAGAGCCTTCTTGATATGTCACCAAAAAGACAATGAGCAGAATGAGGCCAATCAAAATGAGTGCAGATCCAAGTCTATACAACATAGCAGTTCAAATGTCCCCTCAGCTATGAACTGAGGGGACACTGAGTAATGATCAGCGAATCAAAGTTCGGCTTTGTTCGTGCATATAGGAGGTGAGATAGTACGGTCCGCCCGCATTCTTACCGGTTGACCCAGAGCCCTTCCAGCCCCCGAATGGTTGGAAGCCGGGCCAGGCCCCCGTTGTGGATCCTTGAGGGCGATTCGCATAGCAAACCCCAACTTCGATGTTCTCGAAGAAGTAGTCCACCTCATCTTTGGAACCGTAAAACCCGGCTGTCAATCCAAATTCACTTTCATTGGTGATCTTCATCGCTTGTTCAATACTATCCACAGGATGGACCATGGTGATGGGTAGAAACATTTCGTGCTTCCACAAACGATGATCGAGGGGAACATCCGCAACGATGGTTGGCTGGCAGTAGAAGCCCTTCGCAAATTCACCCTCGGTGATCACCTGCCCACCGGTGATGAATTTGCCCGTTTGCGAAAGATCCTCACAATACTCTTTGAACTCCATATATGAGTTTTGGTTAATCACCGGACCCATAAAGACGCCAAGTTCGGTCGGATCGCCCACCTTCAACTTATTTGTTTTCTCCATCAATAGGTCCACGAAATCATCGTAGACAGGTTGCTCCACGAAGATCCTCGAATTGGCAGAACATTTTTGACCTTGCAATCCAAATGATGAGCGAACAATGCCAGAGGCAGCTCCTTCCAAATCGGCATTTCTAGAAACAGTTGAAGAATTCTTCCCACCCATTTCAAGAATAGTTGGTCGGGGGTAGGGCCCATTGGCCATTGTGCGGTAGACATTCATCCCCACATCAAAGGATCCTGTGAAGGTAACTCCATCGATATCCTTGCTTTTTACCAGGGCGTTTCCGAGCGTGCTCCCTGGGCCGGTCACATAGTTCACAACTCCGTCTGGAAATCCTGCATCCCGGAAGCATTCAGCAAGTAAGCGCACTGTCCACGGTGTATCGCTTGCGGGTTTCATGACGAGTGTGTTCCCGGAGAGAAGTGCCGCACCAGAAGGGCCTCCAGTAAGTGCGCCAGGAAAGTTGAAGGGGCTGATGACTAACCAGACACCGTAAGGGCGTAGGTTTGAAGTGTTTCTTACTGAATATCCCTTCAATGGGTCCTTCCCCATCTTCACGATGTAGCCGCCGTTCAATTCCATCTGATCGCAAGCATAGCGAATTAGGTCAGCAGCTTCGGCAATATCTCCAAGCGCTTCCATACGATTTTTGCCGACTTCAATGGAAATAACAGCCGCAATTTCATAAACGCGATTATCGATGTTGGCAGCCGCCTTTCGAAGGATGTGGACGCGTTCTTGCCAAGGGGTTCCCGACCAGACAGGGAACGCCTTTCTTGCGGTAGCAATGGCCTGTTTCGCGTGGGTTGCAGTACCTTTCTGGAATGTGCCTAGCAGCCAATCCTGGTTGATGGGGGAGCGATCTTCAAATTTAGTTCTGGCTCTCACCTCTTCGCCCCCGATGAGCATGGCATGCTCCTGGCCCATATTTGCTTTAACTTTTTTCAAAGCCTTTTCGTAGCGATTATGTAATTCGGGGGGCGGGTCAAACATTGTGGCATAGGTTAATTTGAATGGCGCTGACTTCTTCTTTTTCTTCTTTTTTGATTTCTTTTTGGCCATCTGGTTGACCTCCGTGGGCTCAGTTTTTGTGGATTTTAAGAAGTATAGCCCCCACCCTCACTCCGGTCAAAGATTGTATCTCAAGAACCAACGTATTCGTGGAGCCATAGGAGTAGATGTGTCTTTTAAATGATCCCAATTAGAGTCATCTTGTTGTACAGTGCTAAGGATATTGAACTTAATCGATGTATACTCGGGATCGAGGTGACCGGTTGACTTGGGTGCATAAAAGGATCTACGCTGCCGGTGGGGATCACATACTCCAGAATTGGGCTTTGTTTCAGGATCAGACTGGCATAAGTGCAATCTTGCATCTGGATCCCGAAGGACCAGCAAAGTTTCACGGCCCGCCCCCGGTTGCTTATTTGTGGATGAGGGTTGACCGAGAGGCACAGATTACTA
>SDBU01007722.1_pt1 | contig 12344 bp, 9 predicted proteins | sample 2277071 | NCBI WGS metagenome assembly SDBU01 (sample SAMN10397929, study PRJNA504765) | marine sediment metagenome | isolation source: marine sediment core GS08_GC12, 126 cmbsf | place: Arctic Ocean: Gakkel Ridge, Loki's castle | collected 2008
GTTTTGCTTTTTTAATATTGTCGCCGTCTGCTTTGGTTATTGCAATCGCATCTGCAAGCTCCACCACACCTTTTTTTATCCCCTGAAGTTCATCCCCTGCACCTGACAGCATAAGTACAAGAAAAAAATCGACCATGGAAGCAACTGTTGTTTCAGACTGTCCTACACCAACTGTTTCAACTATCATTACATCAAAACCGGCAGCTTCACACACTATCATTGTTTCCCTGGTTTTTCTTGCAACACCGCCAAGGGTTCCTCCCGAAGGTGATGGCCGTATAAATGCCCTTTCCTCGACAGCAAGCCTTTCCATACGCGTCTTGTCTCCCATGACACTTCCGCCGCTTTTTTTACTGCTGGGATCAACCGCAAGAACTGCAATGCAATGTTTATCCTTTAAAAGCATCATGCCGAAACTTTCTATAAACGCACTTTTCCCAACACCCGGAACTCCGGTTATCCCAATACGAACGGCTTTTCCGCTATAAGGCGAAAGCTTATCAATTATAGTTTTTGCCAGATTCTGATGGGCAGGAAGCGAACTTTCAACAAGTGTAATGGTTTTTGCAATAACTCGCCTGTTCCCTTCAAGTACACCGTCAATATAATAATTGGCATCTTCAATAATCACTTAATTTTTCCCTGTAGCATCACACTATTGTTTTTTACATAAAGATGAAGCACAACGCTTAAGTTGGATTTTTTACAAAACAGCGAATTTTGATGGCATCGCAAAAAGTCTTTAAATAAGCGCCGGATGGCTAAGAAAAAAGAATCATATACCCCCGCTAAAAATCAGCGGGATAAAAAGGCGTAACGGTTTTTCAGGGATGAGACTATACATATAGTATATCGAGTTCCTGAAAAACCGCTACAACGCAGTAGATGAGACTTTTTACGACGCCATCAAATTTGTTTTTCGATTTCCACTCCAGCCTTCACCCCTTTCTGATAGTAATGCTTGATTTCCTTAATCTCTGTGACAAGATCCGCTTTTTCAATTATTTCAGGTGCGGCGCCTCGCCCTGTAATAACAATTTCCATATTTTCAGGTTTTAATTCAATTACATCCAAAAGATCCTGAACTGAAAAAAGACCGTACATAACTGCAACATTTCCTTCTTCAATAACTACCACATCATGTTCTCCCGCTGCAATGATCGATTTTATTCTTTCAAAACCTTTCCTGCCGGCTTCTATATCTTCAGGTGATGGTTTTCCCTTAACAAAACAGCCAAGTCCATACTGCTCTATGGTAATGAGATCAGAAAATCTTTCAAGCGCCTTTATTTCACCATAATCTCCCATTTTCAGTAACTGTACGATGAAGACCTTCAATCCCGCTCCTGCCGCCCTTATAGAAAGCCCTAGTGCAGCCGTTGTTTTCCCCTTACCGTTTTCTGTGTAGACCTGTATGTATCCCTTCATAAAATATCTCCAGAATATTTTAAATATAACCTCATGATTAAAGGAGGTGCTCCTTTCGATAATCACAGACTGGATTCCTGGCTCCGCAGGAATTACAGATACTATGGTTAATTCAATACCGGTCACTCTGAAATCGAATATTTATTAATTTTACTATTCTAACTATACAATATTTTAAACCGCTTTTCAATTAATTTTCTAATGTTTTCAGAAAATTATCTATATACGACGCCTTATATTTATTTAAGAAACATCTGATATTATTTATCACTCGCATAATTGTATCTCGCGACCGGTAAGCCTCAGATCCGAACCATTTACAACTTCAGCAATTAAACAAATAATACGCTTCATCCCTTTTGCCGTAAGCGACCACCATGCATCCATGATATCGTAATGACCCGATCCTGATGAAACAAGCTCAACCCTTTCTGCATGGATTTCTAAATTCTTTAACGCCCCTGCCATATCAAAATCTTTTGGAAAATATTCTTTTCCTACAACATAAACAATTGCCCCTGTCTTCATTTTTGTCTCCTTTCGACACGATTTTCAAGTGTCCTTAAAGCCCGTAGCAAATAAAAATCCCCGGACCGATATTTAATCGACCCGGGGATTTCCCTTTTTTATCCTCAGGATCATCTGGCTACCCCAGTCCGCGAAGGTTGTGCCTCCTTGTTCAGGCAGGTCTTCTGACTCCCCCTTATCTTTAGCGGCCTTCCCGCCCTGTACTCAGGCGTCTGAGTGTCGGACAGTGGCATAAAAATGCTAAAAAGCTACTTTTTAATATTGAAAAAAGTACGGAGTTACAGCGGCGGGCCCGTCCCCGATTCTCACGGGGTTCCCTGTTAGGCTCAAAAAAACATTGATAATTTTTCAAAGTTTTTTTAACGAGCATCTGAACAACACATAACTTTCTAAACAAAAGAGGTTTGAAAGTCAACAAGAAACTGATCCACCGCAAGCCAGCTTTCTTTTCAATACACAAATAAACTTGACAATAGAGCCCAGCTATATCATGTAAGTGAAAATTTGCTCAGCTTTATGGTGCATTTAAATGGAGACCTTCGAAAAGTGCCGTTTTGCAAAGGTCTCCAAATGATTGATAGGGAAACCGGTTAAATTCCGGTACGGACCCGCCGCTGTGATCGGGGACGAAATCTGCAAAAACCACTGTTTTCGCAACAAAACGAAATGGGAAGGTGCAGAAAGTAGAACGATCCGTAAGTCAGAAGACCTGCCATAAGGTTTACTATTGGGGAGATGGCAAATCCTCAAGCGTTTAACGCTTGGGGATTTTTTGTTTTTGAGCAAGCCCTGAGTAACCGGAAGATTTATTAAACGGAGGTAATAAACAATGGGAACCGACAGTATTACATTAAAAGAAATCGTAAAAGATATTAAACCTGCTGATGAAAAATGGGTTGAAAAAGCGAAAGAGAGAACATCGCAGCTTGTAATGCCTACCCGTGCACTTGGGAGGCTTCATGACATTTCAGAGAAAATATGCGGTATCTGTAAAACTTTAAAACCGTCCATAGATCGCAAAGCGTTTTTGGTTATGGCAGGAGACCACGGCGTTGTTGAAGAAGGTGTCAGCGCATACCCCCAGGAAGTAACAGGCGAAATGATCAAAACATTTTTAAATGGCGGAGCTGGCATCAATATTCTTGCCGGGCAGGTTAACGCAGACGTTTTTGTGGTTGATATGGGTATAATTACTGATCTGGACCCTGTTTTATTGAATGGAAAAGATCGTCTCTTTATACATAAAGTGGCAAAGGGAACTGCCAACCTTTCCCGAGGACCGGCAATGTCCCATCAAGAGGCCGAACAATCTATCCTGACAGGGTTTCAGCTTGCCACCAGACTTTTTAGTAACGGAATAGAAATGCTTGGCACAGGTGATATGGGAATCGGGAATACGACGCCTTCTGCGGCCATCGGGACAGTATGCACTGGAATTGCCCTTGAAGAAATGGTTGGACGGGGAACAGGTGTTGATGACCAGGGCCTTTTAAAAAAACAGGAAGCAATTCAAAAAGGGATTGATTTAAACCGACCCGATATTAAAGATGGTCTTGACGTTCTATCTAAAATAGGAGGATTTGAGATCGGCGGAATTGCCGGAAGCATTTTAGCTGGAGCATATCATGGACGTCCTGTGGTAATTGATGGATTTATTTCCACAGCCGGGGCTCTTGTTGCTCATTTACTCTGCCCTAATGTTACCGACTATCTTTTTGCCGGGCACTGCTCTGAAGAAACCGGCCATCGTGCCATGTTGAAGTATCTGGGTCTTGAACCTGTTCTCGATCTTGGCATGCGCCTTGGTGAAGGCAGCGGCGGTGCGCTGGCAATGGGAATCATTGAAGGAGCAATAAAGATTTTTACGGATATGCTAACTTTTGAGCAAGCCGAGGTCTCCAACAAGCAATAATGTATGGATCATCTCCCAAAAAGTTGGTCGATTGATCAGGGTTCCAGGATTCAAGGGTTCGAGTGAAAATGACCGAAAAGCAAATACATACAGAAAAAGCCCTGACTTTTGGAACCGTCTTTTTATATAGACATACTTTGAAAATATTAAGGAGTAAGGGCAGAGAAAACGCAGAAGAGCTTAATGTTTTTATAATTTAATCTTGACCCTTGCAACAATGTTATTTATTCTAAAAATAGAACATGTTAACTATTGATGGCCTCGTAAAAATTCCGATTTGGACGGTTTCGTAAAAAGTTCAAATTCAAGGCGTAGCGGTTTTTCAGGGACGAGACTATACATATAGCATGTCGAGTCCCTGAAAAACCGCTACAACGCAGAAGTTGGACTTTTTACGAAACCGTCAACTATTTGAATAGATACGCAGTTAAGACAAATAATAACATTAATACAATAACGGGTTACAAATAATATGAACAATACTGAAATCATCGAACCCCACGGCGGCTCCCTTGTAAATCTTCTTGTCGATGAAAAACGCCAAACTATTCTAAAAGATGTTGCCTTTAATTTGTCGGACATTACTCTTAACGACCGTCAGCTTTGCAACCTTGAGCTTTTGGCAACCGGTGCTTTTTCACCTTTAAAAGGTTTTATGACAAGAACAGATTATGAATCTGTTTTAGATCGCATGCGGCTTCAAAACGGCGCCTTGTGGCCTATTCCGATTTGCCTGGATATCCCGGAAACAAAGGCTAAATCTTTTGAAGCCGGTCAGTCCGTTGCGTTAAGAGATCCTGAAGGATTTCTTCTGGCCATCATGGAAATCGAAGAGATCTGGGCTGTGGAAGTTGGAAAAGAAGCCCTGCAGGTTTTCGGCACATCAGACCAGGTTCATCCTGGTGTGCAGCAGCTTTATAAAAAATCGGGCAACTTTTATATCGGCGGCTCTCTTGAAGTTTTAAGTCTGCCCCTTCATTTTGATTTCAAACAGCTTCGTCTTACACCCCTGGAAGTCAGGAATATCTATAAAAGGATGGGATGGAAACGTATAGTTGGATTTCAGACTGCACAACCTGTTCATCGACCACAGTACGAACTGATCATTAAGGCCATGCAACAGGCAAAGGCGAACCTTCTCCTTCTTCCCATTGCAGGTATGACTAAACCCGGAGATTTTGATCATTATACCCGTGTCAGATGCTACCGTGAAGTCACCCGCCACTATCCGCCTGATTCTTTTATTTTAAATCTCCTTCCTTTTACAATGCACATGGCAGGCCCAAGGGAAGCTCTTTTACAAACGATTATTTCGAAAAACTATGGATGTACACATTTTATTATAGGCCATAACCATGCAGGGCCCGGCCGGGATAAAAACGGAAAATCTTTTTATAAAAGCAATGAGGCCCAAAAACTTACATCAGAATATTCCGAAGAAATTGATATAAAGATTATTTCATTTGATGAAATGGTCTATCTTCCTTTTGAAGACGAATACAGCTTTGTTGATCAAGTACCTGAAGGGTCAAAAACCCTATCCCTTACCGGTTCAGATATCCGGGAAAGGATTCTAACGGGCAAGAAAATTCCTAAATGGGCTACTTTTCCTGAAGTTGTCGAGGAACTTCAAAAAGCTTATCCACCACCACACAAACAGGGATTTACCGTCTTTTTAACCGGACTTTCAGGTGCCGGAAAATCTACAGTTGCCAAGGTACTATTTTCCCGTTTTCTTGAAATCGGAGACCGGCCGGTTACCCTTCTTGATGGAGACATTGTCCGTCGCAACCTGTCGAGTAATTTAAAATTTACTAAAGAAGACAGAGACATCAATGTTCGCCGTATAGGTTTTGTAGCCAGTGAGATTACAAAAAACCGGGGCATAGCCATATGTGCTCCTATTGCGCCTTATGAATCGACTCGCTCAGAAATACGTTCAACCATAGAGTCTTATGGCGGTTTTATAGAAGTACATGTTTCAACGCCCATCGAAATTTGTGAAAAGAGAGACAGGAAAGGTATGTATGCAAAGGCCAGGGCAGGGTTGATTAAAGGATTTACAGGCGTTGACGATCCTTATGAAATACCGGCATCGCCGGAAGTAAGTATCAACACAACCGATATTACTCCCAGCGAAGCTGCACAGGATATTCTTCTATTTCTCGGTCAAAAAGGGTTTATTTGATGGTAACCGTTCACGGCTTGAAACTTGTCGGAGCGTAGCGTAGATCCCGTCTTTAACGAGAGGAAAGCGGGGAAATTAGAAAGTAGAAATTCGGGAGAGATGACCCATGCTTCGCCTCTGGCTTCGCAGGGCAAGACCCAGGCACAACCGTAAACCGTAAACTGGCTTGCCGGGCGTAGCCGAAGGCGAAGCCTGGATGTATAAAAACCGGCAGAAGCGTTATTAGATATGGTCTGACACGACTTTGATAAGTGGAACAAAAGTTGAAAAACTCTGTTAAAAATTAAAAAACCAATCACGAAAGCACGAAAAGACGAAAACACGAAAAAAGAACTATAGGGAAATGATGTTTCGTGCTTTCCTCCTTTCGTGTTTTCGTGATAAAATATAAAATCAGACATAATTCTACTTCAGCAAGGGATACGTATTTTGAAAAATAATTTAGAAAGTGTGATGGATCGCATAAAGCAGGCCGCTATTTCATCGGGAAGGAATCCTGAAACTATACGGCTTGTTGCTGTAAGTAAAACCATACCTTCAGAAACAGTTAAGAAAGCTATTGATGCCGGGGCTGACATTCTTGGTGAGAATTATATTCAGGAAGCTAGAACCAAATTCAACGATCTATACTCATATCCGGTATCCTGGCATTTTATCGGCCATCTTCAGACAAATAAGGCAAAATATGCTGTAAGAATTTTTGACTTAATTCACTCTGTTGATTCATTTAAACTTGCTCTTGAACTCGATAAGCAGGCAAAAAAAACAGGTAAAATCCAGAATATTCTTATACAGGTAAATGTTGCTGATGAATCCACAAAAACAGGGATTTCTGTTCAAAATACGCTGAACCTGGTAAAAGAAATAAGCGTTTTAAAAAATTTAGCCATAAAAGGACTGATGACCATGCCTCCCTTTTTCAACGCTCCTGAAAAAGTCAGGCCTTTTTTCAAAAATCTTTGCAGCCTTCGAGATCAAATCAGCAAAGAAGCCATACACAACGTCGACATGGATGAACTGTCCATGGGCATGACCGGCGACTTTGAGGTCGCCATAGAAGAAGGGGCAACATTGGTTCGAATCGGAACCGCAATTTTCGGGGAAAGAAATTGAAAATTCTGCTTCACACTTGTTGTGCTCCATGCGCAATTTATCCTGTTGAATTCCTGCGTGAACAAGGCATGGATGTAATGGGTTATTTTTACAGATATAACATACACCCTTATACAGAGTGTTTAAAGCGACAGGAAGCATTGGAATTTTATGCAAAGAAAATTAATCTTCGTGTAATTTATCAGGAAGGTTACGATCTGGAAGGTTTTATCCAAAATGTAGCATTCAGAGAATCAAATAGATGCACGTATTGTTATCATGAACGCCTCAGGTCTACCGCTCTTGTCGCAAAGCGCGGCAAATTCGACTATTTCACCAGCACCCTCCTATACAGTAAATTTCAGAAACATGACACAATAAAATCGATGGGTGAGTCAATCGGTAAAAATGTCGGTGTTAAGTTTTATTACCAGGATTTTAGAACTGGCTGGAAGAATGGAATCGAAGAATCGAAAAGGATCGGATTATATCGCCAGCAGTATTGTGGGTGCATTTACAGTGAAAAAGAAAGATATTACAAATAATGTTTGCTAATTTTATTTATTTCATTATTGTACTTCTCATTTATACAACTTACCAGCCTCCGGAAAAAACAAATTTCGGACCCTTTGAAACTTTATTTTTATTTTTTTGCCTTATTTTTATATTTGCTTCCTTTACCCGTCTTCAATTTTACAAGCTCGAAAAACAGATTTCAGAAAAAAGCTTTTCTGTCATAGCTTATAAATTCGACACCATAATAACCCGCCATTCCGCAGCTGCAATCCTGCTTTTTGGTATCAATATTTATGGCCTCAACCTTCCGTCTTTTTTAATAGATATACCTGTTTTTTCGACATTTCCCACATTGACGGCGCTTTTTTTTCTTGGAATCTTTATTTTCTATCTTTCAATTATATGGGCTTTTGCTCATAAATCATACAGGATGCTCTTCAAAACCGACGATTCCCGGCAGTCATACGTATGGTCAAACATTTCATTTTCAATTCCCGTGCTCCTGCCATGGCTTTTCTTATCCGGAATATTGGATTTAATTAATTCTTTGCCATTTGAACTTCCGAAACAGCTTCTTGCAACCACCGAAGGTCAGGTTATCTATTTTTTGATTTTCCTTTTTATCGTTGCCATAATCGGTCCGGCTATTATCCAGAAATTCTGGAGATGCAAACCACTTGAAAAAGGGCATGCTCGAAGTCGTATCGAATTTCTGTGCAAAAAAGCCGGCTTAAAATATGCCAATATATTATATTGGCCGGCATTCGGAAGCAGGATGATCACCGCAGGTGTTATGGGACTTATTAAAAGATTCCGTTACATTCTCGTCACCGGCCCCCTTCTTAGTTTTCTGCAACCTGATGAGATTGATTCCGTAATTGCCCATGAAATCGGGCATATAAAAAGAAAGCATCTTATATTTTATCTTGTTTTTTTTGCAGGCTACATGCTTTTATCATATTCTACTTATGACCTGATTATTTATTTGATTATTTTTACAGAACCTGTGCTTAAATTTACAACCGGCATGGGTTTAAATCGAACTACTGTGATCTCAATTATATTCAGCATAACCGAGATCTGTATTTTTCTAATCTATTTCCGTTATGTTTTTGGTTATTTTATGCGTAACTTCGAACGCCAGGCCGACTGTTATGTATATACATTGTTTGACAGCGCAAAACCTTTAATTTCAACATTTAAAAAGATTATCGCAACAAGCGGACAGTCTCCGGACAGACCAAACTGGCACCATTTCAGCATCAGAGAACGGATAGATTATCTTAACAAGTGTGAAACAGATAAAAAATACATTTCCCGCCATGACAGAAAGATACAAAAAAGCATGGGAGTTTATTTTGCAGCACTTATATTAGTAGGAATCATCGGCTACAGTCTGAATTTTGGTGTAGCAGGAAAGCAGCTCAGCAATCATTTTATTGAAAAAATCATATTCAAAGAACTCGAAAAATCACCTAACGACCCGAATCTTTACCAGACTTTGGGTGATATTTATTATAATGCAAATAACTATAACGGAGTAAAACAGGCATACGAAAAATCGCTAACCCTTAATCCTGATAATCCACATGTTTTAAATAATCTTGCCTGGCTTTATGCAACCTGTGACGATTTGAGTTTTCGCAACTCCATAAGAGCTTTAAAACTCTCAAAAAAAGCCGTAACTTTGCTTAAAGCACCGCATATTTTAGATACACTTGCCGAAAGTTATTTTGTTAACGGAAAGTATGAAAAAGCAATTGCAGCGGAACTTCGTGCCCTTGAACTAGTCAAAAGCAACCGTTCTCATTATAAGAAACAACTTGATAAATTTCAAAAAGCGCTGGATGGCTAAGTAAAAAGGCTCATATACAAGGCGTAGCGGTTTTTCAGGGATGAGACTATACCTATAGATAGTATGTCGAGTTCCTGAAAAATCGCTACAACGCAGTAGATGAGCCTTTTTACTTAGCCATCAACTATTTAATACACACCCGCCTAACCTGCAAAAGATCACAGGTTCCGGCTAAGATCTTTTCTATGCCGTCCTGTTTAAGAGTTGTCATTTCGTCCTTTATAGCCTGTTTCCTGATATCTTCCATTTTTGCTTTTTCCTGAATCAATTTTTTCATTTCGTCAGTTCCCATCAGCAATTCATGAATGGCCATTCTTCCTGCATAACCTGTATTATTGCAGGCATCGCAGCCATCAGGTTTGTACATAGTCAATGTTTCGGAAAAAGGAATTTTTACATTTTTTGCAAATTCTTTCGGTCCGTATTCACGAACCAGTTCATTATATTCTTCTTTTACCGGACTGTAAGACTTCTTGCACTTCTTGCATGTCGTACGAACCAGTCGCTGGGCCAGAATACCTAAAATCGCGTCTGAAAAGTTAAAGGGATCCATCCCCATGTCCAGAAGCCTGGTGATACTCTCCGGCGCGCTGTTTGTATGAAGTGTCGAAAATACAAGGTGCCCGGTTAATGAGGCTTCTATACCAATGGAGGTGGTTTCCCTGTCACGCATTTCCCCTACCATTATAACATCCGGATCTGCCCTTAGAAAAGCCCGCATTGCAGCGGCAAAATCGAATCCTATCTTCGGCTTTACCTGGACCTGTCTGAGCCCTCTTTGCGTAATTTCAACCGGGTCTTCTGCAGTCCATATTTTTGTATCGGATTTATTGATATACCCCAGCGCTGAATGCAGCGTTGTTGTTTTTCCTGAGCCTGTTGGACCACATACAAATATTATACCGTATGGTTTTGTTATAACGCTAATAAAATTTTTGTAATTGCTTTCTGAGAATCCCATTTTATTAAGATGAATCGGTTCTCCTGCCGCAAGAATTCTCATTACAACATCCTCAAGCCCACCCTGAGTCGGAACAGTTGCCACTCTTAGTTCAATATCTTTGCCGCCATATTTTTTAAATTTTATCTTACCGTCCTGAGGTTTGCGACGCTCTGCAATATCAAGGTCGGACATTATTTTTATTCGTGATATAATTGCATTTCTATAGTTATATGGAATTGTCTGGTAAACCATGCAGCTACCGTCAATTCTAATGCGGACTTCAGTTTTTTGCTTTCCAGGATAGGGTTCTATATGAATATCAGAAGCACCTCGTTCATTTGCATCAATAATAATCTTGTTGACAAGTTGAACGACAGCGCTGTCTTGATCATCAACGCCGGATTCCGCTTCTACAATTTCCGTTTCTTCTTCCTGTAATTGTGACATTATATCATCGATTCCTGCTATTTCTTTTTCATCTTGAGTAAACAGCTTTATGAAATCGAGTACATCCTGTTTTAATGCGACATGAAAAGTAACTTCTTTACCTGGAAAAAGAGTTTTTATTTCGCCAACCTTTTGAAGATCCTGTGGATTATCAATAATTATTATTATCTTTCCATCTTCAAAACGTAGCGGAACCCAAACATTGTTTCGCATGAAAGGCACTTTCAAACCTGTTAGAAGCTCACCTGGAATCACTGCAGTTTTATTATACTCAACAAAAGGAACATTATAAAATCTGCTTAATGATTGACCGATCTCTTTTTTCGGGATTTTCATTTCCTTAATTAATATTGCTTCAACCGGTTGTTTTATCAGTCTGGCGTCTTCAATTGCTTTGCTTAGTTCTTTTTGTGTCAGAATATGGTTTTCAAGCAGATAGTCATATTTACCTGATTTAATTTTAGCTATCCGTTTTTGGTTAAAAAGTGCGATACTAAGAATTTTTGCCATTTCCCCAACAGAATTTTCGTCAATTTTAGTGAAAAAATCGCTGCTTTTTCTGTTGATCAACTGTATTACGCCAAGCATATATTTTTTAAATAAAATAGGAACAGTAAGTACTTGCTTTGTAGTAAAACCTGTTTTTTTATCCCAGCTCTTATCGAATTTCAAATCCGTGTCAATAGCAGCAAGCTCTCGATTGTCATAAACATTTTTAATATTTATAATTTTTTGTTTTAAAGCACAACATCCTGCGATACTGCTTGTATTTGCAGGAATACGAATTTCTTCTACTTCAGTTCCTGATTTAAGCCTTGAAAAAAGCTCTTTTTTTTTCCCATCAATTACAAAAACAGTTATTCTTTCAGCTTTAAAAAGCGAGGTTATTTCTTCTTTAAGATTTATCAGAATCTCATCTAAATCTGTAGCTGCGTATATTTTATTGCAGATATTCTGCAGTTTTGTTCTATACTCAACTTCAGATTTAAGATTCTGTACACTGGTTTTACCTAAACCCGATTTATCAGAATTTTTAAACATAGTAACACCACCTTATTTTTGGTTCATCCAGTTTAAGGATACTTCTATTGCTGAATGGGTTTGTAACCAAACTCAATGTCGCCCATGGGGATTAGGATGCAAGGATTCCAGGGTTCCAGGGTTCGAGTGAAGGATGTCTGCCTGTTTTATGATCAACAGTAAGCAAAAGCTTTCCATCCTGGCATTTAGTGCTGATGGACATACCATTAAAATTGATCTTATCCACCCCTTGACCCCTTGAACCCTTAAGTCAACCATCCGCTACAGATCGTTGATCCTTGATGACTTTGAAAAAAGTACGCATATTCCGGATGACTCTTATTTTTACAGTTTTACTTATTATCTTTGCCTTTGAATTTATTATAATTATCATAAATTTTTTTCAGTCCACCGA